>Ga0065721_10004216_pt1 | contig 43784 bp, 43 predicted proteins | sample Mesricmetagenome_FD_59108 | JGI IMG/M metagenome (GOLD analysis project Ga0065721, IMG submission 59108) | Mesophilic microbial community from rice straw/compost enrichment Sample: eDNA_1 v2 (version 2) | ecosystem: Engineered > Solid waste > Grass > Composting > Bioreactor | place: USA: Davis...
TGATAGCAGCCGTGTGGGGACCCGCCGCTCAGGTGGACACCCAGTTCGTACGGGTCTTGGTCGCGCAGCTCCGCCAGAAGATCGAGGAGGAGCCGTCCACGCCTCGCATCCTGCTCACCGAGCCGGGCGTCGGTTATCGCCTCACCCCCGAGGACGAGGCCTGAGCGCCGCACTGGTGCGCTTCGAGGAACGCCTCGATCAGGCGGTCGTAAGCCGCAAGGCGCTTGTAGGCGCGGAAGTCCGGGGGCGCGGACTTCCAGGCCCTGGCGAAGGCCGCCAGGCGCTCCGGCTCTCGCGCGAGCGCCCCCAGCGGATGAAGCCAAACCCGAATGGTGAAGAGCGCGCCGCCGGTTCGCGGAAGGCGTCGCAAGGTCTGGCGCTCGACCCGAACGAACAGTTCCTCGCCGGCGCTCGCCGGCTCTATGGCGTCGATTCTCGCCCTCATGGCCATAGCATCCGGCATGAACGGCTCGGCCGAGTTGGCGATCGTCCAATTGCGGCGCTGCAGAACGAGCCCGGGACGCAGGCCCTCGAAGATCCGCACGACCCGCGACAGGAAGCGGTCGGAAAAGCCATGGACGGGAGCATGGATCTGGTCGAGAGGCCGCCCGAGCACCTCGGGAACCGAAAAGAAGCTCGGAGCGGAAAGGGAGATGGCCGTCACCGTCCACGCGCCGGCGCGCTTCTCCATCAGCACGAGATCGTCCGCCACCGCACGCGCGGCGGCGTAGAGCGCCGGCCAGCCCTCCCGCGCAGTGGGCCCGCGGGCGGCCTCGACAAGCGCCAGCACCTCTTCCTGCCCAGCCTCCGAACCAGGGAGCTCGCCAAACACCGTCTGGCGGTGGGCCGAGAAAAGCGGGTCCTTGCGAGCGAAGGGATCGGCCTCGCCTCCCTCGAGCCAGTCAGCCTCGGCGATCGGCTTCAGACCGATGGCGAAGTCGGCGGAGTCCTCGTAGGGGGCGTGGCGGATGGTCATTTCGGTTTGAACCGCCGGGCGATGGCCCAGAGTATCACGCCGAGGACCACACCGATGATGTCGGCGAGAGCGTCGCGCCAGTCGCCCTGGCGACCATAAGGCATCACCGCCTGCGCCAGTTCGATACCTATGCCGAGGCCCACCACCGACAGCGCCACGAGCCAGCGCCGGTGGGTCGACATCAGCAGGCCCACGATCGCGAGTAGGCCGAAGGCGATGGAATGGGCGGCCTTGTCCCAGATGGCGTCCGAGCCGGGCACGTCCTCGCTCGGCGCCAGCGTCATGTAGAGGATCACGGCCACCGCAGCCACGAAGATCCCAAGGCGCAGCGGCCGCGGCACGAACGAGAAGAAGGGGCGCATCCGCTTCTGATAGCGGCCGACCCCGCTCACGGCGAGCCTTTCAAAGTCGCCCCATGCCGATTAGCTTCCGCGGGCGTTCAAACACAGGTTTAAGTCATGACGGTCGAAGCGGTGATCTGGGATTTCGGCGGGGTCTTCACCTCCTCGCCCTTTGAGGCCTTCAACCGCTACGAGGCCGAGAAGGGGCTTCCGAAGGACCTGATCCGCAGGGTCAATGCGACCGATCCCGACACCAACGCCTGGGCCCTCTTCGAGCGGAACGAGATCGACGCTCAAGGTTTCGACGAGCTCTTTCTCAAGGAATCGACGGCCCTGGGGCACCCGGTCCCCGGCCGCGACGTGCTGCCTCTGCTCTCGGGCGTGGTTCGGCCGCGGATGGTGGCGGCGCTGAAGACCTGCAAGCAGCACTTCAAGGTCGGCTGCATCACCAACAACATGGTCACCCACCACAGCCCCGGCGCTGACGCACCCCAGCGCGCCGCCGGCGCCATGGGTCAGATCATGCCGCTCTTCGATCACATCATCGAAAGCTCCAAGGCCGGCGTCCGCAAGCCGGACCCGCAGATTTACCTGATGATGTGCGAGGCCCTGTCGGTGAAGCCGGAGGCCTGCGTGTATCTCGACGACCTGGGCATCAACTGCAAACCAGCGGCCGCCCTCGGCATGCGCGCCATCAAGGTGGTGGACGTCGATCAGACCCTGGCCGAGCTCTCGGCCGCCACCGGGCTCGTCTTCGGCGACGAGGAGGCGGTGGCGTGAGCCGGCCTGCGAAGATCGGCGCCGAGGCGGCGCTGGCGCGGCTGCCCGGCTGGGAAAGGGCCAAGGACGATCCGCGCGAGGCGATCGCCCGCACCTACCGCTTCGCCGACTTCAACACCGCCTTCGGCTTCATGACCCGCGTCGCCATCAAGGCCGAGCAGCTCGACCATCATCCGGAATGGTTCAACGTCTACAACCGCGTCGAGGTGATCCTCACCACCCATGATGCGGACGGCGTGACCGAGCTGGACGTCGCACTCGCCGGTTTCATGGACGAGGCCGCGGCGGCAGCCGGCGCAAAAGCCTAGTAAAACAAGGGAGTGAAAGATGGCGGGACGAGTCGAGGGCAAGAAGGCGTTCATCACCGGCGGCGCCCAGGGGCTAGGCGCGGCGATGGCCCGCAAGCTGGCCGCCGAGGGGGCGAAGATTTCGATCGCCGACATCAATCATGAGGGCGCCAAGGCCGTCGCGGCGGAGATCAACACCGAGCACGGCGAGGGAACCGCCTTCGCCTTTCCCCTCGACGTCACCCGCGAGGACCAGTGGATCTTCGCCCTGGAAGAGGCCGACGCGGCTATGGGCGGCATCTCCGTCCTGGTCAACAACGCCGGTATCAGCCGCGGCGGCAATATCGAACAGCTCTCCTTCGAGGACTGGAAGCTGGTCATGGGCGTCAATGTCGACTCGGTCTTCCTCGGGACCAAGCACGCGCTCAAATACATGCGCCAGAACCAGCCAGGCTCGATCATCAACATCTCGTCGATCGCCGGCCTGATCGCCGCCCACAACTCGCCGGTCTACAACGCCTCCAAGGCGGCCGTCTGGCTGCTCTCCAAGGGGATCGCCCTGCACTGCGCCAAGCAGGGCCTGGACATCCGGTCGAACTCGATCCACCCGACCTTCATCGACACGCCGATCCTCGACCCGCTGCGGCAGCAGTTCGGCAAGGAGGTCGCCGAAGGCAAGCTCGCCCGCCAGATCCCCCTGGGCCGCATCGGAGAGCCCGACGACATCGCCAATGCGGTCCTCTACCTCGCCTCCGACGAGAGCAAGTTCATGACCGGCGCGGAGCTGAAACTGGACGGCGGCATATCGGCGATGTGAGCCGGACCAGCCGCCTATCGGCAGGTATGGGCCTCAGTTGATCAGCATCGTGCCGATGAGGACCTTCGCGCCCTTTGCCCCTAGCACCCGATCGGTCTCCCGCTGCAGCGCGCCAGCGAGTACGTCTCCATTGGGCGGCAGGCCCGGCGTCATGCCCGAGGCGTAGGTCTGCAGCGTCTGGACGAGGGCGGCCCGAATCCGAGGCAGGATGCTCTCGGCCTTGGCCCGCAGCTTGGCGTCGGGCACGTCGAGACTCGCCTGGACGGTCAAGACGCCCCGCCGTCCGTTGCTTCTGCGGATGGTCGCCGTCAGCGTGTTGAGGGCGACATAGGTGCTCGACCCTGGGGCCGCCGGCTTCTTCTCGTCCTTGGCCGCGGCCAGCAGGCCCGGCGCGGCGAGCACGGCGATAAGGGCGAAGGCGCGGCGGCGAAGCATGGCGACACCACGCCACAGCATGGTTAGCGCTCTCTTTACGAGCTGGGCCGAAGAGTGGTCGCGGGCGATTCGCGTTTTTCCGGGGGGCCGCTTTTGGGCCGGTTCGCAACCACCACACTCGATCTCGACGGCAAGGTCATACTCGTCACCGGCGGGACCGGTTCGTTCGGCCGGCGCTTCATCGAAACCGTCCTCGCGCGCTTCAAGCCGCGTAAGCTGATCGTCTATTCGCGCGACGAGCTGAAGCAGCACGAAATGCAGATCGACCTGGCCGAACGGTTCGATCCGCAGGACCTGACCTGCATGCGCTTCTTCCTCGGCGACGTGCGCGACCGCGAACGACTCACCCTCGCCTGCCGGGGCGTAGACATCCTGATCCACGCCGCCGCCCTGAAGCAGGTGCCCGCCGCCGAGTACAATCCGTCGGAGTGCATCCACACCAACATCGTGGGCGCCGAGAACGTGGTCTGGGCCTGCCTTACCAACCGGGTGAAGCAGGTCATCGCGCTCTCCACGGACAAGGCCTGCAACCCGATCAATCTCTATGGTGCGACGAAGCTCGCCTCGGACAAGACCTTCGTGGCGGCCAACAATCTCTCGGGAGACATCGGCACGCGGTTCTCCGTCGTCCGCTACGGCAATGTCGTGGGCTCGCGCGGCTCGGTCGCACCCCTTTTCCAGCGGCTCGTCGCGCGCGGCGCCGCCGAGCTGCCGATCACCGACCCCCGGATGACGCGGTTCTGGATCACCCTGAACCAGGGGGTCGACTTCGTCCTCTCCTCGATGGAGCTGATGCGCGGCGGTGAGATCTTCGTGCCGAAGATCCCCTCGATGAAGATGACGGACCTGGCCGCGGCCATGGCGCCTCACCTGCCCATCAAGATCATCGGCATCCGCCCCGGCGAGAAGCTGCACGAGATGATGATCTCGGCCGACGACGCCCGCACGACCGTGGATCTCGGCGACCGCTACGCCATCGAGCCCGCCTTCGTCGAATATCCCCGTCAGTCGTTCACCGGCGACTATCCGGTGGCGCCGGAGGGCTTCTCCTACGCCAGCGACAGCAATGACGAGTGGCTGTCGGGGGAGGGGCTGCTCGACCTGCTCGCCGACGGCGCGCCCGAACGCCGCCTGCGGCGGGCGACCGACTGACCATGCTCGCCTATGGCCGCCAGACCATCGAAGATGACGACATCGCCGCGGTCGCAGAGGCGCTGCGCGACGACTTCCTGACCACCGGCCCGCGTGTCGAGGCGTTCGAAAGCGCCTTCGCCCGCACGGTGGGCGCCCGCCACGCCATCGCCTGCGCTAACGGTACGGCGGCCCTGCACCTGGCCATGCTCGCCCTGGAGGTCCAGCCGGGCGAGGTCGTCATCGTTCCTTCGATCACCTTCCTAGCGACCGCCAACTGCGCCCGCTTCGTAGGCGCCGAGGTGGTGTTCGCCGACGTCGATCCCGACAGCGGCCTGATGACGCCCGAAACCCTGCGCGAGGCGATGTCACGCCTCGAGGGGCGCCGGCTGCGCGCGGTGCTGCCGGTCCATCTGCGGGGCGACGTGGCCGAGCTTCCCGGCCTGCAAGCCATCGCGGCGGAGGCCGGGGCGGTCCTCGTCGAAGACGCGCCCCATGCGCTCGGCTCCACCATGACCTTCGATGGTCGCGGCGAGCGGGTCGGCGATTGCGCCCATTCGGCCATGGCGACCTTCTCCTTCCACCCGGTGAAGACGATCGCGACCGGCGAAGGCGGCATGGTGACGACCAATGACGACCGGCTGGCGGAACGTCTTCGCACCCTCCGCACCCACGGCATGGTGCGGCCGCAGGGCGGCGATCCCTGGTGGTACGAGATGCCGGAGGTCGGCTTCAACTACCGCCTGCCCGACATCCTCTGCGCCCTGGGGCTCTCGCAGCTCAGCAAGCTGCCGCGTTTTGCGCAGCGGCGCCGAGCCCTGGCCGCGCTCTACGCCGAACGGCTCGCGCCGCTTGCTCCGCTCGTGCGTCCGGCCGCGCGGCCGGCCTGGAGCGATCCGGTGCTGCATCTGATGGTCGCCCTGATCGACTTCGAAGCCGCCGGCCGGTCACGCCGCCAGGTGGTCGAGGCCCTGAGGACCAAGGGCGTGGGGACCCAGGTCCACTATATCCCGGTGCACACCCAGCCCTACTACCAGAACCGCTACGGCCATCTGGACCTGCCCGGCGCGCAGGCCTGGTACGACCGCTGCCTCTCGCTGCCGCTTTTTCCGGGGATGGCGGACGACGACGTGGACCTGGTCGCAGGTTCGCTCGCGACGGCGCTCGGGCTTTAGGAAAGCTGCGTCCGAGAACCGCCGATCTTTTCTACCGCAAGGCTTGCCCCACGGCGCTGACGGCATAGGTAGAAGGCCCGCAGCTTCGGGTGCGGCCACGCTCCTCTCACCCATGCGAAAGGCCCTGTTCGTGGCCAAGGACGATTCCTCCCAGCTCAACGGTGCGGCCGTGGCCGCCGGCGTCGGCTGTTACGTGATCTGGGGCTTCGTGCCGTTGGTGTTCCAGGCCATTGGACGCCAGGGCGTGGGACCGTGGGAAATCCTGGCCCACCGAACCATCTGGGCGACTCCGACGGCCCTGGTCTTCGTCCTGCTCGCCGGGCAATGGCGGCGGGCGATCGGGGTGTTCCGCGACACCAAGGTCCTGCGGCTGCTCTGCCTGTCGGCGGCCCTGATCGCCTGCAACTGGTGCGTCTATATCTGGGCCGTGAACAGCGGCCGGCTGCTGGAGACCAGCCTCGGCTATTACATCACGCCGCTCATCAACATGGCGACCGGCGCCCTCTTCTTCCGTGAACGGATCACAGGTCTTGGCAAGATCGCCATCGGACTCGCGGCCGTCGGCGTGATCATCCAGGCCGCGGCCCTCGGACACCTGCCGCTGGTCTCGTTGGCGCTGGGGATCAGCTTCGGCGCCTATGGCCTGGTGCGCAAGCAAGTGGCCGCCGACGCCCAGACCGGCCTCTTCATCGAGTGCCTGATCCTGGCCGTGCCGGGACTGGCCTACATGTTCTGGCTGCAGAGCCAGGGGGCGAGCCACCTGATGGCATCGCCCGTCACCGCCGCCTGGCTGATCGCGTCGGGGCCGATCACCGCGATCCCGCTGCTGCTGTTCGCCTGGGCCGCCCGCAGGATTCCGCTGTCGCTGATGGGCTTCCTCCAATTCATCGCGCCCACCATCGCCTTCGTCATCGGCCTCTCCCAGGGGGAGGCGTTCACGCCGATGCGGGCGCTCTCCTTCGCCTTCATCTGGGCTGGCGCGGCGGCCTTCGTCTATGGCGCCTGGGCGCGCAGCAGGGCCTTGCCCAAGCCCGCCTAGGAGGCGGCGTAGGCGGCTTCGATCAGCCGCTTGGCGCGCGCGTCGCCGATCAGGTCCGTGGACTGCCTGTTCATGACGTAGGCGCCGGCGAGGCCGGTCTCCGGATCGGCGAAGGCGCATGAGCCGCCCCAGCCCGAATGACCGAAGGTGACCTCTCCCGCGCCCCAGACCTTCACCGGTTCGTTGCGCATGAAGCCGGCGCCCCAGCTCATGACGAATGGCAGGACCAGGTCCTGACCGCGGATGCGCTCACGCGAGGCCTCGGCGATCAGGGCCGGGGAGAGGATCGTCTCCCCCTCCAGCCAGCCGCCATTGGCCAGCGCGCCCATCAGACGGGCGAGCGCCTCGGCCGTGGCGTGACCGTTGGCGGAAGGAATCTCGATCCGCCGCCACTCGGCTTGGCCGCGGCCCGCGGGCGAGGACCAGGGCGTCAGGAATGCGGCCTTGGTCGCCTCGTTGATCTCGCCGAAATTTGGCAGGGCGTTGGGGCGCTGCAGATCGGCGACTCGACTGTGCTCCGCGTCCGGCAGGCCGATCCAGAGATCGAGGCCGAAGGGTTGGGCCAGATCCTCGCGCAGCGCCGCGCCCATGGTCCGCCCGTCCACCCGGCGGAAGATTTCGCCGGCCAGATAGCCGAAGGTGATCGGATGGTAGCCGCTGGCGCTCCCTGGAGGCCACAGCGGCGCCATGGCGGCGAGCTTGGCGCAGATCGCGTCCCAATCGAACCAGAGCGCCGGCTCCATCTCCTCCGGAAAGCCCGACAGGCCTTCCTGGTGGCTCATCACCTGCTCGACGGTGATCGCCCCCTTGCCGGCTTGGCCGAACTCCGGCCAGACGTCCGCCACCGGCTGTCCATAGTCCAGGCGTCCCTGGTCGACGAGCCGCGCGATCAGCAGGGCCGCGACCGCCTTGGTCGTGGAAAAGACCGGCGTCAGGGTCCGCGCATTGAAGGGCCGCGTCCGTTGGCGGTCGGCGAAGCCGGCCCAGAGATCGACGACCAGCTCCCCGCGCTCGACGAGCGTAAATCGGGCGCCGAGCTCCTGCCCGGTCTCGAAATTGGCGGCGAAGGCCTCGCGCACGGCGGCGAAGCGCGGCTGGGCGAACCCGTTGATCTCGACCATCAAGAACTCCTCAAACGAGGCGTTCTATACGCACCGGCGCGCTCGGGCGCACCAGCCTCTCGCGCAGAGCGACTACGGGCAGGTCCGACGCGCCCCACTCCTGCGCCGCTTCGAGCGTCTCGGCGACGGCGCGGACCGCTCGCTCGGCGGCCTGCGGCGCGTCGAGGCCCTCGACGAGACCGGCGCCGAACACCGCCGTCACCAGATCGCCTGTGCCGTTCGGCGCCTGCTCGAGCAGACGATGTGAGAACAGCAGGCTCTCGGTCGGCGTGCAGAGCAGGGCGCCGGTCAACCCTTCGCCCGCAGGCGCGGAGGTGACGAGGGCGGGCGCGCCCAGCGCCTTGACCGCATCGCCCACGCCCGCCGCGTCGGCGATGGTGCGGCCGGTCAGGTGAGAGAGTTCGAAGAGATTCGGGGTGAGCCAGTCCGCCAACGGGGCCAAGCGCTCGGTCACCAGCCTGGCGACCTCAGGCTTCACATAGAGGCCCTTCGGATGGTCGCCGAGGATCGGATCGACGAGGACGATCGGCCTGCGGTCGGGGCGTGGGGCGGCTCGGACCTGGCCGATCGCCTCGCAGGCCAGCTCCACCTGCTCGGGAAGGGAAAAGTGGCCGGTGATGACGAGGTCGGCGAGNCCGTAGAGCCCCTGGTCCCGAACTCCGTCGAGCAGCATCCGGAAGAGCTCGGCGTCAGTGGCCCGGCCCCGGCCGCCCTTGGCCGGGCTCGCCCCGAACATCACGGTGGGCGCAAGGACGGGATCGATCCCGAAGGGCGCCAGCACGTACTGCTGAAGACTGCCGCCGATGCGGTTGGCGGCGACGTAGGAGGAGAGGATCAGGGCCAGCGGCATGTCATCGGCTTAGCCCAGGCGAGGGCGCGGAACTATCGCGCTTGCCAAAGCCAATAGGTTCGTCATGGGCGCGCCGGCAGGTCCCGGCCATCCATAGCCGCCCCGCTGTGACGAAAAACGCCGGGTGCCTATGTATCCCCGGCACGCATGCGCGGCCGGGGATGACGAGCACTAGGGGTTATTTCCCGAACCGGGGAACGCAGGATCAGTAGCGGTAGTGTTCCGGCTTGAACGGGCCGGCCTGCGGCACGCCGATATAGTCCGCCTGATCCTGGGAGAGCTTGGTCAGCTTCGCGCCGAGCTTCTCAAGGTGCAGCATGGCGACCTTTTCATCGAGATGCTTGGGCAGGGTGTAGACCTTGGTCTCGTACTTGTCGCGATTGGTGTGCAGCTCGATCTGGGCCAGGGTCTGGTTGGTGAAGCTGGCGCTCATCACGAAGCTCGGGTGGCCAGTCGCATTGCCGAGGTTCACCAGGCGGCCTTCCGACAGGACGATGATCTTCTTGCCGTCGGGGAATTCCACGTGGTGGACCTGGGGCTTGATCTCGTCCCACTTGAAGTTGCGCAGGCCGGCGATCTGGATCTCGGAATCGAAGTGGCCGATGTTGGCGACGATGGCGTTGTTCTTCATCCGCCGCATGTGGTCGACGGTGAGCACGTCCTTGTTGCCGGTCGCGGTGACGAAGATGTCGCCCTTGTCGGCGGCGTCTTCCATGGTCACCACCTCATAGCCTTCCATGGCGGCCTGCAGGGCGCAGATGGGGTCGATCTCGGTGACCATGACCCGGGCGCCGCCGTTGCGCAGCGAGGCGGCCGAGCCCTTGCCTACGTCGCCATAGCCCAGCACCACCGCGACCTTGCCCGACAGCATGACGTCGGTGCCGCGGCGGATGGCGTCCACCAGGCTTTCGCGGCAGCCATAGAGGTTGTCGAACTTCGACTTGGTGACGCTGTCGTTGACGTTGATCGCCGGGAAGGGCAGCTCGCCCCGCTCGGCCATCTGGTAGAGGCGGTGCACGCCCGTGGTGGTCTCTTCCGACACGCCTTTGATGGCGTCGCGAATGGCGCTGTAGAAGCCGGGCTTCTCCTTCAGATAGCGCTTCATCACCGTGTAGAGGGCTTCTTCTTCCTCATTGGTCGGCTTGTCGAGGACCGAGGGATCCTTCTCGGCCTTGGGACCCAGCACGCAGAGCAGGGTGGCGTCGCCGCCGTCGTCCAGGATCAGGTTCGGATAGCCGCCGTCGGCCCATTCGAAGATCTTGTGGGCGTACTCCCAGTACTCGATCAGGGTCTCGCCCTTCACGGCGAAGACCGGCGTGCCGTTGGCCGCGATCGCCGCGGCGGCGTGGTCCTGGGTCGAGAAGATGTTGCAGGACGCCCAGCGGACCTCGGCGCCCAGCGCTTCCAGGGTCTGGATCAGGACCGCCGTCTGGATCGTCATGTGCAGCGACCCGGCGATGCGCGCGCCCTTCAGCGGCTGGTCCTTGCCGAACTCGGCGCGCACGGCCATCAGGCCGGGCATCTCGGTTTCGGCGATGGCGATTTCCTTGCGGCCGAAATCGGCCAGGGCGATGTCTTTCACGACATAGTCGGTCATCGTTCGGTCCTGTCGGAGGAATGGTTTGACCGCTCTATAGCCGCGCCCGCCCCATCCGGCAACAAACGCATAAGGATTTCTTTATATGACCCAGAAGGGCGGCGTCGCCGCCAGGCGGTCCATGGCCTTGGCCGCGGCCCTGATGGCGCCGGGCTTGCCCGCCTCGCGCGCGGCCAGCAGCCGCCGTCCGGCGTCCAGGGCGTCGCCTTTCAGGCGCAAGCGCTCGATGAGATCGGCGGCGACCGCGACGTCATTGGCGGTTCCGAGCTCGTCCTGCAGCTTCTTCAGGGCTTTGATGAAGGGCCGCGCATCCTTGTCGAACAGCGGGGCGAAGGCCTCGGCGGCGTAGCGCAGCTTCTTGCCCGCGATGCGCGCCTCGTGCCGGGCCTCGTCATCCTTGCCCTTCAGGTCGCCCGACAGTTTGGCCAGGGCCTTGAAGCGCTTGCCCAGCGCCTTGGCCGCGAAAACTTCCGCCGGGGCGTCCCGCCGCTTGGCGCTCGCCTTGCCGCCCAGGGTCAGCCAGTCGCCGGTCTCGACCCAGGCGGTGGCGTCCAGCACCAGTTCGCGAAACCGCCGGGAGGCGACCGCAGCGCAGGCCTTGGCGTGGGCGCGGGCGCGCGCAGCTTCGATGACCGGCCCCAGGGGCGAGAGGTCCAGATCGCCGGCGCCGAGCCGAGCGGCGTCGAGCGCGAAGACGTCGAGATCGCGCGCCTCGTTGCAGGCGCCGGCCAGCCATTTCAGCTCACCGACGATTTCCGCCGTCGCCTCATCGTCGGCGATGTTCTTGAACGCCGCTATGGCGCTGCGCAGCCGCCGCACCGCGACGCGGAGCTGGTGCACGGCCTCCACGCTGTCGGCCTCGCGCAGGACCGCGCCGTTGGCCGCAATCTGGACGAGCGCATTGCGGGCGATGGCCTGGAAGGCGCCGGCAGCGGTCAGCCCCCGCGCCAGCGGCGCCTTGTCGTGCCGCCGGGCGGCCCGATCCGTCCCGTCGAGAAGGCCCTGCCCCTGGCTCGCCTTGCCGTCGAAGGAGAGATAGAGGGGCGCGGTCTTGGAGAGCCGGCGCGCCAGGTCGAACATCGCCCGGCAGTCGCCGGACTTCAGCTCAAGTTCGACCTCGCTGATTCGCCGCGCGCGCTCGCCCGCTTGCACCTCGCCTTCGTCGAGGGCCAGTTCGATTTCCGCGCCCTCGTGGCTGACGACTCGCTGCCGGCGCACCACCCGCACGGTGAAGATCGGCCTGAGCGCCTTGCGCTTGGCCGTCGGCAGGGCGTCCTTCAAGGCCGGAGCTTCGAGGGCGAGCTGCGGCCGCTCGAGGGCCTGCTCGTGCTCCTCGCGTGCGAAGCCGTCGCCGCGCTTGAGGGTCTGCACCGCCTTGTCGCCGCCTTCCCGGACGCGCAGGGAGATCCGCGCCCGGCGCAGGTCGCCCTGGGGCGTGTCGTAATAGGTGGAAACCAGCGTCTTTTCCGATGTCTCGCCCGCCGGGGCCGCGGCCAGCACGGCCGCCAGGTCGGCCGGCTCGCACAGGAACTTCAACTCGATCTCGTCTTCACCTGCGCTCATGCGCTACATGCTCCCGACCAGACGCGGCTTGCCTGCCCCCGTGACAGGCGCCAGAGGCTGGCGTCTGCTGTTCCCCAGGAGAAGCTTCCGATGAACGCTCCCATCGCCCAAGGTTTCCGCGCTGTCGACCCCGCCGAGCCGCGTCACGACTGGACCCTCGAGGAGGTCGAGGCTCTGTTCGAGCTGCCCTTCACCGAACTGGTCTTCCGCGCGGCCGAGGTGCATCGGGCCTGGTTCGACCCCACGGAAGTCCAGCTCTCCCAGCTGCTGTCGGTGAAGACCGGCGGCTGCGCGGAGAACTGCGGCTATTGCAGCCAGTCGCAGCATTTCGAGACCGGCGTGAAGGCCTCCAAGCTGATGGACGCCACGACGGTCATCGCCGCGGCCATGGAAGCCAAGGCCGGCGGAGCGCAGCGGTTCTGCATGGGCGCGGCTTGGCGCGACCTGAAGGACCGCGACGTTCCGAAAGTCGCGGCCATGATCTCCGGCGTGAAGGCCCTCGGCCTGGAGACCTGCGCCACCCTCGGCATGCTCACCCGCGACCAGGCCCAGCAACTCAAGGACGCCGGGCTCGACTACTACAACCACAACCTCGACACCGGTCCGGACTATTACGACAAGGTGGTCACCACCCGGACCTACCAGGACCGGCTGGACACGCTCGAGGCGGTGCGGTCGGTGGGTATGTCCACCTGCTGCGGCGGCATCGTCGGCATGGGCGAGACGCGCCGCGATCGCGCGGGCCTGCTGCACGCCCTCGCCACCCTGCCGGCGCATCCGGACAGCCTGCCGATCAACGACCTGATGCCGATCCCGGGCACGCCGCTGGGCGACTCCGAAGCGGTCGATCCGCTGGAGTTCGTCCGCATGATCGCCGTGGCGCGCATCCTCTGCCCCAGGACCGTGGTGCGGCTTTCGGCCGGCCGCGAGCATATGAGCCGTGAGTTGCAGGCGCTCTGCTTCATGGCCGGCGCCAACTCCATGTTCATCGGCGGCAAGCTGCTCACCACGGCCAATCCGGACAAGGATACCGACGCGGCCCTGATGGCCGACCTTGGCCTCAAGCCGATGACCATGAAGGCCCACGCCTAGCGGCCCAGCTCGCGAGCGCCTATCTGCCCGCCACGTCCGGCGCAAAAGGGGCTCGCGTGCAGCCGATCATCTCCGTATCCGGTCTTTCGAAGACCTATGCCGGGGGCTTCCAGGCCCTCAAGTCCGTCGATCTGGAAATCCGACAGGGCGAAATCTTCGCCCTGCTCGGGCCCAATGGGGCGGGCAAGACGACGCTCATCAGCATCATCTGCGGGATCGTCAATCCCAGCACCGGCAAGGTGAGCGCCGACGGCCACGACATCATCACCGACTATCGGCCCGCCCGCGCCAAGATCGGCCTGGTGCCGCAGGAGCTGACCACCGACTCGTTCGAGACGGTCTGGGACACGGTGAAGTTCAGCCGCGGCCTTTTCGGCAAGCCGCCCAACCCGGCCTATCTCGAGAAGATCCTGCGGGATCTCTCCCTCTGGGAGAAGAAGGACACCAAGATCATGGCGCTCTCGGGCGGCATGAAGCGGCGGGTGATGATCGCCAAGGCGCTGAGCCATGAGCCGCGCATTCTCTTCCTCGATGAGCCGACCGCCGGGGTGGACGTCGAGCTTCGCCGCGACATGTGGGAAATGGTGCGAGCCCTGCGCGAGAGCGGCGTCACCATCATCCTGACCACCCACTACATCGAAGAGGCCGAGGAGATGGCCGACCGTATCGGGGTGATCAGCAAGGGCGAGATCATCCTGGTCGAGGACAAGGACGTCCTCATGCGCAAGCTCGGCAAGAAGCAGCTCACCCTGCAGCTCCAGGAACCGCTCACGGCCTTGCCAGCGGGGCTTTCCGGCTATCAGCTGGAACTGGCCGCCGATGGCCATGAGCTGGTCTACACCTTCGACGCCCAGGCCCAGGAGACCGGGATCGCAGGGCTGCTTCGCCAGCTCCACGCCGCGGGTCTCGATTTCAAGGACCTGCAGACCCGCGAGAGCTCGCTGGAAGAAATCTTCGTCAGCCTGGTGAGGGGCCGGCCATGAACCTCTACGCCATCAAGGCCATCTACATCTTTGAGTTGGCGCGCACCTGGCGCACGCTCATGCAGTCCATCGCCTCGCCGGTGATCTCGACCTCGCTCTATTTCATCGTCTTCGGGTCGGCGATCGGCTCCCGCATGGTGGAGATTGAGGGGATCAGCTACGGCGCCTTCATCGTGCCCGGCCTGATCATGCTCTCCATCCTCACCGAGAGCATCATGAACGCCTCGTTCGGGATCTACATGCCGCGCTTCTCGGGCACGATCTACGAGGTGCTCTCCGCGCCCATCTCGGCCTTCGAGATCGTCGTCGGCTATGTGGGCGCGGCGGCGACCAAGTCCGTCATCCTCGGCCTGATCATCCTGGCGACGGCGCGGCTCTTCGTGGACTTCAGCATCGCCCATCCGTTCTGGATGGCCGCCTTCCTCGTGCTGACCTCGGTCGCCTTCAGCCTGCTCGGCTTCGTGATCGGCGTCTGGGCGGACGGCTGGGAGAAGCTGCAGATCGTGCCGATGATGATCGTCACGCCGCTGACCTTCCTCGGCGGCAGTTTCTACTCGATCAGCATGCTGCCCGAGCTCTGGCAGAAGATCACCCTGTTCAACCCAGTGGTGTACCTGGTCTCCGGTTTCCGCTGGAGCTTCTACGGCGTCTCCGACGTCGACGTGCGTTGGAGCATCCTGGCGACCTTCGGGTTCATCCTCATCTGCCTTGGCGCCATCTGGGCGATCTTCCGCACCGGCTACAAGCTCAAGACTTAAAACAAGCTTGAGTGTATAGGCTGGTAAATTGCAACCTTCGCAAGAGCCTTGAAGAGGTGTAGGAAAGCTGCGGTTCTATCAACTGCAGAGCCGTGTGCGTTTCGCGCCTCGCGTCTACAGCCAGTTCCCCAGTCAAGCTTACGTACAGTTCTCGCGCGACGTCGCCCACGACCCGCATCAATGGGAGATCTGTTGTGAGCAACCTTGTGCAGACGGTGCTGGGCGCTGTCACCCCGGACCTGACCGCGCGCCTTGGTAGCCTGTTCGGCGAGTCCAGCGGCGCGGTCTCCAAAGGCCTTTCGGCCGCGGTCCCCGCCCTGCTGGCGGGCGCCCTTCAGCAAAGCTCGACGACCAGCGGCGCGAACGGGCTGCTCGGCCTCGTCGGCCAAGCGCTCGGCGCCGGGAACCCCCTGGACCGCCTCCCCACCCTGCTCGGTGATGAGGCCGAGCGCGCCAGCCTGCTGGGTCAGGGGCGCGGATTGGCGGACGGCCTGCTCGGACCGCAGACCGGATCGGTCACCGACTCCCTCGCCAGTTTCGCCGGTCTGAAGGGCGGGTCGGCCGCGCAGATCCTGGCGCTGGCCGCTCCGCTGGTGCTGGGCGCCATCGGCAAGGCCCTAGGCCCCTCCCCGACCCCTTCGGGCGTGCAATCGCTGCTCGCCGACCAGCGCGCCAGTATCCTGGGAGCGCTACCTCCAGGGCTCGGATCCCTCTTCGGCCTCGGGGGCGCGGCGCGAGCCGCGGAGACGGGCGCAGCGGCCACGACGTCCGCCGGGCGCGGCGGCTTTGCGAAGATCCTGCCCTGGCTGATCGCCGCGGCGATCATCCTGGCCCTGATCTTCGGCCTGCGTAACTGCGGGGCCCGCCAGGCGGAAACCCCGGTTGCGCCGCCGCCAGAGACGACCCAGGCCCCACCGGCTGCTCCGGCGCCTGCGCCGGCCGCGACGCCGGCGGCCGAAACGCTCACCCTGCCCGGCGGGGCGACCATCTCCGTCGCGCCCGGCTCGATCGGCTATGGGGTGGCGACCTTCCTGGCCTCCAACGAGCCGGCGCCGAAGACCTTCGTCTTCGACAACCTCAACTACGACACCGCTTCGAACGCGCTCACCGGCGAGAGCCGCCCGACGGTCGAGACCCTGGCGGCCATCCTGAAGGCCTATCCCAACGTGCAGTCGCGGGTCGTCGGCTACACCGACAACCAGGGTGATCCGGCCGCCAACAAGACGCTGTCGGACGCGCGCGCCGCTACGGTGAAGCGGGAGCTGGTCGCCCTCGGCGTCGGGGCCGAGCGCGTGGAAACGGCCGGGATGGGCGAAGCCGATCCGATCGCCGACAACGCCACCGAGGAGGGCCGCGCCAAGAACCGGCGCACCGAACTGGTGATCGTGAAGAAGTAGTCCGTATAGGGTTTCCCCGGGGGCCCAGCGCCCTCGGGGACGTCTACTCGTCCTCGTCGAACCGGGCGGCGACCAGGGCGGCCAGGGCGTCCACAGCGGCGGCGGCTTCCTTGCCCTCGGCCTGGATGGCGATGGCGCTGCCGGGACCTGCGGCCAGCATCATCAATCCCATGATGGAGCGGGCGTCGACGCTTTGGCCGTCCTTGGCGACCGTGACCTCGGCATCGAAGCTCGCCGCCAGCTTGACGAACTTGGCCGAAGCGCGGGCGTGCAGTCCCCGCTTGTTGATGATTTCGACCGTCCGTGCGTTCGTCACTTTTCGCCGGCCAGGACGTACGAAGCGACGGAGATGTACTTGCGTCCCGCCTCTTGGGCGCAGGCGACGCAGTCCTCCAGGTTCTGACGGGTGCGAACCGAGGCGAGCTTGATGAGCATGGGCAGGTTGAGCCCCGCGATCACCTCGGCCTTGGTCTGCTCCATGACCGAGATCGCCAGGTTCGAGGGCGTCCCGCCGAACATGTCGGTGAGCAGGATGACCCCGTCGCCGGAGTTCACGGACTCGCAGGCCGCAAGGATGTCCTTGCGGCGCTTTTCCATGTCGTCCTCGGGGCCGATGCAGATGGCGGCCACCGCCGACTGCGGCCCCACCACATGTTCCATGGCGAAGATGAACTCTTCGGCCAGCCGCCCGTGCGTGACAATCACGAGCCCGATCATGCCAAGTCTCTCAACGGGAATCCCCACCCGGTCGCGGCGACAGGCCGGCCGCGTGGGCGCCTTGATACGCCCCTTCCGCCAAAGCTCCAAGATGTTGCAGTGCGCGAAGAAGTTTCGCAGGCGCGGAAGGCTCTAACGCTGGCAGCGAGAGCGCCGGAACGCTCAACCCCACATAATCATTGAAGGCCGGCTCGGGCATCCGTTCATGCTGCGCGCAGCGCACCGCCAAGGCAATGCGGCAAAAGGGAAGCGGCGGCTCGGGACAGACGCCCACCCCGCGAACCTCGATCAGGCCGGCGAGCGGGCCAGGCGCGCGCCCATAGAGCGCCCCTTCGCAAGGCCAGACCTCCACCCGGTCGTCGGCCACCAGCCGGAAACCGCAGGCCAGGGCGCGCAAAGCCAGATCGCTCTTGCCCGCCCCGGAAGGCCCCTCGATGAGCACGCCGCGCCAACGGCCGCCCAAACGGGCTGCGATGAGCCCGGCGTGGAGGTTCATCGCCGCGCCGCCTCGGGAAGGGTGACGATGAAGCGGGCGCCCAGGACCTCGCCGCCAGCGTCCTGACGGTTTTCGGCCCGGATCGTCCCGCCCTGGGCCGAGGCGATCTGCCGGGCGATGGAGAGGCCGAGGCCGGAATTGCCGCCGAACGCCGTCCCCTTGGGCCGCGAAGTGTAGAAGCGCTCGAAGATGGTCTCCAGATTGTCGGGCGGAATGCCGGGACCGTCGTCTTCCACGGTCACCACCGCCTGGCCGCGCCGCCGCTCGAGGGCGACGCGCACCTCGCCGCCCGCCGGGCTGAACGAGCGGGCGTTGTCGATGAGGTTGCGCAGCAGCTGGCCGAGCGGGCCCTCGCGCCCCGAGACCATGATCGGCTCCAAGGTGTCGGGCTGGCTGAAGCGCACAGCCGCCTCGCCTGGCCGGGCGGTGTCCTGATAGAGCTGGATGACCTCGCCGATGAGCCGGCCAAGGTCGAGGGGCTTAAGGTCCTCGCGCGAAAGCTCGGCGTCCAGACGCGAGGCGTTGGAGATATCGGTGACGAGGCGATCGAGCCGCTGCACGTCGTTCTTGAGGATTTTCAGCAGTCTTTCCTGAGCGGCCGGGTCCTTCACGAGATCCAGGGTCTCGATCGCCGACCGCAGGGAGGTCAGCGGGTTCTTGATCTCATGCGCCACGTCGGCGGCGAACCTTTCGATGGCGTCCATCCGCTCCGAAAGCGCGTGGGTCATGTCCTCCAGCGAGCGGGTGAGGTCGCCCAGTTCGTCGTCGCGCTTGGCCAGTTGCGGCAGGGAGATGGCCCGCGCCCGCGACAGCCGCACCCGGTCGGCCGCCCGCGAGAGCATCCGGACCGGTTGGGCGATCAGGTTGTTCAGCAGGATCGAAGAGACCAGGGTGACGAAGATGGCGATCAGAATGAACGGCGCCATGGCCTGGCGCTCGGCGCGGATGATCTCGTCCACGTCGCTGGCCTCGAGGGTCAGGACGCCGAGGACCGCCTGCACATGCTGGATGGGAATGGAGACCGAGACCACTCGCTCGCCATCGTCGGTGGTGCGCATGCCCGCCCAGTGGACGCCCCGCAGCGCTTGGTTCACCTCCATCATCAGCGCCCGCTGGGCGGCGGGCGCCGGCGGCGGCGGCGGTCTGCCGATATTCAGGTCGAGCGCCAGCCCCCTCTGGTCCTCGCGCGGCTTGGCCGGGGGCAGCACCTTCCATTCCACCCGGTCGGCCACCCAGTAGCTGTCGGCGATCAGGTTGCCCTGGGCGTCGAACAGCCGCGCCCGCTGCGAGCGCGGATTCGACAGCATTTGCAGGATTTCGCTGGCGGCCTGGGCGTCCAGCTCCGGCGTCGGCTCACCCACAGTGGCGGCGCGATTGATGACGTTGACGATCAGCTCGCCCTGGGTCGTCAGGCTGTCGATGCGAGCGCCCACCAAACCGCGGCGCAACTCGTTGAGCACCAGCGAGCCGGCGATGATGATCGCCAGCCCCAGCACGTTGAGCAGGATGATGAGCCGCCCCAGGCGCGAGCCTGGCAGCCAGCGGAACAGCGAGGGCGCGGAGGTTTGCGCCCGCCGCTTGCGGGCCTGCGCCTTGGGATCAGGTTTCGCGGTATCTGTATCCGACGCCATAGAGGGTTTCGATCGCGTCGAATTCAGGGTCGACCTCGCGGAACTTCTTCCGCATTCGCTTGATGTGGCTGTCGATGGTGCGGTCGTCGACATAGACCTGGTCGTCATAGGCCGCATCCATCAGGTTGTCGCGGCTCTTCACGAAGCCCGGACGCTGGGCCAGGGATTGCAGCAGGAGGAACTCGGTGACCGTCAGCTTGACCGGCTTGCCGTCCCAAAGGCAATCGTGGCGCGCCGGATCGAGGGTCAGCTTGCCGCGCTTGAGCGCTCGCGACTGGGCCTCGGCGCCCGCCGCGGCGGCGCCTGCGGCGCCGGCAGGCTCTTCGCCGTCCACGCCGGCGCGGCGCAGCACCGCCTTCACCCGCTCGATGAGCAGGCGCTGGCTGAAGGGCTTGTGCATGTAGTCGTCGGCGCCGAGATTGAATCCGAGGATCTCATCGATCTCCTCGTCCTTGGAGGTGAGGATGATCACCGGCACGTCGGACGTACGGCGGAGCCGGCGCAGCACCTCCATGCCGTCCATGCGCGGCATCTTCACGTCGAGGATCGCCAGGTCCGGAGGATCGTTCTCCAGGGCGGCCAATCCCGAGGCGCCGTCGAAATAGGCCTTCACCTCGTGACCGTGGCTTTCGAGGGCGAGGCTGACCGACGTGACGATGTTCTCGTCGTCGTCCACCAGGGTGATCTTGGCCATAGGGTCTCGTTCGTTTCCTTCAGCTCGGCTTGCCAAGCTAATGGCCCGCGAGCGTGTCCTCAATGGGGCGAGCACATCCGCCTCGGCCGTAGCCCTGCCTTCCGCGATAAACCGGCATTAAAGCTTGTCGTTGCACGATGCGCGGCAAGGGGGACTTTTCCGTGCAAGGCCAGCAAGTTCACTACGAGCTGTTCATCCGTCGCACGCCCGGCGCGCCGTGGGCGCTCGACATGGCGACGGAGAACCGCGCCGCGGTGATCGCCACGGCCGAAGAGCTGATGGCCGAGGGCCGAACCGCGGCCGTGCGGGTCACCAAGGAAGTCCTCGATCCGGAGACGCGCGAGTTCCAGTCGATCACGATCCTGACCCTGGGCAGCAAGGAAGCCCCCAAGAAGAGGAAGGTCGCCGAGGACAAGGACCCGCTCTGCGTCAGCCCCCAGGACCTCTACACCATCCACGCGCGCGAGCGGATCGGACGCCTGCTGGAAGGCTGGCTCGACCGACAGGGCGCCACGCCCTTCGAGCTGCTGCACCGGGCCGACCTGGTGGAGGCGCTGGAAGCCTCCGGCACCGACCTCCAGCACGCCATCCAGAAGGTGGCGATCCCCGAGGCGCAAGCCCGCGGTCTGTCGGTGCACGAGCTGATCCGCACCTTCACGGGTCTGGTCGAGCGGGCCATCGACAGACTGCTCAAGGACTTCCGCAAGGGCGGCATGCCCGACCTGGACAAGGAGGGTTTCGCCCGCGCGGCCGAACGGGTGAGCCACGAGCCGGAGCGGGCCTATCTGCTGGGCGCAGGCGTGGCCGCGTCCATCGCGCCGGCGCGGTCCTGGTCGGAGAAGGTCTCGCGCCTGCTGGACCTGGCGGACGCCGCGCCGGTCACCGGACCGCCGCGCGGGCTGGCCCTGCAGGTCATCGAACAGCCCCTCGCCGAGATTCTCGGCTCTAGATCGGGCCTCGACCACATCATCGGCCAGGAGCTCGACCTCGGCGGTCAGCTGGCGGCCATGACCCGGCTGGCCGCGTGCGACACGGTCGACGCCTTGATGCGGGCCGAGCCCTCTGTGGCCAAGATCATGCCGCCGCTCTCCGAGGCGGCGACCCGCCTCTCCCAATGGCTCGCCGATGACTTCCAGAGCGTGCGAGCCGCCATCGCCAAGCGGGTGGTGCGCGAGCTCAGCGGACAGCGCCGGCTGCGGCCCGGCGATGCGGCCGGCGAGATCGAGGTCATACGGGGGCTCGCCATGGCGCTGACGGCCGCGGCGGGCGCCGGCGCCTTGCTCAATCTCGACGACGTGCAGGAGGCGTTCGTCAAACGGTCCCGCATGCTGGTCACCAGCGACTTCGTCGAGGCCTATCTCGGCGGGGGCGAAAAGACGGCGCGCGAGGAGATCGAGGCTCTGGTCTGGCTGGTGGAGAACGTCATCGGCGGCGCCAACAAGCGCCAGGCCGGCCGATATCTTGCGGCCGGGGTCGCGGCCCTGCGTTTCGAGAAGGAGTTCCGCTACGGGCCCGACACCGCGGCGGTGAAGCTGCAGAAGCTCGCCGCCCTGCAACGGTCAGTGGCGCGGGCCGGACTCGCTCCCGAAGACTACGAACCCATCCAGGCCAAAATCGGCGACGTCGGCGGCCTGGTGGAAGCGGATGCGCGGCTGGTGCCGACTCTCGCCCGCACCCCGGCTCCGGCGCCGCAGAAGCTGCTGCTTCTGCTCAAGCTGGCGGCCGGAGAGACCGCGCCGCATGGCCCGGCCGCGGACCGGGCGCGGCAGGAGGCCATGCGCCTCGCGCGCGAGAATCAGACCCGCGTCGAACTCGCCGGCGACCCGGCTCGCATGGACCAGGTCCGGGAGCTGATCCAGCAGATCGGCATGGCGGCCTAGCCGCCGCTTAGGCTGCGGCGCGGCTCTTCAGCAGTCCGCGTTCGTGCAGCAGCTCGGCGATCTGCACTGCGTTCAGCGCCGCACCCTTCCGCAGATTGTCCGCCACCACCCACATGTTCAGGCCGTTGGCGACCGTCGGGTCGTTGCGGATGCGGGAGACGAAGACCGGGAACTCGCCCTGGGCTTCCTTGGGCGTGATGTAGCCCTTGTCGTTGCGCTGGTCGATCACGATCAGGCCAGGGCTCTCGCGCAGGATCTCGCGCGCCTCGTCCTCGTCCAGCGGTTCGTGGAACTCGATGTTGACGCTCTCGGAGTGGCCGACCATCACCGGCACCCGCACGCAGGTCACCGTCAGCGCGATCGATGGGTCGATCATCTTGTGAGTCTCGTTCCACATCTTGGCTTCTTCGTCGGTATAACCGTCGTCATTGAAGGCGCCGATGAACGGGATGACGTTGAAGGCGATCTGCTTGGGGAACTTCTTGGGCTCGCTGGCGCCCAGCACGAAGACGCTCTTGGTCTGGTCCCAGAGCTCGTCCATGCCTTCCTTGCCCGCGCCGGACACGGACTGGTAGGTCGACACCACCACCCGCTTGATGCGGGCGCGCTCGTGCAGCGGCTTCAGCGCCACCACCAGCTGGGCCGTCGAGCAGTTCGGATTGGCGATGATGTTCTTGCGGCTGGCGAGGACGACGTCGTCCGGGTTCACCTCCGGGACGATCAGCGGCACGTCCGGATCCATCCGCCAGGCCGAGGAGTTGTCGATCACGATCGGGCCGGCGGCGCCGATCTTCGGCGACCATTCCTTGGAAAAGGAGCCCGAGACGCTCATCAGCACGACATCGACTGTGGAGAAGTCGAACTGTTCGACGTCCTCGCACTTGATGATCTGCTCGCCGAACGAGACCTCGACCCCGATGGATTTGCGGCTGGCGATCGCGTGAATCTTGTCCACGGGGAAGTTCACTTCCTCGAGGATGTTCAGCATCTCGCGGCCCACATTGCCCGTGGCGCCGACCACGGCCACCCGATAGCCCATGGCGGTCTCCTTCAGATCGATCAGAAGCGGAGCGTCCCCTTACGCCCTCGGGTTCCCCCGCGCAATCGGACTGGCGCCCGCCTTGCGTGGCCGTCGCGGTCCATTGGCGGAGGTCTGCATGTCCATAGAGGTCAGTCTGTCGTCCACGGGAGCGGCCGCGGCGCACGAAATATCGCGTTCGCGAAACGGGGGCGAGCTCGACAAGCCCTTGTTCCAGCCAATCTTTTTGGTCGCGGAGGCGGCTCAGGACCGCCTGCTCAAGAAGCTCGATCTCGACGGCGACGAAGGCCTCGACCTCGAAGAGCTGAAGGCGCTCGGGGGACTGGGCGCCGGCAAGAACGGCCCGGCGGGATTTGCCGCCATGGACAGCAACGGCGACGGCCGCCTGGGACGTCGCGAACTGCTGGCCTCCGGCGTCTTCACCCCCGAGACCCTCAACGGATTGCTGGGTCAGCAGGCGGGAAACGGCCTGGCCGAATGGATCGTGGCCGAAGGCGACCAGGACGGCGATTCCGCGCTGACCTTGGAAGAGTTCCGCAAGGTCGGACCGGAAGGCGAGCGGGCCGATCTTGCGTTCGAGGCGGCGGATGCGAACGGCGACGGGCTGGTCTCCGCCGCGGAATTGCCGGCGGTGACGCGCTTGGCCATCCGCGCCCTTCCTTCGTTCAACGCCGGCGCGGTGGCCACGGACCTGATGCGTCATGACTTCGACGGCGACGGGGCGCTGTCGATGGACGAGCTGCGGCGAGCCTCGGAAACCGGCGCGATCGATCTCAACGCCATCTTCGAGCTCGCCGACACGAACGCCGATGGCGCGTTGAGCCTGGCCGAGTTGCAGGCCGAGGTCGCGCGGGCGCCCGAATACTACGGCTTTGGGGCCCGTAAGCTGCCGACCGCTCTGCGGCCGATCGATCCGCGCGCCCCCGACTATATCGAGCAGGTGCGTGAACGGCTGACCGCCGCCGCGGCGCTGGAGCCGCCGCCGGCGGGCCAGGAAGCGCTCTTCCGACTCCTGCGCGAGAACTTCGCCCGGCTGACCGAGCACATGGTGGCGGAGATCAGGCCTGCATAGGCGACACTTACCTAAGAGGTCATGGACAAGGCGCTTCGGCGCAGGGCTATTCGCTACCCGCAACGAGGAGGATCCAATGGCTGCTGACACCGGAATGCCTTTCGCCAATCTCATGGGCGTGGAGATCGTCGAGCGGGGCAAGGATCGCGTGGTCGGCCGGCTGCTGGTCCGCGACGATCTCTGCACGGCGGGAGGCATACTGCACGGCGGCGCCTTCATGGCCTTCGCTGACGCCCTAGGCGCCATCGGCGGTCACCTGAACCTGCCGCCGGGCGCGCGCACCACGACGCTGGAATCCAAGACCAACTTCCTCGGTTCGGCGAAGGCGGGCTCCACCGTCCAAGGAGAGGCGACGCCCCTGCATATCGGTCGTCGATCGAGCGTCTGGCAGACGCGCATCACCAACTCCGAGGGCAAGCTGCTCGCCCTGGTCCTGCAGACCCAGATGACCGTGGAAGCCTGAGGCGCGAGAGGCGCTCGCCCGTTGGGTGATCGCCACTTGCCCGTGTTTATATTTTGTTCTTTTCTGCTCCCGTATAGCCAAGGTTGAGCTGTCGGGGGAAACACACGTGGGGCGGTTCGGGGGGATCATCGCCGCCGGCCTTTGGCTGGGCGCTGGCGACATGCGCCACGGCGCATGCGCAGGAGGCCGCCGCGCCCCTGGTCGCCGATCCTGCCATCCGGCGCGGGGTGCTGCCGAATGGCCTGCGCTATGCGCTGAAGCAGAACGCCACGCCCAAGGACGGGATATCGTTCCGGCTGATCTTCGACATCGGCAGCCTTGAGGAAACCGAAGAGGAGCGCGGCGCCGCCCATTTTGTCGAGCACATGGCGTTCCGGGCCAGCCGCAACTTTCCGGAAGGGGAGCTCGACGCCGCTTTCGCGCCGCTGGGCGTCGGCTTCGGCCGCGACCAGAACGCCTTCACCTCCTTCGGATCGACGATCTACCTCCTCGATCTACCGCGTTCGGACGCGGCGGCCAGGGCCCTGGCCTTCCGGTGGCTGCGGGACGTGGCCGACGGGATCCGGTTCGACCCCGCCGCGGTGGACCGCGAGCGCGGCGTGATCCTGGCCGAGCGTGGCGCGCGGCGCAGTCCCGAAGCCATCCTTGGCGAGAGGGTCGCCGCCTTTCAGGGGCCAGAGCTCCGCACCGCCCGGCGTCCGCCCATGGGCGTCCCCGAGAGCCTCGCGGCGATGACGCCGCTGCGGCTCGAGACCTTCTATCGGCGATGGTACCGGCCCGATCAGGCCGTGCTGGTCGTCGTCGGCGACGTCGAGCAGCTCACCGCCGTCGAGGCGGAAATCTCCGCGGCGTTCGCAGACTGGCGCGCGCAGGGCGCCGCTCCCGAGCCTGTCGAGCTGCCTGGCCCCGATCGCCGCCGCGGCGTCGACGCGCTCACGATCGCCGAGGCCCGCATGACGCCCAGCGTGTCGATCTGCCGCCTGACATCCCCGATGCTCACGGCGCTCAACGACCTGAACGATCTGCGGGAGGGCGCAAGGGACGCCCTTTGGCTGACCATCCTAGACGAGCGTCTTGGCCGCCTTCGGACCACCGAGCCATCGGTGGTGAACGCCGTGATGTCGGCCGCCCATGACCGTCCGGACGCCACCACGCTTTGCGCCGCGGCCTCGACTCTCGAAGGCGGTTGGGAGCCGGCGCTCAAGGCGATGCAGCGGGAGCTCGACCGCTTCTCCGCCGAGGGGCCGAGCGAAACCGAGTTCGAGGAAGCCTTGGCGACCCTTCGCGCCCTGCATCGTGGCTCCATCACACTTTCGGCGACCAAGAGCTCGGCGACCCTCGCAACCGAGATCGCCACGCTCGACCTCGCCGGCCGTACGGCGATGGCTCCCGTCCAGGTCCTGAGCGCCTTCAACCTCGCCGCCGAAGGCCTGACGGAGCAACAGGTGAAGGCCTCCTGGCGCAAGGCCTGGTCTGGCGGAGGCCCGCTGCTCACCGTCGCCGGCGCGACGCCGCCCACGCGCGAGGCCGTGCTGGCGGCCTGGTCGACCCCTGCGGTCGCGACGGCCGCGCCCGACAGCTCGGCCGTCGTATGGGCCTATGGAACGCTGGGCGCGCCGGGCCGCGTCATTCGTCGGGAAGTTATCGCCGATCCCGGCTTCGTACGCCTCACCTTCGAGAATGGGGTCACCCTCAACTTCAAGCATGTCAAGGCGAGCCGCGCGCTGGTCCGCGCCGATTTCGGCGCCGGCCGGGAGGAACTGGGCGAGCGCACCCTCCGCGAAGCCGATTTCGCCGCCGACAGCTTTGTCCTCGGCGGCCTGGGCCGTCACAGCTATGCGGAGCTGCGGACCTTCTTCGGCGATGCGGTCATCGGCATGGATCTGCGGGTGACCAACCGATCGTTCAGCCTGGTGGCGACGAACTTCACCAGCAATCTGGAGAGCCAGCTCCTGGTGATGAGCGCATATCTGCGTGATCCCGGCTTCCGGGAAGAGCTCGACCCGAAGATCCCGACCGTCGTCGCGAACATCTATGGCGTGCGGGCCGCCTCTCCGAGCGCCGTAGCGCTCGACGGCATGAACGGGCTGGTCGGCGGCCCGTTCGACACGCCGCCCTTGGCGAAGGCGATGGCGATCCGTTCGCGGGACTTCGCCGCCCTGTTGCGGTCGCCCGCGACCAAGGGACCGCTGGAGGTCACCCTCGTCGGAGACGTGGACGAGGCGAGCGCCACCGCCATGGTGGCGGCCACCTTCGGCGCGCTTCCCCCGCGCCCGACCTCCTCACCCCGTGCGCCCTATGCCGGCTATCGGACCTTCCCTGAAGAGGCGCCGCCGGTTCTTCGCTTGACCCACAGCGGACCGGCCGACAAGGCGGCCGTCGCGGTCGTCTGGCCGACCTTCGTCGCCGCGCCCGAGCGCCTGCGCGAACAACTGGCGCTGGAACTCGTCGCCGCCATTTTCAACGACACCCTGCGCCACGATCTTCGCGCCCGGCTCGGCAAGACCTATGCGCCGAGCGTGGAGGCGGACCTCACCGATGCAGGCGATCAGGCGCCCCTCTACGCCCTCGTCGAAGGCGCGCCTGAGGACGCGCCCCTGATCGAGGCGGAAATCCGCGCGATCGGCGAGCGCCTGGCGCGCGGGGAGTTCGGCGCGGAGGCGCTGGAGGCCGCTCGCGCGCCGCTCCTCACCGAGGCGCAGGGCCGCCTGGGCGACCTCGAAGAGCTCGCCTGGGCGATCCGCACCCCGGCTCGCAACCCGGGCGGCCTCGCCGAACTCGTCGAAGCTCCAGGCATCCTCGCCGACCTGACGCTCCCAGAGGTGCGCCAGGCCGCCGCCAGATGGCTCGGCCAACCGGCGATCACCATCACCGCAACCCCGGAGTCAAATCCATGAACCCGCTGAAGGCGGTCGTGCTGGCCCTTGCGCTCGCCGCCGCCCAACCCGTCCTCGCCGACTCCTCGCCCGACGTCCAGCGCGCTCGGGCCCTGCTCGAGGCCGGCAAGTCCGACGAGGCCGCCGCCGCGCTCGAACAGGCGATCGCCCGCAACCAGTCCGATGTCGAAGCTCTCGTCATGCTGTCCGAGCTCTATGCCTACAGCGAGATGTACGACGAGGCCCTGGCCCAGGCGCAGGCGGCGGTCGCCGTCGCCCCGAAGGATAGCTCCGCCCTCTACGCGCGCGGCCGCGCCTGGATGCTCAAGGAGGACAACGCGAAGGCCAAGGCCGACTTCGACGCCGTGCTGGCCCAAGGCCCGGACGGCCCCGCCCTCGTCGATCGCGGTCACGTGAAGGGTAAGATGGGCGACGACAAGGGCGCCATCGCCGACTTCGAAGCGGCCGCCAGGTTAAGGCCGGACTGGCTGCCCCCATTGCTCAATCTCACCGTCCAGCACTTCTACCAGGAGCGCTATGAAGAATCCCTGGTCTTCAACGATCGCAGCTTGGCGCTCGACCCTCACCACTACGGAGCGCTGGGATTGCGCGCCGCTATGCTCTCCCTGCTCGGGCGGACGGAAGAGGCGGTCACGGTGAGCGAGCACCTCGTCAGAGAATATCCCAAGGACCTCGAAGCTCAGCTGCAGCTGGGCCGCAGCTACGAAGCTGCGGGAAGGACGGAGGATGCTTTGAAGGCCTACACCGCGGCCATCAAGATCGACGGCCAATCGGCGGAGGCGTGGATTGGCAGAGGCCGCGCTCTAGCCAGCAAGGATGAGTACAAGGCGGCCCTGCGGGACTTTGACCGGGCCATCCTCATCGATCCGGCGAACGCCAAACTGTTGGCCGATCGAGCCCGGGCCCGCGCCGCCACCGGCGATGATCGGGCTCGGGCGGATTTCGACACCGCCCTGAAGATCGATCCCGTGTCGGCTTACGCACTGATCAGGCGTGGCTATTACAATCTGGATCAGGAGGACTATGACGGCGCGCTGAACGACTTCGACGCGGCGCTCAAGATCGACTCGACCGATCTAAGCGCGCTGCTCGGCCGAGTGTCCGCCTTGCTTTACCAAGAGCGGTTCGACCGCGCCCTGCGGGATGTGAATCGCGCGATCGAACTGAGTCCCGTGGCGACGATGCACCGCCTGAAGGGATCGATCTACGCGGGGATGGAAGACCATCTGCAGGCCATCGCCAGTTTCGACGAGGCCATACGCCTGGACCCTGCAGACGCTGAGGCTTGGCTCTACCGCTCCGAATCCAAGGCGGCGCTTGGGGATACCGCCGGCGCGGCCTCCGACCGCGCCCAGGCGCTGCGCCTCAACCCCCGGATAGAGGCCGAGCTAGCGGCTTAGCCGACGCCGATATCGTCCGCCCGCACGATGTTGCGCAGCGGCTCGCCGCGAACATAGCGCGAAAGATTGTCCAGGAAGAGCTCATCGCCGCGCGCCTGGGTGAGCTCTCCCCGGTTCGAGGCGTGCGGCGTCACGCGGACTTTCGGGTGGTCCCAGAACCAGGCGTCGGCGGGCAGGGGCTCTTCCTTGAAGACGTCCAGCACCGCACGGGCCGGACGGTCGGCGTCGAGGCCTGCGCGCAGGGCGTCTTCGTCGACCAACCCTCCGCGGCCGATATTGATCAGGATGGCCCCGGGCTTCATGGCCGCGAAGAACCGGGCGTCGGCGAGATCTCGGGTCTCATCGTTCAGCGCGCAGGCCAGCACGATCACATCGGCTTGCGGCAGGCAGGTCGGCAGCTCGGCGATGGTGCAGACCTCGTCGGCCAGTCCTTCCGAGGAGGGCGAGCGGCGGGCCGCCGTCACGTGCGCGCCGAACGCCTTGGCCCGACGGGCGATCTCCTGCCCGATATGCCCAAAGCCGACGATCAGCCAGCGGGTCTGGGCGATTTCCCGGAAATTGACCCGCTTCCACTCATGCGCGCGCTGGTGGGCCGCCTGCTGATCGATGGGGTGCAGCAGGCTGAAGGCGTGGATGGTGACGTACTCGGCGATCGCCGGCGCCTGGGCGCTGGAGTTGGTGACGGTCAGACCCTCCCGCGCCAGGGTCTTGAACATCGGGTTCTCAAGCCCCGCGAACGCCGTCTGCACCCAGCATGCGCTTGGGGATTGCTCCAGCCGACCGAAATAACCGCCGCCTTGCTTGCCGAAGGCCTCCAGGGTCAGCCACCAGATGTCGGCTCTCAGCCGGGAAGCGTCGAAGGGCGCTCCGCCCGAGGTCAGGTTTCCGTCCGGCTCGGCGACCACCACCTCGACCTGAGGCGCCACCTCCGAAAGGCGTTCGGCGATGCGGTCGTAGGGTGCGCGGCAGATCAGGGCTTGCATAACCCTGACCTTAGGGCCCGCCGCCCGCATGGCAACCACAATGACAACATACTGTCGATTTGGTAGTTTATTACCATGGATAGTTCCGCCGACGCCGTCCTGCGCCTTGTCACCGCCGTGAACCAAGCCTCCGCTCGGTTCACCGAGCTGGAGGACCGCCTGCTCGCCGACACTGGGCTCAGCAGCGCTCGCCTGAGGGCGGCGGCGGTCTTGGCCCCCGTCGGTGCGGCCAGGACAGTGCCGCAGATCGCGCGCACCCTGGGCCTTTCACGCCAAGCGGTGCAACGGCTGGCCGACGATCTCGCCGCCCGCAAGCTCGCCTGCTGGATCGACAACCCCGACCATCGCCGCGCCCGCCTATTGAAGCTCACCACCACCGGCCGCGCCGCCTTCGTCGAGGCCTCGCGCCGCCAGCGGATCTGGGCGCAGCAGGCCTCGGAGGGCCTCACCCCTGCTTGGCTGGCCGTGGCGACCGAGCTTCTCGGCCTGATGACGCGGAGGGTCGAAAAGGATAGTTGACTCTGTCAACTATCTCGCAAAACCTCCTCGGCGGAGGCTTCGATGTTCCAGAACCCGATCGCCGCGGTCCGCCGTTTCAACCGGTTCTACACCCACCGGATCGGGGCCCTCGACGAGGCGCACCTGGGGTCGCCCTATAACCTCGCCGAGATGCGCGTCCTCTACGAGGTAGGCCAGGCGCCGGAGGGCATAACGCCCAAGGCGCTGGCTGGCCGCACCAGCCTCGACGCCGGCTATTTGAGCCGGATCCTCAAGCGGTTCGAGCGCGAAGGCCTTCTGGCGCGGCGCGACTCGCCGGCCGACGCACGGAGCTACTCGGTCTGGCTCACCTCGGACGGCATTCGGACGCAGAACGCCTGGGTCGCCGCCGCCGACGGCGCGGTCGAGGCCCTTCTCGCCAAGCTTTCCCCGGCCGAGAAGACGCGTTTGACCACGGCCATGGCGCAGATCGAGGAACTGCTCGACGCCCCGTCCTCGCGCGAGATCCTCCTGCGCGCCCATCGGCCGGGCGACCTCGGTTGGGTGGTCCAGCGCCACGGCGAGCTGTACGCCCGCGAATACGGATGGGACGAGCGGTTCGAGGCCCTGGTCGCGCGGATCGTCGCCGACTTCGTCGACAACTTCGATCCTTCGCGGGAACGTTGCTGGATCGCCGAGCGCGATGGGGAGCGTCTGGGCTCGATCTTCCTCGTGAACGGGGAACGCCCCGGTCAGGCGAAGCTCCGGCTCCTGCTTCTGGAACCGGCGGCGCGGGGCCAGGGACTGGGCAAGCGGCTGGTGGCCGAGTGCGTGGCGTTCGCGCGGACCGCTGGCTACGACGAGATCACCCTCTGGACCCAGAGCATCCTCACTGCGGCGCGGCAGGTCTATGCCGCAGCGGGCTTCGAACTCACCGACAGCCGCCCGGACGACACCATCGCAAAGGGCTTGGTCAGCGAGACCTGGACGCTCAAGCTTTCCGGCGTGACAGCCACGCCGGCGCCGTAGATGCTGCGCGGATGCGCAGCCCTAACTTCATCGTGATCCTCGCCGACGATCTCGGCTACGGCGACCTCGGTTGCGACGGCGGGAAGATCATCCGCACTCCCAATATCGACAGTATGGCGCAGGAAGGCGTCCGCCTCACCGATTTCTACGCCTCGGCCAATGTCTGCACGCCGTCCAGAGCCGGACTGCTCACGGGCCAGTTCGCCATCCGCAATGGACTGGCTCATCAGGTCCTGCAGCCGGCCGACACCAAGGGCCTCCCGCCCGACGCCCTCACCATTCCCAAGGCGCTCGGCCAGGATTACGCCAGCGCGCTGATCGGCAAGTGGCACCTCGGCCATGCCGCGCCGCATTGGCCGCCGATGGTCTATGGCTTCGACCGCTTCTACGGCCTGCCCTACAGCCACGACATGAAGCCGCTGGCGCTTTACGACAACGCCACCAGCCCCATGACCGAAAGCCGGGCCGATTTCGCCAAGCTCACCGAATGGTTCTTCGCCCAGACCACGGCCTTCGTAGAGCAGAACCGCGAACGCCCCTTCTTCCTCCTGCTGGCCCTGACCGCACCGCATGTGCCGCTGAAGCCCAATCCCGATGACCTGACCGGCTCGCCGGGCGGCGCCTATGGCGAGGTGGTCGAGGAGATCGATCTGAACGTCGGCCGTCTGCTCGAGCGGCTGAAGGCGCTGGGGCTGGACGAGGACACCATGGTGATCTTCACCTCGGACAACGGGCCTTGGTTCGAGGGTTCATCCGGGCCCTTCCGCGATCGCAAGGGCGGCTCTGCGTGGGACGGCGGCTTCCGCGTGCCCTTCATCGCCCGCCAGCCGGGCGCGCTGCCGGCAGGCCATGTGAGCCAGGCCCTGTCGAGCAATCTCGACCTCCTGCCCACCCTGCTCGCGATGGCCGGAAAGACGCCGATCACCGACCGCGAACTGGACGGCAAGGATATCTCGGCCGTGCTGCGTGGCGGCCACGCCTCGCCGCACGAGGAGATCGTCCTCTTCGACAACGAAAAGGTCGCCGCCGTGCGCACGCCCCGCTGGAAGTACGTGGCGAGGTCCTATTACCGCACCTACGACATCGCCCTCGACCGCTATCCGCTGCTGTTCGACATGGAGGTCGATCCCGGTGAAACCTACAGCGTCGCGCTGAATTTCCCGGACGCCGCGACGGACATGCGCGCACGGCTCGAGCGCGCGCGGGCGAAGTACGAACCTCTCGCCAACGCTTTCCCACCGCACGTGCCGCCGGCCTCCGCGGCCGACCACCCGGACTAGCGGTCTATTTCCGGCGCTGCTTGCGGGCCGCGTAGCGAGCGTCGCGCGCCGCCTTCTGCTTGGCCCGCAGCTCGAGCTCCGCGGTTTCGGCGTTGAAGGCTTCGATCTCGCGGCGCAGGGCCTCGGCTTCGGCGGCCACGCGGCGGCGCTCGGCCCGTTCGGCTTCACGCTTGGCGCGGACTTCGGCGAGCTCTGCGGCCTTGGCGGCGGCGCGGTCCGTCCCGGGCGGAGCCGTGACGGTGGGCTTCACCTTCATCTTGGCCAGGAGGGCCTTCTTGGCTTCTAGGGAGGCGGCGGCGCGGTCTTGGAAACTGTTCTGCTTCAGGTCTCTCATGCGGGCGTCCCCATGTCGCATCCCGCCGAAAATTGCAATCGGGAGCTGCTGCGTTTGTTCGCCGCGCCTTGATTTGCCTGTGCTTGCGTGACCTTAAAGCGCCGCCAGGACCGCCTTCCCCATCTCCTCGGTCGAGAGGTTCCCACCCAGATCCCGCGTACGGGCGCCGCCCTCCAGGGCCCTGACCACCGCGCCATAGACCTTGTCCGCGGCTTCGGCCCGGCCGAGCGACCAGCGCAGCGCCATTTCCAGCGACAGGATCGCAGCCAGCGGATTGGCCAGGTTCTGGCCAGCGATGTCCGGGGCCGAGCCGTGGATCGGCTCATAGAGCCCCGGCTTGCCCGGCGCGCCCAGCGCCGCCGAGGGCAGCATGCCCAGGGACCCGGTCAGCTGCGCTGCGGCGTCCGACAGGATGTCGCCGAAAAGGTTGTCCGTGACCATCACGTCGAACTGCTTGGGGTTCTTCACGATCTGCATCGCCGCATTGTCGGCGAGGATGTGCTCCAGCTCGACATCGGCGTATTCGCGGCGGTGCAGGTCGCTCACCACCTCCCGCCAGAGAAGGCCGGAGTCCATGACGTTCGACTTCTCGGCCGAGTGCACCTTGTTACGGCGGCCACGGGCCAGCTCGAACGCCACCCGCGCCACGCGCTCGATCTCGGCGGTGGTGTAGACCTGGGTGTCCACGGCGCGCTTGCCCCCCTCCGGCAGCTCCTCGATGAACCGCGGCGCGCCGAAATAGATGCCCCCGGTGAGCTCGCGGACGATCATGAAGTCGAGACCCTGAACCAGGTCCCGCTTGAGGCTGGAAGCATCGGCCAGGGCTTCGAAGCACAGCGCCGGGCGCAGGTTGGCGAACACCTCCATCCCGGCGCGAAGGTTCAGCAGTCCCGCCTCCGGCCGCTTGTCCCGCGGAACCCCGGCCCACTTCGGCCCGCCCACGGCGCCCATCAGCACCGCCTTGGCCGCCTTGGCCGCGGCGAGGGTCTCCTGCGTCAACGGCTCGCCGTCCGCGTCATAGCTGGCGCCGCCGAACAGCCGCTCCTCGATGGCCAGGTCGGGCGCCACGGCCTCGGCCACGCGGCGGGCCTGGAGGGTCACTTCCGGGCCGATGCCGTCACCGGGCAGGAGAAGCAGGTCAGTCACGTCGGCCCCCTTTTGGAACTCGCCTCAAATCCGGAGGCGATCTCCTAGGCGAAGAGCGCGGCCGCGAAAACCCCAAAGCCGGTTGCAACGGGAAAGCGTGGCGAGCGTTGGACACCGCGGGCCGATCCCATGGCGCAGGTTACGCCTGAGCACAGATCGCCTGGGATCGAGACAAAATCGCGCAGATGGCCGGTTGAGGCGCAACTCACAGGCGAAACTCGCGACTCTGCCTTGGTTTCGCCGCACCCGGACTTAAGACGGTCCGGTCGTTCTGGAAGTTAACCTTCGGACCAGCGTGGACTCGTCAGCGCCTGAAACATCCCGAACACTTCGCCGCCGCGAGGTGATCGCCGCTCTCCCCTTCGCCGCCGTCGCCGCCGCGGGCGCCGCAGAGGCGGCCTCCCCGTCCCGCTTCAGCGAGGGCGTCGTCCGCGCCATGGCGCGCGACCTGTCGCGCCGGCCCTTCGTCCCACAGTCGAAGGAGTTGCCGGCGGCGCTCTCGCGCCTCTCCTACGACGAATATCGCGACATCCGCTTCAATCCGGCCCAGGCCTACTGGAAGGCCGAGGGACTGCCCTTCCAGCTGCAGTTCTTCCACCGCGGCCACCTGTTCAAGGAGCGCGTCGACCTCTTCGAGGTGCATGACGGCCGTGCGACCCCGATCGCCTATTCGGCCAGCCAGTTCAACTTCAAGCACGGCGCGCCGGCCGGCCTGCCGCCGGACCTTGGCTTCGCCGGCTTTCGGATCCACTCCCAGATCAACACGCCCGAATATTACGATGAGGTCGCGGTGTTCCTGGGGGCCTCCTACTTCCGCGCGGTCGCCAAGGGGATGCTCTATGGCCTGTCGGCCAGGGGCCTGGCGATCGGTTCGGGCGAAAAGGAAGAGTTCCCGGTCTTCAAGTCCTTCTGGATCGAGCGGCCCAAGCGCGGGGACCGCAGCCTGACCGTCCATGCCCTGATGGACAGCCAAAGCTGCGCCGGCGCCTACCGGTTCGTCATCACGCCGGGAGAAACCACGGTCTTCGACGTCCGCTGCCGAATCTTTCCGCGGCGCGCCATTCCCAATGTGGGCGTCGCGCCGCTGACCAGCATGTTCTTCTTCGCCGGCGACGCCACGCGGCGCTTCGACGACTTCCGGCCGCGGGTGCACGACTCCGATGGCCTTTCCATCGCAAATGGCGCGGGCGAACGTATCTGGCGGCCGCTCAACAACCCTGGATATGTCCAGCTCAGCGACTTCGGCGACAAGGGCCCCCGCGGCTACGGCCTCATCCAGCGCGAGCGCCGCTACCAGTCCTACCAGGACCTGGAAGCCCGCTACGAGCGCCGGCCCAGCCTTTGGGTCGAGCCGAAGGGGAGCTGGGGCGCAGGGCGCGTGCGGCTGGTCGAGCTGCCCACCCAGACCGAGTTCGACGACAACATCGTCGCCTTCTGGACGCCGCAGGGCGGCCTTCGCGCCGGCCGGCCGGCCGACTTCGCCTATCGCCTGAACTGGGGGGCGGAGCCGCGGACCACGGGTCTCGCACGGGTGATCGACACCCGCGCGGGCCTGAACGCCATCACCCGCCGCCGGCATTTCGTCATCGACTTCGACCTGCCGGCAGCCGTGTCGGTGGACGATCTCAAGGCGTCCGTCACCGCCAGCGCCGGGAAGGTCCATGACGTTACTTTACATTCGAACCCGGAAACCCAAGGCGCACGCCTGAGTTTCGAACTCGACCCTAGGCAGGTCCGTACGGTAGAGCTTCGCGCCGAGCTAGTGCGTTCCGGCAAACCCATTTCCGAGGTCTGGCTTTACCGATGGACCGCATAACCGCCCGCCGGGCGGCCCCTCCCTGGAAACCCAGGGTGGAGCCCGCCTTGCAGACCCTGCCCGCGCGCAAGCGCCTGGCCATGCCGATCCAGAGCCTGGAGCGGGACGATGTCGGGGGCGCACGCGCGCGCTTCGCCGACAGCCATCCCTGGCGCCGCACGGTCCTGCTGACGGCGACCGGCGCCTCGACCCTGGCCGCTTCGGCGGTGATGGCGAGCCTGCTGGCGCCAAAGGGGTTCAGCGTCGCCGACGGCGTGATGCTCGGCCTCTTCGTCGTGCTGTTCGCCTGGGTGGCCTTCGCCTTCGTGAGCGCCGTGGCCGGCTTCGTGCTGGCCTGGCGCGCGCCGCGGGTTTCGGCGACCGATCCGCAGCCGATCATCTTCACGCGCACCGCGCTGCTGATGCCGACCTACAACGAGGATCCGGGACGGATCCTCTCCGGGGCCCAGGCCATCTATGAGGAACTCGACGCCCTGGGCGTGGCCGAGCTCTACGACATCTACATTCTGTCCGACACGCGCGATGCGGCCATCGCCCAGGCCGAGGCGACCGGAGTCGTCCGCCTGCGCCTTCGGCTGGGGGAGGGCGCCACCGAGCGCATCTTCTATCGCCGGCGGCCGGAGAACACCGACCGCAAGGCCGGGAACATCGCCGACTGGGTGACGCGTTTCGGCGCCGGCTATGAGTCGATGATCATCCTCGACGCCGACAGCCTGATGACCGGCGACACCATCGTACGCCTCACGGCCGCCATGGAGCACGACCCTAAGGCCGGGCTGATCCAGACCCTGCCCAACATCGTCGGCGCCACGACCCTTTTCGCCCGCCTGCAGCAGTTCGCTGGCCGCATCTATGGCCCGATCATCGCGCGCGGCCAGGATTGGTGGTCCGGCGCCGAAGGCAACTATTGGGGCCACAACGCCATCATCCGCACGCGCGCCTTCGCCGAGTGCGCCGGCCTGCCGCACGTGAAGGGCGGCAAGCCCTTCGGCGGCCACATCATGAGCCACGACTTCGTCGAGGCCGCCCTCCTGCGCCGCGGCGGCTGGGCGATCCGGATGGCCCCGGAGCTGACCGGCAGCTACGAGGAGACCCCTCCGTCCCTGGTGGACATGGCCGTCCGCGACCGTCGCTGGTGCCAGGGCAACCTGCAGCACAGCGCCATTCTCGGGGCCAAGGGTTTCCATTGGGTCAGCCGCCTGCATCTCGCCCGCGGCGTCCTGGCCTATCTCACCGCGCCGCTCTGGCTCGCCTTCCTGGCCGCCGGCGCCGTGGTGTGGTTCCAGCAGCGCGACAGCGTCAGCCAGACCTCGGGCCCGATCGCCCTCGGCCTCTTCATCCTCACCATGGTCCTGCTGCTGATCCCCAAGGTGATGGGCGCCGTCGTGACCGCCCGCGACCGGGTGGCGCGCCAGGCTTGCGGCGGACCGGGCAAGCTCGCCCTGGGCGTCGTCACCGAGGTAGCGCTCTCGGCCCTGATGGCCCCGATCTTCATGCTGATGCACAGCCTCGCCGTGGCCGACGTGCTGCGCGGGCGCCATTCCGGCTGGGCGGCCCAGCAACGCGACGACGGCAAGATGAAGTTCAAGGACGCCTGGAAGCGGCACGGGCTTCACACCCTGCTGGGCCTCGGCTGGGCGTTCGCCGCCTATCGCCTCGATCCCATGCTGCTGGCTTGGACCAGCCCGCTCGCGGTGGGCCTCGTCCTCTCGATGCCGATTTCGATGCTGACCTCGCGCGGCGACGTCGGCCGTCTATGCGAGCGCCTGGGCCTCTTCCGCATTCCGGAAGAGATCGAGACGCCTAAGGTGATCCGCCGCGCCGTCCAGCTTCGCGCCCGCTACGCCGCCGAGGCGGCCATGCGCTTCCAGATCGACCTGCTGTTCCGCAACCCGGCCGAGGTCTACCGCCCAACGCCGCAAAGCGTTCAGGCCAATCTCAGGGCGGCGGCCTGACCTTGCCGACGAGCAGAGCGGGCGCCGTTCTCAGGCCCGCTCGAGCCAGGGCTGGCTGATCGCCCGCTTGCTCTCGTAGCTGTCGATGGCGCTCGCCGCCTGCAGCGTCTCGCCGATGGCGTCCAGGCCCTTGAGCATCTTTTCCTTGCGGCTCGCGTCGATCTGGAACGGGAAGGTCTTGCCCGAAGGTGAAACGACGACCTGCTTCTCCAGGTCGACGGTCACCATGTGGTTGCCGCCCCTGGCCTCGTCCATCAGCACCTGGACCTCTTCGGCCGGCAGCACCACCGGCAAGAGGCCGTTCTGGAAGCAGTTGTTATAGAAGATGTCAGCGAAGCTGGTGGAGATCACGCAGCTGATCCCGAAGTCCATCAGCGCCCAGGGCGCGTGCTCGCGCGAGGAGCCGCAGCCGAAGTTGTCGCCCGTCACCAGCACCGCCGCGCCCTTGTACTCCGGCCGATTGAGCACGAAGTCGGCCTTTTCCTTACCGTTCTCGTCGAAGCGGAAATCGTAGAACAGCCCGCGACCCAGCCCCTCGCGCTCCACCGTCTTGAGGAACTGCTTGGGGATGATCTGGTCGGTGTCGATATTGGCCAGCGGAAGCGGGGCGATCTTGGCGTCGATACGGGTGAAGGCTTGCATCAGTTCGTCTTAGCAGGTGTTTGCGGCTGGGTCTGCGCGATCGTCCAACGGTCTCGGGAGGTTCCGGTCTTGCCCTCCACCGTCACCTCACTGGTGCTGGTGCAGACAGCCTTGAGGGCGAGGCCTGTTGGGATGTCGATCTCGTGGCGGCAGGCGTCCTCGCGGGTGATCTTGGCGCTGGAGAACGCCTTGCGGGCGGCTTCGGCCTGCTCGGGCGCCATGCGCTCGACCATGGCCTGGAGCGCCTGACGGATGCTCTCGGCGGTGGAGGCCGGATCGAGGCTCTGCGTCCAGACCACCACCGCGCGGCCAGCGGCCTTGTCCACCGACTGCAGCTTGAAGCGGCCTACGGACTTGATCGGGGGCCCGCCCAGCGGATTGGGCAGCAAGTCGTCATAGACGTTGTCTTCGCCGAGGCTGAGATCAGACCCTTGTGCGAGGCTCGCCATGCTCCAGGACCGACCCATGACCTTGGCGGCCTGCTCGTCCGAAAGGCCATCCAGCACGCCGACGACTTGGGCGCGCGCCTCAGGGTCGACCGAGGTCTTTTCGAGCTCGGCGGCGATCGCGCCCCGCAACTCGTCCCAATTTTCCAGCCGGACCGGGGCCAGCGCCTCGTCCACCCCGAATACGGCCGGACGCGACTGAAGGCTCTGCAGGTCCGGCGGTTCGGTGTTCGACCCGTCCAGCTTCACGTCCTTGGGGGTGAGGGTCAGCCGCCCCCCGTCAGCGGCCCGCGTCCAGCGCGCCTCGCTGATGGTGGAAAGTCGCGTCGTCTGGGCGGCGGCGCCGGGCCGCTCCCGCTCGCGTACGTGCTCGATGGTGACGGTCCAGGTCGCCCCGTCGGCGAGGCGGACGGGCAGGGCTTCGGCGGCGGCGGGGCTCGTCGAAAGCGCCAGCAAGGCCAAGGTGAGAAGCCTCATTCGCGCTCGCCTTGCTGGATGATCAGGGCCGGGGCGGCCGGCACGCCAGACCGCACGGTGAAGACGCGGGTGCCCGGCTTTCGTCCGGTTTTCGGTTCGCTCACGTCGAAACCGGCCGAAGCGATCCGGGCGTGAGCCGCCTCGATATCCGCCACCTGCCAGGCCAATCCGCCAAAGCCGTCGGGCCGGTCGGAAGCCGGCTTGCGCAGGCTGGCGCCCACCTCCACCAGACTGTCTCCGCACCGGAAGAAAAGCTGCCGCACGCCCCAGTCGGAATTGGACCGGTCGAGCCGCAGGTCGAGGCCGAGCTTCGCGCCGTAGAGTCCAAGGGCGCGGTCGGGGTTGGGCGTATGCACCACCACGTGGTCGAGCCGCGTCACCGGGCCCTCGCCGTGCGCTTCCGACAGCGGCCAGGCCCCGCCGTCGCGCGGCGGCGCCACGACTATGATGTTGAGTCCGCCGGTCGCTTCGGGATCGAGAGAGCTGGTCGTCCAATAGCGCTTGCGGCCGTCGTCGTGGGTCGAGCGGACCGGATGGGGCTTGCTCCCGGGCAGGCCCCGGCGGCCCAGCAAGGCGTGGGTGGCCTCAAGGTCCGGCGCGGTGAAGGCCATGGCCCAGACGCCCTCGCCATGGGCGGCGAGATGGGCGCGAATGGTGTCGCCGAAGGCGCCCTCGCCATGCGGGCTGATGACGTCGAGGGCCATGTTCGGCAGCTGAAACCAGGCGTGCCGCGCGCCGCCGTCGCCACCGATCCAGTTGGGGCTCAGCCCCAGCAGGCGCGCATAGCCGTCGACCGCCGCGTCCAGGTCGTTCACGGCCAAGGCGATGTGGTCGAGCGCAGAGATCATGCGGCCCCCTCAACTTCCGGGTCGCCGAACAACAGCTGGACGGAGACCAGCACGAAACTCAGGGCGTAGAGGATCAGAGCCAGGAGGACGGCCCCGCCGACCACCAGCCGCGCAGTCCGCTTGCTGCCCGGATCGACCAGCTCACGCCCGTCCGCCCTCAGTCCCAGGATCTTACCCTGCAGCAGTTCGAGGTCGATGGCCGCGCCGGGCTTCAGCTGCAACAGCGGAACCGGGCTGCCGCAGTTGCGGCGCAGGCGGCACTCCAGCATCAGCGGCGTGGCCGTCCGGTCGAGGTCGATCCCATAGGTGCGGCCGAAGGCCCCGATCTGGTCGATGCTCTCCAGCTTGCCCGAAACCGAGCGGCTCGGCTGCAGGTCGCCGATCAGCGACTTGCCCGCCACCCAGATCCCCGCCGCGAGGATCGGCGCGCACAGCGCGACCATCGCCGCCTCGACCGGCTTGTCGAACCTGTCGCGGTCATCGAACGTCACTTGGCTCTGGCGGATACGGAAGATCAGGGCCAGGAACGCCACGGCCGCGAAATAGGCCCCCGCCGCCATCAACGGGCCGATCTGACCGGGCCCGCGCCCGAACAACCCGCCCTCGCCCAGATAGGCGGCCACCGCCGCCCCGAGTCCGACGCAGAGGATGGGAAGCCCCCACCAGACGAGGAAGCTGGTGCGGGCGCTCATCATCAGATGAAGTCTCTCACATCGGCGATATGGCCGGCGATGGCGGCCGCGGCGGCCATGGCCGGGCTCATCAGGTGCGTCCGTCCTCCGCGGCCCTGGCGGCCCTCGAAGTTGCGGTTCGAGGTGGAGGCGCAGCGCTCGCCCGGCGCCAGGCGGTCCGGGTTCATGCCCAGGCACATGGAGCAGCCCGGCTCGCGCCAGTCGAAGCCCGCGGCCTTGAAGATCGCGTCCAGCCCCTCTTCCTCGGCCTGGGCCTTCACGAGACCCGATCCCGGCACCACCATGGCCCGCACATGCGGCGCCACCAGCTTGCCGTGGACGAAGGCGTGCTGGACGACCTTGGCGGCCTCGCGCAGGTCCTCGATCCGGCTGTTGGTGCAGGAGCCGATGAACACCACGTCGATCTTGGCCTCGGTGATCGGTTGGCCGGCGGAAAGGCCCATATAGTCGAGGGCGCGCTCCACGGAGGCCCGCTTGTCGGGGCTGGCGAAAGCGTCCGGTCCGGGGACCAGGTCCTCGATCGAGATCACGTCCTCGGGACTGGTGCCCCAGGTGACGAGCGGCGCGATCTTGCCGGCGTCGATGAAGACCTCGCGGTCAAAGACAGCGTCCTCGTCCGAATAGAGGGTCCTCCAATAGCCCATCGCCATTTCCCAGGCGCCGCCCTTAGGGGCGGCGGGGCGGCCTTGCATATAGTCGTAGGTGGTCTGGTCCGGCGCGATCAGGCCGGCCCGGGCGCCGCCCTCGATGGTGAGATTGCAGAGGGTCATGCGGCCTTCCATGGAAAGCGCGCGCACCGCCTCGCCCGCGTATTCGATGACATAGCCGGTGCCCCCGGCGGTGCCGATCTTTCCGATCACGGCCAGGGCGAAATCCTTGGCGCCGACGCCCGGCGCCGGGGTTCCGTCGATGGTCACCCGCATGTTCTTCGCCTTCTTCTGGCGAAGGGTTTGCGTCGCCAGCACATGCTCGACCTCGGAAGTGCCGATGCCGTGCGCCAGGGCTCCGAAGGCGCCATGGGTGGAGGTGTGGGAGTCGCCGCAGACGATGGTCATGCCCGGCTGGGTCCGGCCCTGCTCGGGGCCGACCACATGGACGATGCCGTTGCGGACGTCGCCCATCGGGAAGAACTCGATCCCGTTGTCCTTCACGTTGCGCTCCAGGGTCTGGAGCTGCAGCCGCGCTTCATCGTCGGCCACGGCCGCGACGCCCTTGGCCTGGCCTTCGGTCGGGATGTTGTGGTCGGCGACCGCGAGGGTGCGGTCCGGCCGCCGCACGGGACGATGGTTGGCGCGAAGGCCCGCAAAGGCCTGCGGCGTCGTCACCTCGTGGATGAGGTGCAGGTCGATATAGAGGATGGCCTCGCCGTCCTGTTCCTCGACCACGTGGGCGTCCCAGATCTTGTCGTAAAGCGTCTTTCCAACCATGGCCGGCATCTAGGTCTTCACGGGGGTCAAAGTCCAGTATCCGCCCGCAATTGCCGAAATTCGCAGATCATCTATTCATGAGTGCATGGCGACCGCCGATTGGGATCTGTTCCAGAGCCTCCACGCCGTGCTGAAGGCCGGCAGCCTTTCGGCCGCCGCCAAGTCCCGCGGCCTGACCCAGCCGACCCTGGGCCGGCACATCGAGGCCCTGGAGCAGCGCCTGGGCGCGCCGCTCTTCCTGCGCTCGCCGCGGGGCCTCACCCCCACCGATCTCGCCCGCCAGCTGGAGCCGCATCTGGCCGAGATGAACGCGGCGGCCGCCGCGGCCTTGCGCGACGCGTCCGGGGCCGCCGACTCACTGAAGGGCGCCATCCGCATCACCGCCAGCCAGATCATCGGCGCCGAGGTCCTGCCGCCGATCCTGGGCGCCTTCCGTCGCGAGCATCCCGAGATCGACATCGAGCTGGTCCTCTCCAACAAGTCGGAAGACCTCTCCCGGCGCGACGCCGATATCGCCGTGCGCATGATGCGGCCGACCCAGGGCTCGCTTGTCGCTCGCAAGGTCGGCGCGATCGGGATCGGCTTCTACGCCTCGCCCGACTATGTCGCCGCTCATGGAACGCCCGAGAGCCTGACCGACCTCGACCATCATTGTGTCGTCGGGTTCGACCGGGAGTCGCCGCCATTGGAGGCGCTCGCCGAGCTCGACCTGCCTTGGGAAGTCACCCGCGACCTTTTCGCCTTCCGCTCCGACAACGACCTGGCCCAGATCGCCGCGATCCGGGCCGGCGTCGGGGTCGGGACTTGCCAGCACATCTTGGCGGCCCGCTATGGACTAGTGCCCGTGCTCTCCAACGCCTTCGGGTTCGAGCTCGAAATCTGGATCGCCATGCACGAGAACCTGAAGGGCCATCGGCGCATGCGGCTGATGTTCGATCACCTGGTGGCGGGGTTCCAAGGTTATCTGGCGGAGGGGCGGCGGGGCTAGCGCTCCCTCAGTCCCCCTGCGGCCGACAGCTCCCTCAGCGGGGGAGCGTCCAGCAGCCCGATAGATTCTCCCCCGCAATGGCAGGGCGATCGCATATTTTCTCTATCAGTTCGTCATGGCCGGGCCGGCAGGTCCCGATCCCCGACACGCATACGCGTCGGGGATGACGATCGGGTGGCGAGGCTCGCAACATATGCCCCCCATTTTTGGCGAGGAGGGACGCCCACAAGGCCGGACGCGCACGAAAATGCCCCCTCCTGCAGCCGTTGGAAGAAATTCTGTCTTGAGCATCGCGGACAGGGGGTTAGGGAAAGCGCCGTGATCAGCTTCCAATCCGTCGGCAAGACCTTCGCGCGCGCGGCCGCGCCAGCCTTGCGCGACGTCAGCCTCCATATCGCGCAGGGCGAAGTCTTCGGCGTCATCGGTCAGTCGGGCGCCGGCAAGTCCACGCTCATCCGCCTGATCAACGGCCTCGAACGTCCGAGCTCGGGCCTGGTCGTCACCGACGGGGACTGTTGCGAAATCTGCGGATCGTGATTCCCTTGTCTTTGGCGAGGGAAGATCGATGTCGGTGAAGAGCACGGGTCAGTTGGGGTTCGGCGAGATGGGCGTG
>Ga0065721_10004289_pt1 | contig 43681 bp, 40 predicted proteins | sample Mesricmetagenome_FD_59108 | JGI IMG/M metagenome (GOLD analysis project Ga0065721, IMG submission 59108) | Mesophilic microbial community from rice straw/compost enrichment Sample: eDNA_1 v2 (version 2) | ecosystem: Engineered > Solid waste > Grass > Composting > Bioreactor | place: USA: Davis...
TCAACAACGATCCACTTTCAAAAGTGATTGAACCCAATCTCACGACGGTTGACTACCCCGGACAGGAAATGGGTGAAGTCGCGGCATCATTGTTGATCCGCAGACTGAATAAAACCGAAGGTACCGTCACCAATTCGATGGTCCTTAAACATCGCCTGGTCATCCGGCAATCATCACTTCGTAAAACAACCTGATAATCAATTTTCTAATATGCGGTTTACTGTTTGCGTAATCCTTATTTCACTTTCGATTTCAATCTCCGGAATAGCCGAGGATGGTTACGACCTCTGGCTTCGGTATCATAAGATCACCGATAACGGCCTGGCTCAACAATATCGTCAGAACGTCGCCTCTTTCTTTGTCGATAACGGGTCCCCTACCAGCGAAATCATCGCCAATGAGCTAACTCTGGGACTATCAGGGCTGCTGGGCGGATCTATCACCCCTACATCTTCTGCTGAAAAGGCCACACTTCTGGTACTTCCTGCAAACAGTCCGTTGTTATCAGGCATTTCCTCCATCAGTTCCCGCGCTAAAGATCTTGGCGAAGAAGGCTTCATCATTACGCGTGCCTCCGTGAAAGGAAAAAATCGCGTGATCGTCACGGGGAACAGCCCCGTTGCGATGTTGTATGGAACATTTAATTTGCTCCGACAACTTCAAACTCACCAAAGCATACAAACCATCGATATTGTCAGCAAGCCCGGCATCGATCGAAGGTTACTGAACCACTGGGACAACCTCGATCGTACGGTAGAGCGCGGCTATGCAGGCTTTTCTTTGTGGGACTGGCATAAGCTTCCAACGTTCATCGACAAGAGGTATCATGATTATGCTCGCGCGAATGCATCCATTGGAATAAACGGAACGGTGGTTACTAATGTGAATGCAAATGCACTGATTCTGACTGAGCCATACCTTAAAAAAGTCGCTGCGCTGGCCAACACTTTCAGACCGTACGGAATTAAAGTTTATCTGACTGCGCGCTTCAGTGCCCCCATTGAAATTGGTAAACTATCGACAGCAGATCCTCTGAATCCTGACGTACGTGATTGGTGGCGCGCTAAAGTTGATGAAATTTATAAGCACATTCCTGACTTTGGGGGCTTTCTTGTGAAAGCCAATTCCGAGGGACAACCGGGTCCGCAAAATTATAACAGGACACATGCTGACGGAGCTAACGTACTGGCTGAAGCGCTTGCACCACACGGAGGAATTGTCATGTGGCGTGCATTTGTTTACGACGATAAGAACAAAACTGATCGCGTTAAGCAGGCGTACAATGAATTTGTCCCGCTGGACGGAAAGTTTCTTCCCAATGTAATTGTTCAGGTAAAAAATGGTCCGCTGGATTTCCAGCCACGCGAACCGTTCAGTCCGCTATTTGGTGCCATGCCGAAAACTCCGTTGATGATGGAGTTTCAGATTACGCAGGAGTACCTTGGCTTTTCCAGTCATCTCGTATATCTCGCGACGATGTTTAAGGAAACACTTGACAGCGATACTCACGTCAAGGGACCGGGTTCGACTGTAGGTAAGGTTGTAGACGGATCGCTCCATGGCCACAAGCTGAATGCAATTGCCGGTGTGTCGAACATTGGCAATGACCGAAACTGGACCGGCCATCATTTCGCACAGTCTAACTGGTATGCGTATGGACGCCTTGCGTGGGATCTTTCGCTGAAAGCGGAAGATATTGCGCGGGAATGGATCGCCATGACCTTTACGCCGGATCCAAAATTCGTTAGTCCCGTTCTTGATATTATGATGAACTCCCGCGAGGTGACTGTAAACTACATGACACCGTTGGGGTTGCATCACATTATGGGATGGAGTCACCATCACGGTCCCGGCCCTTGGATTAAGGACAAGCTGCGCGACGACTGGACATCAGTCTACTACCACCGCGCCGATAGTGCAGGCGTTGGTTTCGACCGTACTGCAACAGGAAGTAATGCCCTGGAACAATATCATCCGAAAGTTCAGGAAATCTATCGCGATGCCAAAACGTGTCCCGAAGAATACCTGCTTTGGTTCCATCACGTGCCATGGACGTTCAAAACAAAATCGGGCCGCACACTCTGGGACGAAATGTGTATGCGATACTACGAAGGCACTGATGACGTTGGCAAAATGCAGGAAAAATGGCGCACGCTTTCATCGTACGTCGACTCCGAGCGTTTTCAGCATGTCGACATGCATCTGAGCATTCAACACGAGGATGCGGAGCTGTGGCGTGACGCATGCGTTCTATATTTCCAGCAGTTCTCACGTATGCCAATACCAGCTCCGCTAAAGAAGCCCGACCATCCGTTGGAGTATTATGAATCTATCTCCTTCCCTTACGCACCCGGCATCAAAGCCGGATGGTAAGTACTAAATGCGAATTCGAAGAGGCTTTTTTGTAGAATCCATAACGCCAAAGGAGCCTCTCCTCTTCAATTATTGAGTTGTCGTCAGCTTGGTATACTTTTTTTTAAGTTGATGTTACCTCCCCTGCAGGTGCGCACTTAAAAAACTTTTCCTATGTCCAAAAAACACGTTGAGCTAGACGACAAGTTACACTGGTACAAAGACGCGGTTATTTATGAGTTACATATCAAGGCATTCCGCGACGGCAATGGCGATGGCATTGGCGATTTCAAGGGCCTGCTTGAGAAGCTCGATTACCTGAAAGACTTGGGTATTACGGCTATCTGGGTTCTTCCCTTTTATCCGTCACCGCTCCGCGACGATGGATACGACATCGCGGATTATTACAACATCAATCCCGCCTATGGGGATATCAAACAATTCCGCACGTTCCTGGACGAGGCACACGCCCGCGATCTTAAGGTTATCACGGAACTTGTAATAAACCACACCTCCGACCAACACCCCTGGTTTCAGCGTGCCCGCCTTGCACCACGAGATTCGCCGGAACGAAAGTACTATGTATGGACCGACGATCCGAACCAGTACAAAGATGTACGGATTATATTTCAGGATTTTGAAAGTTCGAACTGGACCTGGGATCCAGTCGCAGGGCAATACTACTGGCACCGCTTCTTCTACCATCAACCAGATTTGAATTATGACAATCCCCTGGTTCAGGAAGAAGTCTTCAAGATACTCGATTACTGGTGCAAAATGGGCGTCGATGGATTTCGACTTGATGCTGTACCCTACCTTTTTGAACGTGAAGGCACGAATGGCGAAAACCTTCCTGAGACTCATCAGTTCCTGAAGAAACTTCGTCGTCACGTCGACGAGCATTTCCCGGGAACGCTTCTCCTCGCGGAAGCTAATATGTGGCCGGAAGATTCCGCATCATACTTCGGTGACGGTGATGAATGCCACATGAACTACCACTTTCCCGTGATGCCGCGTATGTTCATGGCGTTGCAAACCGAAGACCGCTATCCCATCACTGACATTTTTGATCAGACGCCGGAAATACCCGAAACATGTCAATGGGCTACCTTCCTCCGCAACCATGATGAGTTAACACTTGAAATGGTTACTGATGAAGAAAGAGATTACATGTACAAGGTGTATGTGAAAGATCCAAAGGCAAAGATCAACCTGGGAATACGTCACCGTCTTGCTCCACTCATGGGCAACAACCGAAAAAAGATCGAGCTGCTGAATTACCTGCTCTTCTCCCTTCCGGGAACTCCGGTTATTTACTATGGCGATGAAATCGGAATGGGTGATAATTTTTACCTGGGTGACCGCGATGGCGTTCGTACCCCAATGCAATGGAGCGCCGAGCGAAATGCAGGATTTTCCACGGCAAATCCGCATAAGCTGTACTTACCCGTCATTCTAGATCCCGAATACCACTACGAATCGCTGAATGTCGAACTACAATCTCAAAGCACTTCATCCCTTCTATGGTGGATGAAAAGGCTGATCAACAAACGTAAACAATATAAATCACTCAGCCGCGGCGATTTGAAGTTCCTTCATTCAGAAAATCCAAAAATTCTTGCATTCACGCGAACATATGAAGACGAAACTCTACTCGTAATCGTGAACCTCTCGCGTTATACGCAACCCTGCGAACTCGACCTTGAAGAGTACCACGGATGTATTCCTGTCGAGGTATTCAGCAGGAACAAGTTTCCGTCGGTCAAAGAAGGCACGCCGTACTTCTTTACATTAGGCGCTCATGACTGCTTGTGGTTTGTACTTGAAAAAACGGCGCACCGCATTGAGCATCAAAAAAGTTTGCCGCTTATAAAGTTGAATAAATGGAGCAGTTTAGTCGAACCTGCAACAATTCAACTACTGGAGCGAAAGATTCTGGAAGACTACTTCCAGCGTATGCGGTGGTTTGGAGGAAAAGGACGTATAGTAGAAGATATTCAGATTACATCAAAGGTAGTACTGACTGATCACGAATTCAGTCCCGTAATCTTTCTGGTTGAAGTTCAGTACGACAGTGGGCTACCGGAAACCTATCAGCTGCCAGTAGCCTTTGCAAGCGATAGCATTAGTCAGAAACTGATCGATAGTTGTCCGCAATCCGTCATAGCGCGTCTAAGCGTGGGAGATGCAGATGGCATTCTTTACGATGGAATCTATGGTCTTGATTTGCAGGAAAGGATTCTCATCAGAATGGGGCGGGGCGACGTAATATCTGCGCAGGATTCAGAAATCATCTTCTCCGGAAACGATTTATTGAGACAATACATATCCGAACAGGAACGCATCCGTCCGCGTGTGCTCTCGGGTGAACAAAGTAACACGTCGATCATATACGACAATCGGTTTTTCCTTAAGATCTTCCGGAAAGTCGACCGATCCATAAATCCCGATCTTGAGCTCACGCGTTTCCTTTCGGAACGCGCACAATTCAAGAATATTCCGGCGTTTGTTGGATCTGTTGAATGGAAGTTTGAAAATGGTTCAATGGTACTCGGGCTGCTGCAGGAAATGGTGGAGGCCAGCGGGGACGCGTGGACGTTCATGCTTGAACGGCTCGATACCTTCAACGAAAATATACTTGCACAGCCGGAAATTCCTTTGCCTTCAAAACGAGACCGAGGCTCGCTTATACAACCCCTTGACTACGAAAAAATACCTGAACATTTCAGGATGCTGATCGAGGCTCCCGTAGCGGAGCAGGCATTCCTGCTCGGTGTCAGAACGGGAGAAATGCACAAGTTACTTGCCTCCGGAAAGGAGCCCGATTTTGTTCCCGAGCCTTATTCGCTCCATTACCAAAGATCACTCTTCGCGGGTCTTCAAACCCTGGTTCGCAGTACGTTTCAAAGTCAGGCAAGGAACATGTACCGGCTGTCGGATGAAACAAAAAAGGACGCCGAAGAGATTACGTCGCGTAAAGATGAAATCCTGAACGTATTTCGTCGAATCTATGATCACAAGATTGATGTCGTGAAAATCCGGATACACGGAGACTATCATCTTGGACAGGTCTTNTNCACTGGCAAAGATTTCGTCATNACTGATTTCGAAGGCGAACCGGCACGAAGTTTCAGNGAGAGGCGTTTGAAGCGATCCCCGCTAAGGGATGTCGCCGGAATGATCCGNTCATTCCATTATGCGGCATATGGAAGCCTTTTCCTGGATAACCAAATCCGGCAGGAGGATTACCCGCGACTGATGCCCTTCGTTGAACAATGGTATCATTACATGAGCGGCTTCTTCCTGGATGCATACCTGGAGACTGTAAAAGGAAGTTCGTTCATCCCTAAGAACGAAGGTGATCTGGAGATTCTGATGACCACATTCCTTCTTGAAAAAGCCGTTTACGAACTAAACTATGAGCTTAACAATCGCCCTGACTGGGTTATTATACCCCTAAGGGGAATTAAGGACATTCTGGAAGAAACGAGGGTTGCAAAACCAGACCAGGTTGTGGCATTGAACAAATAACGCAAAGGCTACACGACAAGCGAGATGGAAATATTTTGATCCATAGCCAAACGTTTTTTTGATGCGCGTCGTTAAGTACCCAGATGACGGGTGTCATCGACAGCAGCAGATCGATAGTCCATTGACAGAATGCTGTCTATGTTTCACTAAAAGAAAGGAGGTACCATGCCTAATCCCAGGCAAGTTTTATCAATAAATTGTAAATCAACTATTTCATCAGGTATTTGGTGAAAGAGGAGTTGGTAAACCTCGTGAAGTTTTGATTTACTGATAAGACTAAATGAGGATTTAAAAGTCCGGCAGGTTTGTCCCGCCGGACTTTTTCGTTTTCATCGATGTTCACCTGTGACAAAAGTCTCGGAAGAGTTGACCTTTGTCATTTTGGCCGGCAGGCTGTCGCCTATATCTTAGCATCAGCAATTAAGGCAAAGGATCAGGAAAGCATAACACAAAGAACAATACAGGGATGTTAGACGGACACCTCTTCTTTCCATTACAGCATACAAACTGGTCTTGATCCCCAAACTTAATTGTGCGTTTCATAACAAGCAATTCGATACTATACGCAGAAGGATGGGTAGTGTCGTAAACAAAAGAGCGAAATCGAAAGGTTTCGCTTTTTTTATGAGGAAGGTCTTCCATTCCGTGCGGGAAATCACCTCTTTTCCATATACCGACCTCATCGTGGTGCGTTTGAACCATGTAAGACTTATAGTTATGAACCCCACACGAGTGACAGCTCCCGCAATAAAATACATCGTGGCGTGGCTTGCTCTTCCCATCATAGCTGTTTTCAACGGAATCTTGCGTGAACTGACCTATGCGCATATCGCCGGAGACCTCCTTGCGCAACAGATTTCGTCAGTCCTGCAGCTTTTTCATTTTGGTTTCTTTTAAACTCAGGAATCCGGCTGTATTCCCTTCGGCAATGCCTTCTTGTGGGGTTCGTGTGGCCCCTCCTTACTATTGCCTTTGAGGTCACCTTCAGTTTAGTTATGCATCTCTTTTTTCCGCAACAGCTGGCCAGTTATAACATTGCACAAGGAAATCTTTGGCTGCTGGTACTTCTAACCATTCCTGTCGCGCCCACCCCTTTTCCTGGAGGAAACCCCGGATGCTCGGTATGACAAATATCATTCCGTTAAACTGAGGATACTCATAAAACTGGAGGGTGTCGCATACATATCTTTAGATTGTCAGGAGCCCAAATGAAAACGAAAAGTTTTCGAACTGGTAAAAAATATGCAAGCAATTTCGTCTCAAAACAATTCAGCCAAAATTCTCCTAATCGAAGACAATCTTGAAATGGCGGAGAATATCACGAGTATTCTGGAGCTAGCGAACTACGACGTACTTTACGCCGACAACGGCAAACAAGGCGTCGCAGTTGCGCAGAAAGCACAGCCTGATTTGATTCTTTGCGATATCATGATGCCGGAACTTGATGGTTACGGTGTTCTTCATATCCTGAATCACGATCCCGATACGGCAAATATTCCATTTGTATTCCTTAGTGCCAAGGCTGATAAAAACGAAGTACGCGAAGGGATGAATCTTGGGGCTGACGACTATATTACAAAACCTTTTGACAGTACGGACCTCCTGAAGGTCATTGAAATCCGATTGAAGAAAAATGAGACGCTGAAGACCAGTTTTGGTTCCAATGATTTCAATCTATCAAGCCTGTTCAGTGAGACGAAAGAATTAAAGGAACTCGAGAAGCTTTATTCAAACCGCCCGGTCAGAAACTACCGCAAAAAAGAATTCCTTTTTATGGAGGGCCAGACGCCAACTGACCTTTATTACATTCGCAAGGGTGAGGTGAAGACATATAAGGTGAATTACGACGGGAAGGAGCTCATTACTAATATCCACAACGCAGGCGACTTTCTGGGATATGTAGCCCTGTTGGAAGAACAACCTTACAATGAAAATGCAGAAGTCCTGGAGGATGCAGAGATCACTATGATCCCACGACAGGAGTTCCTGAACGTGGTGTATTCAAGCAAGGATATGGCACGAAGGTTCATCAAACTTGTTTCGCATGAACTAGTTGAAGCTGAAGAGCGCCTTCTCAACCTCGCCTATCAATCCGTTCGGCAGCGCGTTGCTGATGCGCTCCTGAAGCTGAATTCACAGACGCAGGCAACGCATAAGTCTATGTTCATCCAGATATGCCGAAAGGATATCGCCAATATCGTGGGAACGGCCACCGAGTCGCTAAACCGCACACTGGCGGACTTCAAGGATGAGGGGCTGATTGAAATAAACGACCAAGGAATTCGCCTGCTCAATCAGCCGAAACTGGAACGACTCCTGCATTAATTCACAGTGAACTGTCGGATCGACAATTCATCCAAAGGTTTCCCATTCTCCTATTATTTACTTTAATTGGCAACAACCATCTGAGGTATCAGACGTTAAACTTATTACTATGAAAATCACAATTCAAACTCCCGATTTCAAAGCCGATCAGGCACTACTGGATTTTGTTGAGGAAAAGGTTAGCAAGCTGTCGAAGTTCTTGGAGTCCATTCATGGTGCAACCGTAACCCTGGAACTTGACAAATCAGACACGCGCGACAATAAGCGCTGCGATATTAAGCTTGAGATTCCAGGCAACGATCTTTTCGCCTCACGGCAATGCAAGTCGTTTGAAGAAGCCACTGCAAAAGCAGTTGACGCACTGAAGTCGCAGATCAGCACCCGAAAGAACGCCTGACGGTGTCGGATCAGAAGTGACTCATTTCTTCAATGGTCCGAAACATGGCATTTTCATCGATGGGGATTAACATCCCGTATTTCACTGACTGAAACCCGAAGAAGTTTCGTTCGATGACAATGCCATGCTTTTCAATCATTTGATTATCCCGATAAATCCGAATTGTACTGGTGGGCCGATAACTACTTTTTCGCCCATATTCGAATTCCCAGTTGCTAATCTTTGTAAGAACCTCCTTCCTGGACGTTGAAAACTTTCGAGAAGTCATTTTCCGGGCGGGATTTATATCAAGAAGGTCTTCGCCTGAAATCCGTATTTCCACTTTCCAGTCGTGTTCATCAGGATTTATATAAGAAAATGGCTTAATAACGTCTCCAGCCTTGAGCTTTGTCTCATCGATATGCAAGGGACTATTTCCTTCGTGAGACTCACTCCGCTGTCTTGAACATCCCCACGCCACGGCGACCAGGAAAAAAATCCCCGTGATTTTCATATATCGTTTCACAAGCACTCGTCAGATAATTTTCCAGGGAATATAGCCATTTTGGATAAAAAGACCGCCGCGAATGGTCTCATTGCTTTCGAAATGCAAGGTAAAGGTGTATTTTAGCCAATGTCACCCTCCTGCTATGAAAAACCCTTATATCCTCATGGTCGAAACTGACGAAGACGACCGATACATTACGATGGAATATTTCAATGAATCTTCCATTCCGGTCAGAATTGTCAGCGGGACCGACGAATTGTTCAACGAACTCGATTTGTGTATTAAACAACGTAAGAGTCTGCCCGCCCTGATTCTCATGAACTTATATTCAAGCCCGATCAGTACGCGCGAAGCTTTGTTCAGGCTGAAAGGCAATCGGTCATACGCTCACCTTCCCGTCATAATTCTGAGCGAAAACGTAGACGAGGAACGCATCAAAGAGACGTATTCGTGGGGCGCCACATCATTTATCAGAAACCTGCTCTGGTTGAAGAAACCAACCGGACAATATCCACATTTATATCCTATTGGTTCGAAATTGTCGAACTCGCTTGAGGGTAGTACACGCCACAAATTGAGCCGTTCCGACAATTGGGACCGTATGTCCCCCGAACTGGTATCATATTTTAAACAGTATTCATTATTTCTAATTTAAGTATCTGGTTTACGTATGATTTTCGATTCACTATTTGGAGCAGAAAAAATTCCCTTTGAAAATGCCGGTAAGCTCGGCGAAAGCGCTCCAAACATTATCATCTGGGCCGCCCCGGTGATGTTCTTTTTTGTCATTCTTGAGTACATTATTTCCCGCTGGCAACACAAAGAATATTACGAGAACAAAGAGACCATTGGTTCCATCATGGTCGGCATTGGAAATGTTATTATTGGGGCATCCATAAAACTCGCCCTGTTTTACTTACTGATCTGGGTTTACAACCTGATTCCCTGGAGGATGGAACTGAACTGGTGGACGTTCCTGCCTTGCTACATATTATTTGATCTGTGTAGTTACTGGGCCCACCGCGTTTCCCATCAACAGCGCTTCTGGTGGGCAACCCATATCGCTCATCACTCCGGTGAACACTACAATCTTACTGTTTCATTCCGGTTGAGCTGGGTGCAATACATCAAGCTGATATTCTTCCTTCCGGTATCCTTCATCGGATTTCACCCAGTCATCATATTTGTCACCAATCAGATCGCCGTGCTATTTCAATTCTGGGTACACACTGAGTACATTCGAAAGCTCCATCCTGTTATTGAATACATTTTCGCAACGCCGTCGAACCACCGCGTCCACCACGGCTCGCAGGAGAAATACATCAACAAGAATTATGGAGCCACATTTATCATATGGGATCGTATTTTCGGGACATACCAGCCTGAAGAGGAGCAGGTCATTTATGGGATCACGACCAACATTGAAAACAAGGCGAATCCACTTCACATCAACTTCCACGAATACGTTGAGATGATCCGTGATGTACGAAAGGCAAAGACTTTTCGTGAAAAGATGTTCTTCATCTTCGGAGACCCGATCGACATTGCAGAAGCAAAAAAACATGCTGCCGAGAAACACGCTGCACAACAGGTAGAGAAGAAGAAAACGGCTACGGTGGACAGCCCTTTGAATTTGGCACCGGAGTTAAATAACTCAACGGTTACCCGCTAGTCGGGCAGTTTTGGACAAATTGGCGACGTTGATATCGCCAATTGGCTAAAATCGTGCTACCTTTATAGGAAATCCTGCGCTGCTGATGCTAAAACGCTTTCTTCGCAAAGTTTTCCGCATCTTTTCGAGATATCAAAAAAAGACCCAGGGTCCCTCTATTTACGAGTTGCGCGCCCGGTTCTTTTCTATTATTGATACTATTTACAGGATTCTTTCCGGAGTTATTCCCGTTTTCTCTTTCCTTGCCTTCGGTATATTGGTCTACGATGCGGGATTCCATGCTTTCAGCAAGATCGACATCAATCTCTACAGACTTTGGTTTGGGTTATTGTTCGTACTGAAGTTTTTACTCATTGTTTTCTTCATCCTTGAATTCAAGGAAAACAGGCACCTCCGGTCCAGGATCTTTAACGTCATTCTGATCGCGGNCGCCCATTATTGTCACAGAGCAGCGTTTGCNCTTCTCGAACAGCCCGACGTCGCCACAAATAGCAATTTTACGCTCTCAAAAATTATTCTGTTTGCGGGAACCATAGTCATATTTCTAACCGAAGCATCTGCTGTACTCCGATTCATTTACCGAAGGGGTTATAATCCCGCCTTTCTGTTTGTCTCAAGCTTCTTCAGTTTTATTGTTATCGGATCACTGCTCCTGCTTCTCCCAAACGCCACTACCAAAGGCATCACTCCTGTCGATGCGTGGTTTACCGCCGCAAGCGCCGTGTGTGTAAACGGACTGATTGTGGTTGACACGGCGACGAGTTTTACTACGACAGGCAAAGTGATTATCCTTTGTCTGATGCAACTCGGAGGTCTTGGAATCATGACATTCGCCGGCCTATTGAGTTATCTCTCGGCGGGCACGGTGTCATTCCGAAGTCAGCTCGCCCTAAAAGACATGCTGAGCAGCGACAAAATGAGTTCGGTGATCAGTCTTGTCGGACGCGTAGTCATCGTAACATTTACATTCGAAGCAATCGGAGCCTTCCTTATTTTCGCCAGCCTTGATGAAATGCGCTTCAATTCACTGATGGAAAAAATCTTCTTCGCCGTTTTCCACTCCGTCTCATCCTTTTGCAACGCAGGATTCTCAACTTCTTCAGACGGACTTCATCACTTACCTCTCAGGTTCAACTACTCCCTTCAGTTGATTGTTGCGGCGCTCATTGTATTGGGTGGACTCGGTTTCCCCATTGTTTTTAATATTTTCTCCTACATCCGGTTGCACCTCTTAAAGATAATTTCCGAAATATTCAGGAAGCCTTTCGAAATTAAACATACTCACATATTCTCCACCACCAGTAAACTCGCGCTGATTACCACAACTATTCTGCTTGTGAGTGGTTTCTTTGCCTATCTCCTTCTTGAATACAATGCAACGCTTCAGGAGCATAGTACACTCTGGGGGAAAATCGTAACATCATTATTCGGATCCATCACGCCACGAAGCGGTGGATTTAATACCGTTCAGATGTCCAATATGACCCTGCCTACCATAATGGTTTACCTGTTGCTCATGTGGATAGGTGCGTCCCCGGGTTCAACCGGCGGAGGAATTAAGACAACAACCATCGCGGTTGCCGTTCTGAACATGCGGAGCGTAGTTCTTGGAAAAGATCGCACTGAAGTAGTCGGGATACAGCTCGGATCGAATACAATCAATAGAGCATTCGCAATTATCCTGCTCTCGCTGCTAGTCATTGGGGTGACGGTTCTCGTGCTTTCAATCAATGAACCGGATAAGCAATTATTTGCGCTTGCCTTTGAAGCTTTCTCCGCGTTCAGCACTGTGGGGCTATCCCTCGGCGTTACACCGGAATTGAGTATTACCAGTAAATTATTTCTTTCTATCGTAATGCTGGTCGGACGCGTCGGTACACTCACCGTATTGTTCGCACTGGTGACACCTGCGAAAGAACTATTCTATAGATATCCACAGGATGAAGTTTCACTTTGATGCATAAACCACTATCGTTATGAAATTTATTGTGTTTGGACTTGGAAATTATGGATCGGCGCTCTCCCAAAAGCTCGTTGCGCTGGGACACGAGGTGATCGGCGTGGATCAAAAAATGGAACTTGTGGAGAAGTTCAAAAACGAGCTTACCCATACGATTGCCATGGATGCAGGAAGTCCTGAAGCCGTACGTTCACTGCCATTGAGGGACGTGGATGTCGTGGTGAACGCCATTGGCGAAAACGAAGGTTCCAACATTATGCTCGCCGCGGTACTGAAACAATTATCCGTCAAAAGAATTATTTGCCGCGTCATCACCGCGCTCCAAAAGACCGTTCTCGAAGCAATGGATATTCAGGAGTTCGTATATCCGGAAGAAGATTCTGCAGAGCGACTCGCTTACCAGCTTGACATAAAAGGCGTGACCGAATCCTACCGCATCAACGAAAAATATCAAATTGTAGAAGTCTTGGTTCCCGACCGATACATTGATCACAAGGTCAGTGAAATCGACTTTGATGGGAAGTATGGAATTCACCTCGTTACACTTACACGCAACGTGGAGCAAAAGAATATTTTTGGCACAACTAATAAGGTGAAACAGGTGGTTGGCATTCTCACACCTGATACACTCCTACGTCGCGGCGACAGAATGCTGATCTTTGGTGAAGTTTCCAAGATTGAAGACTTTGTTGAGGAGTAAGTCATCGACCCACCAATTGCTGTAAAGCTTGAGCATTATATACTGCTGCAACTTCAATATCGTTATTGAAATAGGCATACACTGACTCAACGTTTCGCTTTGAAGTGATTTCATCTCTGACAGTTTGCAATGCGACTTCGGAGTACGACGACAAATACAAATCAGGAACACCGTGAAAGCGGTAATAAACCGTCGTACTTGTCTCCATCACTGAGTCAGGAAGACCGGGATAGCTGATTCCGCAAAAGGAGATCTCCCGTTTTTTCAGCTCATCAACCACTGCTTTACACCACCAACTCGGATGACGGAATTCAATGACGTTTGCAAACGCCGGATCGAGAGCTTTAACCACCTTTTGAAGATTTTCGTCTGAATAAGGAAACTGAGGGTGAAGCTGAAAAAGGACGGTTCCAAGTTTATCATCCAGGCCTGCTGAAATCAAATCGTAGAACCCACTGATCTCCGGTTTCACATTATTGAACCTCTTATAATGAGTTATGATCCGTGGTGCCTTCACAGTAAATCTGAAATCCTCAGGGCTTCGCCTATACCATCCTTTGAGTACCTCCGGCCTGGGCAGGCGATAAAACGTTACATTAAGTTCGACCGTGTTGAAGTGCGAGCAATAATACTCGAACCACCCCCTTTGTGGAAGTCCTTGGGGATAAAACTTCTCTTTCCATCCTTTGTAGTAAAATCCAGAACAGCCAATCCACCATTTCGCCATGCGGGATCTAACAAAAAACAGGTGCCGTTAATCCGTTCCGGTTGGTTGTTGCAGTGGGAGGTAAATATGAAAGCTGGCGCCCTCGTTCTCGGCACCTTCAGCATACATATAGCCATTATGCTGATGGACAATTTTTTTGCATATGGCCAGCCCAATGCCGGTCCCCTGGGCATTTTCCTTATTGTAGAGCCGTTGGAAGATTGTGAATACCTTCTCACTCAAATGCGGCTGAAACCCTACGCCATTATCTTTCACTGTTATGCGGGTATACGTCAAAAACTGATCGAGCACGGGAAAGTCAATGTAGTCCTGATGGTGGGCGCGACGTTCGCTAATGGAAATGCGAAGAGGAGCATCAGGTTTAGCGTACTTAATTGAATTTGTTAACAGATTACCGAATAACAATTTCAGGTGCAGCCGTGAGCCTTCAACCTCTGGCAGTTCGGCTGAATCAATGGTGGCTCGGGTTTCACCTAGATCCACTTCTTCAACAACCTCTTTCAAAATCGCATTAAGATCAACCCGTTCCATTTTGCCGGATTGGTCCGTGCTTCTGGTGAATGACAAGAGCGTCTGAATCAACTCACGCATGTGTGCTGCAATGCCCTGAATCCGGCGGAAGTAGTCGTCTTTGGATTTGCCATCGTCATGTGTTGGCGAGTTAAGCGCGATGTCCGAAAACATCTGAATTTTGCGCAGCGGTTCCTGCAGATCGTGACTCGTCACATATGCATATTGTTGCAGTTCTTCGTTGAGCACCTTCAGCTGATTGATTTTGTTCGTCAGGCGCTGTTGATATGATTTCTCCGGCGTAAGATTATAAATGGAGACGAATAACCCTTCGTGAAGCGGAGTGATCATAGCCTGAAGCCACTTTCGTTCTTTTCCGTGTTGAAGATAGCCTTCAAGTATCTGCGATTGCTTTTGACTAAGCACAGAATCAAAAACCTTGCGCACATCGGCGATTACTTTCGGAGGCAGGATATTTTCTATTGTCAAACTCCTCCAGTCTTTTAAATTTAGGAGCTTCAGACCTGCATCGTTACAATAAGTAATGCGATAACTCTTAAGAATACCATCTCCGGAAAACATCGGTTGAAAGCTGATCATTCCATTGTTGGTGATTTCAAGCAGAGCCCGACTGAATCCTTCTGCCTTCTGTCGCTGGCGCAGGAAATTGAAAGAGTAAAAGGTGGCAATAGTAATAAGGGAACCCGCGAGCACGAGCATCCAGACCAACCATTGGTCGAGAAGCGCGGTAGATTCTTCCAGGCGAACTCTGCTATGGTTGAGGCGCCTGTTTGTTGACTCGAAAGCAGCCCTTACCATACCATTAAGGCTTCGCCGGAATTCTTCCCTCTCCATCTGCGTGAGCATGGTATCCGATCGTTCGTGGAGGCGTTGAAAATTCCGAACAGCCAGACGAATCGTATCCATCCGCAGGCGGTCTTCCTGGTACAATGCAATTTGCTTTATGTAGTCCGTTGCAACAAGTATACTATCGTAGGCATCATCAGGAGCCAGATACAGTGCAACAGATTTATCGGCGACACGATCGTTGTTCAGCCAGAAGTGAAGCAAAGCATCTAGTCGTTCCAGTTTTACGACCACGCCACTCATGCGGTTAACCTCCTGTATAAAAACCTTCATATCGCGATAGCTGGCGCGATATAGATAAAGCATCAGGCCCGTCAGCACAAAGACGGTGGTGTAAATAAAGAATAATCGCTTATTCATTAAAAGGATCTGATTTCGCTGGTTAGGTGATGCGACGGTCCGTCAGATGGAGACTTTTAGAAGAGCTTCGAGTTTCTCGCACAGTGCGTCAAAACTATTTGGTTTTTCCATCACATCCATTGCTCCGATTTGCTCACAGCGTTCTCGTACACGTGAATCAAATGAAGTAGTATACACGACTATCGGGACTGTTTTCAGACTTTCGATCGCCTTAACCGCTTCAAGGACTTCTATTCCATTCAAACGTGGCATATTCAGATCAAGGAAAATCATATCGGGCAAAGACCTGCTTTTGGCAAGTCCCCGCAGGGCCTGCTCTCCACTCTCAAAACCGGTTACTTCGATAGCAGGATCGACAACCGAGCAGGCAGATTTGAATACTTCATGATCATCCAGATCATCATCCACCAATACTACTGTCCGGGCAATTTGCATAAATAGAAGTAAGTGAATCTGAATTTAATAAAATTCATCGGTATACTAATGATAAAACGGTAACAGATGAGTCGCCCGCCGTTCGACAAGTCAGAATAGAACTTCAAACAGGTTAAAAGTCGGTGAACGGCTTTACCTTAATTCTAGGGCTTAAAAATTCTGGCTACGTATCCCCCACCCGATGCAAGGTGCAACACGATCTTTTGACCGGGAGAAATATCGACAGTTTCACGCACGTAATCGTGTGCATTTCGTTGAGCGTTGATACCATCTCTGAACACATCTGCCTTATACACCCCATTGGAAAGAAAAGAAAGATCAACTTCGAGAGTGCGCTCATCCCAGTTAGTCATTGCTCCGAGATACCAGACATCTCCTTTCTTTCGCGCAATTACCACGTATTCACCAACCTTTCCGGATATTGATCGGGTTTCATCCCAAACAGTAGGCATTGACGAAATGAAGTTGGTCATGTCGGGTTCCTTGCGGTAATTGGTAGGATTATCACACAGCATTGTAAGAGGTGCCTCGAAGATCACGTATTCTGCCAGTTGTCGCGAGCGCGTCCCCTGACTCATCGGTTCGCTGTAAACAGGACGATAACTCCCCTTTGTTGAATTGCGTGTAGCCCCCTGAGTGTAATCCATAGGTCCTGCGACCATCCGGATGAATGGAATAGTTACGTCGTATGTCACCTGATCAACGGTAGGAGGTTGCCATTTCATCTGCTCCAATCCATGCACGCCTTCGAAATTGATAACATTGGGGTACGTGCGGTGCAATCCCGTGGGTTTAAACGCGCCATGAAAATCAAGTAAAAGATTATACTTAGCAGCAATCTCTGCGGCGCGATAATAGAAATTCACCATGGGCTGATCATCGCGGTCCATAAAATCCACCTTGAACCCCTTCACCCCAAGTCCTGCATAATGTTTACATACGCCTTCAAGATCGCGGTTGAACGCGTTATAACCAGCCCATAAGATTATATCTACATTTTTTGATTTAGCATAGCGCAGTATTTCCGGTAAGTCGATTTCCGGCACAATCTGCATGAGATCCGCTTTCAGGTTTACCGCCCACCCTTCATCCAGGATTACATATTCGATTTTGTTCTCGGATGCAAAGTCAATGTAGTGCTTATATGTTTCCGTGTTTACACCCGACTTGAAGTTCACACCGGTAATGTTCCAGTCGTTCCACCAATCCCAGGCAACCTTTCCCGGCTTGATCCATGACACATCACTAACGCGTGACGGAGAAGCCAATTGATAAACAAGATCGCTGTCTGCGAGTCCTTTGTCATCGGAAGATATTATTGCAACCCGCCACGGAAACTTCCGTGTTCCTTTTGCGCGCGCGATATATGACTCCCGTTGCGTCACTATCTGCTGAAGTTGATTATGTCCTCCTGTTTCTTCTGTTTTGGGGTAACGGGCGAAATAGCCTGTGAAATGGTTCGCACCATCGGAATTGATCAGATACATTCCCGGATAGTCTTCGAGGTCAGCCTCCGTGATACAAATTTTCTTGCCATTGCTCACCTCGACCAAAACCGGTAGGAATGCCAGCCTTTTTGGATCCAGATCATGTAACGTGGTGTGCGTGTATGTATTTTCGAATGAGTTATAAAGTTGATCTTCGAAAGACGCGCCGGCTTCCTTATTGACATACGGTACCCAGGTTTTGTAATCCTCCGGAAACGCAAATTCAGCCAGTTCATTCTCTATAAAAAAATCTTTCTTTTTTGTGCTGGCAAACCGGTAAGCTACCCCCGCATCGTACGCACGAAAAATCACGTCATAGTCTCCCTTGAATGTAAGAATCAGTTCATTGAATTCGTCCTGGATCTTATTCTTCTTATAAAAATAGGCGTCTACAATTCGCTCAACCTTGTTCGCTCGGGATTTCCGCAACACTGGCTTGTCACCGAAAGATGTTCCATCAGACAATTGCATGCCGATCGCTGAGGGAGCCAGTACTACGTCATTTTCGTGAGTGATGCTGTAATACAGTTTATCTTTTAATTCGACCGTAACCGTTATCCTCTCATCCGGCGACGTTAAGGTGAGCGGCTGATGCTGAGAAAACGCAATACAAGGAATAATAAGCAGTAGGGATAGACTAAGGGGCTTCATTAGTAGCTGGTTTAACTAAGTGCAATATCGGCGTCAGTTTGTGAAAAGCAAATGAGAAGGGACACCGGCGGCAGATCAGGCATGTGATTTTCACCTTCGATGGAAAAGGTTGAATTATGAATAACGAGAAAGACAGACCAGACCAGGACGCACGGGAAGAACGAAAAATCAAAGAGCCATTCCGACCGGAAGATACACCGCGGCCACCACAAATAATGGATGCCAGCAAAGGTCCCGACGAGCAGGATGAAAAACACACGGAATCGGCAAAGGACTCCGAAAAGAAAAAGAAATCTGAATAGAATCCTCCGGTTTGAGGTCTGCAATCCTTTCCGCAAGACATTGACTAGCGTGCTGCGCTGTTTCGGGAGCGGTCCGAATGTTTGTAAACGGATGGTTTAGCGCTGTGAACCGCTACCAACGAAATATCAGCTTCACATAACCACTTCTGCCGCGGCTCCTGAAGCCTTGGATTTCCTGATAATTTGAATCCAAGATGTTCTCAAGTCGAAAGCTGATTATCCATGATGTATCCGGTTGCCACGATGCGCCGAGGTCAAACAGGTTAAAGCGGTCGATCGTCGCCCGGCCCAGTGCACCATAGGGGCCGAGATCAGGGTCATAGATAAGATCGGCACGGGCGCCTGCGTGTCGCCAGGCCGTTGTAAGCAATATCCGATCCGATGGTCGGAAGCCGGCCTCAGCATATCCTGTAATTCGCGGCTTCCGGATTAACTCGTCCGTATCAATTTCAGTTTGAATAAATGACCCATAGTTGTAAGGTTGAATGTGGTGCCCACCAGTGTGAGTTCTGTCGATGTCATCAGGTGAAAAACTGACCGTCCCTCCTGACCAGGTCAGGTTTCCACGCAAATGAAATTTTCCCCGGCGGTATTGCCCTGTGACTTCCGCACCACGCAGGTTCTGTCGCGACAAATTCATGTATGTATCCCCCATGTAGTCCAGATAAGACAATTCGTTCACGGGTGTATCCTTATTCCACAGATACACGTATTCTATCAGGTTCTTCGTTCGCGATGTGAACAGCGAAGCCGTGAAATAGCTTCCTGTGGCAAATTCCTTCTTCACACCAACCTCAAATGACAGCGATTCCTCCGGCTTTAATGTTCGGTTTCCACGGGTGGTAAACGACCCAGGATCGCGTGACGGATCAAACAATTGATAGAGAGACGCAGCATTGAATCCGGAAGACGCAGATGCATACAGCAACATGTCGTTAAGACGATACGATGGACTTATCTCAAATGTCCAATTGCTGCCAAAGCGAGAGTGATGACTATAGCGTGTGCCGGCTGAAAGGCCGAAGTGATCCTTCTCGTATGTCAACTGAAGAAATCCATATGTTGTACTGGCGTTGATGTCCAGCGTGTCGTAATTTACGTTCGACTCATATGGAACGTCGAATGCATTCGAATAGTAATACGTATCAAACCGCATTGATTCACTGAAGTTTCCAATGCCTCCCGTGATCTGAATGAGCTTCAATGTATGTTGAAGCAATAGCTCATTATTAAGCACATCGCCGGCGTACGTGCTGCTGGAATACGTCCTGTCATAACTTCCATCATAATCAACCAGAGACGAATCATTCACATTTTCGCGAAAAGAATTGGACCATGACCCAAGGAATGTAAGGCGAAGGTTTTCTTTCGGTCTGTAACTTGCATGATAATTCATCCAATTGCGTTCGAAGCCTACGAAAGCATTATCGTCGTCACTAAATGCACCTTTGTCTATATCTGCCTTTTGATCAATCCGCCGATATGAAATGTATGTATCCCATTTATTTTTATTGTACCCCAGTTTCACCGACGCGTCCTGTTTTGTAAAATCATCGCTATCGGCAGTCTTATAAATACCCGGAGTTTTCAATGTATCCAGAGTAGCATTCAGCCCGGTTACGTTGTGGCGGACAATAGCTCCGTTTACATACCACCCATTCCCGGTGGCATAGCGAATCCCGATGTTTGCATTTCCCGTGAATGACGCATGCCCAAAAGTTCCGGCCTGGGCTTCGATCTGACCGTGCAATCCCTTCTCGGAAGCCCGTCGTGTAATAATGTTAATTGCCCCTCCTATGGCCGAGCCGCCGAACATCGTGCTGTGGGCTCCGCGGATGATTTCGATCCGTTCAACGTCGAGCAAACTCAGTTCAGCAAAATCAATGGTCGAAGATGGCGACGACGGATCAGTAACACGGGTACCGTCAATCAGCACCACCACCTGATTACTGTTAGCGCCACGCATGAAAAGACTTTGGTTCGTCCCGGGAGTTTGGGTTGAACCGATGACGAATATCCCAGGGTGATTCGCGAGAAGCTCTCCCACCGAGTTTAAAGGCATTCGTTCAAACTCACGGCGGTCAATTACCGTAACACTGCGTGGTATTTGAATAATTGGTTGTTCCGACCGGGTCGCGGTGATCACGATTTCATCAAGATGTCTGACGGAATCCTGTTGAGCATAGATGTTTTGACATTGCATGAACGTGGCGCTCAGAAACGACAGCGCCAGAATTTTTTTCTCCAGTTTCATAGGTGTTTTCTTTTGAAAAAGGAGTAAAAAGGCAGAAGGGAAATCAGCGTTTGCCTGCGCAAATGATGACATTCTTTGCTTTTTACCCGAAGCAACTAAAATGTTTATGTCTTTGGCAGGTCTCCTGGCTTACACCCTGTTGCTGGTCTTCCCATCCCCGAAAGGACAGTGACAATCGCGAATTCAGCAACGCTTGACAGTGCTTACAGTAGCGGGAACTGCTCCGGATTCACACCGGTATTCCCATTTAATCTTCCCCGGATTGTGGCCGGGTACAGAACCAAATACCCTGCAAGTATACTACTTGGTTCGAAATAAAAAAGCTGATGATCGTCACTTCGGTCAAGACATTCGTCCTGAATGACTGTTAGGTGGTTACGCTGAAACCTTCGTTTGCCCAAAATCCAGCAAACCAAGCTGCTTTTCCCGATTAAAGCGGCTAGTGTCATACAACTTGTTAGGTCAAGTTTGTTGAAGGATTTTTACAAACCTTTTTTTTTCCGGAGTCAGATAAAGGGCGAAACCGAGCGGTATGATTATTTAACCGACTGCTCAATAAGTAACCCGGAAATATGTATCGGTACATTCAAAAAGGCGCAGTAATTCTTCTTTTCTTCATTCTCCTTATTTATGCTTTGGTTGAAGCCAGAACGCTTCTTTATCCGATCGCACTGTCGATGTTGTTTGCATTCCTCCTCCTCCCGGTGGCAAACTACCTCGAGAGTAAGGGTTTCACCCGAATACTAACCAACTTTGTCGTTATTTTTGGTTCTGCGGCCATCATTGCACTAGTGGTTTACATCATGTATTCACAGGTGGGTTTTCTGCTCAGGGAAGCGCCAGATCTGAAAGAGCAGGCTCTCGCCAATGTCGAATCAATTGCGGAAAACATCTCCAAAAGAGTTGGCGTTTCAACAGATGATTTCAAGACATGGATAAAACAGCACATTAGTAATCTCGGGGATAACCAGTTTTTCATTACTACAATTTTTCCGTCGACGACAACCACAGTAATGGCAATAGGCCTCATGCCAGTATACGTTTTTATGATCCTTTATTATCGCGACAAGTTCTATAAGTTTCTCATGATGATCTTTCCAGATAGGATGCACGACAAAGCTGTTAACGTGATTTCTGAGGTTTCTCAGATCACGATTCANTACATGCGGGGTGCATGTATCGTCGTGCTAATTTTGTGCGTACTCAATTCAGTGGGCCTGATGATCGTCGGGGTCAAATTTGCCATCCTGATGGGGATTATTTCAGCCCTTTGCAACTTTATCCCGTACTTCGGAACCTTAATCGGCGCTCTATTTCCGTTGGCAATGGCAATTTTCGCCGGCGAGTCCGGAAACGAAGTCGTAGGAGTGATTGTTCTGTTCCTGATTATTCAATTCCTGGAGAATAACATCCTCACACCCAATATTACGGGCGGAGCCGTCCAAATCAACCCTTTTGTAACAATCGTCAGCATTATCGTAGGTGGAATGATCTGGGGCATCCCGGGAATGTTTGTGGTCGTCCCACTCATCGGTATGTTAAAGATTGTACTGGCCAACTATGAGCCGACGAAACCATTGGCATTCCTTATCGGTGTACGGGGGACGGAAAGGCATTCAGTCACGATGCACAAACTGAAACAATTCTTCGCGAAAAAAAGATATCGCAATCTTAATCTGTGATGCGCGACTGAAAACCGATTGCAGCCATCACAAGATCGGTAAGAAACGCGGTTGAGTCGTCTAGATTCTCCTTTGAAATATCCGTCAGTGAGGGCAAATGTTCAGCGAAGAATTTCTGATCATGTGAACTCTCCATAATGGTTGACACCAGCGCCCTGGGATATTTGTAAGTCGGATTGATTTCCTGAATTATGTCAGCGATACGCAAGCACAAACGTTTGTAGCCGTGAAACAATCCTTCCTTGTTGACTTCGTCGACTTCCTTGGTGAGGTACACTTTCGAAGATTCCACTACGACAATATGATAAAGAGCAGTTTCATCGATATGCTGAAACGTNGGATCATTCTTTATCGGTTGTGATATTACTCTGATGGCAGCTCGNAAGCGTTCTGCGCCGTCATCAATGTTCGCAGTTGAAATTTTTAACATATAATCCATCCAATTCCAGTACCAATTCAGCAGGTATAGAAGCAGCTTGTGTTTATTTTCAAAATATCTGTAAACAGATGGCTCAGCAGTATTTATCTGCTGAGCCAGTTTTCTGAAAGTAAATGCCTCAAAGCCTATCTCGTGAATCATTTCAATACTGTGACGAATGATACGCTTGCCCAGGTCGGAGGAATTTGGATCCTTAAGAAACAAGCGATCATCCACCTGGATGGTTATCGGGACAGATGATAAAGAGATATGGCTACGCATTGATGAACTCATGATTATTGATCTCTATGCTGATTGAGCGTCCTGATGTACGGCTTCGCTGCAAATCATCGAATCTTCATAAAAGGTGACTATGCCGGTTTCGACGTCATACATACCCCCTACAATCGCGATCTCGCCGGCGTCCACCATTTCTTTCAGCACGTTACTCCGTCTAACGATTTCTTTCATAGTAAGGTGTACATTGATATCGGCAACCTTTTCTACGAACTCGGAATTTGACGCGTTTCTGTTCTCTGATACGGAAGTTTCGGCGTCAATCGCGGGTTTGAGTTTGTCCAGGAGAAAAGAGAGGTTTTCGAGTCTGGCACCGTCGCACGCGCCCTTCACCGCACCGCAACGTGTATGCCCCAACACGACGATCACTTTGGATCCTGACATCTTACACGCAAACTCCATGCTTCCCAATATGTCTTTGTTCAGAATATTCCCTGCAATTCGGCAGCTGAATATGTCGCCTAACCCCTGGTCAAAAATCAACTCAGCACTTGTGCGCGAATCTATACAACTCAGAATAAAGGCAAAAGGAAATTGTCCGTCTGATGTTTCGTTCATTTGCTGCAACAGGTTGCGGTTTACTTTCAGGTTGCCGACAAACCGCTTATTTCCCTCTTTCAGAATTTCAATTGCCTTGAGAGGTGTAAGGTGTTGTTGCATTTCTTTTGTTAGGGTTCTCATCAGGAAGCTGTTTTTGATGTAATAGATTCGTTTTCTTCATTTAAGGTTATATGCCCGGCGCCATTGAAAGTCAGGGGCCGGTTAATTCCGGGAACTGATTGCACCTGAACACTGATGCCCCGGTTTTTTGCGCTGACGTCGAAGTCGCGTATGATTTCAATAACATCGTGATCGATCACCCGAGTTGCCGATCCGTCGATGACAACATCAGTCTGGTTCGGAATGCAATTCAGGAGCTGAAGAATGCTTCCCTTGTTCAGAAAGGAAACTTCTTCAGCAAGTATAAGTCTATATTGTTTCCCATTGCCGTTGGTGAGAATGTTGAGAGCATAAGCGTTCCGGTAGTGACCTCTGAGGATATAAAAAATAGCGACGGCGAGCCCTATCCCAATCCCCATCAATAAATCCGTAAATACAATCGCCACGACCGTCACCACAAAGGGGATGAATTGGCCCCATCCAAGTTTGTACATCGCCCGAAACAGACTGGGTTTTGCAAGCTTGTATCCAACAACGAATAGGATACACGCAAGAGTAGCAAGGGGGATCATGTTAAGAATCGAGGGGAATGCAAACGCCGAGATAAGGAGGAGGAAACCATGCAGAATGGCTGAGAGGCGTGTGCGGGCACCAAATGCAATGTTCGCCGAGCTTCGCACAATTACCTGTGTTATCGGGAGGCCACCGATAAGTCCCGAAACGATATTCCCCAGTCCCTGCGCTTTTAACTCGCGATTAGTAGGCGTTACGCGCCTGTACGGATCAAGTTTATCCGTTGCCTCAACGCAAAGCAATGTTTCAAGACTTGCTATGACCGCGAGCACGAAGGCTGTCCAATACACCGACGGATTAGCGAGATAACTGAAATCGGGCAACGTAAATTGAGCAAAGAATTCGCCCACCGTTGCGGCAACCGGAATATTTACCAGGTGTTCCGCATCCAGATCATAGGGAATCACACCAGACCGGAACAGATTTGTAAGTAGGATGCCAACCGCGACTACAATGAGAGGCCCCTGCAGCATTCGAAAAATATGGAACCTTTTGACAAAAGACGTTTCCCATATAAGGAGAATGGCCATAGATATGACGGATATGATGATCGCCGCCGGCGTGATACCTCCGGCGATGGCCTTGAGGTTACTGACAAAACCGGCGCTGTAATCAAAGGAGAAATGCCCCTCATAATCCTTGTCATACCCCAGGGCATGGGGAATTTGCTTCAGTATTATGATGATCCCGATACCGCTTAGCATCCCTTTAATGACTGACGTAGGGAAATAGTATGCAATGGTGCCAAGCCGAAGGTAGCCCATTATTGCCTGAAACACGCCGGCAAGTACTACAGCCACCAGAAATGCTTCGAATGACCCCAGACTGGCAATCGCGGCCATCACAATCACGGCGAGGCCAGCCGCAGGTCCACTTACACCCATTTCCGACTTACTGGATAACCCAACCACCACGCCTCCGACGATACCGGCAATAATACCGGCAAAAAGTGGCGCTCCTGATGCCAGGGCAATGCCCAGACACAGGGGCATTGCAACAAAAAACACGATTATGCTGGCCGGCAGATCGTGCTTGAATTGAGAAAACAGTGATCTATTGGTCATTTGCATGCAATATAGATAGTAATACTTTCATTATACGTAGTAAAACTTAAAAACGTTTACTAAAGGATTTTGTTCAATGGAAATTTCCTGCTCAGACTCGGATGGTTGGTTTTTCATTCAATTGCTGTGAAAACTGACACGGCGTTTTGCAAACAGCCATTTTTCTGGATATTGCCCTTCGGCTAGATCATGACAAACCCAAACCACGACGAATTCGAAAAGCTTTTCCGCAATCATCACAAGGCTCTTCACAACCTTGCCTTCAATCTGGTGAGGGACAGCGACGCGGCGAAGGACATTGTTCAGGAGGTTTTTGCGAAGCTTTGGCAAAACCGGAAACGTCTGGAGTTTGGAGAGCAAATCCGCCACTATCTTTTTAAGGCTACGTCGCATACCGCGCTGAATTACCTCCGAACGTCGCGGAAATTCATTCCCGCGGAAAACGAGCATTTTTTGCATCTTCTCGCGTCTCCCGGTTTGGATGATATGCAGTATCAGGAATTGGAGCTGCGGGTGCGCGCAGCGATTGACAAACTGCCTCCTAAATGCAAGCTGATTTATCTGCTCAGCCGGCAGGAAGGCCTTAAGTATCAGGAGATTGCAGATACGCTGGACATCTCCGTAAAAACCGTGGAAAACCAGATGGGTATCGCGCTGGAGAAGCTTCGCGACGACCTCCGGACATATCTCCCTCACCTCGTTGGGATCACTTCGTTACTCGCCGCTCTATGGTATTTGCTAATGAACTAAATATTTGGGCAATGTTTGGGGGTAATCACAACTTCATGCGCTATAGGGATATCACACAATTGATGTTCGGATGGCATTAAACCGCGAAGAATATACACGCATTGCAGCCCATATGTCGGGCAACCTTACCGGCGCGGAACGGGAGTCATTCGAATTATGGCAGAAATCGCCGGATGACGAAACTGCAATCCGAGACCTGGAGACTATTTGGGAAAACTCGGGCGTTCGCGTAACAGACCCGACAGTTGACACAGATACGGAATGGAGAAAGTTGGCGGAAAATATTCAACGGACCGACTGGGATTCAACGGACAGCAATGCTGGTCACGCCCGCTGGATCCGCATCGCAGCCTGCTTGATCATCCTTTTCCTTGCAGGGCTCTGGCTTCTTCCCAAGGAGGAGCAACCAACTGACGCCACCCAAAACCAGGTTCGGCTCACTGCAAGCAGCTCAGTCGAATTGTTCTATCTGCCCGATAGCTCAAGAATATGGCTTAACTCCGGAAGCTCAATCGCCTACGAGGAGGGTTTCGGTCAGACAGAACGTCGCGTCCATCTGCAGGGCGAAGGATATTTCGAAGTGTCGGGAGACCTGTCCAAACCATTTATCATAGAAATGGAGAGAGCACTGGTTCGTGTGACCGGAACGGCTTTCAATCTCCGTGAAGCCAATGACGAAGTGATGCTCAATGTTGATGAAGGTCATGTGCGTTTTAGTGCCCGGGATAGTTTAGAACAGGGTTCGATTATCGTAAACGCCGGTGAAGCAGCGAGTGTGACGCGCGACGCTGTTGTAGCTAAAGCCACAAAGAAAAGCACTTCGGATAACCGCTGGAGGCTCCAGAATAATCCCTCATACGAGACCGAAAAGGCTCGTGCAGCAGATTACCTTCAAACCAAATACGAATGGCGGAAGAATTCACTTAACCGTTCTGTGGTGCGTGGAGTTCTGACTAACAACGCCAGTATCGCTGTCTATGATAAAATTGTACTACGGGTTGTATATACGAACGGACGCGGTCGAATTAAGAAAACTGAGATCAATATCCCTGGAAAAATAAGGCCGGGCGATTCTGTCGATTTTGAAAAACGGTTACTGGACATCTTCCGCGACACCAGGTCAATGGAGATCACAGTACGCTCAGTTTCTGTCGTAGAAGATTAAAAAAAATCCGGAGGATTCTCCGGATTTATGTTTACGACTCAGTGTCATGTCCTTCGACCTTCACAATCTTGTTGTAAATCCCGAGCAGCAGAAACGGAGCGGCCCATTGACCAACAAACAAAGCGAGATCATCTTTTCGCATCAACTTCAGTGTAAGTGACGCTGCCATCGATCCCAGCGAAGCCCAGAGGAACGTATCTGAAGGAAGCTTGGCCGTTTGATCTTCGATCGCGCGGGCTACGGGTCCTTCTTTGTGACTTTTATTAAATTCAGCTGCTTCAGCAGCAATCGTTTTTAAATCAGTTGCCATAATAATTGTTTTAGTTTTTCAACGTGATAGTTGTCTCCAAAGCGAATAACAATATCATGCTTCAAAGACATCACTTGGGATAAAATTTCGATGCCTTTAAGATTTGGCACCCACTCGGGAAGCTTTATATAGAAACAATTACCTGAAATAACAGCAGGTCCCCATTTAGGCAGGTAGCTGTATCGTTGTAAGAACCTATCTGGCTGCATAAACATTTTTTGACCACACGTAAGTTTATCCATGTTGAAAAAATAATCCTGCAGTGCAATGAATCTTGCTGCAGTTTCCTCGCTCAACGAACTTGCAATGATATTGAAGTAACGCGCTTTCAAATTGATTTCATCTTCCTGCATTTTTAGAAACTCGTTGCCCAAAACTACACATTGCGCCGGTGTAAAGTCTGTAATGTCTTCCACGTATTGTTCAAACCACACCAGAGCATGTCCCACCACCCTGCTGTATTCAAACTCAAAGTCTGCAACAATAGATTCAAATTTGGAGATATCCTGGTCCTCAACGTGCATTGCTGAACGTAACACAGCAAACTTTGCTGATTCATCTTCGATAAGGTTTGAATTCCACATCGGGTAATGATCCTGTGCTGCTTCGAAGATTCTGGATTTCAAAATCAAATCCGTCAGGATTTCACTTTGAAGAAATTGAAAAGCCGTCTTTCCATTGGTAGCCTTGCTGATCCTCGCGAAGAAATCTTTCCTGACGAAAACTTCCTTCGACTGATTTGCCAGCACAGATTCAACACATTGTCGGGAGGTTCGACCCTGTCGGCTTGAAAGTGTGTGCGTACATTGAAATGCTTCGGGTATCCCACTCTCATATTCGTCATAGAGGGACCAAAATGATGTTTCCTCCACCGTACCTGTAAAGGCGAGTGTTGCATTCAATACACTGCGCCTGTCAAAGGTAGGCTCTTGGTCAAACTGCTTCTTAACATTTGCTTGCTGACCAAAGGCGGCAGCGGTGAGCATTAGCCCGAGAATTGTCATTCGGTTTTTCATATACAAAAGGATAACGTCAATTCATTATACCTGCCCACCATGCTATGGACTAAGCATGAACGTGAGCCACGTTGCTATTCGTACCTCCCGCCAAACATCATCTAAACCATAGATTATTAACTTAAAACATTAAGCCCACCTTCGGCAGACGTCATATCCATCGTCAACGATCAGCCTCTTTCTGAAAAGACTAACGATTTCACTTCGTCAACGGTATGGATAGGGTAAACAGTTGTCGTGCTCAGGTTGAGTTACGGTAACAAAGGATTGAAAATTATCAGGCTACTAAGAAAGATCACTCCCCTCTTCGAGAATGTCGGCAAGAATCCGATCTACCAACTGGGGGAGTATGTCGAGGCGCAAGGAGATTTTCTTGCACAGCGCAACCTCATGCGGACTAATATGACCGTCGATGGTCATCAATGCCACCAAGTCTTGGACTTGCTGAACTTTATCTTCATACCTCTTGGGCGGAACGAAGTTAACGGAGTCGGGATTTTTGCGAATTTTTTCAACTTCCTCGTCTGATATCTGCATCAACTGCGCCAATGATGTCAACATTTCCCATTCGCCGTCGTCAAGGTGTCCGTCGGCCATAGCTACTGACAGAAGGTTCTTCAGATGGCTCCTTCGAATTCCCGAGTCATCGGCCGTAAAGATGTTTCGTATATCCATTGAGAAATCGCCGGCAAGTTAATGTAAAGATGAGTGAAATAAACCCGAAAAATTCGGGGTTTTTATTCATGAAAACATGAAAACGCATCCTACCACCGTCCAGGTTATCGCTTCGATAATCCACTCTGTCATATTTCCAGCCTCCTTTTGATATCCCTTCTGTTTCTGATCCATACTTTCACGTTTTACCTTGACAGGTGCACTTTTGTGCCAACGCTCTCGCGGGCCAAAAATCAGGGGGCGGGATTCAAGATTCACAGTTGCCTGCCATGATGGGTAAGGTTCGCCCCTATCGGGCAGCATTGCTAGTTGCTTACTGAGTCGCGTGGGTTATCGTTGTAGCCTGCAATTACACGATAATAATTACGGTGGATGTTATTGCGGATTTTTTTCGGAAGATATTTTTTCTTCCCTGGTTCGGGGCAGTTCCACTCCTCAATCGAAACGTTTCCCACGAATTTGGAGCCCCGGCTCTTTTTCGCCATAGGCAGTTCGTCAGGCGGTTCGTCGGAGCGGATTTGCGAGATCTCGCGAACGTATTTGTATCGTTTCGGGGCTTTTACCGATTTACGAGCGTTCGGTTTTGGGCATGGAATTCGACCGGTCTGACATGCCGTAAAAAACAGGACACACAGGACGATAAGGAGAGGGCGAAGATTGATCATGCTGTGATTTCGATAAAAGCCGTACCAACGAATGATAACGCCAGAATCTAAGGCGGTAGTACTTCACTCCGCGGGTGTTAATTAGTCGGGCAGCGACCGGTTGCTCTAAAGGCGATAAGCAAAGCAAGGAAGCAGCAAGAGTATTGTCAACTCAAGCCTGGGTGTTGCTGACTTGCCTCGCGAGGCAGAGATAAAGCAGTGATAAGGCACACCTATAGCAGAAGAACGTCAGTTTCGGCCCCTTTGATTGAAACATGACTGCTTCTGACCTTCTTCAGGCGTCAGTTACGTCTTCCTTTGACTGCACCGACGTTGCACGATTGGCCCCTAAGGCCCATCCGAGGCTGGGTTTAAGGCTACAGACTGTTGGAACCTGTTGCTGGTGGGTGGATTTTCGCTACCTTGCCTCAGTAGCCTAACCTGTATGCCCGAAGTTGAAAATATTTGCGTGAACTGCAGAGCCGCAGTGAGTACGCCCCATTGCGGCGAATGCGGTCAGCCAAATCCTCCAAAAAAATTAAATTTTACCGTCTTTTTAAAGGAATTCCAAACCCGGATTTACGGATTTGACGGAATGTTCCTGCGAAGCGTTCGCGACCTTACTGTAATCCCGGGCGAAGTCGCCAGCCAGTTTATTCAGGGGAACCGCGTGCGATATATGGGACCGGTTGGATATTTCTTTCTAGTACTGACTCTTTCGCTGCTAACCATGCAGCTATTTGAAGTCGATCTGTATGCGCTATCGACAACTAACTCAGCTCTTTTGACTGATGAAACGGAACAGCAGAAGATTTTTCAGCAGAAAATCATGGCTCTTATTCAAAACAACATGCGAACATTCTCCTTTCTTCAGGTGCCGATTGCAGCCTTTTTTGTCTGGTTGTTCTTCCGGAAAAGCAGACACAACTATCTGGAGAGCTGTGTTCTCGTTTTCTATACATACGGTCATCTGATTTGGGGAAGCCTGGTTGGCGTCGCCGCCCTGTACTTTTTTGGTTGGAACACATCCCTCTGGCAAATACTGATTGGGGCTTTTTTCACCGGTTATGCATGTGTCGGATTCTATAACTATGGTAGCAAAGTATCCCGCTTTATTAAAGGCTTTCTAGTCTCAGTTGCGTCGTTTGTAGCATTCATGTTATTGGGAATGATTGCAGCCATCGTATATCTGGTCAGTAATCCCGATATGCTGAAGGCATTCGGCGACGGGGCGGCAAAATAAAACGTTACCGACTTATTTCGCCGACGAGCAACGCTCCTGACGGATCAAAAGAATCATTTCCACCGGAAGGTGCCAGGGTTATCGCATATGCATCAGCAGAAGGGACATCGCTCATTCTGAGTATCTCACCCCGGTCGCGGAAAACTCCCGCGTCGATGGCTTCCCCGCCGGAGATCGCCCACAACTGATATTGCTCATCGTCCTTCAGCGGGGGTAGATTCTGGATGCTTAGATAGACCTGCAAACTTCGGGGATCCCAGAAAACGGTAGCCCTTGCTTCCGGGGCGGAAGAAGTCCCGGACAAGAGAACGCGCATGTATGTCGGATCGTCGAGGAGCGTAACAGATCCGGTGGTTCGCTCAAGCCGGTTTTGAACAATGGATAATTCCGTTGCAAGCTCCTGATTCCGGTCAAGTTGTTCCCGCAATGCCGCCTGTGTCTCCTGTAACCTGGAGCGGAAGTCAACGACGAAGAAACATGCAAATATTGCGAGGCAAACTGCTGCGGCTGCTGCAATACGCCAAAACAGGACTGAACTCTCGGGATTTAGGTTTCTAACCCTGGCAACCGGATCTGATTTGAGCGAGATCGCCGGAGTTACTGTTATCCTGGCATTCACAGCTGAACTATCGCCCGGCTTCACCACCCGTGACTGACGAATCTTTTCGATCCGCATCAACTCGCGCCTCAATTCAGGATATCTGCCAAGATTATGTTCAATCTTTTGCCGATCTTCTTCGGAAATAGTACCAACGATGTACGACTCAAGTATTTCTGACGATATGTAGTCTTTTATATCCAAAATTCAACAGCTTATTGAGTAATTGGGCCAGATGCCGTAATTCGATGTATCGTGACAAACATTACTGATACCAGGTAATTTATGTTCCAGCCCGGATAATCTCATTTGTCGAAGGAAGATAACGAGATGTAAACGCGCCGCCCAGGGCGACTCGTGTGATCTGATCCTATATCACAACGGGAGTAATGTAAAAATAGTGCACTGATGAGCGGAGGGCTCAGCTACAGAATTTTCTGAAGAAAAGTAAGAATGTATGATTTTAGCCCGGAGTCAGGGCTCCATTCCCATCAGCGGGTTGTTTCGACGAACCAAATACGTTCCGACGATGATGAAAACACCCGTCATTATTGACACATCTGCCATGTTGAAGATACCCGTGCGCAAGATACCGAAATCAATGTGTAAAAAATCCGTCACCGATCCGTAGAGGTATCTGTCCATGATGTTGCCAATCCCGCCCCCGACAACAAAGCTCAGCGCAACGAGGGTACTACGCGACAGAGCACTTTTCGAAAAGAGGAAGTAAAGCCCAGCCAACAATGACAGAAAAGGAATGAAGATCAGGACTGTGAATTTGACTCCGGATGAAAGAGAATCTCCCAGACTCAGGAACGCACCTGAGTTTTCCACCCTTGTGAGCATGACCCGATTATCGAACAGGTTAATTTGTTCGTGGAAGTTCAGGTGGCTTCTGACGATCGTCTTTGAAATCTGATCGCATCCGATGTTACAAAGAAGCACGACAGCAATTATGCTGTTCCAAAAAAGTCGGTTAGTCTTCATAAAAAAATGTGCTGATGGTAAAGATAAGGCGAAGCGAAGGAGATAGAAAGCCTTTTGCAAACTAAACCGGTCAGCTGGTGTAAGAAAAAACGTATCAGGTCAATTTTTAAACAGTTCAGCCGTGTATTGAAGTAACTCCTTATCGCCGCTGTCGCCATGACCTGGAATCACTATCCGAACGTCAGGAAACTTTGCCATTACAAGGCGGATCGCTGCAGGCCAGTTTTTCACATCAGCATCGGCAATATTGCCTTTATTGGCACCGAGTGATTTCACCATGCAGCCACCGAACAGCACCTTCTCATCCGGGATCCAGGTAACAATATTATCAGCAGTATGCGCCGGACCGGGATAAAAGTTCACGACCACCTTCTCCCCCACCCGAATCATTTCAGTGCGGCGAAAGGTATGTTCCGGTGGCGTCGCTTTTGGATCTTCTGTCCGCAGAAGTCGTTTCGTTCGTCGATGTCCATACGATTTCACACCGGCGCTATGAAAGACTTCCAGACCCCCGAGTGCATCTTCGTGAAAATGGTTTACGATGACCGACGTCACCTTAGTTTCAGGGTAGGTATTGTTCCACCATTCGAGCAACGCCTTCGACTGACTGTTTGATGCCGGCGTGTCCATAATCACCGCTTCGCTGCCTGATCGATAGATAAGTCCGTTACTGGTGAAGGTTCCAAAGGCGGGGTAATACTGCAATGTGATGTGCTGCCATACATTTGGTGTCAGCTGAACTACAGTCAGACTATCTGAAAGCGTCCATGACTGATTTTGTCCGAGTACGGGAATGCAAAGACCAACAAGCATGGCAAAGACAAGTGAAGGGATTATCTTTCGGAGGCCGGCAGAAAACACACGAGTTAACAGTGATGAAGAATCAGGGATTTTAATTTGTTTTACGGAAGAGAAATACATTTTAAAGATAGATTAGATTTTAACATAACGAAAAAAATGGAATCATTGAAAGACAAAGTCATACTAATCACGGGCGGTAGCAAGGGAATTGGCTACGGCGTCGCGGAGGTGTTGTTGAAAGAAGGCGCAAAAGTTGCGATCACTAGTCGCACGCAGTCATCAGCCGATGAAGCCGCAAAATCGCTTTCATCAAGTGGAGGACAGGTGCTAGGAATTGCCGCCGATGTTCGGGACGAATCTTCACAACAAAAAGCGGTAGACCGCGTGCTTCAGGAATGGGGTCGCCTCGACGTACTCGTCGCCAATGCCGGCCTCGGCTATTTCGGTTCGATCGAGAACCTTACCGCTGCGCAATGGCAGGAAACCATTGACACGAATCTGACCGGTGTGTTCTACAGTGTAAAGGCAAGCATTCCTGTTCTGAAAGATTCGAAAGGCTATATCATTACCATCGCAAGTCTTGCAGGAACGAACTTCTTTGCCGGAGGCGCCGCATACAACGCCAGCAAGTTTGGTGTTGTTGGCTTCACCCAGGCGATCATGCTTGACCTCCGCGCAAGTGGTATCAAGGTCTCGACGATAATGCCAGGATCAGTAGCCACGGAATTCAACGGTGCGTCACCTAACTCCAGCGATGACTGGAAAATTCAGCCTGAAGACATCGGGCAGATCATAGCAGATTTACTAAAGTTGAATCCGCGCACATTGCCCAGCAAAATCGAAGTCAGGCCAAGTTTACCTCCGAAATAGTAAAACGTTATGTTGTGTAGTGCGGCTATGTACCTCTAAGACAGAGGGCACATCACACACATTGAAACACTGATATTTTTCATAGGGTAGCGGCGCAAAAATGTATATCTTTTGCGCGTTGTCTATCCTATGTTCTTTTCTATACCACGAATCCAATCACGATCGCAGCGCGTCTTTTCAATTGACGTCATGCGCGGGTTCACGATCTTCGTCATGATCTTTGTGAACGAACTTGCCGGTGTTTCAGGTCTTCCCGGATGGATGAAGCACGCGGAGGCTGACGCGGATGCGATGACGTTCGTTGATGTTGTCTTTCCCGGTTTCCTTTTTATAGTAGGAATGTCTATCCCGTTTGCCATTACACGCAGACTCGAAAAGGGCGATGGTCCTGCAAAACTCGCCAGTCATATTCTCTCCCGAACCATTGGATTGCTAATACTTGGGGTGTTCATGGTGAACTCCGACGGAGGATACAACGAGGCAGCTATGGGCATTTCGATTCATCTGTGGGCATTGTTCTTCTACTTCTGTGTTATTCTGGTTTGGAACCAGCATGCAATAGACAACGCGAAAATAAAAAACCTCATCCGCATTGTCGGCGTAATTGGCCTTATCGCGCTGGCACTGATATACCGCGGGGGCGAAAGTGGTGACGAATATATGACGCCACAATGGTGGGGTATCCTTGGGCTTATTGGTTGGGCTTATCTTTTTTCTACGGGCATCTACTTCATTACCAGGGGATCAATCGTCGGAATTTCGATCGCCATAGCAATTTGCTGTCTTATATTTGCGTTGCCGTCAATGGGCACTCAGAGAATATTCCAGTTTTTCGACGGCATGGGAGGGCATGCGACGCACACCAGCATCGTGCTTTCAGGAACATTGCTCACGTTAATATTTCTCCGGGATGAGTCAACAAGCACAAATAAGAAAATTCTGTCGGCACTTATGCTCGTTGTAATATTTGGTCTTGCAGGTTTTCTGCTGCGACCCAACTTCGGAATTTCAAAAATCTATGCTACACCCTCGTGGGCATTCCTGAGTGTTGCCTCATGCATTCTTGTTTTCCTGCTGCTCTTCCTGATCACCGACATTGCGAAGCGCAAATCCTGGGCGACTTTCATTCAACCCGCTGCTTCAAATCCTTTGCTTGCGTATATCATCCCGTCAATCATTTACCACCTGATGCGTGTAACAGGCACAGGCTGGCCAGCTGTCTTTTATGAGGGCATCTCGGGAATCATATGGGCAATTGTATTCTCACTGCTAGTTATGGGAATCGTGATTCTTCTTAACAGACTAAAGATCAGACTTCAGTTATAATTATGAGACAATATTTTCTACTGACAGTTGTGTTTTCAGTAGCCCTGTTGGCGATGGGGCAAACTGAGAAGAGTACTGACCTTCCCGTTAGAGGATTTTGCATTGCAGCTCCCAAACCCACAGATCTTGATAGGTTCATCAAGTTCATCAATGATGAACTCGGACCGCGTAAGATTAATATCCTGATTTTACGCGTGGATTTCAATTACCAATATGAAAGTCATCCCGAACTCCGCGACAGCAATGCTCTTTCAAAGGCAGACGTAAAAAAACTTGTTCAAGCAGCGCGTTCGAACGGGATCCATATTATTCCTCAGATTAATTTATTGGGACATCAGTCCTGGGCGGAAACGACAATGGCACTATTGCGGGTATATCCCCAGTTTGATGAGACTCCTCATGTGAAGATGCCGGAGAAATACGTATGGCCAAACCCTGACGGATTGTATTGCAAAAGTTATTGTCCACTTCATCCCGACGTCCACAAAGTAGTGTTTTCCCTCGTCGACGAAGTCTGCGATGCGTTCGAAGCTACGGCATTTCATGCGGGAATGGATGAGGTGTTCTATATTGGGGACGACAAATGCCCGCGGTGCGCCGGACGCGACAAGGCAGAGTTGTTTGCTAATGAGGTAACCAAAATTCATAATCACCTTCATCAAAAGCAACGGACGTTGTGGATTTGGGGGGATCGTCTGCTCGATGGAAAGACAACAGGACTGGGCATGTGGGAGGCCAGCATGAACAACACACATCGCGCGGTAGATATGATCCCTAAAGATGTTGTGATCTGTGACTGGCACTATGAACGTGCGGACAAGACCGCGGTGTATTTTGCCATGAAAGGCTTCAACGTAGTTACGTGTCCCTGGAGAAATCCTGAAGTGGCGATGATACAGGCTGCTGACATGCATTCATTCCGAAAAACTTCTACTCCGGAAATGCGTGATAGGTTTCAAGGTATCGTTCAAACAGTGTGGTCTGATCCTGGCACATTTCTGGATGGGTTTTATGAAAATGTCAAAGATCCGGACACGAGAGACAACACTCCATGGAACAGCTTTAAGAGCGTATTCCCCCGTGAACAAAAAACCTTGCGTTAATAATCAGTCTCCAAAGCGCTTACGTATAACGTCGAGGGAATAAGCGATTATCTCCCGGAGCGTTTTCAAATCAACCTGCCCAAGGCGGTTGATATACAAACATCCTTTTCCCGCTTTGACCTTCCCCAGTCGCTTCAGGAGTAATTCGTCATCGAGAATTCCTCCAGCAAGATAGACTGAGATACTAGTCTTGCGCGATGACAGTCCTATAATACATGCGTCGCCTTCGTGACCGCTATCGTACTTATAGTGATAGCTTCCGAACCCTATGATCGCATTTCCCCACATTTCGGGTGAGTACCCTGTCACCTCGCTAATGATTTTTGCCAGTTCTGTACAGTCCTGCTTGCGTTCGGGTTTTGATATCGCATCAAGATAGTTCCTTACATCCTGTGGCCATACCGTTGTGTCGGCTTCTGCCCTGCTCATTTCAGTTAGTCTATTTTAACTTCATTGCTTTCCATTCGTCCCCACAATAATCAACGATTCAACGACAATGCGGGAGCCATTAATTTCCTGTCCGGGTTCCTCTTTCTCAATTACGTCGATCACCTGAAACCCTGCATCCGTCACGAGCGCGACGACATCCTCGCGCGAATACATATTAAATCCAAACCGCGTAAACGGATAAGCCACCATAGTACGTTTGGGGCGCATGCCAATGACGAGTCTTCCATTCTTCTTAAGCACCCTGCGAAATTCAGTGAGCGTAGCTTTCAGGTCTTCCCAGAAGTATATGGTATTAATTGTAAAAAGAGTGTCAGCTTCTCCATCGCGCAGCGGCAATGCGTCCGCGGCGGCTAAAAAGAAAGCTGCCTGTCCATCGCGAACGTACGATTCATTCAATTGCCTTGCTGCGGAGACCATCTCTTGCGAATAGTCATATCCCGCATAACGGATGGATTCGCCCATTGCCATAAGCTGAGGGACGTGGTATCCGTTTCCCATCCCAACTTCCACCGCGAAGTCTCGCGACTTCAATTGGAGAGCGGCAATTACCGATTCATGCAAATGTGCGTTCGCTTCGTTCATCTTCCGCGCCACCTCGTTGGCGTATTCGCCATGAGGTTTTCGAAGCTGTGCAGCCACTGCCTGCATTTGTTCATCGTTGACCTCCGCCATATTATGGAATGATTGAATTAAAGATTAAATTACTTGTAACAATTTTAATACAAGGAATGAAGATAACGCTTTTTCTGACTGTGATGATGATATCAGCGATGCTTTCGGTTGCTCAGGAGAAAAATCCGCTTCGTGTCGGGATTGCCGGCCTGACGCATTCTCATGTTCATTGGATTCTGGGACGCGCTCATGATGGCGACATTCAAGTTGTGGGAATTGCTGAACCCAATCGCGATCTCGCGGAACGCTTCCTTCGGCAGCACCATCTGCCAATGACTCTTCTATACAGCTCGCTGGAAGAGATGCTGGACAAAACGCGACCTGAGGCTGTTACGGCGTTTAACAGCATCTATGAACATCTTGGTGTGGTCAAAGCCTGCGCGCCGCGCAAGATACATGTGATGGTTGAGAAACCTCTGGCGGTGAGTCTGGATCATGCAATTGAAATGGAAACACTTGCGCGGAAGCATAATATCCATCTGCTTACAAATTACGAGACAACCTGGTATGGCACCAACCAGGATGTATTGAATAGTCTGGGTTCGCTGGGCAGGATTGTCAAAGTAGTTGTCCATGCTGGACACCAGGGACCAATGGAAATCGGTGTAAACAACGAATTCCTGGATTGGCTAACGGATCCCGTCCAGAATGGAGGGGGTGCAATAACAGACTTCGGGTGCTATGGCGCGAATCTGATGACGTGGTTGATGAAGGGCGAGCGACCTGAATCTGTCTTTGCTATCACCCAGCAGCTGAAGCCTGAGGTTTATCCGAAGGTTGACGACGAAGCCACAATCATTGTTGTATATCCAAAAGCTCAAGGAATTATACAGGCCTCCTGGAATTGGCCTTACAATCGGAAAGACATGGAGGTCTATGGACAGCAGGGATATATTATCTCCGACAGAGAAGGCTTTAGAATAAAACCAGGTCCGGACGCTCCAGAAGTCAGAAAGTCATCCAATGCCTATCCCCCACCCTATAACGATCCGTTCACGTATCTCGCGGCCGTAATAAGGAATGAAATTGTAGTTGAAAGGTTCAGTCCTTCTTCACTGGAGAACAATATGCTGGTAATGGAAATCCTTGATGCCGCACAAAGGTCAGCACGGGAAAGGAAGAGAATCCAATTTCCTCTGAAGAATTAATTAATACAGCCAGGTCTCAGACGGTGTACTGAAACGCTTCCACCGCCTCCACTACTTGCGCTTAAGCATGCTCGGGTGTTGGCTCTTGTTCCAGTATTTCACTATACTGAAAATCACCTCCTGCATCTTTTCGAGGGAATTTTCTTTTCGGAAAAATCCCTGCACCGTCATGTCGTAAGCCTGTTGTATATCGCTTTCGCGGGTCGCAGTTGACAGGAAAATAAACGGTATGCTCTTTCGCCGGAGGGATTCGTCGGCATTGATCTGAGCTCTGAGTTCAAGCCCGTTCATCACGGGCATGTTGATGTCACAAAGAATGAGGAAGGTGTCGCGTTCGGTAGCTTTAAGATAAGAGAACGCTTCCCTTCCGTTGTTGAAAAAGATCAGTTCGATGTTTGCTCCGATTCTTTCAAAAATCTTTTGCATCAGGAACTGATCATCAAGATCGTCTTCGACTATGACAATTGGGGCTGGAATAAAGATTTCTTCTGGCATGTTAACCGTGTCAATTATGGCGAACCGGCTAATACCGGATAGTTCAACTCTTTCAGGTACCCCTATAAGTTAGCATATCTGTTTTGCATTCACCAACGAATGATTGGATTTCGTTACACGGCATATGCCACCTTTTTCTCTGCGACTGGCTTATCCAGTGGATATTCTTCTCTACTTTTCTCAATCGCATTCATGGTAGCCGCGGCCATCAATCCGCCAAGTACGTAGTAGCATACCGTCATCACTTGCGTTTTGGTAGTCAGGTTTGTTGGTGTTTCATCCAGCCCCATCGGTTTAGGTAAGGCAACGGCGCCAAGCCCTGCACCAAGGCCTAATAGAGCTCCTTTGACAAGCGTACTCTTTCTGGAACCGCCGCCGGCCATAGCATAATAAAGCGTGTTGCTGAAAAGATCACCAGCCAGTGACATCGGGAATAATTTCTGCACTATTTGTGGGGCACCCGCAGGGCTCTTTACAAATTTCGCGACTGCATTCATCCCCAAAAGATCCAGGCGTGGAGCCTTTCGGTCAACTTTTGAGACTAATTGATTTATCAGTGTCAGAGCGCATGCACCTGCAAGACCCCCTATTGCTGCTGCTAATTTCATAATGCTGTAGTTTGATGGTATTACCGGCTTAAACGAAAATTGAATGCCAGAGCTATCAACCAAAACGAAAAGAGACCGGGCACCAGAATTTTTTAGTAACCAAAAAAACGCAAGAAAGAATGGAAACACCGCTGCTACAACACATCGATAACCTGATTGAGAAATACAGGAAAAACCACAAGGGAGAAGCACCATTGTACATTGTTCTTTCTCCTGACGAGCGCAAGGAAGTAACGGAAGCGCTTAAGGTAAGACAAAACGCTTCGGAAGATACGATCATCACTACCTACAAAGACATTAAACTTACTGAAAACCCGGGACTGCTTAAAGGCAATATTTATGTAGGCAACGAGCTACCTGAGACCGGTTCCTGAACGAAAGGTATTGTCTTAAGCCGAAGATCACGTCACTTCTGGCCTGCGAGGAAGCTGAACGAAGAATGTGGTACCTTTGCCAACTTCTGTAGTAAACCAGAGCTTCCCGTGCATGTGTTCGATAGACTGGCGCGCAATTGCCAACCCAAGACCGGAGCCGGATTTCTTCGTCGTGAAATGCGGGATAAAAATCCTTTCAGCCAACTCTGGCTCTATACCTTTGCCGTTGTCCTGAACGACAATCGTTACATTTTCAACACCCGGATTAATGCTGATAATTACACGGATCGCTTCTCCCGGTATGGCAGATTGCAGGGCATTAAGTATAAGATTGCTGAATGTCCTTCCGAGCATTTGTTCATCACCAACCACCCAGAGTTCACGCACCGGGATATCCGTTTTAAGTTCTCCCGACTGACTGTGAAGGTCTACTATTCGCCTGAGCAATGACACCAGTTCCAACGGCTTCATGACGGGCTCCGGCATCTTTGCAAATGCGCTGAATGACGACGCGATGTCGTTCAACGTGTTCACCTGGATGAGTAACGACGCAATAGCTTTTTGAATCTTCTCCGGCCCTGCTTTACCGTTCTCCAGACTTCGTTCAAGTTGCTGCAACGTCAGCTTCATAGGCGTCAGCGGGTTCTTGATCTCATGGGCAACCTGCTGAGCCATATCCCGCCAGGCGCGTTCGCGTTGCGTTTGTTCAAGTTCAGCTTTGCTTTCGCTCAACGAGTAAAGCATTTGATTGTATTCCTTCACCATGAGACCAATCTCATCATCTGCCTTCCACACCAGAGGTTCATTTGTTCTCGTAAGCGATGTCCTGCGTAACGACTGTGTAATGAACGTCAGCGGAAACGTGAGCCATTGCGTAACAAAATACGACAGCGCAACGAGTACAATGAAAATGAGCGAGAAGATATTCAAAATGTTAGCCAGCACGCTGATTTGAATACGCTCCGTCGAATACACGGATTGAAAAAAAGGAATCCCTACAATACCAATCACTGCCCCGCTTGAGGGTGCCTTAAGGGCAGCATAGGCGGTGAAATACTCCAGCGTTCCGACATGTTCAGTTTCAATAAACTGATTAGCGCCGTTTTTCATATTGCGAAACGCAACGGGATTGATATACTCTGACAACAATTTGTTTTCAAAGATAAGTGGCTGACTCGTTGCCAGCAGCGTTCCTGTGACGTAGTAGACATTCGCCTCCAGATCTGCCAGTTGCGTCAGTTCAGTCAGTTGACCGGAAAAATTTTCAAGGGGCTCGAAGGAAGATACAAGGTGACGGTGGAGTCCTTCCGACACCTGCGCTGCAAAATTCCGTGACTTGTCAAGGTATTCCTCGAGGATTTGATTCTCAGACGACCTGTTGGTCAGACGCAGGCTCATGAGGCTAACAATGATGAGCGGGAGGAAGAATGCGAGGTTAAGGAATAACTGAATGCGGGCCGAGAAGTATAGGTTACCACGTCGCCAGAAGCTTGTTATACTCTGGATAAGAATAAAGATCAGGATCGCGCCTAATCCGATAACAAGGAGAAATGAAAAGTTCGCGATTGAGTATTCTACCGGAGTTTGCCTCGAAGAAACAATAGCAATTCTCCCCCCATCATCTTCTTCGGCGATATGGTCAAAACCATTAGCCTGAATACCGTGTGTGTGCAAAGCGGGATCACCGAACCATTCTGTATTGAACAGCGCTTCGTAATTAAAAGGCCCGGAACTATATACAAGTTTATTGTTGGCAAAGACACCATAACTGATTTCTTCCGCACGAAAACTTTCGAGAAACCGGTTGTCGACCAGAAGTTCCGGATACACATTTTCAGGGATTACCTTCTTCAGCGAAAACTCTACGACGACATAACCGGCAACTGCCCTCATCCAGGTTATGGGCACAGTCACAAGATACTTTTGTGTCACATCAACGCTGGGGCTGTTCATAAAATACACACCTTCGTAATCAGTTTGTGACGCCTCGCCCTGATAACTCGCCAGCAGCTCCGTAATGGTTAGGCCGGCGCGATTGTCTGTTGCCTGACCGGAAGCATTGAATGTGAATATCTCTACATCAAACTTATTGAAGTAGCTGGGAAGAAACACCTGACGAATTTTCTGTTTAACGGCGTCTTTACCCAGGAATGGGGTGGCTACCCGGCTCTTGATAAAAGCATCGTTTGATATCCTGTTGGAAAGTTCATCCAGCAAGTATTCTGCGAAGTAATCCCGGTCAACGATGTAATTGGATCCGAACCTGAACATGTTGGAAATCTTTTCCTGCCAGCTGAAGTAATGCATCGCATATCCCGCGTTGACAGCCATTACAAACACGCTGACGAACAAGTATGTAAAGGTTGCAAAAGAGAGACGGCGAAGGCTTGCAGTAAGACGAAGCACATACACTACGACAAAATAGACAAGCGTAACGATAACAGTAGACCAGAACAACTGCCCACTGATGATGTTTGCAACAATGAATCCCAGCAGTCCAAAAATTATCGAAACAAATATCCGAATTCGATTTCCATCGCCTATAAGCAATCGAATAAAGCAATGGGAAAAGAGAAACGTGCACAGGCCAGACAGCACTACTGCGACTGTAGCTGCGATGCGAAGTCCATCGAACTGCAGGGTTTCAGAAATCGCGAGTGGTATTGTCGAGTTATTGTAGATGGTCTGAACTACAACGAAAGGAAAGAGCAACGCAAAGAAAACAGTCCATGCGG
>Ga0065721_10049161_pt1 | contig 43677 bp, 37 predicted proteins | sample Mesricmetagenome_FD_59108 | JGI IMG/M metagenome (GOLD analysis project Ga0065721, IMG submission 59108) | Mesophilic microbial community from rice straw/compost enrichment Sample: eDNA_1 v2 (version 2) | ecosystem: Engineered > Solid waste > Grass > Composting > Bioreactor | place: USA: Davis...
TGGAAGTGGCGCTGGAGCAGGAGCCGCAATTAAAAGAATTTCTGCAGAACGACAGCGACGCCCAGGAAATCTGGGATATGGCGCTGCAGCTCGAAGGGATTACCCGTAACGTCGGAAAACACGCCGGTGGTGTGGTGATCGCGCCGACCAAACTCACCGACTTCGCCCCCCTGTATTGCGACGAAACCGGCGGCGGTCTGGTAACCCAGTTCGACAAAAACGACGTGGAAGAAGCGGGCTTGGTGAAGTTCGACTTCCTCGGCTTGCGCACCCTCACCATCATCGACTGGGCGCGGCTGATGATCGACCGGCAGCGCGCTAAAAAAGGTGAACCGCCCTTGGATATCAGCGCGATTCCTTTGGATGACACGCCTACCTTCAAGCTGCTCAAGCGTGCGGAAACCACCGCGGTATTCCAGCTTGAATCCCGCGGGATGAAAGACCTGATCAAGCGCTTGCAGCCGGACAACATTGAAGACCTTATCGCTTTGGTGGCGCTGTTCCGCCCAGGTCCGTTGGAATCGGGCATGGTGGACGACTTTATCAACCGTAAGCACGGCCGCGCCCAGGTGGCCTACCCGGACGCCAAGTTCCAGCACATCAGCCTGAAGCCGGTACTCGAACCCACCTACGGGGTTATCGTGTACCAGGAGCAGGTCATGCAGATTGCCCAGGTGCTTGCCGGTTATACCCTCGGCGGCGCGGACATGCTGCGCCGGGCCATGGGTAAGAAAAAGCCGGAAGAAATGGCCAAACAGCGCGCCGTATTCGAAGAGGGTGCGAAGAAGCAGGGCATAGACCCGGAACTGGCGATTCGTATTTTCGACCTGGTGGAAAAATTTGCCGGTTACGGTTTCAACAAATCGCACTCGGCTGCCTACGCCATCGTTTCCTACCAGACCGCCTGGCTGAAGGCGCATTACCCGGCGCAGTTTATGGCCGCCACCATGTCGTCCGATATGGACAAAACCGACAAGGTGGTGACCTTTATCGAAGAGGTCCGCAACATGGGCCTCACCTTGTTGCCGCCGGATGTGAACAGCGGCGAGTTCCAGTTCACGGTGGACGACCAGAATCGGATCATTTATGGCCTGGGTGCCATTAAAGGTTTGGGCGAAGGCCCTATCGAAAATATCATCGCCGCCCGCAAAGAGGGTCCTTTTACGGATCTGTTCGATTTCTGCGCCCGTGTGGATTCCCGCAAGGTCAACAAACGCGCTCTGGAGGCCCTGGTGCGCAGCGGCGCCCTAGACCGTTTGGGACCCGGGGTCGATGTGGATTACGACCGCGCCGTCATGTGGAACGCCCTGGGTGAAGCGGTAAAAACCGCCGAACAGCGCGCCGCCAATGCCAACGCTGGCATGGTGGATCTGTTCGGTGAAGTGGTGCAGGAGACAGAGTCCGGCGGCCGCGACGTCTATGCCGACTTTCAGCAGACCCGCCGTTGGAGCATCAAGGAGCGTTTGAATGGCGAGAAGGAAACCCTGGGGCTGTATCTCACCGGCCATCCCATCGAAGAATTCCAGGATGAACTCAAGCACCTGGTTTCCTGCCGTATTGCCGATCTCAAGCCGGATAAGAACAAGCAGACCCTTGCCGGTCTGGTGGTCGCCTTCCGCGTGATGAAGACCAAGCGCGGCGACAGCATGGCCTTTGTCACCCTGGATGATCGCAGCGGCCGTATAGAGGCCGCCCTGTTTGCGGATACCTACAGCACCTACCGGGAAAAGCTGGGCAAGGACGCTATGCTGGTGTTGGAGGGGGTGGTCAGTCAGGACGACTACAGCGGTGGCCTGAAAATGCGCGTGGACAGTCTATTGGACCTGGCCGAAGCGCGTCTGGCGAAGGTTCAGGCCATCAATATCGTATGGAACAGCGCTGACCTGAAGCCCGACAGTGTGCAGCGTCTGCGAGAGACCCTTGCCCCCCACAATGACGGCGGCTGTCCCATTGCCCTGCAGTACGAGCGGGGTGACTGTTCCGCGCAACTGCGCCTGGGCAATCAGTGGCGGGTGAAGCCCACCGATGATCTGCTGGTGCAGCTGCGCGGACTCTATGGTCAGGAGCGGGTGAGGCTGGTTTATCGCTAAGCCGATTTGGCCGTGAAGCGCCGCGCCGGTGGTGGTACACTTGCGCGCAATTTTTTACCCCGGGGACTGGTGCCCCCGGTTCAACCTATAACCAGAATTCCCTATGAACCTGAATTATCTGTCTTTTGAACAGCCTATCGCGGAGCTCGAGGGCAAGATCGCCGAACTGCAGCTGGTCAGCAGCGACAACCGCATCAATATCGGTGACGAGATCGAGCGCCTGCGCGAAAAGTCGGCCAAGCTGACCGAGAGCATTTATTCCAATCTCACCCCCTGGCAGATCGTCCAGGTCGCCCGCCATCCCCAGCGTCCTTACGCCTCCGATTACATCGCCCGCATGTTCACCGATTGGGAGGAGCTGCATGGCGATCGCCATTTCGGCGATGACAAGGCCATTATCGGCGGCATAGGCCGTCTGAACGGCCGACCGGTCATGGTCATAGGCGAAGAGAAGGGCCGCAGCGTGCAGGACAAGGTCTCCCGCAACTTCGGCATGCCCAAGCCCGAGGGTTACCGCAAGGCCCTGCGCCTGATGAATATGGCCGAGCGCTTCAAGCTGCCCGTGCTGACGCTCATAGACACGCCCGGAGCCTATCCCGGCATAGACTCCGAAGAGCGCGGCATCAGTGAAGCTATTGCGCAAAACCTCGCAGTCATGTCCCGCCTGCGCACCCCGATCATCTGCACCGTCATCGGTGAAGGGTCATCCGGCGGCGCCTTGGCAATCGGTGTGGGCGACCACCTGAACATGCTGCAATACGCCACCTATTTCGTTATCTCGCCGGAAGGCTGCGCCAATATCATCTGGAAGACCGTGGAAAAAGCACCCCTGGCTGCAGAGGCCATGGGGGTGACTTCCAGCGTTCTGGAAGAATTGGGAATCGTCGACGAAACCATCCCTGAACCTCTGGGTGGGGCCCATAGGGACATTGAGTCCATGGTCAGCACGCTCAAGGCACGCCTCACCGAGCAGGTGGATCTCTACAGCGCCATTCCCCTGGATCAGTTATTGGAAAAGCGCTATCAGCGCCTTATGAGCTACGGCAACGACTGATTTGCCTTTACTCTGAAAATCCTGTCCATTCCACACCGGCGCTCTCAGGCGCCGGTGTGCGTTTTGTCCGCTGAATATGCCGTAACGTGATCGAGTCGTTGCCAGGGCTTTCGCCGGCAAACTTATAATGTAACCCGTTACATCACGATAAAAATGCTGATGTGCCTATGTCGCACAAGCAGCAATCAACAGGACACGACCATGATCGGCTACAAGTCTCTGAAACAAACCCTACTGGGGTGTGTCTGGGGTGCGGGATTGATTTCCGCATCCGCCTGGGCGGGGTTCTCCATTTCTGGCACCCAGTTGCTGGATGGCAACGGCCAGCCTTTTGTGATGCGCGGTATCAACCATGCGCACACTTGGTACACAGGCCAGACCAATTCTGCCATTCCCAATATCGCCAACACCGGCGCCAACCTGGTGCGGGTGGTGTTGTCCAACGGTACCCACAAAGAAGGGTGGGTGCGCACCCCGGCCAGTGAAGTGGCCAATATCATCACCCTGTGCAAGAACAACCGTGTCATCTGCATGCTGGAAGTGCATGACACTACGGGTTATGGGGAAAAGGCCGAGGCCACATCCCTGGCCCAGGCGGCCGAGTACTGGGTGAGCCTCGCCAGCACTCTGCGCGGCCAGGAGGACTATGTGCTGATCAATATCGGCAACGAGCCTTTCGGCAACAGCCAACCTGCCGACGCCTGGGTCGATCAGCACAAATCCGCCATCAAAACCCTGCGCGATGCCCAACTGACCCACACACTGGTGGTGGATGCGCCCAATTGGGGGCAGGACTGGCAGGAGGTGATGCTCAACCGCGCCTCAGAGGTCGAATCTGCGGATCCTCTTTCCAACACTCTGTTCAGCGTGCATATGTACGAGGTGTACCAGAACTACGACAAGATCCGCAGCTATATCTCCGGCTTTATGAGTCGCCACAACCTGCCCATCATCGTCGGCGAATTTGGCGCGGACCATCAGGGCAAGTTTGTGGATGCCGCCTCCGTCATGCGGGTGGGCGAGGAGCTGGGTGTGGGGTATATCGGCTGGTCCTGGTCCGGCAACGGCAGCTGCTGTACGGCGCTGGATATAGTCAACAACTTCAATCCCAACAGCCTGTCCAGCTGGGGCAATACGCTGATCAACGGCGCCAACGGCATCAAAGCCACCGCCAGGCGCGCCAGTATCTTTGACGGGACCGGCAGCTCCAGCAGCACCTCAGGCAGTTCGTCCAGCAGTTCATCGTCCAGCAGCAGCACCTCATCCAGCAGCTCTTCTGCCAGCAGTTCGACTTCCGGCGATCCTGGTACCCCCAGGGGGGGCAGCTTAGATTTCCTGTCCATGCTCCTGTTGGTAGGCGTGGGCATCGGCGGCTGTATAAGCCGCGCCAGGACATAGACCGGCACGTACCCCCCGAAGTCGTGCTTGTCTGTGTAGCCCCCGTGGGTCGCACCACGGGGGTTTTATTTTTGCTGGGGTGAATTAAGCTGACAGCCTGTGCTTTGGCTGATGTCCGCTTGAGGATGTCGATTGCGGGGTTTGTATGTTGCGGATTTCACCATCCATCACCGTCCCGGAGGGGGAAATAGAGCTGACGGCTGTGCGCTCCCAGGGCGCCGGCGGGCAGAACGTCAACAAAGTGGCTTCCGCCATTCATCTGCGTTTCGATATACCCGCCTCCAGTCTGCCGGAGTACTGCAAAGCGCGCCTGCTGGCGTCCCGGGACAGTCGCATCAGCCAGGAGGGGGTATTGATCATCAAGGCCCAGCGCTTCCGTACCCAGGAGAAAAACAAGGCGGATGCTCTGGCGCGCCTGCGGGAGATGATTCTCGCCGCTACCCATATCCCCAAGGCGCGCATAGCCACCAAACCCACCCACAGTAGCCGGCAGAAGCGATTGCAGGAAAAAAACCGGCGCGGCCAGATCAAGACTATGCGGCGGCGGGTGGATGAATAGGCACACCTGACGGCCCGCTTCTGAGATTATCTGCGCCAAGTTTGAATAGCGGGTTGCGCGGGGCGCGGGTAGAATGCGAGCGCCCGTCGGGCAGCGGGTCGGCCATGGCCGATGGTATAGACCTGACTCACGAACTTAGAGACCGTTGCTATGCGTTTCGCGGATCGTTCCGATAAGCATCCTCTTTACACCACCGCCTTATCCCTCTTTATCCTTATCGCCGTCGGCTACATCCTGATTCTGGGACAGCGACTGCTGATACCTTTCGTGGTCGCCTTGTTCCTCTGGTATCTGGTCAATGTTCTGGCGGGTCTGGTCGAGCGGCTGAGAATTGGCAGGGTCCATGTGCCCCGCTGGGTGGGATATATATCCGCTTTTGCGGTATTGGCCTTCGCCATCAACATAGTGATCGGAATCATCACCTCCAGTGTGGGAGAGCTGATTTCAGCGGCTCCCAGCTATCAGCAGTCCTTCCAGCGTCTCGCGTGGAATCTGCAGGAGCGCTACGAATTCATCGATATACCGGAGATCTCCCAATTCATTGCCGAGATCCATGTGGCGAGATATATCCGCACTCTGGCCGCAGCCTTCAGCGGCTTTGTGGGCAACCTGGGATTGATCACGATCTTTCTCTTGTTTCTTTTTTTGGAGCAGCGCTATTTCGCGGCAAAAATCAACGCGCTCATGCCCGATCCCGAGAGTCGCGACCGACTTTACGGCCTGTTGGCCGATATAGACAACGATATACGCACCTACATAGGCATCAAAACGGCTGCCAGCCTTCTCACCGCGAGCGCATCCTATCTGGTGATGAGTTATGTGGACCTGGATTTTGCCGGCTTCTGGGCTCTGCTGATCTTTGTGCTCAATTTCATTCCGAATATAGGTTCCATAGTGGCGACAGCATTTCCGTCACTGTTGGCGCTGGTTCAGTTTGATACCTTGGGGTCGTTTCTGGTGGTGGCGCTCGGAATCACCATTATCCAGTTCACCATCGGCCAGATTATCGAGCCGCTGTTTGCCGGCAAATCGCTCAATGTCACGCCGCTTGCCATTATTTTCTCCCTGGTGATCTGGGGCATGATGTGGGGTATAGCCGGCGCCTTCCTCTGTGTGCCGATTCTCGCCATCAGCATGATCGTCCTGTATCACTTCGAGTCCACGCGCTGGCTGGCCATTCTGTTGAGCCAGAACGGCCGCATCGCCCGGCGCACGCGCTTCGTCTCGCAGCAACGCCAGGGCGAAGCGGGGAATTTATAGGGAGCCTCTGAGACCCAGGCGGAATCCCCGTCCGGGCAGAGGCGCCTGATCTTTGAGGAAGGAGGTGTGAACCCGCGCCTCCTCATCCGTCAGATTCTCACCCTGCACAAACAGAGAAATGCATGTGCCGCCCGTTTCCCAGCTGTAGGAAATTTCCGCGTCCACCAGGGTGTAGGCATCTGTGGTGGTCTCATTGCGCCCTATGTGATCCTGGCGGAAATGGTGACTGACCCCGAATTTCCCTTCCCATGCCTGATGGCGAAAATCCCAATGGGCGCCCAGGCGTTTCGGCGGTGTGCGCGGCAGATAATCGCCGGATTTCAACTCCGCCTGTATGACATCACCCCATAGGGTCCACTGCAAATGTTCTGCGGGTTGCCAAACCAGCTCCAGTTCCACTCCGTAAAAAACCGCGTCCGCCTGCTGGAAGATATACACCGGCAGATCTTGGTCGTGAGCGTGTGTATCTTCGTCGTCGTGGCCGAATAACTGATGTGTGCTGAGACCTGTGGCGGATTGGTGGTAATAATCGCTGATCTCGTTATAGAAACCGTTGATCACAAATCCCAGGGAACCTTGGTGTTTGCGCAGGCTGATGTCCACATTGTTCGACTGCTCTTTTTTCGGCACGCCGGCAAAATCCAGGTGAAATTCGCCGGGGCTCTCTTCATGTATTTCAAACAGCGCGCCCACTTCGTAAGTGCGGGTGCCTATATGTGGACCCAGGGCGAAAAGCTCGGCCGCGGAGGGCGCGCGCTGGGCGTGGGTGTAGGAAATCCCGAATTTATAGCCATCGGTAAAGTCCCAGACGAAGCCGGCGGACAGGCTGTAAGGGGTAAAGTCGGATTTGTCGAAGTCTATGAGCGCGCCGAGTCCGTGCTCCTCTTCTTCCTCTTGTGCATGCATAGGCTGTGTTAGAGGATCTGCCTTTACAGACACATTTTCGATTCGCGCACCGAATTGCCAGAGAAAATTGCCGAAATGATTTTCCTCCACCAGGGCCAACGCCAATGTGTCGGTTTGCGATGGTGGAGTGAAGGCTTCTGCGCCTGTGGATGAAAAATCCCTGGTTTTATATTCCAGTGAAAGCGCGCCGCGCCATCCCCATAAAAATTCCCTGTGCAGCAAATCCACCCGGCCCTGCCAGGTGGTGTTTTCAAATAAGGTGTTCTCCTCGCCCGGATGAATCTCCCTGTGCTCATATAGGGTGTAGCCCAGCTTGGTATTCACGCCGTTCAGCAGACCCTTGTCCAGGGCGATCTCACTCAACATTTGCCAGCGGTTCTGTTGCAACTCGGAGCGCACAGGGTCTGTTTCGTGATCCTCCATATGCCCGTGGCCGGGCACGCCGTTATCGCGGGACAGATGGCCGTAGGCTATGCCGATAAAACCGGAATCGAGTAAATAGCTGGTGCCCAGGTTCAGGCTGCGGGCGCGGGCGGCGCTGTTGGCGAGGCGACCTCTGCCAGCAGTTTCCGCAGGCTCCTCTGCGCTGTGGTCTGCGTAGCCGGGAATTTTGTAATCCTCGCCGCGGCGCCAATGGCCATCCAGGTGATAGGCGAAAGATCCTGTTCCGCTGGTGAGTCCAAAGCCCGCCTGCTTTTCGTCGTTGACTGTGTTGTGGCCGGTGAGAAAGTGGGCGAGGGTTTGATTGTCCTTGGGAACCCGGTCGTCCACCACATTGATCACGCCGCCTATGGCGCCCGTGCCGTAGAACAAGGTGGCGGGCCCGCGCAAGATTTCTATCTGTTCCGCTGAGGCGGTTTCCGTGGTGATCAAATGATCTGGGCCCACGCTCGATACGTCGCCCACATCCAATCCGTTTTGCGCGATCAGCACACGCGGTCCTTCAAGTCCGCGAATAATTGGGCTGCTGGCGATGGGGCCGTAATAGCTGGAATGTATACCCACTTCACGCTTGAGGGTTTCACCCAGGGTATTTGCGCTTCTGCTGCGCAATTCCTCCGCGGTGATCACGGAGATGGGCTGTACGGATTCCATGGTGGAGGCGTGTATGGGCAGGCCGAAGACATCGATCTGCTGCATGACCGTGGGCTGCAGCACCAGATGCAGATCCTGAGCTGCGCCTTCCAAATGGATCGACCTGTGACTGAAGCCCGGCGCCGCTATATGCAGCTCCACCACATGTTCCGGCAGCGCTTCCAGGGCGAAGCGGCCCTGGGCATCCGTTTGGGTGCTCAGGCGGCTGCCCACCAGGGAGATGCTCGCGTTCGTCACAGGTTCGCCCCGGCTGTCCACCACAACGCCGCTCAGTTGCTGTGCGGCAATACCTTCACTCACCCATAGCAGGCCAGTGAGCCAAAAAGCCTTTTTCATTTGTTTACCCTAATGGTCATTCTCGCCTAGCCCCGGGTTGGGGAGGCCATAAAGGATATATCGTATCATTTTGAATGAGATTAGGGACAGCTGATTCCTTACTTGAGCCTCAGGTGCCGCCGGCAAAACCCAGTTGTCTCCAGGCCTCATAGCTGACGATTGCCACAGCGTTGGAGAGGTTGAGGCTGCGGCTATTGGGCTGCATAGGGATGCGCAGCCGATGCTCCGGCGGCAGGGATTCGAGCACCTGGGGCGGCAGGCCGGCGGTTTCCGATCCGAACAGCAGTACATCGCCCTCCCTGTAGCTGAGCTGATCGTGGGGTCTGCTGCCTTTGGTGGTACAGGCCAAAATGCGTCGGCCTGTCACAGCTTGCAGAAATGCGGCGTAATTGCGGTGGATCGTCACTCTGCTGAGATCCGTGTAATCCAACCCGGCGCGGCGCAGCTTTTTTTCCTCCAGGTCGAAGCCCAATGGTTCGATCAGATGCAGCCAGCAGCCATTGTTGGCGATCAGGCGCAGTATATTGCCGGTGTTGGGCGCTATTTGTGGTTCGTGCAGGGCTATATGGAACATGGGAATGTCTTTAGGAATTGCTGTGGAGCGGATTGCTCACGCATTCGAATTAATCCTCGTAGGGAAAAATCCGGTCGATGGTCATGGAGTAGGCGGAAGTGGCCAGATCATTTTCCTTCAATTCCGTAAAAATCGTGCCTTCGACAAAAAATGCATCGCTCAAGTCGTCGACCGAGAGGCCGGGCTCATAGGTTGCGAAAATAATCTGATTGGGCGGCGGAGGCGGCATATGAATGCAAGCGCCGAAGAATGGCACCAGCAGAAAACTGGTGATCACCTGGTGATCGTCGAAATCCAGCGGCACTATGAATCCCGGCAGACGAATTTTGCGTTGGTGGAATTCCGCTATGACGCGTGTGGAGGTGAGGGCTTTTTGATAGGGATCGTCGGGATTTCCCGGTTGGGATTTGAAAGAGTCTTCGAGCGCGTCTTCTTCGGAGCCATCGACAATATCATCGAGATATTCCGGCGGGTTCATAAGCGCTTCCAGATCATCCTGGGGCATCAGATCGGTCCACTCGATTTCCTGGTAGTGAACAGCTTCCGCTGACGGAGCCGTTGTGCCCGATTTGGCTGGGGGAATCGGTGTTGATTCTTTTTTGCTGCAGCCGGCAAAAATTCCCGCGGCAGAGAACAGAATCAGGAAAAGGCCGGCAATGCGCATAGGAGTCTATCGCTGAGTTTCAAAAGTGGCGGCTATGTTATAGGCTTTGCCCCCGCCCGACAATTTGCCCATAAGCCCGCCCATGACGCAACCTCACCTGGATTCTACCGCCCAACCTGCCATTGCACTGCGGGAGTTGGGTTTTGCCTATGGAGCGCAAACCGTGTTGCAGATTCCCGAATGGCAGCTGCCCGTGGGTGAGCGGATTTTTTTGCGCGGCGCCTCCGGCTCGGGCAAATCCACTCTGCTGAATTTACTGTGCGGCATTTTGTCGCCCACGAGCGGCAGCCTCAGTGTGTTGGGACAGGATCTGGTGCGCATGAATGGCAGTGCCCGCGACCGCTTTCGCGCCCGGCACCTGGGCGTGGTATTTCAGCAATTCAATCTGATTCCCTGGATGAGCGTGCGCGACAATGTGCGTCTGGCGGTTTATTTCGCCGGCGGACAGCGCGATCTGGAGCAGCACCTGCGGGAATTGTGCGCCCAGCTCAATCTGCCTCTGGATGTGTTGGAGCAGAAGGCGGGCAGACTCTCCATAGGCCAGCAGCAGCGGGTGGCGGTGATGCGCGCATTGATCAACCGGCCGGAAATTCTGCTGGTGGATGAACCCACCTCAGCTTTGGATCAGGACAATCGCGACGGTTTTATGCGCCTATTACTGCAGGTGGTGGAAGCCTGCAATGCCACCCTGATCTTCGTCAGCCACGACCAGGGTCTCGCCGAACATTTCCCCGTACAGCTGGAATTGTCCGATCTCAATCGCGCGGGGAGGGCGGTCTGATGTTCTGGCGTGTGGCTGGGCAGAGTCTGCTGCAGCGCCGCGCTTCCGTGGCGCTGACGGTGGCTGCGCTCACTTTGAGTATTCTGGTGTTGGTGGGAATAGAGCATCTGCGCCAGAGCGCCCGCAGCGGATTCGCCCGCACTGTGTCCGGCGTGGACCTGATCGTGGGTGCGCGCACAGGTGACATCAATCTGCTGCTGTATTCGGTGTTCCGTCTGGGCAATGCCAGCAACAATATCCGCTGGCGCAGCTATGAGGAGATTGCCGCCTCTCCAGAGGTGGCCTGGACCATTCCTTTATCCCTGGGGGACTCCCATAAGGGCTACAGGGTGCTGGGCACCAACGGCGACTATTTCGTCCACTATCGCTATGGCCGCGATCGCCCCTTGGCGTTGCGCGAAGGTGTGCCTTTTGCCGGTCCGTTCGATGTGGTGCTGGGCGCGGAGGTGGCGCGCAGGCTCGGCTATGCCCTGGGTGATCAGCTGGTATTGGCCCATGGTACGGGCCACGTCAGTTTCACCCATCACGACGAGCATCCTTTTACAGTGGTAGGCATATTGGCGCCCACAGGTACGCCGGTGGATCAGACGCTGCATATCAGTCTGGCGGGTATGGAGGCAATGCACAGGGAGGGCGCGGATGCTGAGCACCTGCAGCCGCACACCATTACGGCTTTTATGCTGGGGCTGAAATCCCGGGTGCAGGTTTTTCAGCTGCAGCGCCGCATCAATCAATATGGCGGCGAACCTCTGCAGGCCATATTGCCCGGCGTAACCCTCACGCAGCTCTGGTCCACCCTGTCGATCATGGAAAATACTCTGCGGGTCATATCCACCCTGGTGCTGGTGGCGGCACTATTCGGCATGGCGGCCATGCTGCTCGCCTCCCTGCGGGAGCGGCGGCGGGAAATACTGCTGATGCGCACATTGGGCGCCAGCCCTCTGTTTATTGCGCTGCTGTTGCAAATGGAGGTGCTGCTGATGGTGGTGCTCAGCCTAGCCTTGGCCCTGGGGCTGCTGGTTCTGGCTCTGGCGGCGGGTCGCGCTTTCTGGATCTCCAGCGTCGGCCTGGATATCTCCCTTAATCTGTTCACCTCCGCCACCGCCTGGACGCTGCTGCTGATCTTTGTCGCCGCCGTCCTTATGGGACTCATTCCCGCCTGGAGTGCCTACAGGCGCTCATCCGCAGGGGTTGAGCGCCAGGGCTGAACCTCCGCTCTCCCTCCTTATTCCCTTTATAGTCAGGGATTTGCGCTCCACCCGGCGAATTGAATAGCAACGTCTATACTCAGTTATGCCGTGCGGTTTTAAGAGCTAAAACAAATCCCGCCCGGACCCATAGTGGGTCTGCCTTCCGCAGCCCGGTTTTACAGAGTCCCTATCCAGAGGTTGCCATGCCCAAAACTCTAGTCGCGCGCCTGTTGCCACGCTTGCGAAGCGCACGGGCCGGCGTGACTGTGGGTCTGGAGCTGCAGCCGAACAGCTTGGCTCTGGTGGCGCAGCAACAGGTGAATGGTCAAGCGCAAGTGCGACACCTGGATGTGCTGGCGCTGACGCCAGCCGACAACCCTGCCCAACTGCTGAAATCCTGGGTGGCGGAACACAAGCTCACCAAAGCCGGGTGTCGTGTGGTGTTGGGCGCCGATACTTACCAGATTTTGCTGGTGGAGCCACCGGATGTGCCGTGGGAGGAGCTGCGGCACGCCATACGCTGGCGCCTGAAGGATCTGATATCCATTCCGGTCGATCAGGCGGCATTGGAGGTTTTCGCGCTGCCGGCCGACGGCCTCAGATCCAATAAAAAAATGGTGTATGTGGTGGCCTGCGAAAGCAAAAAAATCCGCTTCGTCATAGACATGGTGCGCGAAGCGGGCCTGGAACTGATTTCCATCGACATAGGTGAACTGTCCCTGCGCAATCTCGCGCTGCGGCTTCTGCCGCCGGAGCAGGCCGAGCGCAGCATAGCGGTGGTGCGCATCCGCCAGGGTGCGGGCAGCATCTATATCTATCGCCAGGGCAATCTCTACCTGGGCCGCACTTTTTCCCTGAATTACAACGGCGGTCTGATGGATACATTGCCCGAGGAGGCGCTGGCTCTGGAGCTGCAGCGCTCCCTCGACTATTACGAGCGCCAGATGGGGCAAGCTCCTCCCGCAGCCATCTATGTCTGCGGCGAGAACATCTCCCAGGACAAGATAGGAACGGTGCTCAAAGCCAGTCTGGCGCCGCAGGTGAAATGGCTCGATCCCGCTGAGATCGCCCATTTTTCCGCGGAGGAATCCGACGATGCGCTGGTGCAGCAATGCATAGCCGCATTGGGCGGCGCCCTGCGCGTGGATGAGGCGGCCTGACATGCAGCAGATCAATTTGTATCTGCCGGAATTCCGCCCGCGCCGCGATTATTTTTCCGCGGAGAACAGTGTGCTGCTTCTGGCGGCTGTTCTGGGGCTGATGATTTTTCTGCGCGTGCAACAGGGCAGTGAACTCGGCGCTTTGACCGCGGAGGTCGACCAGTTGGAGGCCCGCTACAAAACCGTGAATGAACAGGTGACTGCCCTGAAGAAAACACCGGCTGTCGGGCGCAGCGCGACTCTGGAGCGGGAAATCGTTCGCACGCGCGACGCCATACGCAACCGCGAAGCCATAGCGGAATTGATGGCCGGTCAATCTTTGGGCAATCAGCGGGGATTTTCTTCTCAGTTGCTCGCTCTGGGCGAACATCGATTGGAGGACATCTCCCTGCAATCCTTTGAACTGCAGAATGGCGGCAGCTTTGCCCGTATAGCGGGTGTCAGCTTAAAGGCTGAATCCGTGCCTTTATATGTGACGCGGCTGCAAGGCGATCCCTGTTTTGCCAACACGCGCTTTGGCTTTCTCACTCTGCAGAACACACCTGCGGGTATGCAGTTTTTATTGAGTGGCGACGGACCCGTGAATACAGAAATGCTGGCGCATACCGCGGAATCATTAACGGGTGGCAAACGGTGAGCGGGCGGAATATTGCATGAAAGAAAAATGGCTGCAGTTGAAAAACCGTTTCGAAAGCTTGGCAGTGCGCGAGCGTTGTCTGCTGGTGGGCGCTGTGGCTGCGGTCATCTATCTGGTGGCGGATTTTGCGCTCCTGCATCCGCTGCGCGGGCAGAAGCAGATATTGGAGGCGCGCCAGCGGATTGCCAAACAGGAATTGCAGACCAGCGAAGCGGAATTGACGGTCTTGTCCTCTGTCACCAAAAAGGATCCGAATCTGGAGCTGCAGCGCAATCTGCAGGAATTGCAGAAAAAATTGCGTCAGCTCGACAGTCGCCTGGATACCTTGTCCACAGGTCTGGTGGCGGCGGAAAAACTGCCGCAGGTGCTGCATTATGTATTGCGCGAATCCGGTCTTGCCGGAGGCGGCGGTCTGACAATCGCCAGTATGGCGACCTTGCCGCCGGAGGAAATGCTGCTCAGCAAAGAAACCGCAGAGCCGGCCGCTGCAGCGGTGCAAACTTCGCCGGAACTGGACGCGGTCAAAATCTACAAACATGCCGTCAGTCTGAAACTGGAAGGCGATTTTGTCTCCACCGTGCGCTATCTCCAGGCGCTGGAGCAGGGGCAGTGGCGCTTTTACTGGGATTCTCTGAAATATCAGGTGACCCTTTATCCGCGCGCGCAAATGCAGTTGAAGGTGTTCACCCTGTCGAGCCAGAGGGGAGTTTTCGATGCGCTTTAATGCACTGAAAATTGCCGCCATATGCAGCTCGTTGAGCCTCGCTCTGTCCGGAGGCGCAGTTGCCGACGAAGCACAGATTCAGGACCCCACGCGTCCGCTCAATTTCGTGGCGGCAAAAACACAACACCAGACGCAGGAACAGGATTTGAAACTGCAGGCCATCATTTTGGGGCAGGGGCGCTCCGAGGCGGTCATCAATGGTCGTCACCTGCGCCTGGGGGATACAGTGGAACGCGCAAAAATTCTCTCTATACATCCGGGCAGGGTGGTGTATGAGCGCGGCGGTGTACAAGCGGAGTTATGGCTGCGCCCGCCGCTGATTCGACCGGTCGGGGGCGGAGAATAACCCATGGGCTTTTATCGCATTGCAATGCGGATTTCGTTTGCGCTGGCAATATCAGTGGTGTTGATGGCCTGCGCATCTCAGTCAATCCAACCGCCTCTATCCGGGGAAATGCTGAGTGACGACAAGCATCACGCGCAGGCTGCGGCCGTACCGGATTTCATCTCCCAGACCTTGCTGCAGAATTCCGCCGCCACCACTGCTGTGCCCGCGGAAAAACGCTTCGATGTGTCTGTGGACAATATTCCGGCCAAGGCATTTTTCCTCAGCCTTATGGCGGAAACCGGCACCAATGTGGTGACTCATCCTGAAGTGTCGGGCTCCCTATCTCTGGATTTGCGCAATGTCACTGTATCCGAGGTGTTGGAAGTGGTGCGCGAGGTGTACGGTTATGAATACCGCTTGAAGGATGGCATCTATACGATTTTTCCCAAAAAGCTGCGCACCGAGATTTTTACCATCAATTACATCGACATCAAAAGGGTGGGTGTGGCGGATACCAATGTGGCCATAGGTGAAATCCGCTCCAGCAATTCCGACTCCAACGGTATGGGCGGCGCTACAGGTGGTAATACCAGCAATACGGCCAATATTCTGGCCCTGGCCGGCGGCAGTGAAAACAATGCCCAGTCGGGGCAGGGCATAAGTCCGGGATCGCGGGTGCAGACGCTCAACAAAACCGATTTCTGGCAGACGCTCAAGGAAACCGTGGGACTTATGATCGGTGCGCCGGAAGAGGGCCGCAATGTGATGCTCAATCCACAGGCGGGGCTGCTGGCGGTAACCGCCATGCCGGCCGAGATCAGCGCTGTAAGGCGTTTTCTCGAAATGTCCGAACTCAGCGTCAAACGCCAGGTTATTTTGGAAACCCAGATTCTCGAAGTGCGTTTGAGCGATGGCTTTGAGGCGGGCATCAACTGGAGTGCCATTCAGGGCCAACTGCTGCACACTCATAATGTTTCGAATTTCGACAGCTCGGATATCACCGCCCAGGCCAAACCGGGTGCGGAAATATTTTCCTCCATATTCAAGGTGGCGGATATACGCGACCTGCTATCACTGCTGGAAACCCAGGGCAATGTCCAGGTGCTGTCCAGCCCGCGTATCAGCACTGTGAACAATCAAAAAGCTGTTATCCGCGTGGGCACGGACGAATTTTTCGTGTCGGGCATCAAGAACGACACCACCGCCACAGCCGCGACCACCACCACCTCACCCGAGGTGGAATTGACTTCATTTTTCAGTGGTATTTCTTTGGATGTCACACCGCAGATTTCCGAAGACGGCGATGTTATTCTGCATATACATCCCATAGTCAGCGAAGTGAAGGATCAGGTAAAAGCTTTCACCGTCGGCGATTCCCAATTCTCTTTACCGCTCGCACTGCGCGATGTGCGTGAAAGCGACAGTGTGGTGCGCGCGCGTAGCGGACAGGTGGTGGTGCTGGGCGGCCTGATGCAGAAATCCAGCCGCGCGGTAGACACCAAACGGCCCTGGCTGGGCTATGTGCCTGTCGTAGACACATTGTTCAAAACCAAAAGCCGGGCCACCTCCAAAACGGAACTGGTGATATTGATGCGCCCCTTGGTGGTGGGCGCGGATACCTGGCAGCGGGAAATGGATAAATACAGGGAACTTCCCGGACTGCTGGGCCGGGAGACGCAGAGTCGCTGAAGCTCTGGGGAATGTCTATGTATCTCGCCCATTTTCACATGACAGAAAAGCCGTTCTCACTCACGCCGGACACGCAGTTTTTTTTGAATGACAGCAGCCATAGGGACGCGCTGCGCACCCTGCGTTTTGCCCTGCAGGACGGCGAGGGATTTATCAAGATCGTCGGCGAGGTTGGAACGGGCAAAACATTGCTGTGCCGTATACTGCTGGCGCAACTGGACAAGACCCGTTTTGCCACGGCTTATATTCCCAATCCCTGTCTTTCGCCGGAGGAGTTGAAAGCCTTCCTGGCGGCGGAAATAGGCGCGGATTATCAGCACACCATGCCCGCACATGAATTGACGGCTGCCATCTACCGACGTCTGCTGCAGATCGCCCGACAGGGCAAGCAGGTGGTGCTGGTGGTGGACGAGGCGCAAGCCATGCCGCGGGAAACCCTGGAAGCGCTGCGGCTGCTCAGTAATCTGGAAACCGAAAAACGCAAACTGCTGCAAGTGGTGCTGCTGGGGCAGCCGGAACTGGATGAAATGCTACAGCGCCAGGACCTGCGGCAACTGAAACAGCGCATAGTCTTCGCCGAAAATTTGCGACCCTTCGATACCCAGGGCGTGTCTGCCTATTTGCAGCATCGCCTGCGCGCCAGCGGCTGTCCGCGGCAGGATTTGTTTGGTCCCATGGCCATCTGGTTGCTGGCGCGCGCCTCGGGCGGCATACCGCGATTGATCAATATTCTCGCGCATAAATCCCTGCTCTGTGCCTACGGCCGGCGCGACCAATCCATTGCCGGCTGGCATCTGGTCAAAGCAGTGCGCGACACACCCGAGTGCACGGCCAGCGGGCGCTTCTGGTGCCGCATGTGGGGATTGAACGGCAGGGTATTTCTGCCGCGCTCCGCCGAGGTTGCGCCATGAGTCTGATCAATGATGTATTGAAAGATCTGGATGGCAAAGCGCCTGTCAGAGTGGAGGATTTTCCGTCGGGTCTCAGTTCTGCGCCAGCGTCCCGACCCACCGGGCGGCGCTGGTTGTTGCCGGCTCTCGCCGGTGTGGCGGTGATCTATGCTCTGGTGGTGGAATTCAATGTGCTGGGGCTTTTTCCGGAAAAAACGTCTGTGGCAGTGGAAATTCCGCAACCCATAGCCTTTAACCGCAATTGGATGCAGCAAGGGCCTGCGGCGACAGAAGTGGTTGCTCAAACTGTGACGCCGGCAGAAGCATCTCTTGCACCTGTGGAGTCTCATTCTTCTGAAGCGGAAATTCCGTCGCCCTATGCCGTTATTGAAGATGCTGCGCCTGCAACTTCTGTGGAATCTGAAAATACAGCCCTTGTTGCATCTGATGTAGACGCAACAGCACCGGCTGAATCCGCACTGTCACAGACGGAATATCTCGCCCCCTTGCTGCAGGCTGCTGAGGCGGCACTGCGCGATAAACGATTCACCACGCCCGCCGGTGACAACGCCTACCAATATTTCCGCAGTATTTTGCTGCTGGTGCCGGATCATCCTCAGGCGGTCGCCGGCATAAGTGAAATTCAACAAATCTATCTGAACTGGCTGGAACAGGCTTTGGCGGACCAGCGTTTGGATGCCGCTCGCGATTATTGGCTGAAGGCGCGCAACGTAGGTGTAGAGGAATCTGTGCTGCGTACCTATGAAGACCGCATCAAGGTTTCCTCACCCATTGCCACCCGCGAATCTGCACCCGAGTCCTCGCCGGTCAAATCCTCCATTCGCCGCGCTGGTGCGGGCGTCGCGGACGATCTGAGCGCAGCGGTACGACTGCAGCGCGACGGACTGGTGGTGGGTGAGGCCAGAGCATTGCGATGGTTGGAGGAGGGGACTCCAGTGGAACAAACCGCGGTGGTGCTGGCAGATTTTTATGCGGCGCGCGGGGATGTGGGCAAATTGATTCAATTGCAACAGTTGTTGCTGCGGCGTGACAGTGCGGCTGCAACCTTCGTGAGCGCGCATCTGGCGGCGCGCCAGCAGAATTTTCAGGCCGCGGTGGAACAACTGACTTCCGCCTCATTTACCGGGCAGGCCGAAGAGCGGCGGCAGCGCATGCTGGCGGGTTTTTATCTGCAACTGCAGCGCTACACCGAGGCTTTACCCATCTACAGCGATCTGGTCAATCTCGCCTCCGGCAATGTGAATGATTGGTTGGGTCTGGCTGTATGCGCCGATGCCCAGCAGTTGTCATCGGTCGCGCAGAACGCATTTTTTCAGGTGTTGCGTTTGACCCACCCGGATTCCAGAGTGATGGCATTCGCGCGACAGCGCCATCAGGATCTGTCATTCTCCAGCAGCAGGTGATTCCGTGAAAATCAGCAGTGCCCCCAAGCGCATCCGCATAGGCGACATACTGGTCGCGCAGCAGATCATCTCCCAACAGCAGTTGGAGACGGCGCTCGCGGAGCAGAAAAAAAGCGGATACAAGCTCGGTCGTCAGCTGGTGGCATTGGGATTCGTCGAAGAAAATACCCTGCTCAATTTTCTGTCCAAGCAGCTCAATTATCCCTATATAGATCTGGTGCACTACAGGTTCGAGCGGGAAACCGTGCAAAAGCTGCCGGAGACTATAGCGCGGCGCTACAGGGTGATAGTGCTCAAGGACGATACTGACGGCATTTTGCTGGGCATGTCCGATCCTACGGATATTTTCTGCCTGGACGACATCAAGAAAATTCTGAAAAAGCCCATCAGACCGGCAGTGGTGCGCGAGTCCGACCTGCTGGATATTCTCGACATAGCCTACAGCCGCGCCAGCGAAATCGCCTCCTTGGCGGAGCAGTTGCACGAGGAGCTGGAAGGCGATGCGGTGGACATAGCGGACATAGTCACCACGGCGGAAGACATGGACGCACCTGTGGTGAAGCTGCTGCAGAAAATTTTTGAGGAAGCCGTGGCCGGCCGCGCCTCCGATATTCATATAGAACCCGACGAAACCGTTCTGCGGATTCGTCAGCGGATCGATGGCGTGCTGGTGGAGCAGGTGATGAATGAAAAACGTATCGCCGGCGCTTTGGTGGTGCGCTTGAAGTTGATGTCCGGCCTGGATATTTCCGAGAAGCGTCTGCCTCAGGATGGGCGTTTCAATCTGAAGCTGGGATCCCACAGTATAGACGTGCGTCTTTCCACCATGCCGGTGCAATACGGTGAGTCGGTGGTGATGCGTCTGCTGGATCACTCTGCGGGTGTGCGCCCTCTGTCCAAAGTGGGCATGCCAGATCATTACATCCGATTATTCCGCAATATAATCTCACGTCCGCACGGCTTGGTGCTGGTAACCGGCCCCACCGGCAGCGGTAAGACCACCACACTCTATGGCGCGCTCTCCGAGCTCAATACCCCGGAAAAAAAAATCATTACTGTGGAAGATCCGGTGGAATATCGTCTACCCAGGATCAGTCAGGTGCAGTTGCACGAGAAAATCGGCCTGACATTCAATACAGTGTTGCGGGCCACTCTGCGGCAGGATCCGGATATTCTGCTGATCGGAGAGATACGCGATTCGGAATCGGCGGAAATCGCCCTGCGCGCCGCCATGACGGGACACCTGGTGCTCTCGACCCTGCACACCAACGATGCTGTGACATCGGCCCTGCGGCTATTGGATATGGGTGTGGATCCTTATCTGGTGGCCTCCAGTCTCAAGGCGGTAGTGGCGCAACGTCTGGTGCGCAAAGTCTGTGTGCACTGCGCACAGAGCTATGAACCCAACGCCCAGGACATGCAATTGATCCGGCGCATGAGACGCACATCGACGGTGGATATCAGCCAGATGCGCAAAGGCACTGGTTGCCCCCATTGCTACAACACCGGCTATCTCGGCCGCGTGGGTGTATTTGAATTACTGGAAATCAACGCACCCATGGCAGATGCGCTGCGCGATGGCAGTGTGCGACAGTTCAACGACGCCACGCACGCCCAGGAAAACTATCGGCCGCTGAGTCAAAGCGCACTGGATTTTGCGTTGGAGGGCATCACTACTCTGGACGAGGTTCTGCGGGTGTCCGCAGAGGTGGAAGACGAAAGCCTGAGCGAGGCGGCGGAATAAAATGCCCACCTTCGAATACCAGGGTCGCTCCAATCAGGGACAGATCGCCAAAGGACAGCTGGAAGCCGCCAATCCGGACGCAGTCGCCGCCGTGTTGATGGAGCGCGGCATCACCCCGATCGATATCAAACCGGTCGCGGCAGCGTCGAGTCTGGATGTAAATCTGGGATCTCTGCTGGGGCCGGAAAAAGTCAATCCGGTGGATCTGATCATGTTCTGCCGGCAGATGTACACCATCACCAAATCCGGCATACCTCTGGTGCGCGGCATTCGCGGTCTGGCGGCGGGTTTGAAACATCTGGAATTTCAGCGCGTACTCAATGATGTGGCCGTTCGCCTGGAAGGCGGTTCCAGTCTGTCGGTGGCCATGGCCAAGCATCCCAAGGTGTTCGGCAACCTGTTTGTCAGCATGATCAATGTGGGTGAAAGTACCGGCAGTCTGGATGAAGTGTTTGCGCAGATGGCATTTTATATGGAGCGCGATGAGGCCACGCGCAAGAGCATCAAATCCGCCACCCGCTACCCACTGTTTGTACTCATTGCACTGGCGGTGGGGATTGCGGTGGTCAATGTGGCGGTAATTCCAAAATTTGCCGACATGTTCAAGCAATTCAAAGCTGAGTTGCCCATTGTTACGAAAATACTCATAGGCACCTCCAATCTGTTTGTAAATTATTGGTGGGCACTGTTGCTGACAGTGGGCGCGGTGGTGGGCGGTCTTTGGTATTACGTGAATACCCCCCAGGGTGCGTTGCTGTGGGGGCAGAAAAAACTGAAGTTACCGGTGATCGGCCATATCATTGATCGCGCCTCCATGGCGCGCTATGCGCGCAGTTTCAGTTTGATGTTGCGTGCGGGTGTGCCACTGAATCAGGCGCTCACACTCTGTTCCCGCGCCATAGATAATCCCTATTTGGCTATGAAAATCGATCGCATTCGCCGCGGCATAGAGCGGGGAGACAGTTTGCTGCGAACGCACATGCAAGCGGAAATGCTGTCGCCTCTGGTATTGCAGATGATCGCCGTGGGAGAGGAAAGCGGCAAGGTGGAAGAACTGCTGGCCGAAGTCGCGGATTTTTACGAGCGCGAGGTGGATTACGATCTGAAAAAACTCAGCGATAGCATAGAACCCATACTGATTGTGATAATGGCCGGCTTTGTCACTATTTTGGCGCTGGGTATTTTTCTGCCCATGTGGGATATGTACAGCGTGCAAAAAAACGCCCAATAATCTCTACTTGCGTATTTCTACTCAATTTTATCTGCAATTCTCTTTCCCCCTGAATATTTCCTATTTTTATCGAAAGCATTTGCGCCGGCTTTTTGACACCCGCCATGTCGCGGATGACTGTTGGGAAATGAATAGAATTTCAAATTTCTATAACAATATATTCGAACGATTTCCTGCTTTCGCTATGGCGCCCCATAGGCTTGGAACTATCCTTTAGCTGGGTAAACTTCTCACGACTTTTGTGAGGGGCTCCGCGGAAGTGGTCCAAGATGTTCAAAAACTCCGCACCAAAATCTGCTTTTCAATTTATCAACAGCAGGAATTCATAATGGTCAATATTCGCCGACTTATTTTTGCTACGGCTGCTATTGCGGCGGCTTCAATCCAGGGCTGCGGCTGCAGCGATAGTAAAAAGCATTATCCGGAACCAGAGCAAACTTTTACTGTATCTGGCACAGCGAGCAAGGGAATTCTGAGCAATTTTGAGGTTTCAGCCCACAGATTCAATAACGGAGTTGTGGATAGCACACCTGTCGCTAGCGATGACACCAATAATGCCGGTTCCTATACGTTGGAGGTTCCGCGGGCATTTTTGAATCAGCCCCTGTTGCTCCGGGTGAGGCCCAAAACCAGTGGGTCCTCGATGAGGTGCGATCTGGCCGAGGGCTGCGGCCCCAATGTGGATTTTGGCGATCCCATGCCTGTCACAGACAGCTCGTTCCAACTGGATACAGTGGTGCCGTCGGCCTCCAATAATTCCACTGCGAATATCACCCTGCTGACCGATTTGGCGGCGCGTCTGGCGGAGAAGCAGTTCGGCAGTGGCGCCACCTTGACCTCCATACAGACTGCGATTTACCAGTCCAATACGACGGTTGCCAACCGCTTTGGATTGGTGGGCGACCTGACGTCCCTGCAGGTGATCGATCTCACCAACACCGCTGCCGTGCGCAACGCATTCAACGCTGGCAATTCCGATTTTATTCATTATGCCTCCATCAATGCGGGCATAGCCCAGGCAGCATCCAAAGATAATGACCAGTTGAGCTTTGTTGCCGCCCTGAATGCTTTCGCCGAGTACTACGCCGAAGAAGGCATTGCCGGCAATACCACAGATGAGTCTGAGACCAGTCTTGCGGATATTCTAGCGGCGGCCCGCTCGATCCTGCAGGAAGTACAGAGCCGAGATTCAGATGCGCCCCAAGGCTTGGTGACACTGCTGCAGAACCTGTTGGTGGAACAGCAAATGGCTCAGAGCGAAGAGCCTGACAAGCGATCTCCGGGCACACCCAGTAGCGACGCCGGCGATTCGGACCTGCAAAAAGCCAAGAACATGGTAGCGGACCTGCGCGACTTTGCTGCGTCCATAGGCGAATCCAGTCTGGGTGATGGTTTGAGCGTGGGTTCAGTTTCCGAAGAATTCGCCATGCAGATAGAAGCGGCGGAAATGACCGCCGGTTCTGAGGCGGGCTATCTGTTGGAGGCACTGGCCATGGCGGCCAAGGCCATTGAAGAGGCTGCCGCCGCCCATGAGGATGACGAATCACTCGAATCCTACACCGGCGCATATGGCATAGAAGTGGAAATTTCTTCCGCATCAGATGCCGTTGTGTTTTCCATTGATGCAGAGGTGGAAGTTGAATCCGATTCCGGTACTGTACCTGTGGCACTGGTGATCACCGCCAGCAACGGTCTGACCACGGAGGAAACCGAAGATGAGACCGATACCACTGTGACGGTGGATGGTGTGTATAGGCTGGAGGGCAGCGCAACTTCCGAACAGATGGCGCTGGTGGTGAAACCCGGTTCATCCTTTTCCGTAACTGGTCTTGAGATCACAACACCTAATGAGGGTGACGGGGATAATTCAGACAATTCGCTGGGCAGAATGACTCTGACACTGTCCGTTTCATTGGCTCAGGTATTGTCCCAGGAGTCAGATCCTCTGACCGTGGAGGGCACTATTGTTGTGTCGCTGGAGGATGCTCAGATCAACAATACAGATACTGAGGACGGTGGCAGTGCGGAAATGGCCTTGGCCAAAGCCTCTCTGGATTTTACCGGCAAGGTGAGCAACACCACTGGCGAAAGTTTTGCCTTCTCTCTGGCAGTGAGCGGCAATGCAACAGGTATGTCATTTGTGGAAACCTGGGATTCTGAAGGCAGCAGCATGACGCAGGAGACCGAAGAAGAATTCGTTGCAGCTTCGATCAGCTTGGCATTCACTGCTCAACTTACCGGTATTCCCAACGCAGTTTCTGTCGCTTACACATTGGAGCGCACAGGCCTGAAATCCGGAACCAACTCTCTGGTGGTGAGATATCCGGGCAAACTTTTCCGCTTCTTCATGGCGGTGGAAGATGGCGAGCCGGTCAATCCTTTGACCATCATCAATCAGGATGGCGCCATATTAACGTTGAGCGAAAATGAAGTCGAAGGTGAAAACCTGCTCGAGGGTACTATCAAGATCAATGGTAGGATTCACGCGACCATCGAAGAGCGTGACACCATTATCATCACCTACAGTGACAATGAGGTCGAATCGCTGTAAGCGCCGATCAACGGGTGGGGCTTATCCCACCCGTTTTTTCTTTCTCTTTTTCTGTTCCCTTCCTGGATGCGGAATCTTTCTGGATGCGCTTTCTCAAATATTTGTTGCTGTCCGGTTTGACGACGACACCCTTTGCATCTGCAGCGCCCGTCAGCATTTTCTTTAATCAGGCCAGCACAGTTTACAGTGAACCTGTACCCATCAGATTATTTGAGGACGATTTGCGTGGCGGTAGCTTTCCGGAGTCCGGACATCATGCGGTTACTTTCAATAAGGCAGAGCTTGGAATGGGTTTTGGCCCTGTCGAACTGGCCAATTTTATTCGGGAGGATTACGCCTTTGATTTCAATGATGAGACCTTCGCGCTGATTTACAGTGACAAGAACAAACTGCGTATACCAGACGGTACCCAGTTCAATGTGTATTTGAAGGCTCAGCATATCAAAGCGCAGGGATGGCGCCTGGGCTATGTGCATGATATGGCGTCGCGGGGAAAACTGCGCATGTCCCTGAATTATTTGCGCGCCGAGGATCTTTTATATGGCAGCCTATCCGGCCATGTGACGGTGCAGAACAACGACATCAATGGCGGCAGTCTGTCCGTACTTTACTATTATCACGAGGATTACATTCTCCGCCGTCGTATTCAAAATCCCGCCTCGGGGGAGGGCTATTCCGTGGATCTGGATGCGGATATCTCCCTGACCGACAATCTGTCCCTGCAGCTGAAATTCCACGATATTCTGGGGGAAATCTATTGGAAGGACGCACCTTATTCCGACCTGCGTATCGCTTCTACCTCTACCTATTATGACGAAGAGGGCTATGCCAGACGTTCACCCATGATGACGGGCGTGGAGTCATATCGCAATTTCAAGCAGCCGCTTCCCCTGCATTTCGAGTTACTGCTCAGTCAGCATTTGATGAAAGGACTCAGCCTTGCTTACGGGCGCGAGCAGTATGACAAGGTGGTATTCAACCGTCTGTTTTTCACCTATGAACCTTTTGGCCAGGCATCGATTGTCGCCGGTTATGACTTTACCAGCCGCGCCACATGGGTGGGTCTGACTGCGGCGGGATTTTCCCTGCAGGTCGCCACGGATGATTATCGTCTGGTGGAAAGCCGCACTCTGGTGTTGCGAGCCGGCGGCCACTGGCGGTTTTAATTGGCATATATCGCCATTTATCTGCTTATCCACCCCATCTGTCACTTATCGACTCGTTGTTACTGCCGCCCCCAAGCTTGCATAGCTTCTTATCCTCCCGGATATTTATTATGTTTTTCAGCATTTCGGCTAAGGATCCTCTCTGAATGGAATTAAAAATATGACGAGGCCACATTTTTTCCCGATCGATAAATACATCGATCCTGTCTATTCCGTTTCTCTATAAAGCTCGAAAAATTATAACTTTTATATAAGTCGCAGTGCTGTGGCCTAAGCCTTTTTATAACGGGAAAATCCAAGCGATTTGTCTATGCTTAAGGCAGTGAATCCTGAGCTTGCCGCTGATTTTTAGCGGCCAGGGCTTCGGCGGCAGAGCCGCAACTGGGGCAGGACATCCGGTTCAGGTCATGGGCGACGGCCGCACATTACAGGCAAGTTATTTCCGGATGCCATATCCGGGTAATGCATTGGCTTCCAAGTTGTTATTCAGTGTTTTCGGAGAAATGTTTCATGGGTAGACAGCAGTCGGGTTTTACTTTGCTTGAGCTCATTGCCGTAATTGTTATTCTCGGCATATTGGCCGCAACGGCCGTGCCGCGATTTGTCAATCTGCAGGATGAAGCGGCAATCGCCGCGGTGCGCGGCATAGCTGGCAGCATTGAAAGTGGCGCGGCGCTGAACCATGCAGTCGACATAGCCGTGGAGGCTGGATTGACCACCACAGCCACAGATCCGTTCATCAATATCAGCAACTGCAATCAGGGTGGTGCTCTGCTGTCTGGAGGTTTGCCGCCAGGCTACACCATCAATAATCAGGCAGTGGCGGATCATGCGGCTGTGACTTGTACGCTCACAGGTGTGGGTGGTCAGACAGCGCAATTTGTTATCATAGGTGCGGCAGGTGGTACTGACCCCTGATGGGGCTGACATAAAGTGATTGAATTGGGGAGTGTGTGCGACGGCAGACGTTGGGTTTGCCCCGGAGCAGGGGTTTTACACTGGTTGAGTTGATCGCGATTCTCGTAATCGTCGGAATACTTGCCGCCGTCATTTCCACTCGCCTCATTCCCCATACAACCTCTCAACTGCAAGCGGGTCGCGATCTTTTGGTCTCGGCCCTTTTTTCTGCCCAGCAAAAAGCCATGACACAAATGGCACCGGTGCGGCTGCTCACCACCGGGACCATGATCGATATACGCATGGACAGCAATGGCGATGGCCTATTTTCCGCGGATGAGAGTATCCGCGTGGCCGGTACCCAATATCCTCTGATTCTGCCCGGCGATGTAGTTTTGACTGCAAGTCAGCTCGATTACAACCCTTTAGGGCACACGGCTGCCACCGGCATCCAGCTCAGCAAAAATGGCGCAACCTTGTCGGTAACGGTTTCGGGGACGGGATATGCGTACTGAAAAATCCAGAATCCTCCAAATCGCCCGCCAAAGCGGTGTCACGCTCATTGAAACCATTGTTTTTATCGTGGTTGTATCCATAGGTCTGGGCGCCGTGCTCATGGTGTTCAATCAATCGGTGATCAACAGCGTGGATCCCGTGGTGCGCATCAAAGCCCTGGAAAAAGGCCAGTCTTTGATGGACGAAATCCTAGCGCGCAAATTTGCAGAAAATTCGCCCACGGGCGGATTGCCCGCCTGCGATACGGCGGATGGCGAAGCCTGTGCACCTATAACAGCGGATGTGGATTACGATGATGTAGGGGATTATCACGGCTATACGGATAATTCCGATGCAGGATTTCCAGTAAGTGTAAGCGTGACATCCGCGGGAGCTGAGCTGGGTCTCGCCAATAATCTAGCCAAGCGCATAACCGTGAGCGTGGGCATGCCCGATGGTAATGCTCTGATCCTGAGCGCTTACAAGGTGAATTTCTGATGTCTGCGCGGAAATTATCAGCAGCCGCCTGCGCGGGATTCACCCTGGTGGAAATGGTCTTTGTGATGCTGATACTCGGCATCATTGGGGCGGTGGGTTCAGGCTTCATCGTCAATGCAGTGGATGCCTACCACACATCCCAGGTGCGCCATCAACTGGTGCAGCGCGGTCGTCTCACCCTGGAGCAGATGGGGCGGGAATTGCGTATGGCGGCGCCTAATTCCGTGCGCACCAGTTCTTCCGGAAATTGCGTGGAATTTATGCCGATAGTGACGGCCACCAATTATCAGGGCATTTTGCCGGACGCAGACAACAACCGTGCGCCGGTGAATGTCATCCAGACCGGCAGTTTTGATTTTTCCACGCTGTCGGGCCGGCATTTGCTGGTGGCTCCATTTTCTCCCGGAGAGGTTTACAGCAGCGCCAATCCCGGCGTGCGTGTGGCTGTGGGCAGCATGGGATCTCCTCCTTATGATTCCGTGGCGCTCGCTCAACCTCATGTATTTTTGCGCAATTCCCTCAATCGGCGTTTATTTATAGCTGCAGATCCTGTGCGTTTTTGCCTCAATGGCGGCAATCTGGTGCGTCACTCCAGCTTCGGATTTTCTACGGGCGCTCTGGATGATGACAATCCAGGTGGTGTCAGCGATCTTATGGCGCACTCCGTCAGAGCGAAAGTTCGAGCTTTTGATTTATCACCCGGTTCCCAGGACCGCAATATGATGGTGCGTATGAATTTGATCTTCGCTCAGAATTCCACGGCGCTGGAATTGAGCCATCAGGTGTTGGTGCGCAATGTACCCTGAATCATCCGCTTCGCTTATGCGCACACAGGGTGGATTTTTAATGCCGCTGGCGCTCTTCATAGTGGTGGGGCTGGGTGCTTTGGCGATCGCCATAGGGCGTCTGGGATCTGGGAGTTTCTCCACGGCAGTACAGGAAACCTTGTCGGTACAGGCGTTTTATGCGGCGGAAAGCGGTGCTCAGTATGCCATGCACAGATTATTGTTTGATGCCGCGGATAGTGGTGAGGTGGATGCCCGCTGCGCCGCCATCAATGGTCTCAATTTGAATTTCAGCGCATCCGGCCTGGGGGCATGCAGCGCGCAGCTGATATGCACACCCGCCAGCAATGAAGGAGACAACGCGGGTATTTATCGCCTGCAGAGCTCCGCCAGCTGCGGCAGCGGCGACCTGTTGGCCCAGAGACGCATATCCGTTGCAGCGCGTTATGAATAATCGCACCTATTCATGGAGAGTCGCGGTTCACCGGAATTTAATCTGGCTACTCGCTCTATGGTTGATGTTTTTTCCGGTAGGACGGGTTTTTGCCGCGGCTTGCAACAATATTTTCGCAGGCGGTGCGCAATCCCATTCTGCGGCCGGTTATTTGGAAATGGAGTGGCGCGCGCGTATTAGCGGCTCCGGAAATTCCGTCGCCACGCCCAGTATCATCGATAGATCCACCTGGACTTCCTGTCAGTCATCGGCGTGCAGTGCGACGGGTACCTACGGCACACCTGCTTCCGTGAGCATACTGACGAGTTCCGGCGCCAATGGGGCCATTTCCGTCGGCCATATGGGATCGGTTTCAAAGGGGGCAGGGCAGTACACCACCGTTGATGTAGGTCCCCAGGCGACTTTGAATTTCACTACCAGTGGCGGCACTTACCGCACCAACGCTTTTACATCGCAATTCCAATCCACGCTGAATTTTTCATCCGGCGATTATTACATCAATGGGAATTTCAAACTGAACGAGCATAATGTCATAAATATTACCGGCTCCGGCACCGTCAGGATTTTTGTGAATGGCGATGTGGATATAGGCTTCAGTACCAACAGCACCAATACAGATCCCTCAAAGCTGCTGATATATGCCAAAAATTCCGTGACGCTTGGCAGAGAGATGAACTTGAAGGCGTTTGTCTACGCCGAAACCGGCACGGTCAGTCTGGACTTCAATACCCGTGTGACAGGCGGTGTCTCCGCAGCCGGCCGTATTTATATGTACAACGACTCCTCCATCACCTACAGCAGCTCAGTCGCCACTGCGGACTTCGGCAATCTGTGCAACAACTCCGCACCGGTTGCTTATTCCTGGTCGATCGATGTGGGAGCCGGCACCGCCAGCACCTGTGCCAACCGCGCCATCACCATCACCGCCCGGGATGCGAGCAACAACAAGCTTACGGGCTACACGGGCACCATCGGGTTGAGCACCTCCACGGGTCGCGGCACCTGGGCGAAAACCGGTACCGCATCCCATGCCTATGGCACATTGACACCCGGTGGGGCGGATAGCGGCCAGGCCAGCTACACATTTACCGCAGACGACGCGGGTGACATTACGCTGCATCTTGGCAATCAGCACGCCCAGTCCCTGACCATTACCGTGACCGATGCCGCTGCCAATAAAAGCAGCACTTCTGCCTCCCTGACATTTGCCGACAACGCCTTTGTCATCAGTGCGGCAGACAGTCTCGGGGAGGATGTCATAGCCGGGCGCAGCCACACATTTACCGCCACAATGATGCGGCGGGATCTGGATAGTGGCAGTTGCGGCCCTGCGGCAGGCTATAACGTGGCGGGGGTGCGGATGTGGCTGACGCGGGCTGCAGGGGATCCGGGAGGCACGGCTCCTACGGTCAGTAATGCCAATAATTCCAGCTCGGTGGTTCTGCCCGATAATCAGCTGGTCGGGAACAATATCCATCTAAATTTCAGTGGCGGAGTAGCGAATTTCCGCCTGCTGGCCGCCGATGTGGGCCGCTACAGCCTCAACATCCGCGATGCGAGCAACTCTTTTGCGGGATCAGCCATTAGCGGCAGCTCCAGTATCCTGGTGGCGCGGCCTTTCGGCTTTCACATCAGTGTCGCCGACAATCCGGGCGCGGACAGCGCCGCGGGCGGCGCCTTCAGAAAGGCCGGCCAGACATTCAGTGTGACCGTGCGCGCGGTGGCCTGGCAATCCGGGGACGACGGCAATACAGATGGCGCACCCGACAATCACCACCAAGCCTTTCTCGCCAATAAGGCCGATCTGAGCGGCAATCCCTCCCTGGCCAGCTTCGGCAAGGAGTCTGCGGCGGAGCAGGTGTTATTGCAGGCCCAGTTGTTCGCCCCGTCCCCCGGCGCCAATCCGGGACTATCCGGTACCACCATCTTCAGCGGCTTCAATTCCGGCAGCGCCACATTGGGCAATCTCAGCTTCAACAACGTAGGCATCATCGAATTGTCGGCGTCCCTGGCGGATGGGGATTATCTGGGGGCGGGCATAGAGCGCACAGCAAAAATGCTCAGCCGTTCGGGCTATGTGGGGCGTTTTTATCCGGATGCCTTTTCCCTGAGCCAGGTGACCCTGTCACCGGCCTGCAACAGCATGGTGGGATTTTCCTACTTGGGGCAGATATTCAACGCCCAACTGCGTCTGACGGCGCTCACGACCACAGGTACTGTGGCCAGTAACTACCGCGGGGATTTTGTGAAGTTGGTGAACCTGGCGGGCAGCTTTGGCGCTGTGGATCAGGATATTCCCACACCTCTGAGCGGCCGGATTGTTTTGGGGGGACAGACCTACGCCTGGAGTGCTGGTGTTCTGGATGCCCAAGTGGATATGCAGATCGCTCGCGCCGTTGCGCCGGATGGCCCCTTTAGCGCCGTGCGCATAGGGCTGAGACCGGTGGATAGCGACGGCGTAGCACTGCTGTCTGCGCAGCTGAACCTGGATAGCGACAACAACGGCAGTCTCGACATGGCCGATCTCGGCGGTACCCATCTGCGATTTGGCCGTCTGCGCCTGGAGGACTCCTACGGTCCGGAAACAGCCAATCTGCCGGTCCGCTTTCAGACCGAGTACTGGAATGGCGCCAGCTGGGTACAGAACCGTGATGACAGCTGCACGGCCCTGGCTCTTGACGACATCACCTATCCCCAGGGGGCCATCAGTACGCCTGGTAACCGCGCAGTCGCCTTGGGAGAGGGGGCCACCATAGGTGAGTACGCCCTAATCGACGCTGCCCAGATCCGTTTCACCGGAGGCGATGCTGGTCATTACTTCACCGCCCCTGGTGCGGGCAATACGGGAAGCTTTCCCGTAAATGTGAATTTGATGGATTATCCCTGGTTGCGGTTTGACTGGAACAACGACGGCCTTTACACAGATGAGACTTTGCCTGCTGCCAATTTCACATTCGGCAGTTACCGTGGGCACGATAGGATTCTGTATTGGCTGCAGTAGCGGGCCCTGTGAAGTGACGCACAGACTGAACACTTCCCCATTGAAGGCCCATATCTCGAAAATATATCATCATATGATATTAATAAGTGGACACTGGTTTTAGCCCAGCATAATTAACATAAAGAGACCGCCGACAGTGGCCACATAATCAAGCGGTTCTCGTTGGAAATTTTGATGTCACAGCCGTTTGATGACGCAAAAAAACTGTATGTACGGGGTGATTCATTCCGTTATGCAGCCCTGAATTTCAGGGTTTGCGGCAGCCCGCGTGCGCTATTTTTTCCGGTGGTGAAGGCCTTTGATGAACGCAAGGTTAAGCCTCTGGACTTATCAGCCTGTCCCATTTCGTCCCGTTATTTTTTCTGCGATAAAACGCTGAATTTTGTCAGTATATGGCCTTTTGTTTTCGCCAAAAATCGCAAGGATTTGGGTCATAGAATTTCTTTGATGGGAAGAGAATAAAAAGGTTTTTCAGAGAAACCGGCGGTACCAAAAGGCGCAAAACCCTTTTTGATTCGCCAAAGAAAACAAAAAGTGCCAATTGTTAAAGATTGTTTCTCATTGGTTGATTTAGTGTAGCACTGCAGCGGCGCCTTAAATCTGCTTCTTCGGAAGGCGGAATTGAATATACAGGCCAAGAATCCGCAACCCTGGGTGGGGCAAGTGCTTATCAGGTTGTGTCCTATTGGTGGAAATGGAGTTCCACGCTTTTTTTAGGGGCGCTTTGAAAATCAACCCTCATGGTTAAATTGTGTGAGATGAGAGAGACAATAATGAAGAAATTATTCGAAAAACAAGTTTGGCCGGGCCGGGCTGTTCAAGCCGTGCTCTGGATGGCAGTGGCTGCAATGACAGCGTGTGGCGGTACAGACGCGCCATCAAGCAGCTCCTCCAGCAGTGCATCGTCCTCTTCCAGTTCTTCCTCGTCCAGCGCATCCAGCTCGTCGAGTTCAAGCACTTCCAGCAGCAGCTCATCATCCTCCAGCTCTGCTTCTACCAGTTCTTCCTCCAGCAGCTCTGGCACTATTCCAGATGGATCCCGTCTGGTTTATGCGGTGAATGCCGGTGGACCTGCCACCACATTGGCGGGTGTTCAATATAATGCGGATCGATTCTCCTCGAGTGGGTCAACCAATTCCACTTCAGATCCGATTGCGGGTGTCAGTGAAGATACGCTTTATCAGACTGAGCGTTTCGGTACTTACAAGTATGAGATACCGGTCACAAATAATACCTACAGCGTCAAACTGCATTTCGTAGAGCTATATCAGACCACTACGGGGGCGCGTATTTTCAACGTCAGTGTAGAAGGCGAACCGGTGGTGCAGAAAATGGATCTCTTTGCCACTGTGGGTCACGACACGGCTTACGATCTTGTAGTGCCTCGCGTCATGGTTGCCGATGGATCACTCACCATAGAGTTGAGTGCGGAAATCGATAATGCCACGCTCAGCGGTTTTGCCATCTATTCCAACTCCGGTGGCGAGTTTGTCGAGCCTCCCAAGCCTGTGGGATGTGGTCTGCCTAATTCCATTCATTGGACATCCACCGGCGCGATCATCGGCCCCAGAAACAGTGATGCGTCTGTGAAGGATCCCACCATCGTCTATTACAACAACAAATATCATGTCTTCGCGACAGTGTGGAATACCAGTGGTTCGGGCAGCTACAGGTCCATGTACATGAGCTTTACCGATTTCAATCAGGTGAATTCCGCTACCTATCAAGCATTTTCACCCGGTGGTAGCTCAACCGTTGCGCCACAGGTGTTTTACTTTAGACCGCAGAACCGTTGGTACATATTTACCCAGTGGCCGGCGAAGTACACCACTTCGACAAATATAGAAAATCCCAGCAGCTGGTCGGCGCCCACCACTTTGTGGCCGGGTAATGATAACTACGGCGGTGCTCTGGATTATTGGGTGATTTGCAATGATACCCACTGCTACCTCTACTTCTTCAAAGACGACGGCAAGATGTACTACGTCAGCACCACCATTGCCAATTTCCCCCGCTTCGATGTCGGCCAGGTGAAAGTGGCCAATGTTCAGGGTGCAGGCGGTCAGAATATTCTGTTTGAAGCCGGCAACGTGTACAAAATCAAGGGTACTGACCAGTATTTATTGCAGGTTGAGGGTTGGGGCGCTTCTGAAGGGCGAAGGCTCTACAGATCCTGGACTTCCACTAGCCTCGATGGTCCTTGGCAAGCGCACAAAACTTCGGAATCCGATCCATTTGCCGGCTTGAACAATGTGACTTTCCCCGGTGGTCAGTGGACACAACAGATCAGCCACGGCGAAATGATCCGCGATGGTTATGATGAGAAAATGGAAATAGACACCTGCAACATGAAATTTCTGTATCAGGGGGTCAATTTGAGCGGATTCAATGGATCTTATAATGCCAGACCCTATCGTCTGGGATTATTGACAGCCAATTGATAGTCCGATCTTCGTCTGTATGATAGAACGCCGGAAAAGCCAGTCTGTGTTGTCAAAACCACGGGCGGGTTTTTCCGGAATTTTTTTCTCCTTTGCAACGAAGTGGTGTAACCCGTTACAATGGCTCCTCTTCGCCAATATGCTGTTTTTCAAGTCCCGGCAGTTCATTTGGCTGCGGGTTAAAAGAGCATCATTTTCTGATACTTTTTTGGCTGTTTTTATCCAAAAAGTTGTTTAAATTTTATCATATGATAAAAAGATGAAGTGGCGCACACGCCTCATCTTGTCTTAGCCGTATATTTCCCCAAGTCATGCGCAATCCGCAGCCTTTCCCTTTTCTACATCGGGGGAGGACGGCGGAGGGCCGTGATCAAAATAATCATAAGGGGGTCCGTCCTTTCCCTTTACGGGCACCAGGCTCCTTTGATCAGGATTACACAACTAATGCATTTAACGGCAAGGGGTTCCTATGGGTTTCCACACGATTAAAAATATGCTCACGACAGGGCGAAGCCTGGCAGCAGTGCTGGGGGTTGCCTCTGCGATGGGCTTTTCCTCTGCGTACGCTTGTACCGGCGTGCTGAACAATTCCAACAACGCTACCGGTACTCACAACGGTTTCTATTATTCGTTTTGGAAGCAGGAGAATGGCAACAGAGTAAGTATCACCTGCGGAGAGCCCGGCTATTACAAGACTGAGTGGAGCAACGTCTTTAACTGGGTTGGTGGAATGGGCTGGAACCCAGGTGGGGCGAGAATGGTTAGTTACCGCGGCTCATTCAACTCTGGCCGCAACCGTAGCTCGTCAAACTCTTACCTTGCACTTTACGGATGGACTCGCGTACCGACTGAAGTTGAGTATTACGTAGTTGAAAGTTACGGTTCCTATAACCCTGCAAACTGCGGCGGTGGCGGCGGTGTTGCGGGTGGTGGCGGTAATGGCGACGGCCGCAAAGGAACCGTCACCATCGGTGGTGTGGCATACGACCTGACTCAATGTACACGTACCAACCAACCATCAATTTCTGGAACGTCTACCTTTAAGCAGTTCTTCAGTGTGCGTCAAAACCCGCTGCCATGGGGCCAAGTACAAGGCACCATCGACGTGGGCGCGCATTTCCAAGCCTGGGCTAATGCCGGCATGAGACTGGGTAATGACCATTTTTACATGGTGCTCGCCACCGAGGGTTACGATGGCAATAGAAACTCCTCTGGTAACTCCGAGCTGTGGATAAGTGAGGGAACAGGGGCGCCCAGGTCTTGCGGTACAACCGGCGGTGTTGAGGTTTGCTGTAATATCAGCGCAGACCCGGATGGCGACGGCATGGGTATGGAAAACAACAAGGTATGTATGGTCACAGAAAAGACCGAAGGATACACCCCACCGAACCCGCCCGAAATTGTGGCTGCTGTTAACGTAGGTAGCACAGGTAGTGCAGTGCAGGTCGGCGGTATCTACTATGCCCCCAACCGCTATATGACCGGTGGTTCACCGCACGACACTAGCGCAAACATCACCGGCGGCAACGAGTTGTTCAAAACCGAACTGTACGGTGACTTCTCTGCTTCTATTCCCTCTGGCAACGGCACCTTCTCTGTTGAGTTGGGCTTCGTAGAGATGTACCACACATCAGCCAATTCACGTTCCTTTAACGTCGCTATTGAAGGCCAGCGCGTTCTTAACAACGTGGACATTTACGCTGAGGTGGGAGGCAACACCGCCTGGAGACAGACTTTCGAAACTACCGTAACCGATGGAAAACTGGATATAGTGCTGACCACTAACACTGACGCCGCTACTCTGAGTTCTATTCTGGTACGTAAGTCAACCAGCAGCTCTTCCAGCTCGTCTTCATCCAGCTCTTCGTCCAGCAGCAGCTCTACTTCCAGCAGCTCATCATCATCCAGCAGCTCTTCGTCCAGCAGCAGCTCCAGCTCTTCTTCAAGCAGCAGCGGCGCTTCTGATCCTGGCCCGAATCCTGGTAATAATGGTGGCAACACTGGTGGTAGCAACGATGGCTTGTTCCTGGCATTGTTGGGCGCTCTGTTCCTGATGAGACGACGTCTCGCAGCCTGATCTTCGGCTGAGCAGTAAAAAAAATGGCCCTTTATGGGCCATTTTTCTTTTCTGGTTTTTCCTCCCTTTTACCACTCATTTCTACCTTCACTGTTGTGCTTAGATACTGTGGGCGGTATCGAAAGAAGGTTTGATGCAAGTCTGAGGGCCGCCAGCGGCCTAATCAGTGGGTGACGATCAAGTCTGTGGATGTGTATTGTGTGCGGTCTCTGTAATCCTGAATGAGGGTTAACAGCCTAGATATACCGCCGTAAGCATCACCTGATATCCACGGCCAAAGATCCAGCAATTAGCCATATCCCAAAGGCGCTACGATCTATCAGTTAGTCTGTACTGTCGAGAGCTCTGGGAATGGAGAGAGGGAAGTCATGATTCTGGGCTGCTGTCAACTTTGTCCATGTTTCCGGTATCCGCATGTTTTTTTAAACTCTTAAGCGGATGCCAGTCATACATCCTTCTGATATGTATGCCTGTTTGGGGATTCAGAAGCCTCAGGCTGTGCTGAGTGGTGGCAGATAAATGTGGGAGATATGAATCAGGTCATCATGGGCGACTGTCCATGATGGCCTGTAAGAGAGAAAAGAGAGTATTAAGTGCGGCGGCTTCGACGAGCCAGTAAAAACAATCCCATCAAAGAGAGCAGATAACCGAAGTTCAGTGCACCGCCCCTTGGATTGCCTGTGCCGGGGTTGCCGTTGGAGCTGGAACTGCTGCTTGATGAGCTGCTGGAAGTAGAGCTGCTGCTGGAGCTGGATGAGCTGCTGGAACTGGAAGAGCTCGAGCTGCTGCTCGACGAGGAGCTGGAAGAGCTGGAATTGGGAACATCTGCCGGCGGTGTGCCGTTATAGCCTTCCTGACCCTCACGGGTTATGGCAAGTACCAGATAGCCATTGCGAACCACGGCGTTATTGGGTGAGAAATCTGCGCGGTTTTCGTCAAAGGTCCAGTCTGCTTTCCCCCAACGGTTGTTATCGAAGTTGTTGAAATCATCGCGCCAAGCCAGTTCGAAACCGGAACCGGTCCAGCGGTGAAATTCTATCCAGTTGACGAACATATATACGGGCAGGACATTATCGTTCCAGTTACCTACCCAGCTGGGAACATTGGGCGGCCAGATATTGAAGCGGAACTGGGCGTGGTTCGTCAGATCGCGCGCCTGGCCACCGGTGGTTGTGCGGATAACCTGATCATTCACCAGCCATCGCACTTCATCCGGTCGCCACTCGAGCGTGAATGTGTGATAGGCGTCACCAAAAGAGGTGTGATACTGATGTACCTGCTCGGACGTGTTTCTGGTGTTCAGACCGGTGATGATATTGCTCTGCCATGACATGGCGTTGTCTTTGCCGAAAACTTCCACATCCACTTCTTCCCAGAATACCTGGGGAAGCTCTGATCCGTCTTTCCATAGAAAGAAGTTGGAAATGACGCCGCTGGCTTTGGCGGCACGCATGCGCACCACATATTTGCCATACAGCTCGGCGTCCTTGGTGAAGATTTCTGCCCCCTTGTAAGGTTTGGCTACTGCGGTCGTTGCAAAACCCGTCCAAGTGCAGAGCAGAATTGTGCCCCAGGCAAAAGGTGTCTTGAAAATTCTCATAGCGTCTTCTCTTCTCGATGGGATCTGATCGTGCGGAAAGCGAATATATGTCCGCATGGAACAGACTGCTCGGAGCGGCTGACTGAGTAAAGTCTCAGTTTAGGCAAGGAATGAATTGAGACTACCCGATACAGCATGATTACTCGAATCACACTATCCCCAGTGGGGATGCTGAGGTGTCATTCCGGCGGAAATCTGCTGGCGGTAAGCACTGGGTGTGACGCCGACGAACGATTTGAAAAATCGGTTGAAGGTGGCCTTGCTGTTGAACCCTGACTGCTGGGCTATATCCAGTATGGTGCGCTCCTGAAATTCCTCATCGCCCAACAGGCGCTTGGCTTCCTCAACCCGGAAGCGGTTGATGAACTCGTGGAAGTTCTGCTGAAAGCAGCGGTTGATAGTGAAAGACACTTGGCGCGAAGACACGCCTAACAGATCTGCGAACCTTTCAAGTGTCAGTTGGGAATTCAGGTAGGGTTTTTCAGTCTGCATCAATTTATCGATCCGCGCCGCCAGTGCCTCCGCATCCGCATGTCCCGATTCCTCCACCGGTTTTGCGACGGTTTCTATGTTTATTTCTGTTTTGGATGGTTGAGTGCCGACACTGCTGAACAAAAGTGTCGCCACCAGTCCGAGACTCAGGTAATTGCCGAAAATGCCCATGAAATCGGCGGCGGCTATGGGTAGCCACTGGCCGAGGATATGTGTCAACAGGCCCCACAGCCAGATCAGCGCAAAACCCGCGTACAGCCACAGAATTCGGGCTGTCTCTGGGGATCTCTCAGAAAGTCGCGGCATTTTTCTCAAGAGTAGGTTCACGCATAAGGCGCCGTAGAAAAAAGGTATAAGCTTTTTCAGCGTTAAAAATGTGAAGAAATATGCATGAGGGGCACTGAAAATTGAGAATTCGAGTACGAGATCCCACTGCTGTTCGAGCGGGTGGCGATAGCAGGCCCAGTAGAGATACACAGGTGTCACAAGTGCGGGCAGAAGTTGCCAATAATGCCGTTGGCGGATGCGGAAATCCGGCGAGATCTCCGAACGCATCAGCCAATAGAGCAGGGGACCGACTACAAAAGAGGCGAAGCTGAAAACCATGGGCAACCATGGCGAGAAATTGAAGGCGGCATATTTGATCGCGTCTCCCCAGAACAACAGGTTATCCAGGGCAGTCAATGCCGTCATGGCGAAAAATATCGTAAGCAGATATCGCTGCGCGCGGGAAACGGCGAGTGCGGGGGTAGGACGAATTGCCAGCGCGAGACAGAGGCTGATGACCAGTGTCAAAACCATATCATGGCTATTGAACAATACGTCTTTCATACTCGCGATTACGACTTCTGATGTCCTATCCGGTCGGTCAGGCGCGCAACCGTCCGAAAGAGACAGGGTTTGTATTTGTTTGACTTCAAGTGCGCGCTTTTTTCACTGATGTCAGTGTCCCAAAGCCGGAGAGGAGCGTCGTTGATGCGTATCACAGACGATGGAAACGCCTATCATAAAAGCGAAGAGGGGCTTGAGTAAGCGGCGTAGCGATAGGGCTGAAGTTCAGCAGAATTGCTGGAAAATCTATAAAAAAGGGCACCCGATAGGGTGCCCTTCTAATGAAAGGGTTGTTTTAGAACTGGCTGATAAATTGCCAGGCTTCTCCCGGTACCCAGGATTTGGATTGTCCGCGGTCTTTCTCTGTCGGGTTGTGGTCGCCGTCAAATGCGCACCAGCGTACGGGGTAGCCCTCGCGGCATCCCTCATAAGACGTGCAGACATGGGTACCGCTGCCTTGTGCCGGTTCAGGAGGGTTAGTGGTGGTGCAGCCGTTGTTGCGGGCGATGCGATCGCGAATCTGACGGCCCATCGTAATTTCCAATGTTTTGTCAACAAGGCCGTGGGCACCGAAGTAGGCGATGGGTGCGGTACCGCCTTGACAGCCGCTCAGCGACGCTCCGGCGTACAGAGCTACGCCGCGGAAGATATCGGCTCGGGCACAGGCAAGAGCGTTGGACATACCAGCGCCGTAGCTAAAGCCGGTGGCGAAGATACGCGATTTGTCGATACAAAAGCCATTCTGGATCTGTCTGAGGATTTCGTCGGTAAATGTCAGATCGCGACCATTGGTGTTTGCCCAGCCTTGATCAATGCCTTCCGGTGCTACGAAGATGGTGGAGTTGTTGGCCAGGGCCCACAAGCCGTAGAAAGGCTCTTCCGTGGAGCCGCCGCCGTTGGCGACATCCGTGGCACTGCCATACCACCAGTGGTAGGCGATGATTAAGCGATAGGGATTATTGTTGTTGTAATTGTCAGGCACTCGCAATATGTAGGAACGGTTGGTGCCGTTTACATTGAGGTTGATCCGACCATTCTGCAAGGTGCGCGCTGTGCCACAGCCAGCGCTGGGATTGGTTGCGCCCGGTTCGGGTTCCGGCGGCTCAACAAATTTTCCACCCGCGTTGGAATAAATCGCGAATGCGCTGATTGTGGCGTTGTCGATGCTGGCGGAAAGGTCGATAGTCAGTTTTTCATCCGCTACCATCACATTGGGTACTACCACGTCATAAGCTGTGTCGTGGCCTGCCACCGCGAACAGGTCAAAATCGGTGAATACCGGCTGTCCTTCCACCGACGCGCTAAACAGGCGACGGCCTTCGGCTGTCTGGTACATCTCGGAGAAGCGGAGCAGCACACTGTAAGTGGAGTTGGTGACGGGAACTTCGTATTTATAAGTACCGTAGCGCTCGGTCTGATAAAGGGCAGCGGCAGCCGTGGAGGCATTATTTATCGGATCAGATGTTCTGTTGGGCTCACCACCGGTGGCAAATCGGTCCGCCTTATATTCCACACCATCGACAGTCACAGCGTCTCCACCGGCATTTACGGCATAAACCAGGGTGGATCCAGCGGGTATGGATGCACCGGATGAACTGGCGCTGGATGATGAACTGCTGCTGGAAGATGAAGTGCTGGAAGAGCTGCTGGATGACGAGCTGCTGCTCGACGATGAACTGCTGGAAGCGCTGCTGGATGATGAGCTGCTGGATGGGTTTCCGTTCTGGCCACCACATCCGACCAGCGCGTAACCGGAGATGAGTCCCAGTACGGCCAAGCGTAAAAAGGCATTGCTTTTATTCATTGGAATGTTCCCCTGCGAAGTAAGACGGTGCGGGCAACCCAAAATCCATATGAGAATGCACGCCCAGACTTTGCGTAATTATTGAAATTTAAGAATATCATCTCATCATATTATTGTTTAACGAAACGATTCAGGAGTTTCTGGGATCTGGTACGCAAATTCGTCATACCAAATGCGCATTTGGCGGGCACGGAAATAAAGTCAAAAAGAATAGAAGTCGGTGAGGATAAAAAGCGGAAAGTGAACTGCGATAAAAAAATCAGTGATTTTTTTTGTTTCAGATTCGGAAACGCGCCTCCGTCAAACCGGTGAAAGGTGTGCGATAGATGAATAAATTCCCCGCCTGGGGTTCATGATTCAATTGTTCGACCGACAGCCCAACCCTAGCGCTGGTAACCAGTAATAGATTCAAATCGCGGCCGCCGAAGGCGACACAGGTGGGTTGGCTGACTGGCAAATGCAGCGTTTCGGCAATGCTGCCGTCGGGAGCATTGCGCACCACCTTGCCACCGCCCCAAAGGGCGTTCCACAAATATCCCTGCGCATCCACCGTAGAGCCATCCGGCTCATAGGGCGCCTGTGTGCTGGCAAATATTTGTGGATCGCTGGGGATGCCCGCTTGCGAATCGAAGGCGTAGCTGAAAATGCGGTACTTAGGGGAGTCTGCGAAATAAAAGCGACTGCTGTCGGGACTCCAGCAAATGCTGTTGGATATTTGTATGCCATCCAATATTTTGACGCATTCTCTGCCCGCGAGACGGTAGAGACTGCCGGTTACACCGTCTGCTGCCCGTTCGACCATAGTGCCTGCCCAGAAGCGCCCCTGGCGATCCACGCGGCCATCGTTGAAGCGGTTTCCCGGCAGATGTTTTTCCGGCTGTGCCAGCCAATGGATTTCCCCGCTCTCTGGGCGATAAAGCGCGAATCCGCTGGCGAAAGCACAGATAAGTTGACCCTCATCTTCGGTAAAACCAAAAGACGTCAGTCGCTCCGGCAGAGTGTAGGTGGTGAGGTCGCGTTGCGCCGGAATATAGCGGTGGAGTCGCGACTCATGTATATCCGTCCACCAGACTGCCTGCTGACGCTCACACCAGAGCACCGACTCACCCAGAGTGTTGCCAACTTCGACTGTGTCGATCAATTCGAATTGCGTCATGACGTTGCGGTTCTTTTGCCTATGCCCATGGAAATCCAGCGTTGGAAAACAATAAAAATCAACACCAGACCGCCGATAAAAATTTTGGTCCACCAACTGTTGAGAGAGCCGTGAAAAGAAATCCACGTCTGGATCAGACCCATGATCATCACGCCCAGCAGGGTTCCCAGCACATAACCATAGCCCCCACTCAATAGCGTGCCGCCAATCACCACTGCGGCTATGGCATCCAGTTCCAGCCCTATGCCGCTGAGTGCATATCCCGAAGATGTGTAGAACGTGTAAACAATACCAGCGGCGGCAGCCAAGGTGCTGCTCAGTGTGTATATGGCTACTGTGGTAAAGCCCATGGGCACACCCAGCAGGGCGGCTGAATGGGCGTTGCCTCCCAGGGCATAGATATAGCCGCCCAGCCGTGTGAAATGCATCAGCCAGAGTCCAAAACCGAACACCAGGATCAGCAACATGGCCGCGCTGCTGAACCAGGCGCGCCCGGGCAGGGCGAAGCCGAAATCATTCACCGCCTCGAAAAACGGATGCTCAATGGGAATGGATTGTTCGCTGATGATGGTGGCGAGGCCACGCGCGAAAAACATGCCCGCCAGAGTGACGATAAATGGTTGCAATCGGTACACATGGATAATCGTCCCCATAAGGGCACCAAAGACTGCGCCGAGCAGGAGTACCAGGGGAATGGCCTGCAGCGGATGCCAGGAAAAATTCTCCACCAGGACAGCGCAAAGCACGCTGCTGAATGCCAGCACTGAGCCGACGCTGAGGTCTATACCGCCGGACAGGATGACCAATGTCATGCCCAGGGCCGTGACCGCCAGGAAGGCATTATCAGTCAACAGATTGAGGAATACCCTCAGGCTGGCAAATCCCTCGAATTGCCAGGAGCCGGCCAGAATTAGCAGAACAAATAAAATCCCCGTGACTGTGACGGGAAGGTAGCGGCGGTTCATACGCTACCTCCTGTCAACGCACGGCGGCGGAATAGTCCTTTGAGCTGCGCGCGCAGAATGGGGGATTGTGCCAGCAGAATGCTCACTATGATGAGCGATTTGATCAGCAGGTTATATTTCGGCGGTATTCCACTCATGATGATGGTGGTGGTCATGGACTGGATGATCAGCACGCCGATCAGTGTCAGCGGCAGGGAGAAGCGTCCACCCGCGAGGGAAGCACCGCCGAGCACCACCGCGAGAATTGCATCCAGCTCCAACCACAGTCCCGCGTTGTTCGCATCCGCGCCCTGAATATCGGCCGTAATGATCATGCCCGCCAGGGCAGCACACACACCGGAAAAACAATAAACCGCAAATTTGATGGTGCGCACACGCAGACCGGCGTAATAGCTGGAGGTGGGATTACAGCCGACAGATTCGATAAACAATCCTAGGGCGCTAAAACGCACCAGCAAATGCGTCAGCAGAAAAACGCCGGCGACTATGACGACGGGGGCGGGCAATCCAAAGAGTGAGCCTACGCCGATGGAGGCGAATGCTCCGTGCTGAAAGGTGATGATCTGCCCGTCGTTGATCAGTTGCGCTATACCGCGCCCCGCTACCATCAGAACCAGGGTGGCCACGATTGGCTGTACGCCGAAAAAACTCACCAGGCTGCCATTGGCCGCGCCGGCCACAAGTCCGGCGCACAGGCCCGCCAGTATCACCAGGGGCAGGGCGTCAAAAC
>Ga0065721_10004075_pt1 | contig 43661 bp, 34 predicted proteins | sample Mesricmetagenome_FD_59108 | JGI IMG/M metagenome (GOLD analysis project Ga0065721, IMG submission 59108) | Mesophilic microbial community from rice straw/compost enrichment Sample: eDNA_1 v2 (version 2) | ecosystem: Engineered > Solid waste > Grass > Composting > Bioreactor | place: USA: Davis...
GGGGGCTCCAGCCGGTCGTTGAGCAGGGCCAGGGTCAGAAGCCCGAAAAGATCGCGGGTGGGGCCGCCGGCCACGTGCTGCACCAGCCAGCAAAGACCGGGATCCTCGGAAATGGCGGCGAAGCTGTTGAGTTCCGAATCCACGGCCGTCACTCCATACCGTCGGGTCGCCCCGAATCCGTCGAAGGAATTGACGACATACCCTCCGGGCTGGAAATACGCCGCCATCCAGACGGGGAACTTCCGGAAGAAGGGATGATCCGCAAAGCGGGTGTCGCCGTTCATCCGCATGAAGCGGTCGGCCAGCATGAGGGAAATGCTGCTCCACGAAAACGCGTAGATGTGCCCTTCGCTCATGGAGCCGTCCGCCCCGCACATTTCCAGGCTCATGGAGAGGTTTTTGACACCCAGCGCGTAGGCCTCCGGAAACTTCTCCGGTCCCAGCACGCAGGCCGCAATCACCAATCCGCTGGAGGGTACGATCCACTGATTGGATTCCGCCTTGGATTGTTTCACGAACCAGGGGCGCGCACTGTTCCAGTCCGCCTCGATCTGCTTCATTTCGCGTTCCAGGGACTGCAGGAGTTTTTCCCGCAAATCCGCCGGGAGGGCCTCGTCCGGCAGGACGTTCAGGGTGATGGCCAGCGCCTGGATGAGCGCCCCGGTTGCCAGCCAGACTCCGTCACCGCCCTCCGGAAGAGGTTTTCCCCGGCGGTGGGGAAGGCTCCATCCCGGACGTTGATAAGGCGCCCAGGTGCAGATCTCCTCGAGCTGGGCGACGAGATGCTTCCGGATGGACTCCGATTGATTGAGCCGGTAGGCCGCGGCCAGAAAGGGCAGTCGGTCCAGCGTCTCGCGGGCCGCCGCCATGTCGCTGCTGGCGAGGGCAAACTGCTCCGCGAGTTCGTCGGAAAGCCGGCCGCGATAGGCTTCCGCCTTGCTTCGCGTGTCGGGGTAGCGTTTCCCGTCCGCCACCCGTCCCATGTCGGCAACCGAAAAGACCCGGGCCAGAATGGGCTCTTCGGCGATTTGTCCGGCCTCCGCAAGGATGCTTTCCAACTGGTCACGCCGGGGTCCCTCCAGCTTCTTCAGATTGTCGACCTGCGCGGCAAACGTGGAGGGGGGTTCCCCCGAACCGCCGAAGGCGTTCAGGGACAGGAGACACGCCCAGGCAAGCAGGCGCGGGAGACGGGAGGAGAAAGTCATCATTTCAACGGTTCCAAAAAACTTCACCGGGGTTGCACCACTTCGTCCCACGTGGTCGCCAGGCGCACGTCGAAGAGGCGATAGGCGCCGCCCTCCAGCTCATAAATGCGGAAGACGAGCAGTTCGAAAACACCGGCACCCGCTGCGCCCACCACCCGGGCCTCCTCCGACTGTCCGGTCTCACCCGCATCGGCCGCCGGATCGATCCAGAGCGTGGTTTCAGTGTATTGTCCGGCCGCCTGATCCCATCCGCTCAGACGGGCGATGAGCGTGTAAACGCGACCCGTCTCGAGTGCCTTCCGGAGGGCCTTGCGGGACTCTCCGATCCTCGCCGTGGGAGGATATTTCACCCCCGTGGTCACTCCGGCCGAGAGCGAGGCGGGATCACTCGCGAACATCCAGCTCGAAAACAGATCCGCCGAGTCGGAGGAGCCTTCAACAATCTCAAAGACCACGCGGAGATAGATGGGCTGGCCTGCGAAGGACTTGGGATCCGCGATCCGCCGAATCAGGGCCCGCATCGTGTTTTTGCCGCCGATGCGGAGACATTTTTGGGAAACCCCGTCAAGGCCCGGAGCCATCTCAATGACCGCCGTCGCCTCCGGTCCGATGCTCCAGCGCGTTTTCCATCCCTTGCCACCGATGCTCTCCGGCGGAGCCCCCACGGTGTATTTGGAAAAATCGTCCTCGGCAATGAGCTCCGCCCGGGCGGTTTCCGGGCCGGCAAGAAACGCCCCGCCACCGAGGAAAACTCCCAGCAGACAGGCGGAAAACAGGAAACAACGGGTCTTTTTCATAAGATGGGGATTGGGGAAACACCGGGATTCACGGGTTACGGAACGGACGGCGTCGTCCGGCCCGGTTCCGCCAGTATGTTTCGGGTGAAGGGGAATATCAGAATTGTTCCAAAGGGGAGGCATCATGGTGGGAGATCAACGCGGGGTTCTGCCGGACATTTCTCTTCCCGGGACGGGTTCCTTGGAAGGCAAATCCGACCGGCCGGGGTGAGGCACCAAGGTCGAACCCAACAGGCCCAGCCGGGGGACCAGGTCCTCAATTTGATTCAGCGGCGGGACGCGCGTCCCGTCGGCTGGCCCGGGAAGAACGCTCTCCGAATTCCGCGCCCAACGGAATTCGACGGCGTAGCCACCGTCCACAAACCCCAGCGGCTCGTCCCAAAAGTAAACGATTTCCACATCCTTCAGGGTGTCATGACGGGAGCGAATGTCCCGGATCAGGGACACCACGCTCTGACCCAGCACCTTTTCGACCTCCCAGAGGTCAAAATCCGGAACCTCCCAGGAAAGCCATATCTGCGTGCGTCCGGACGGATCGGCCGCGGGGGCCCGATAGCTCAGGGTTCTTCCCCGGAAGGAAAATTCGCCCCGCAATTCGAGCGGATTTTTGGCACCGATGATCAGGATTCCGTGGACGACGGTCCGTTCGGATCCCGGTCGGATCGCCGTCATCAGAATGTCCCGGGAGGCGGCGCAGGAAATTTTTCCGCTTTTGGTCGCCACCTCGATTTCGGAAACCGAGCCGGCATCGGTCGTCGTCACGGCAAAGGGTGTCGCCCCGTAGAGGATTTTTCCTCCGGCCTCCAGAAAGGCCTTTTCCAGGGCGATCTCGAGGAGAAACGGATTCCCGAGATCCTCCGGGCGACGGGCCATTGCTTTCGCCGTTTGTTCGACCCTGCGGAGAAAGGCGCCCCGCCCGGGCTGCGTCAGCAGGGAGCCCACCGGGCATCGGGAACGGGTGCCTTCCCGCCCCAGGGCCGTCCGCGGCTCCACGATGAGAACGGCATGTGCGTTGAGGGCAAGCTCCCCGGCCGCAATCACCCCGGCCAGCCCGCCATCGGCAATCACATAGTCCCAGGTTTCGCTCTCCGGCAGATTCAGATTGTTGGGATGAGCCATGAGGAAAAATCAGTTCGTCGGGGACAGGACGGGCGCGGCCACCCCGGAGAGAAAACGCTTCCACGCGGCGCGCACGAAGGGTCTCGGGTCCGCCGCGTAGCGCAACGAGAGTTCCTCGAGATCGGCGGGGGAAAGTTCCCGGTAAAGACGCGCCGTCCAGAGATCGATGTTCCAGCGGATATCGAGTTTTTTCCCGCTCCCCCCCTGCCCCAAATACTGCCGCCCGACACGGGGCTCGCCCTGCATGGTTTTGACCGCTTCCAGCAGGCGTTCCCTCTGTCCGGAATCCAGGGCGTCCAAAATCTCACAGAAGTAGGCAAGGACGAAGGACAGATAGCGGTCGTCCGTTCCCTCACGCAAAATCTGCAGCGCCTCCTCGAACGCCGAAGGCAGAGCCAGCGCGCGGAAAAAGATCAGCGCGGCCACCCAGCGCGGATAGGTCTTGATGTCGGGCGGAGGACACTCGGGATCCCGCTTCCGCAGACATTCCATCAGGACCGGCTCCGCGGAGACATCCCCCATGAACGCCAGGGCAAAGGCGGCGCTGCGCCGCTGCCGGTAGTCCGGGCTGGAAAGCAGGGCAAGCAGGTCGTCCCGGGGCTCCTCCCTCAAGAGGCGGAGCCAGAACATCGCCTTCCCCTCGTCGGGAGTTCCCAGGTACTGCGGCAGGAGTTTGCGCACCCGCCGCCGCTCTTCCGCATCGGCCAGCACCCGCGCGCAAACCAGGCGCTGCCCCTCCAGCGGCCCCCGGGTGAAATTATACGTCGGCACCCCGTCGGTGGAGAGATCGCTGCGTTGAATGACTCCGCTCCCGACCAACATTTCCTGCAGGCGGGGCAGGTCGATTTCCCGGAGGGAAACCCCGGCTTTTACGGCCAGCGCCGCCGCCGTGCCGGCCGCCTCCCCCAGTTTCTGCATGTCCCGCTGCATGCGAACGGCCATGGAAACCTCGCGGTCCACGGAAAGCGCCCGGCAGGCCACCAGAAGGTTGTTGAGACCCTTGGCCAGAATCGACCGGTAGGGGATCTGGCAATCGACCCCCTTCCGATACATGGCCAGGGCCGTCAGCCACATCTGACAGAAGAGGGGTTCGTTCGCGAGATCGCGGGTGTGATTGTCGTAGTGCGACGAGGCGGTGCAGATCACATCCGGATAACTCCGGCCCTCCAGAAAATCCGAAAAACTCATCACATGGTCGCCAACCACGTGCCGGCCTTCCCGGACCCCAAGCTGACTGCTTGTGCCGATGACCTCCACCGTGCGTCCGGGCTCCTCGGAAAAATAATCCTGCATCTGCTGGCGGCCTTCGATCACAGCCCGGCTGAAATCCCACGGGTCACGCGGATCGACCCATCCGGCGTCGTAGTTGTCGAAGCTCACCTCCCAGCGTCCGCCCTTAACGCGCTGGAGAATGTTTCGCGGGACGAAGGAATACGAATGCGAAGCCCCGTCGAACCCGCGGCCAAAGGAATGGAGCGCCCCGGCGGCCGCCGCCAGATCGCCGTCCCCGGAACTGTCGATGAAAACCCTTCCCCGCACGACCATCGGCCCGCCCTGATCGCAAACCACCAGACTGCGGATGGTTCCGTCCTTCACCTCCGCCTCGCAGAGAATGCAGGAAAAAAGCACCCGGACCCCCTCTTCGCTCAGCAGATCCGTCAGGACCGCACGCTTCGCCTCGGGATGAAAGCTGCCCCCGCGCGCCCCGAGAATGTTTTCCACATCCTTCACCCGGGCGTCGATCTCCTCCTGCATTCCGCCATGGGCCCCGTAATAATAGGAATGCACCCCGCCCCGCGTGCCGGTGCCGCCCAGGGCAAAATCCTTTTCAATGCCGATCACCCGAACACCCTGCCGGGCTGCAGCCAGCGCCGCGAGAGAACCGGCCGGTCCCAGACCGACCACAACCACGTCGGCCTCCAGGACCCGTCCGGGTGATAACGAACTGATCATGAGGCGCACTTTAAAAGCACCCGTTTTCGCCGCAAACTGCAGGGAACTGAACCCGTTCAGCTCTTCGCCGTTTGCCAAACGTTCCCCCACCTCCTAGTCTCACGGCACGACCCACGATGAGCCGCATGTCCTCATCCCCCGCCACCCTCCAGGATATCGCCGACCGGACCGGCTACGGACGGTCCACGGTCTCGATGGCCCTGCGGAACCATCCCAGCATCCCTCCGGAAACGCGGCAAAAAATCCAGGATGCGGCTGTCGCGCTGTCCTACCGTCCCAATCCCCTGATCACCGCCCTGATGACCCAGCTGAAGAAAAAACGGCGGAAATATCTGGAGACGATTGCGCTGGTCACGCGCGCCGGACTGCACCTGGACAAGTCCTCCCCGGCCAATTTTTACACCATCCTCTACAAGGCGATCCACGAGCGCGGTGCCGAGCTGGGATTCAAGATCGATGTGTTTGCCCTGGGCGCAGAGCCGCTGGCCGATGACCGGCTGAGCCAGATTCTCATCACCAGGGGCATACACGGTGTGATTTTCTTCCCCGGGGGGCCCAAGCATCAGGAATACCCCACGCTGGACTGGAAGCATTTTGCCGTGGTCCTGATCGGCTTCCATTCCAGTTGGACAAAATTTCATCAGATCGTCTCCGACTACACGCACGACATCGATCTCGCCCTGCAGGTGTTCAAAAAATCCGGCGGGCGCCGCATCGGGTTCGCCGTGCCCGATGAACTCGACGCCAACATCGACTACAGCTGGTCGTCGCGCTTTCTCCATTACCAGCGCTGGATTCCGGTGAAGGACCGGGTTCCCTTCGCGCCGTGCCAAAACCATGTTCTCGAACGCCGTTCCTTCATGGCCTGGTTTGAAAAACACCGGCCGGAAGCGCTGTTGATCACCGGCAACGAAGTGTATTCCTGGCTGAAGGCGGAGGGGTACCGCGTGCCGGAGGACGTGAAGCTGATCAACCTCCTGCAACGCGGCGAAAAGGATCTCGCGGGCATCGATCCCTGCACCTCGGAGGTCGGACACGCCGCCGTGGACCTGATGCTGTCGCTGCTGCAAAGCAACCAGCTCGGCCTCCCCAAATTTCCCCACATGACGGCCATCAAAGGCAAATGGGTGCCCGGACCCTCCTTTCCCGGATTGAAGGAGAACGGGTGATATGCGGATCCCGTCCTTATGGGTGATTCCGGCGCTGGTGCCGGTGATGCTGACGGCGGTCCCCGCGGAACCCCCCGAATCCGGCTGGCCGCACGTCGTTCTCGAAAACGGCGGACTCCGGCTTGAGATCGCCCTGCCGGACGGCGACTCGGGGTATTACCGAAGCACCCGTTTTGACTGGTCCGGAGTGATCTGCCAAGCCACTTGGAAGGGAGTGCCGATATTCGGCGAGTTCCGGCTGCCGCGCGATCCGGAAAGGCCGGACAGCATCGCGGGAACGGCGGAGGAATTTGACCATTCCGGACCCTCCACCTTCGCCCCCGAAGGCGGGGAATTTTTGAAGATCGGCGTGGGAATTTTGCGTCACAACTCCGGATCGCCCTACGCCAGCGACACCCGGTATGAACTGGCCGACGGGGGGGAATGGAAGGTGACCCGCGGAACCGACTGGGTGGAATTCCGGCACCGCGCGGGGCCCGTCCGGGGTGTCGCCTACGAACTGAGAAAACGCATCGTTCTGGGCCCCGAGGCGGGGGCGTTTCGCATCGAAAGAACCCTCGTCAACACCGGCGTCCGCGAGTTGTTCACCGAGCACTACGGCCACAATTTCTTCCGCATCGCCGATGATCCCGTGGGCCGGAACTATCAAATCCTGATGCCCGCGGATTGCCCGCTGGAACGGCTGGGGGGCACCTCATCGCCCGTCCGCGTGTTCCGCGGCGTCTGCCGGTTTCTTCGGGACCTCGACCCCGCGGAATATTTCCAGTTCAGCGTCCTTCACCAGGGCGGCGGAACCTTTTGTCTTTCCAACACCAAGGCCGGCCTCGAGGTTGAAGTGACCTCCTCCGCACCGGCCAAACGATTTGTGGTCTTTGCGACGGACCGCACCCTGAGTCCGGAACTCTTCTCCGAAATCAAGCTCCCCCCCGGGGAGAGTTATTCCTGGAGCACCCGCTACCTGGTCCGAAACCTCGACAGGAAAGCCCCCTGATCAGGCGATCGGGTCCAGAAAAAGCCGCCCGGACCCGGAGGTCACGACACCCGCGCCGCGGACGGTCTCCGACGGAAGAAAAGGAACATCGCGGCCGCGGAAACCAGCAGCAACGGAATCCGGGGTTCGGGAACCGGGGCAAACGAAAGGTCATCCAGCGTGACAACCGGCACCGCTCCGGCGGTGGTGTAGGACAACAGGGCGTAGGCAATCGGCGCCCCCGTGCTCTGATACCCCGTGTATCCATAGGTGTTGCCACTGGTTGAGGTCGTGAAGGACTGGGTGCTCAGCAGGGTGTTGGCGGCGTCGAAATAGGAAATCTGGATGGTCACCGGAACCGTGGCGGACCCGGTGGGAAGGGTGAAGGCCATGGCCTGAACGGCCTTGTCCGCCGTGAAGACATCCAGATCCGCATCATAGGTTCCGAAATCGATCCGCAATCCGACCGTCGAGGTGCTGTTGTTGGCGGCAATACGAAAGGTGCTGCTGGACGACGTGGAGTAGGTGATGTTGGACACCCCCACCGTCTGGCCGGTGCTCGGCGAATCGGTATACCGAAGCCGCACGTCCACCGCATTGATCGACGTGAAGTCAAAGACGTATTCGTTGGCCGTCGACTGATTTCCAGAAAATGCAAAATCGTGGATGGCAGAAAAACCCGGCAGGGCCTCCAGGGTCGACTCCGGGGTCGCCCCCGAGGCGACAGTGAGCGTCCGTCCAAGCGGATTGATGGCTTCCGACCCAGTAAAGGTGCCGGGATTGGTCACCACCAGAACGGCGGCGGAAAGTCCTGTCGAACCGGCGAGATAGGCCAGAACGACACTCAAAATGGGAGAAACAACCTTTTTCATATTCATGGGACCATTCCACAACCCGGTGACCGCCACGACCGCCATTTTACTGAATCGTTCAAGAAAACAGTGATCCCGTTTCCCCGGCAGGCCTTTCCGACCTCGGAACCGACACGCCGCTCCCGCCGGCTGCCAGCGGGGCGGTTTCCGATCCGGCCTCCGGGAACAAAGAACTAATATTTGTTGGCGGCCTTCAATGCGTTGAGGCGCCGTTGTTCGGCCCGGCGTTTTTCCACCGCGGCCTGGAAGAGTGCCGGCAAGGAGACCTCCCCGGAAAACGGCCGCACTTCGGAAAATTCGTAAACCACCTCGCCGATCTGCACCCGTTGGGGGAAGCCGTCCCCGGCCCGGATCCAGGCGATAAGGACGTCCTTTTCCGGAAGTTCAAATTCCGCGACGTTTTGAAGCTGGTATTTGTGACAGGGCTGTTTTCCGAGCGTCTCGACCCCGACGTAATTGCGGAGGCTGATCCAGCCCAGGGCGGGAAACGACCTGACCCGAAAATCAAAAAGGTCCAGGGGGGCTCCGTCCCGGGGCGCCAAAACGGCCACATCCCCGGCATTGTCGTGCTGTTGAAGGATCTGATCCTCGACGACGTAGAAGGTCTGCGTGTGTCCGTCCGAAAACCGGGTCGTTCCCTGTTGTACTCCGTTTCGGCCGATGCGCATTTCAAAACGCACGGGAACCACCCGACCGGACGAGGACTCCGGCGATTCGCCGCGCGGCGCGGTGGGGTTCCTGATCTCAAGGCTCCATTCGGAGCCGGCCGGCGGCATGCGAACCAGGGGTGGTTTGGGAGGCGGCACCTGGTCCTGCGCCATCACCGCGGTCAGGGCTGCCGCGAGAATCAAAACGAAAGACACAAACTTATTCATACACAGCCTCCCATTGCTGATCGACCACCCGGCCCGTATAGCGGTCGATGGCGATTGCGAGCCAGTACCGTTTCTCCCCCTCGACCACAAAGTTTTCCCCGGAGGTCCCGCCCACCAGACGTCCGCTTTGAGCCACCACATCAATCAAGAGGTTCCAGGTACGGGTCTGCGTGGACGAACCCAGCGCCCGCACCACGGCCTCGCGGTGGGACTTGATCTGGTCCAGGCCGACACCGCCGGAGGACAGAAAATTCACGAGGTCGGAGACATTGCGGGGCACGGTTGCCGTCGGCTGGCCCGAAGCAAAGGAATAGCTGAGGAATTCCTGGCTGAGTCCGGCGGGTTCAGCGAGGGGCAGGCCGCCGGCGGGATCCTGCGCGGTCCCCTGCAGCAGGCTTTGAACGACGGCCGGCTGACGACTCTGCAGACTCAGGCGTCCCGCCGTCACCGCCGGTTCGTCGACGACGGAAAACAGATCCAGCAGCGCCGCATCCCCGCTGGTTTCATCAAAAAAGCTGAGGCTCTTCCAGGGCGTGTCGCGGAACACATAACCGAGTTCGCCCACGGATTGGAACGGCCGCTGCAAAATGACCGGCCGGCGGGAATATCCCGCGGCGCTCAGATCCCGATAGGGATTGGCGGAGTCGTCCAGCCACCCGTCCGCGGGACGGTAGATGCCGTCCGGATCGGGAAAGTTGATGTAGTGTCCAACCGCACTGCTCTGGCTCCTGCCGCCCTGCGGCCAAAGCGCGGGAAAGATGGGCGAGGCGGCGGAGTTCGTGTAGGGGAACGGCGTGGACGTCTGGATGCGGTCGTTGGTGTTCGTCCAGGTCGGAGGATCGGTGATGGCGCGGTAATTTCCCATGCTCGGCCCCAGACGATTGGTCCGCGGATCCCAGAGCGCGGCGAAATAACAAAGGGTCAGCGAACTGTGCTGCAGCCGCGCGGCGGAGGCAAAGCTCGGACCGAAACCGATGGTTCCCATCAATCCCGACCCCGTGATGCCCTCGTTTCCGGCGAAGGTCGCATAGGTTTTCAGCCGGTTTGTCTTCGTGCGATACTGCAGCCGGATGATCAGGTCGTTCACTGTCACGCGAAAAATGGCGGCGTCCTTCTCCGGCCGGTCATCCGGCCAGGTTCCCGGCGGGGATTCGTTTTGATAGGAATAAAGGGAAAAGACCTGGATGTCCTTGTTGGCCGTCGCATACGGCACGAGGGCGCCGAACCGATTGGCGGCCCCCGCGTCGCTGGCGGCGATGGGCTTCTCCCTGTAGGATTCAAATGCCGCAGACGGAAGAACAATCGGCGGCAGCCCGGCAAGGGACTTGTTCAACGTGCGAACCAGTTCCGTGTTGCTGCTGGCCCTGACGTCGGTGAGTGTTCCCCGGGCGATGTTCACCTCCACGGACGCCGGACTCTCTCCGGATGCCGGCGTCGAAGGCGCATGCGGGTTGAAAAACACCGGCGCCCAGATCATGTCGGCGGCGGTCAATTTGTTGGGCGTAACCGAAGTGTCCGTCTGACGCGGCGCGACCATCGCGATCTGATAAAAATACGGCAGATCCTCCACCCCGGCCACCTCCAGGCCGCCGTCCAGCGCAATGATGGTGGGATAGTTGTCACTGTCGGCCTGATCCACAATGCTCGCCCCGATGCGGAGAATCTGCAGGTCCTTGATGGATTCGTTGTAGGTCTGGTTGTTGGAACCGGCCAGCGTGGTTTGTTCGGCATGCTGTCCGAGGGAACCGGAGAGGAGCCCGGCTTTCAGGATCTCAAAAAAATTCGGCTCTCTCCGGGCCGCGGCCACCTCCGCAAGCGTCTTGATGGACAGCTGCGGTACCGCGGCGCCGTCGGAACCATAATAATCCCACCGTTCCTCAACGGGATTCCACTTCAGTCCGAAGCACGCAAGAATGGCCTCCTCACGATTCTCCGGAGAAAGCGATGGATCGAAGGCGGCCGGGTTGGGGCCGGAAGGACCGAGCCACGCGAGCTTTGCCAGCGAAAACCGCCGCACCAGCAACGGCTCCCCGGCCTCCGCCATCCGGGCGGGCTCCTTCGTTCCGTCATCCCGGTAATGCGGAATGGCTCCCCCGACCGTCAGTCGGACGGACGGGAGGTTGGGATTGGCCGGGGTGGGCTCCTCCGGACTCCAGGAGGGCGCGGTCAGGGAGCGCGAGAAGTGCGTGAGAAACGGCAGGGCATCCCGAAACCCCGTGTTCTGAACCGTGGCATATCGGATGAGATCCTGCCGGCTGTGGAAATAGTTGTTGGTGTAGGTCTGGGAACCTCCCCCGGCGTTGGTTGTCACCAGGGACATCAGGCCGGAACGGACCGCCGCGGCGGATATCCCGGGGTAGGGCGCGCCGGCGGAAAGGGCGAAATTGCGAAACGCAATGAAATCCGAGACATCCCCGCCGGGGATGTTCAGTGCGGAAAGGTCGGCGCCGGCCTGCGAGCCCTTCAGCGCATTGACCGAGGCGGAGCCGAGACCGGGAGGGTATCCGGCGGCATTGGCGTTGAGCAGGCCCCCGATGTCATAAACCTGATAGGCAAAACGGCCGATGACATTCGTCGAGGCCTCGGCGACCGGACCGGCCGTGCGACTGATGTAGATCCAATGCGGCAGCTGATCCGTCCCGGTCAATCCGGAACCGGACAGGAGCATGGGGACATTCCATCGATTGACGCCCACCTGCCGCCGATTGCGCGAAGGCTGCCCGGTGCCGTCTTCGGAGGCCCGGGGATCGACTCCGGGAACGCTCTGGCGGATGAGGTTGAAAAAGTTCGCATTTGTCGAAACCGCCGGCAAAACCCGACGCGCGGGAACGGCATTGGTATTGGCCCGTGGAAAATAAACCACCCTGCCGTTGTTCGTTTCGGAAAGGGAATGGGCCGGGTCCCGGATTTCCTCCAGAAAGAGCCCCGTCACATACTCGCCGGCGGTCCGGGCGAGCAATTCGGCCTCCGTGCGATGCACCCGGCTGGATTCGATGTTCCGGTTGGCGGTGACATGTGCAAAGAAGGCCACCGTCGCCACGGTGATGAGCACGATCAACGCCAGCACGACCACAAGCACCATGCCGCGCCGGCAAAGCAGGCGCCGTGAAGACCGGAAGGAGGGGGAGGAACGGCGCGGCATCATTTGAGGGAAAAGCTTCGCTGGGCGATCTGCAATGCGGAAACCGCCGGCCGGGGAATGCCGCCCAACTCTCCCGCCGAGACCGCCTTCGTCCACGCTTCCAGGGGCGTCTCGCCGACGGTCGGCGACGGAAGCAACGCCCCGATCTCCGCGGCCCCTGGCAGGCGCAGCGACTGGGAATCCAGGGCGGCCACCGCCACAATGAGGCCGACCACGCGCGACGGGGCATCCGCCGGATGAAGGGGAAGTCCGACAAACCCGTCCGGGATGGCCCGGCCAAAAAGGGAGCCCGTTCCCGCCTGCGTCACCGGCACCACATCGCCGTTTTCCAGCACCGCAACAGCTTCAAACCGCAGAATACCCGGCGCAATGACCGACGGGTCGGGTGAGGACGCCGCGCCGACGATCCGGTTGACCAGGTCGCTCTGCTCCCAGGTCACCTCCGCCCCGCGGCGAACCAACTCCCCGTTTTCCAGCCGGTAAACCACCGCCATGTTGCGGAAGCCCGCCACCCCGGAGGGGCCCCGGGTCTGGGTGAGAAAGGCCAGTTCGGTGTTGGAAGCCGTCGTTTTGGCAAAAAGCGTCAGCCCGTTTTCCGCAGCCAGTCCCTCAAGGTCCACGGCAAGCGCGTCCAGCACCGCCCGCGCGCGCTGCGTGGCATCCATCTGCTGCGTCACCGTCCGCGTGGTCTGGAGGGTGTGACTGGCGATCTGCGAGAGCAGAATCAACACCAGGGCAAACACCGCAACGGCGGCCAGCAATTCGATGAGAGTGAATCCGCGACGGTCCGGCATTCCGATCGGGAGGGTTGCAGGTTATTCCGGTGACCGAAAAACGACCCAGGTGGACACGGAGCCCTGGGCGTTGACCCAACGGGACTGATCCGCGTTCCAGATCGCCGCGTTCGGCCAAGCGACGGAGACCAGGGCGGCCCGCGTCGGCGAATCGCCCTGGGCGGGTTGGATTTCCACACGCGCCACCAAATGCCGGTCCGGAACCGACGCCGATGGGAGCCCCCCGAGGTTGAGATCCTCCAGGGTGACCGACGACCCGGCCGTGTCGGTCCACGTCAGGTTGGTATACGGACTGCCCGCCGCGTATTGGGCGGGATCGGTTTTTGTGGCTGCGCGAATCGCCTGGGCGATCTGTTCCATACACCGCGTCGCCCCCTCCTCCTGCCGGGTGACACGGACCGAAGCCAGCGCCGTGGGGAGCAGTCCGACCACCGCAAGAAGGCAGAAGGAGGCGATGCCAATGGCAAGGGCCACCTCGGCCAGGGAAAAGGCCCTGTCGAATTGGGACCGGTACGGGGAAAAATCCTTCATTGCAGACGGAGAATGTCCACGGTGCCAGTCGAACCTTCCACAATCAGGGCGGCATCGTCGGCGGAAGGAGATACCGTGTTCCCCCGCATTTCCCGAAGGCTGATGTCAATCAGGCGGTCGTAACCGTCGTTCGGCCCGACGACTCCCTGAAGAAGTGCCTCACCCCGCGGCGTGAAGGTCACCGAAAGACGGTCCTGGAAACTCGTGCCCCCCACGGCAAAGGCGATCCCCGCCTGATTCGTGGCCATGCTCGCCGTGGTGCGGTTCGGCGGCAGAAGGCTGCGGGTGTCGTCTTTCAGCGAGTTCCAGTCGGAAAGGGCCACGCCCCGGACCTTCACCACGCGGGTCAGGGCCGAAAGATTGGCGGAGTTGGTATTGGATCCACTGCCGTCCAGGGAGCAAACCGCCGCCGCATGGATCTCCGGGAAACCCGACACATTGGTCGACTGAAAACCCACCCACACATACGTCTGCCGCGCCACCGCCTCATTGCGGGCCAGTTCCAGCAGTCCGGCAATTTCGTAGGCCCCCTGCGTCATCGTCCGCGACCGGGTCAGCGCGTGAAAGGCCGGACTGGTGCACACCGCCAGGAGTCCCAGCACGGAAATCGTGACGAGCATTTCCACCAACGAAAATCCCCGCACGCGGACGCATCGCATCATTCGCTCGGAAACGGACAGGGTGGTGCGGGGGAGCTTCATCGGAATCGGTGGAAATTACTTCGATCAAGGGAGACTCTGGCAGGGATCGCCTTCTACAAGCCGGGGAAAACGATCTCGCAACAGAGAAACTCCACGGCCGAAGCATAACCGAATTCCTTCCCGGACCAAATGCCGGCTCACTGAATTCGTTCAGTAAAACGGGAGGACCTCCGAAGCCTCGGGGCCGCCCGGCGGGAGGCCGGCCCGGAACCCCTCAACCGTCCGCTGAGTCTCCTTCGGGCTCCGAAGGGGAGGGAATTTACCGGTGGAGGGGCTCGAACCCACACTCCCGAAGGAACGCGATTTTGAGTCGCGCGCGTCTGCCAATTCCGCCACACCGGCTTCGAGGAGAAGCCCAATGTTGCAGCATTTGGTTCTCCGCACAAAGCGAAAAAGGCGGGAATTTCAGGGTTTGAACGCCTTGGGAGGACCGAGGATTTCGGCGAGGATGATGGCTTTCCGCAACGAGGCGGGAGTGGACAGCAACTCGCGCACCCGCGGGGCTTCCGGAGCGGTCACCGTGGGGGCGGGCTCCCGGACGGCCGGGGCGATCCGCGACACCGCGGGCATGGCGGGAACGGGAGTCTGCGGGATTTCCGTCCTCGGGATCGGAGGGGGCCGCAGGACGGGCGGCGGCGTCTGCACGGCCGACTCAGGGACCGTTTCCTCCCGCCGGACCGGAACCGGGGGCGGTTCGGAATCGACCGGCAATCCCAGGGCTTCCATCAGCCGCCGCATGGATTCCTCGGGATTCGCGGGGGCTTCCGGAACCTCCTCGCGTGCGGATTCCGGCAATTCCTCCGGGGCTTCCCCGCGCTGCTGCATGCGCTCGAGTTTTCGCCGTTCCCGGAGCTCGGCGGATTTCTGGATCAGCCAATTGATGAAGCTGATCAGAGCAATGATCAGGATGAGAACGAGCTGATCCATTGGCTAATCCCGGTTCATGAATGAAGGTGCGCGGCGGTCCGACGCCCGACGGCGGCGCCGCCCGTCAGCCCTGCGAGCCTCCCTTTTCCGCCCCGGCGATGGCTTCGCGCATGGAGGTGTCGGACTGCAAATTTTTCATGCGGATGTAATCCATGATGCCAAGGTTGCCGCTGCGGAAAGCCTCGGCCATGGCGAGCGGAACCTGGGCCTCGGCCTCGACCACCTTGGCGCGCATTTCCTGGGTGCGGGCCTTCATTTCCTGTTCGCTGGCGACGGCGGCGGCGCGGCGCATTTCGGCCTTCGCTTGGGCAACCACCTTGTCCGCCTCCGCCTGCTGGGCCTGCAGGTTGGCGCCGACGTTTTCGCCGATGTCCACGTCGGCAATATCCACGGAAAGAATTTCAAACGCGGTGCCGCTGTCGAGTCCCTTGGCCAGGACGGTCTTGGAGATGCGGTCCGGGTTTTCCAGCACGTCCTTGTAGGAAACGGCCGAGCCGATGGAGGTGACGATGCCCTCGCCGACGCGGGCGATGATGGTTTCCTCGGTGGCGCCGCCGACAAAACGGTCGAGGTTCGAGCGGACGGTCACGCGGGCGCGCACCTTGACGCCGATGCCATCCCGGGCCACCGCATCGATGGTGGTCTTTCCGGAGGCCGGATTCGGACAGTCGATCACCTTGGGATTGATGCTGGTGCGGACGGCTTCCAGCACGGTTTTGCTGGTGCCCTTGATGGCGAGGTCGATGGCGCAGGCGCGGTTGAAGTCGAGCGCAATGCCGGCCTTGTCGGCCGCAATGAGGGCGAGAACCACGTGGGTGACATTGCCGCCGGCGAGATAGTGCCCCTCAAGGGCATCCGTGCTCACGTCCAGGCCCGCCCGGATGGCGGTAATGCGGCTGTCCACGATCAGTCCCACCGGCACCCGGCGCAGGCGCATGCCGATGAGCCGGGAAAACCCGACCGGTGCTCCCGCCAGCTTGGCACGCAGCCAGACCCCGAAGAAATTGATGATGACGATGAAGAAAACGAGGCCGATGACGGCCACGATTCCCAATAGACCGAAGGTGATGAGAGTCCCCATGGCAACAGGATTTGGCCCGCTACCTTACCCTTGCTTCGGGAATCGGCTACACCTTTTTTCGCACAAGGACGCGCAAGCCCTCCTCCCGGACCACCACCACCGGCTCCCCGGGCTGGACAAAATCCCCTTCCGAAACCACATCCACCTTGCGTCCTTCGATGACCGCCGTGCCGGCCGGTCGCAGGGCGGTGAGCGCCCGGCCCTCCTTTCCGAGCAGCCGGGCCGCCGACGTTCCCTGCCGCCCCGCAGGCGACGGAGGATGCAGCGTGATGCGTCGTCCGAGGGACGTGTGGGGAAAGGCAAACATCCAGACCACCAGCCCCACGCCGGTCAGTACGGCCAGGGCGACCGCAACGAGCGTGCCCCCGAAAAATCCATAGGCGCCGAACGCCACCACCGCCGCAGCGACCAGACACAACCCGCCCAGCAGTCCGAGAATCAGACCCGGGACAAAAACCTCCGCCGCCAGCAGGAGAAATCCCACCAGGCTGAGAAGGAGAATCGATTCAAACGCGCCCATCAAATCATTCGTCCTGGGGACCGATGGTGCGTTCGCCGGTCAAAACCTCCTGCACCGTGCCGACGGCGCGCAGGGTCGCATCCCTCACCTTGAGGGCGGTGCGCTCCACGGTGCCGCCGACGGCGCCGATCACCCCGCCGATTCTCCGCTCGACACTGGAAACCTCCTCCTCCACGTCCTCCTCGACATCCTGCCGGACAACGGCGGAGGACGGACGCAACGGCGCAATGATGGAACCATCCTCGGCCGAAATCTGCATCGAACCGACCTGGGCGCCCATGTTGTCGTAAAGGCGCAGGATCCACATCGGGGCGCCGGTGACATTGTTGGTGCGCAGCGTGTAATCGAGCCAGTTGAAGCCGATGCGCCGGTTGGCAGCCTGGCGGTTGGCGATGTCAAACGCGCGGTCGGAATCAATCTTGAAACGGGCCAGATTGATGGGACGCGCCCCGGCCACGCCGGGATATCCCCGAAGCGGGGTGCGTTCGGAAACAATCACGTCGCCCGAAGTCACAACCTCCTTCACCCCGCCGCGGGCGCCGGGATCGCTGTAAATCACCTTCCATTCCGAAGGACGCGGCTCGCCCCGCTCACCGATCACCTCCACCAGCGCCGCCGGAGGACGGACAACCTTCTGCGCGGTATTGATCGCCAGATGGGCCGGACCGCCGTCCGCCCGCACGGGCGAAACCGCCGCGAGGAAAGAAAGGAAAACGAGGATTCGTTTCATCGGCGCAAATGATCATGCAGGAGCGGCGGATTTTCCACGGAATTTTCCGCCTTTTCCCGGAAGGTCCCTTCCCGTCGGCGCTCCCGCGTCAGGGCTGAGTCACCTTGATGTCCCGGATGGAGATGGTTCTGCCGGGCCGGGCCAGATTGCCCCACTGGAGGCCGAGGGTCGCGGGTTCGCCGTCCTTGACGGTGAATTCCACCACATATTCCTTCCAGTCCCCGTCCAGGGTGAAGAACTTGCTGGCCAGAACCTCGCGTCCGGAAGGATCCGCGACCCGCACACTGATCGTGCAGTCGCCCGGCTCCGCCCTGGCCAGGAAGCTCAGCACATTTTCTCCGGGAACCGCCGACGGAATTTCCGCTCTCAGCTTGCTGCGCCAGGCTTCCATGGCCTCATCGGGAAACTGGAGGCGAAGCACCGGGATTTTGTCGGGTTCCTCGGTGACAACTTCCGCCCGGGCTCCCCGGTCGGCGGGAACGGTGACCTTCAGGGACGCCAGGTCGATGACCTGTTCCCCCGCCCGTGCCGATTCCCCGCCGAAACACAACGTAAAAAAGGCCGCAAGGACCAGGGGACGGCACCGCAGAAAAGCCCCCGCAGGGCGAAAAGGGAATCTTGCCATTCCCTCCTTTTTAACACGCCGGGATTCCCGCCGCCAGCTTCAATCCGGACGCCGTGGGGATATGACCCATGGACCCATAGAACCTATTCAAGACCCACAGGTCCCATCCCCCCGGGCGACGCGGCACAAAATTCCCGGGAGGCTTTTTATGCGCGTCGGTTTGGCCGTGATCCGGATGAAACCTCCGTCTCCCCCGGGTACCCCGCCCGCCGCGGCTCGCGCCGGAAAATCCCGCTGGCTTCGCCGGGAGGAAGATGAGAAAATTCCCCGATGCCTGCGGAAGTCGAATCGCTTCGCAAATCCCTCCAGATCTACAAGGGTCTGGTGGAGGTGAGCGGGCTCATCAACTCCATCACCGATTACAACGAACTTCTGCGGGCCATTCTCGACGTGGCCCGGCGGGTGGTCCTCGCGGAAGCGGCGTCCCTGTTTTTCGTCGACGACACGGGCGATCTCAACCTGGCCATCGCCTCATTTTGCGAGGGACAGTTTGCCGAGCCCAAGATTCGCGTGCCGCGGGGCCGGGGCATTGCCGGCTGGGTGGCGGAACGCGGAGAGAGCCTTCTCATTCCCGATGCCTACGCGGACGACCGCTTCTACAAGGACGCCGACAAGCAGACCGGCTTCCGCACGCGATCGATCCTGTGCGCGCCGTTGAAATTCGAAGGCCGGGTCATCGGGGTGCTGCAGATCCTCAATCCGCGGGACAAGCCCGCCTTCGAGGAGGAGGACCTCGAGGGATTCACGGCCTACGCCAACCTCACCGCCACGGCGATTGAAAAACTGCGTTCCGTGGAGCGCATGCGCGCGCAGGAACGGGTGGAGCGCGACCTCGCAATCGCCTCCGACATCCAGCGCGAGCTGCTCTCCCGCGCCATTCCCGCCGACATCGTGGGCGCGCACTTCGCGGCCTTCAACGAAGCCGCCTCCAACGTCGGCGGGGATTTTTACAACGTCTTTGTCAAAAACCCCTACGAGATCTACTTCGCCATCGGGGATGTCTCCGGCAAGGGCATTGCGGCGGCCCTCCTCATGGCCCAGACGCTCAGCGCGATGCAGTTCGTTTTCGCCGCCACCACCAGCCCGGCCGACGCACTGGTCAAGTTGAATTCCACGCTGAATGAGCGGATTGTACGGGGAATGTTTGTCACCACCCTTGTGGGCCGGCTGACCCCCGGGTCGGGCCGCGCCGAAATTGCCAGCGCCGGACACTGCAGGCCGGTCGTGCTGCGGGCCGACGGCCGCGCCGGCGAGGTCGAAACGGAGGGCGCCCTGCCGCTGGGCATTTTGCCGAAGGTGGCCTACCGTCAGGGCAGGATCGACCTGGCTCCCGGAGACCTGCTGATCTGCTACACGGACGGACTCTCCGAATCGCGCAACCCCGGATCGGAAATGTTCTTCGAGGAAAAGATTCTCTCCGCGCTGGACGGTCTCCCATCCGCATCCCCCCAGGACGTCATCGATCGCCTGGTGGAGGCGGAACGCGCGCATCGTGGCAACGGCCGCCGGCTTGACGACCTGACCATTCTGGTGGGAGGCCTGACATGAAACGCAAACTCACCTTTGCAAGCGACACCTGCCAACTGGCCGAGGTGCGCCGCGAGGCCCGCGCGTTCCTGGCCGAATGCGGATTCGAAGAATGCGCCGCCGAGCTCCTGATTCTTGCGCTCGACGAGGCCTGCACAAACATCATCCGCTACGCCTATTCCCACGAATGCCATCCCATCCGCCTGCAGATGGAACGGTTGCGCGACCGCGTACGCTTCGTGCTGCGCGATTACGGAAAATCCTGCGACCCCAGCAAAATCCGCAGCCGCGCCCTGGAGGACGTCCGCCCGGGAGGAGTCGGCGTCCACATCATCAAACAGGCCTTCGACATCGTTTTGTACAATCCCCGCCCCCGCGGAACCCAGTTGATCCTCGAGAAAAAATTCGCCGGGGAACTCATGTCCCAGCCGTGACCCGCGGGATGCGGGCCGGACGCGCCCTTCCACGGGATCCACTTCAATACAGGTAGTGTCGCGGCAACTGGAAGGCGTTCTCGATGTGGCGGATCTCCGGCGGCGAGGTCATCACCACCTCCACCACGTCAAACCGGAAGGTGATGTCCGGCATGTCCAGCATCTCCAGCCAGGTCATCGCACCCCGCAGGATGAGACGCCGTTTTTTGCGGTCCACCGCGGAGAACGGACGGCCGAATTCCTCGTCGCTCCGGGTTTTCACCTCCACGAAAACCAGTTCGTTGTGGGCCTTGTCCCGGCACACAATGTCCACCTCCCCGCCGTGCGGGGCGCGAAAATTGCGGTAAAGGATTTTGTGGCGGTGACGCCGAAGGTAGTCGACCGCCGCCTGCTCGCCCCTCCGGCCCAGCAGGAGATGGGGCGGCTCGGGGCGACGCCGTGAAAACCACCGGACCATCCGGGAAAGGACGCTCATGAAAGCATCCCACCGAAACCCCACGAACGCGGCAATTCCCCAAAATGGGGGGATGCCCCCCCGCAAAAGGGCAATGCATGTTTGAATGAAGAGACCGTTCAAAAACGGTTTCCTTCCGGCCGTGCGGACTTCCGGCTGTTCACGGTTTTATGCGGCCGATCACGACGGCCATTCCCCCCCACCAGCGAAACCGCCGGGGACGGCAGCGCCATCAACGGGGACAAGAAGGCGATTCTGCCGTGTCTGCCGCCCCGCGTCGAAAAGAACAACACGCGGCAGGGTCCGATCTTCGTCTGCCCCGACGCCCGATACGAGGGGTATGCAAACGCGATTTTTCCCGTCCGCCGCGAACGCCTTGGTCGGCCCGCACAGCAGGAAACCCAGACCGACGCCCCCCGTGAGCGTCTCCCGGAAAATACCGCGGATGCGCCTTCAATAGGGCGGCCAGCACGGAGGACGTTCCGCCGGACGCGGCAGGAAGGCGCCGGACCAAAACCGTCGGGCATGCTTGCCTCATGGAGCGTTTCGTTTCAAACCGCCCCGCGCTGAGCCTCCAGCATTCCGCGGATCTCGTTCATCCTCCGGCGGCCAAGATGATAAAAGAGAATGAGCACGAGCGCCGCCAGCCAGAACACCAGCGGCAGCGTGATGAAAACCCACTTGAGACGCCCGACAATCTCCGGCGATTGGGCGGCGAGTTTCACGTTGAATCCCGAGAACTGCAGCGCCCAGCCGCCGATGCCGGCTCCCGCCACCGATCCCACCTTGGCAAACCAGGAATACACGGCGTTGAGCGAACCTTCCCGTCGCCGTGAGGTGTGCACCTCGTCAAAGTCCGCCACGTCGGCCTTCATCGAAGGAATGAACATCCAGATCGCACCGATCGCGCCCGTTTCGAAGACGGCCGGCAGCAGCTGGAGGTACGGCATGTCGGGACGCAGGCAGACGATGTTCAGCAGATGCCCGCCCAATGTCGCGGACAACATGAGGGCGACAATGATCCTCTTGTCGAGACGCTCACCCAGCCATGTCCAGAGAGGGATGCCGAGGATGCCGAAAATCATCACTAGGGTCGATTTCCAGCCGCCGATGATGAAGGCCCGGGCGGTGTCCCCCTGGTTGACGTAATAAATGTTCACATACTGACCAAGGGTGCTGCTGATGGCGTTTCCCAGAAGAAGGAAAAAACTGATACCGATGAGACTCCAGAGCGGGGCACAGCACAGGGATTCCGCAAGGCTTTTCCAGATCGATTCGCGGGTTTGAGCGATCACCGCCTTTTCGTAATAACGTTCCTTCACGAAGACCGCGGGCAGGATTCCCAGGACCAGGATCAGGATCGCGATCCCCCAACTGCAGGCGCGCACCCCCTCGACCACATCCGGCTTGCCGGTTTCCGGGTTCAGGAACCAGCTTGAGGTCGCGATGGCCAGCACCCAGCCGCCGGCGAAATAGACAAGTTTCCCGGCAAAGGCCACCCACGCCGCCACCCTCGTCCGCTCGTCGTAACTCGGGGTGAGCTCCATCTGGAGGCTGTAAAAACTGACCCCCCAGACCGAATAAGCCGTGAAATAAATGCAGCCGAAGACGCTCAGCACAACCAGCGCGGTGGTGGAGTCCGGCCCGACCGGCAGCCGCCAGAGCAAAAGATAAAGAACGGCGGTGAGCACCCCGCCGGCGAAGATGTAGGGACGGCGGCGTCCCCAGCGGGTCCGCGTGTTGTCGGAAATGTTGCCCAGCACCGGATCGACAAAGGCGTCGCAGGCCCGCAGGATCATCAGCACGGTGCCCAGCACGGCCGGCGCCACGCCCAGGCCGATGTTGAAAAAGGGCATCCACAGCAGGCTCGTCGTCATGTTCGACGCGAGATAGTCGACGCAATATCCCGCACTGAAGGCGAACTTCTGCAGCGCGGGCACGCGGTCGGAAGGGGCGATGGAGGATTTCATGGACGGGAACCACCGGCCCTCCGGGGGATGGGACGCGCCATCCCGGTCGACACGCTTCTCATCATGCGGCAAGTTTCGCAAAAGCCCGGCGCACGATGGCGCGGGCGTCATTCCTGTAGGCCCCAGCCAGATCGTCGAACGGCTGTCCGAGGCGCGACCGGATCCGGCAGATGATGAGGTGCAACTGCCACAAATGATCCTCGCGCACCTCGATGCCGGTGCGATTGCGAAGTTCGACCGGCTTCTCCTTCCGCAACGTTCTCCAGATGGACCGCGAGGGTTCCAGCAGCCGGTCCGGAAGCGGATGCCTGATCAAAAGGTCGGCGATTTCCGCCGCCTCCCGGAAGGAAATGCGCCCGGCCAGCGCGAGCCGCTCAAGGGTCAGCGCCAGCGCGGTGCGCACGTTGAGAATGGCCGACGGATCATCGGCCAGCTCCCGGAGCCGCCCGAGACAACGCGACGTCCCGCAGCGCCGCAGCAACACCGCCGCCAGCAGCCAGAAGGGAATGTCAATTTCCTGGCCGTGCGCTCCGGTGTTGTCCTTCGACGGGGGAAGCCCCTCCTCGCGATCCGCAATGGCCTGCACCAGGCGCGGCTCCGCAATGGTGTCATTCCACATCGCCAGCACGGTCGCCGCGTAAAACGAGACCGTGGCGGACGGATGCCGGAGGGCGTCCCGCGTGATCCCGCCGTAGCGCTCCCGGTCCTGCATAATCCGCCAGAGATGAATGCCGGGACGCCCCTGTCCGAGCAAACGGGCGGCCTCCCCGACCGACAGCTCCGGGACTTCGGCGCGGGAAGGACCCGCGGGGTCGCGGTCCAACCGCGACCGCAGTTCGGAAAGATTAACCTCCCGCGAGCGGCCTCCGTTCCCGACCGCCAGCGCCGCGGCCACGCCGGCCGCCTCCCCCAACCGCTGCATGTCCCGCTGCATGCGCACGGCATAGGATGCCGTGACCTCCATGCCGGAAGCCCGGCAGGCGATCCACACATTCTGCAGTTCTTTCGGCAGAAGCATGCGGTAAGGCAGGTGGGCCTTCAAAGGATGTCGAAACAGCCGACACACCCAGTAGAAGAAAATCGCCTCGTCGTCCTCAAACTCGTAATCGATGGAATGCGTGTCCGCTATCGCCCCCGCCTGACCAATCGTATCCGGAAAGGGAGTGTGGTTCACGAGATTGGAGAAGGTCAGAATGTAATCGGTCTCGATCTGACGCGATTGCCGGACACCGATCAGCGGCGCAATGGCAAAGAGGTTGCAGTTCGGCGCGAGACGCCCGGCATACTGGGAGACTCCCTCCAGGCGGGCGCGGGAAAGGTCCTCCGGATCGGTCGAATCGACCCACCCCGCATCGAAGTTCTCCGTATTGACAATCAACCGGTCATCGCCCGTCCGGAAAACGAGGGCCGGCTGCGAATAAGCCAGCGGACGCCCATCCCCCGCACGTCCGCTCCGGTATGCGTTCCCCGCAAACGCACACAGGTCGCCATCCCCCGTGCAGTCAATGAACGTGGCGGCCTCGATGCGGACCGGCCCGTCATCGCCCGCCATCACAATGGCATCAAGGGTGCCCTCCGGACCCTGCTCGACTCCGCAGAGGAGCATGCCGTTCAAGAACCGCACCCCCGCTTCCTGGAAGGCTTCGAGGATCGCCAGCTTCTTGCTCTCGTAATGCCAGCGATGCTTGGATTTCGCTTCCCCCTGCAGCAGAACATCCATCGCAAAGGTGCGCCGGTCGATTTCCACCTGCAGCCCCCCCTCGAGACCGTGGAAGTACGCGGAAATGGCGGCGCCGGTGCCCACACCGCCGGGAAAGGAGGCGAACTCCAGCGCGAGAACATCCGCCCCCTGCCTGGCGGCCGCGAGGGCGGCAAGGGCTCCCGAAGTGCCGGTTCCCACCACCGCCACCTCGCAGCGCAGACTCCGGGCGCCCCGGGCGGGCGCCGGAGCCTCCGGGACGTTCCCGGGGCTGCGCGACGGAGCCCCCGTCCTAAGCCATGCGGCGGCCCGGTCGGACCCCCAGGAAAATCTCGCGGCAAGCGAAGCAAAGGAGCCGGACGAAAACGCCGGACTGAGATTCAGAAGGTTGTCCGGCCGGTTGAGCACCGGGGGGCGCCCGGTTTCGCCTTCATAAAACGGAAACGCCCGGGTGGAACACTGGCTCACAATCACCTCGGGCGTGGCACAAACCGCCTCCCGCATCCGTCCGAGAATTCCGATCACCGTCCTGTGCCACGGCTCCCCCGCATCCACCCAGCTGAGACGCCGCTCGGTCGCCCGCAGGGATCGGGAAAGCTCCAGCCCCTCCTGGCGGCAGAACTCCGCCAGCTGAGCGTCATACCGGTCCCAGACCATCGACTGAAGACAGATGGTTTGCATGATCCTCGCGGTTCTCCTTTCCGTCCGATTCCCCTCGTCCCACAACACGCCAAGCACGCCGTTCTCGGAGGCATCCACCCAATGGTGCGCCCGGAGCCGACGGGATCCCGCCTTGGTCGCCACGGTGAGGGAGTGGATGCCGCCGGACACGGCACAAAGGGCCGCGGGCATCGCATAAAACAACACCCGAAAGGGCGATTTCCCGGTCGCGATCTCCCAGGCGGCGTGGACCTCGGTGGCGGCAATGTCCAGAAAGGCGTCATTCTTCACGGGCAGGGATTGCCGCCACTGCCGCCAGGCGGGATGCCCGTCCCCGCCCGCCAATACACACTGCAGCGCCTGGGTCGATTCCCAAAGCAACTGGCCGCTCGGCTCCAGCAACAATACCGACCGACCGACCGCGGCCAATTCCCGGGCCGCCGCCCAGCCGATGTAACCGCCTCCCACGACAATCACATCAAACACGGAATCGAAGACGGAAACATAAGGGGTGCCGGATGACAGGGGCTGCATAGGGTCCTTATGGCACGGACGTTCCCGGGGATCACGGAAAGCTTCATTCAAACATTCGAATTTTGGCATCCTTCCGGTTCCCCGATTGGAAAGCGATGCCACCTGCACGCTGAATTTCAAACTGACCCGCACCGCATCCGGAGCCACTTTCGCCTGCGGCCTTCCGGAGTTTCCCGGATACGAGGCGACCTTCGATGAAACCGCCGGCGACATACTTTCCCGTTTCGAATCATCGTGATGTACGGGGCACGAAGCGGCATGGGCCGCTTCATTCTGGAACGGATCACAATCGGGAGGCGGCAATCCGGGAACGCCCTCCCGCGCGCCGCGGCGATGGGCGCTCCGCCGGCTTGCCGCCGAGAGACGGGGAAACCTCCGGCCCGGCGGGGCGGAGGGTCGGGCCGTCGCGAAAGGCCCCCGTGATCATGGTGGATCGCGGCGTGTCGGGCACGCCGTACGCCTGTTCGTGAATGAGTGAAACCAGAAAGTTCACCGCGTTGGAGGCCAGGGTTTCCACCTTGGTGTCGAATCCGGCAAACAGTTCCTCACGGTCCCTTTTAACCACGGACCACGTCGACAGCAGCGAAAAGCCGAGCTGCCCGGGAATCCTCCATCCCCGTTCCACAAGCACGTCATACTCGGAGGCATAGGAAATGAGCACATCAAGTTTTTCCCGGCGCACCCAGCGCTCGAAGGCGGTTCCCTGCTTCGGGTCCCCGCTGAAAATCGGGATGGGCCGTTCCGGACCGTTGCGGCTCTGGTCCAGCAAATAGGCGGCATGCAGCATGCCGCGCGTGTTTTCGCTGGCCCTTTGCGGCAGGCTCAACCCAATCCGCCGGTACCCCCGTTTTCGCAACTCCTCCAGATGCGCCAGCATGTTCTGGAAATGGTCAAACACCGCCCGGTGAAACCTCGGCTGACTGACGGAAAATCCATAGGCCACCGTGATCCACGGGCCCCAGTCTCCGTCCAGTACGGTGTTCGGATTGCGCATGGGGCCGATGAGCACGCCCCGCAGGCCGCTGTTTCGCCAGATCGCTTGGAGCCGCCCGATGTTCATGCCTTTTTCCCTCAGGTTGAACGGGATCAGACGGTATCCAAGACGTTCCGCCTGCCGGGCGGCACTCCGGTGGACGATGGAGGCCAGCGACTCCGGCTTCATCTCCTGATCGACAAGATAGGCCAGCCCGCTGTGCACGTCTTTCGGACGGGTCGCGCTCCGGTAGGCGCACAGGGCCCGCATCATCGCATCGGGCACATACCCCATCCTCTCGGCCAGTTGCCGGATCCTCTCCCGCGTGGCCGGTCGAAGCCGGGGATCGTTGCGCAGGGCCAGCGACACGGTGGAAAAATGCACCCCCGCCTCGGCGGCCACCTGTTTGATGGTGACTCTTGCCATAAGCCGAAGGGGCATGCTCGAAGGCGCCGGAGTGCCGGTCAAGGGGAAAGATTCTAATGTTTGAATTCTTAAACGAATGACGCCGACTGCGGTCCCCGCGCCCTTGGGCACAGCCCATGCCCACCGCCTTCACCCTGCTGGAAGCCCTGGAACACGTCCACTCCCTCCGCGGCCCGCCCCGACATCGAACTGACGAGCGGCCCCGTCCGCACGCGACGGCGCGGGCCGGGAACCCGTCAAACCATCTCGCAGGCGAGCCGGATGGCGGCGATCATGCTGTCGGGCCGGGCGAGGTTTTTCCCGGCGATTTCGAAGGCCGTGCCGTGGTCGGGGCTGGTGCGGGGATAGGGCAGTCCGAGGGTGACATTCACCCCCTCGTCAAAGGCATGCAGTTTCAACGGAATGAGCCCCTGGTCGTGGTACATGCAGAGGACCCCGTCAAACTCCCCGCCGGCCGCGCGATGAAAGAGGGTGTCCGGAGGATAAGGACCGGAAATACGCGCCCGCGATTTCCAGAGCGCCTGAAGCTCGGTCACGGCCGGCCCGATGATCTCGATTTCCTCGCGGCCCATTTCGCCCTCCTCCCCGGCGTGCGGATTGAGTCCGGCCACGGCGACACGCGGACACTCCCATTTCCGGCGGCGGAGGAACTCGACGAGCAGTCCGCCCACGCGGACGATTTCCTTCCGGCTCAGCAGGGCGGGAACATCCTTCAGCGGCACGTGTACGGTGGTCAGGGCCACCGTCAGCGCCCCCCCGGTGAGACACATGGCGAAGTTTTGCGTGCCGGTGCGATCGGCAAAAAACTCGGTCTGTCCGGGAAACCGGAACCCCACCTCATACATGGATTTTTTCGAGATGGGACCGGTGACCACGGCCTGGATTTCCCCGCGCTTCGCCAGGCGCACGGCTTCCTCCAGGGTTTCGAAGGCATGCCGGGCGGACTCGCGGGTGGGATGTCCGGGTTGAAACCGGTCGGTTTCGCCCAGAACGCGGTAGCCGAACCCCTCGGGCAGGCGTCCGGAGACGAGGGCGCCGCGAATGACCTCCGGGCCGATGCCGGCCGGGTCGCCGCAGGTGAGGCCGATGACGGGTTTCATTTCGTGCGCGGAGGCGACGGCGGCGCGGCGCGGCGTCGCCGGAAGCTTACGACAGGATCTTGATGTAGGCCTTCTGGCGCAGGCTGTCGAGCCAGCGGTCCTGCGCCTTCCGGCGCTCCTGCTGGGTGAGGTTGCGCTCGATTTCCTCGCGGACTTCGCTGATGGGCTTGACGGTGGCGTTTTTCTTCGCCTCGACCATCATGATGTAATAGGAATCGCCGATCTGGACGACCGGGCTGATCTCCCCGGGCCGCAGGGAAAAGGCCACCTTGGTGATTTCCTCGTTGAGCATGTCGCGCTCGACCCACCCCCAGTCGCCGCCGACGTCGCGGGTGTCGTCCTCGGAATACATCCGGGCGATGCTTTCAAAATCGCTGCCCTGGACGATCTTTTCGCGGATTTCCCGGGCCAGCTCCTTCTTGCTGCCGACGGCGGGAATGTCCCCGCTGTTGCCTTCGCGGATGATGATCATGCGCAGGCGAACCTGCTCGGGCGTGGCAAACTTGGCCTTGTTCTTGTTGTAATAATTCTGAATCTGGGTCGGCGAGATGACGAAGTTGTCGCTCATCTTCGACTGGCGCATCGCCTGCACGATGATCTTTTCCTTCTCGATCTCCTTGAAGCGCGTGAGGGTGTAACCTTGGGCCTGGAGGGTGCGGACGAAGGCGGAACGGTCGCCGCCGAATTCCTCGCGAATGATGCTCTGCACCCGGTCATCCACGACGTAATCGGGAATGTTGGCGCCCTTTTCCTGCATTTTGCGGAATTCCTGCAGGATGAGCTGGCGGTCGATGAGATCCTTGAGCGCGGAGAGGCGCATTTCCTTCAGTTTTTCCTGAAGTTCGGCCCCCCGGTACATCTGACGCAGGGCCTGCTCCCGGCTGCCCACGAGGTCGCGCACCTGGGAGATCGTGATGACGTCGTTGTTCACGATGGCGGCGATGCCGTCGATCACCTCGGCCCTTTGAGCATGAACGCCGCCGACCAAAGCCAGCAAAAGGATGGTGAAAACTGCGAGGCGTTTCATGGAACAGGTATCGAATCGAGATGGGTCAGAATCTCGCGCAACCTAGAATCCGGGTCCGGCGAGGTCAAGCGGGGAAACCTGCCCCCCGGCTGGAGGAGTTCGCGGCGTTGCGTGAGCATGATCCGGCCGTCCCGGGACTCGACCATGGTAATGCGGCGGCGGGCCGCCTCCAGGCGGATGAGGGCGCAAATCAGGGCATTTTCGGCGGGAACGGGCAGCGGACCGAACCGGTCCCGCCACTCGGCCCGGAGGGCGTCGATGGCGGCGCGATCCGGCGCCTCGGCCAGGCGACGGTAGCAGGCGATGCGGGTCTGCGGGTCGAAGATGTAGGCCGTGGGCAGAAACGCGCCGGCCCTTTCCCCGGGTTCCCTCCGCCACTGGGTCTCGTCCGTGGTGAGAAAGTCGAGGCGCAGGCCGGCCGGCACGCGCGGCCCCTGTCGCACCCCCTTGAGGGTGTCGACGGCATGCTTGAGCAGCTTGCAATAGAGGTCGAAGCCGACGGCGATGATATGACCGCTCTGGGCCGTGCCGAGAAGGTTGCCCGCGCCGCGGATTTCCAGGTCGCGCATGGCGATTTTGAATCCCGATCCGAGGTCCGAATACTGCTTGATGGCGGAAACGCGCTTGCGGGCCGCCCCCGCCATCAGATCGCGGGGCAGCATGAGATAGGCATGGGCCTTGACCTGGGACCGGCCCACCCGTCCGCGCAGCTGATACAGGTCGGCGAGTCCAAACAAATCGGCGCGGTCAATGATGATGGTGTTGGCGTTCGGGATGTCGAGGCCGCTTTCAATGATGGTCGTGGACACCAGCACGTCCGCCTCGCCGGAGACGAAGGTCCGCATGACGGCCTCGAGTTCGCTTTCACTCATCTGGCCGTGGCCATAAACGACCCGCGCGCCCGGACAGAGCTCCCGGATGCGGGCCGCCACCCCTTCGATGGTGCTCACGCGGTTGTGCAGAAAATACACCTGTCCGCCGCGGGCCAGTTCGCGCTGGATGGCGTCGCGGAAAATGCGTTCGTCGTAGGCGCAGACAATCGTTTCGACGGGCTGGCGGTTGGCCGGCGGGGTTTCGATCACCGACATGTCGCGGGCGCCCATCAGGGCCATGTAAAGGGTGCGCGGGATGGGCGTGGCCGAGAGCGTCAGGACATCGACCTGGCGGAAACGCTCCTTGAGCATTTCCTTGTGTTTCACGCCGAAGCGCTGTTCCTCGTCAATGACGACCAGGCCGAGGTTTTTGAAGGCCACATCCGGGGAAACCAGCCGGTGGGTGCCGACCACCACGTCGACCTCGCCGGTGACCAGTCCCTTGAGCACCTTTTGCTGCTCGGCGGCGGTGCGGTAGCGGCTGAGCAATTCCACCCGCACCGGATAGTCGCTCATGCGCTCGCGCAGGGTCTGGTAATGCTGTTGGGCGAGCACCGTGGTCGGGGCGAGAAGGACGGCCTGCCGGCTGCCCATCACGGCCTTGAAAATGGCGCGGATGGCGACCTCGGTTTTTCCAAACCCCACGTCGCCGCAGATGAGGCGGTCCATGGGACGCTCCGACTCCATGTCGGCCTTGGTTTCGGCAATGGCCCGGAGCTGATCCTGGGTCTCCTCGTAGGGAAAGGCGTCCTCGAATTCCTGCTGCCAGCGCGTGTCGGGCGCAAAGGCGTGGCCGGGGATGGTGTCGCGTTCGGCCTGCAAACGGAGCATGCGGGCGGCGTAGTCGAAGATCGACTGCTGGGCCTTTTTCTTCGCGCGCTGCCAGCGTCCGTCGTTGAGATCGGAAAGCTCGGGGTGTTTTTTTCCCAGGCCGACGTAACGGGCCACCTGCCAGGCCTGGTCGAGCGGCACGTAGAGGCGGGCGTCATTGGCGTATTCCAGCGCAAGCACCTCGCCCTCGTCGGTGCCGGGCGGTTTTTGCAGGCCGAGAAAACGTCCCACGCCGTGCTCGAGATGCACGACGTAGTCGCCGGGCTCGAACTCCGTGAAGTCCACCGCGGCCCGTCCGGAAAGGACGCGTTCGCGGCGGAGGGCCAGGCGGCGGGACCGCATGACCGCCGAACGTCCAAACAACTCGGCGTCCGACAACACCGCCAGCTTCGCGGCCGGAAACACGAAGCCGCGCGCCACCGGGAGCTTGAGAAACTCCAGCGCCGAAACCTCGCATTCATGTTCCTCCGCGAGTTCGCGAAAGCGCTCGATCTCGCCCTCGCTGGCGGCGGCGATGACCACCGACCAGTTGTCCGCGCGCCACCGGTCGAGCTGACGGAAAAAGCGGTCGCGCCGCACGGCGTCGAGCACGAGGTCGCCGGCGCCGAAGTCCGCGAAGGGCTGCGGAAAAAACTCCGCCCCGGGATCGTCGCCGCCCTCGGCGAGCCGGATGGACGGCGAACGGCGGGTTATCGCGTCGTCCGGTTCGTCGGCGGGGCCAACGGAAATGACCCAATCCTCCCGGCGCCGGTATTTGGCCAGCGGGGCCAGGCGTTGATCGATGCGGCCGGCGAGGATTTCCACCTCCGTGCGCTCCCCGGTGGAGATCTGGGTGTGCAGGTCGAAGACCCGGATGGAATCCACCGTCTCGTCGTCGAGTTCGATGCGGTAGGGCTGGGGGGCCTGCCAGGAAAAGACGTCGAAGATGCCGCCGCGGATGGCAAACTGTCCGCGGGTGGCCACCTGTCCGGCGCGTTCGTATCCGTTGGCGGTCAGGGTTTCCACCGCGCTTTCGAGGGCGAGCGTGTCCCCCTTCGCGACGCGCAGGAGGGCGCCGGCCAGGGCCTCGGAGGCCGGAACCTCCTGGTCCCATTGCGCCCGGTGAATGACCAGCGGACCGCAGAATTCCCTTCCCCCCAGCGCGCGGAGAATCTCCAGGCGCTCGGCGGCGGTTTCGGGATCCGGCAGGGCCTCGCCCGCCACGGGCAGGTCCATCTCGGAAAAGATCCGCGTCCCCGTGCACCAGGCGGCCAGTTCGGCGGCGAAGTTTTCCTGGGCGCGCACGTCGGGGCATTCCACCCAAAAGCGGCGGCCCGGATGCGCGCGGACGATCAGCGCGGCGAGAAAGGGCTGCGCCGCCTCCGCCACCGCGCCAAAGGCGCGTGGTTTTTCGAGGCGTCCCTCCAGTGCGCGGGCCACCCGTGCAAAAAGCGTCTCACTGTCGAAGGACTTCTTCACCATAGGAAGCGGCGAGACGCTCTCCCGTGGCGCGCGAGGGCAGCGCACGCCCTTCGATTTCAGCCACCGGGACGACGCCCAGGCGACTGTTGGTCAGGAAGCATTCCTCCGCCGTCTCCAGATCCTCCACCATCAGCGGGATTTCTTCAACTGCCGTGCGGCGTTTCACCCAGGCGCGCACCACGCCGTCGCGCGCGCCCTCCGCCGTCGGGGGAGTGAGGACGCGGCCGTCCCGCACGACAAAGAGGTTGGCCATGGACGCGGACATCACCCCGCCGTGCGGATTGCTCACCACCGCCTCGTCGAATCCCGCCCGGCGCGCCTCGGCGAACGCCTGCACCTGCGGCCAGTAGCAGCCGGTTTTCCAGCCGCCCAGCACGGGGGCCACGGGCGCCCGGAAAAGGGTCAGACGGCGACCGCGGACACGATCCGCCCGGGAGGGAAATTCCGCCTCGTCAAACAGGGCAAACACCCGCGGGGCCGACGCCGGCGCGGACGGCGCCCCGTCGCCGGCGGTCACATAAATGCGCAACAGGCCGTTTTTTTCCGGAGGACGCGGAAAGGCCGGGATCTCCGGCACGGCAAACCCCGCGGCGGCTCCCGCCCGATGCAGGCGGACGAGGTGTTCGTCCCAAAACAACAACCGTCCTTCGAAAACGGCGATGGTTTCAAAGACGCTCATGCCGTAACGGAAGCCGCGATCCGTCACCGGCACGGCGGCGCCTTCCGCGAAGGCTCCGTCCCGGAGGGTCCAGATCACTCGTCGTCCGCGCCGCCCAGGGCGCCATTGCGTTCGAGACGCTTGCGCAGCGTGGCGCGGGTGATGCCCAGCAGCTTGGCGGCGCGCACCTGATTGTTGCCGGTCTTTTCCATGGCCCGCAGGGTGAACTCCCGCTCGAGCCAAGGCAGAAGCTGGATGTTGGGATCGGCCGCCGCGGCGGCGAAGAGCACCTCAACCGCCTTCTCCGCGGTGTCGGGCACGGGAGCGCCGGTTGGCTGCTCGGGCGCGAGCGAAACCTGCCCCAGCGGAATGTCCTTGGGCAGCAGCACGTCGGCCGTGGCCAGCACGGACGCGCGCTGGATGGTGTTTTCCAGTTCGCGCACGTTGCCCGGCCAGGGATAGGCCTCGAGCACGCGGGCGGCCTCCTCGGAGAGTTTGAGGAGCGGACGGTGTTTGGCGTGGGCGATCTTCTGCAGGAAATACTCCGCCAGCAGCCGGATGTCATCCACGCGCGAGCGAAGCGGCGGCAGGTGGATGCGCACCACGTTGAGCCGGTAAAACAGGTCCTCGCGGAAGGTCTTTTTGGCGACCTCCTCCTCGAGATGCTTGTTGGTGGCGCAGACGATGCGCACGTTGGTGCGGATGGTCTGGTTGCCGCCCACGCGTGAAAACTCGCCCTCCTGCAGGACGCGCAGGATTTTGCTCTGCACCTGCAGCGGCATCTCGCCGATTTCATCGAGAAACAGCGTGCCGTTGTCACACTGCTCGAACCGGCCGATGCGCTGGGTGTGTGCGCCGGTGAACGCGCCCTTTTCGTGGCCGAAGAGTTCGCTTTCGAGGAGATTCTCCGGGATGGCCGCGCAGTTGATGGCGAGGAAGGCCTTGTTGCTGCGGGTGCTGTAATTGTGGATGGCCCGCGCCACGAGCTCCTTGCCGGAACCGCTTTCGCCCGTGATCATCACCGGGGCGTCGCTGGCGGCCACCCGGCCGATCATCTTGAAGACCTGCTGCATGGCGTCGGATTTGCCGACGATCTCGTCCTGGTGCTGCTCGACGGTAAGCACCGGCTTGAAGGTGTTGGCCGCCTTGAGCTCGGCCGCGGCCTTGAGCGCCGAATCGGCCACGATCTTGAGATTGAAGGGAAGCTGCTCCTTCCGGACAAAATCGAAGGCCCCCATCTTCATCGCCTCGATCACGTTTTGATTCGTGCCGAAGGCGCTTACGATGATGACCAGAGCATTGGGGGAGTGTTTCCGAATGCGGGCCAGCAGTTCCAATCCCGAAAACGGATGCAGGTTCATCTCCGCCATGACCAGATCCGGGGCCTCCATCGAGAAGGTCTTGTAGGCCGCGTCGGCGGTGGTTTCGGTCAGCACGCGCACACCGGCCGTCTCCAACTGGTGGGCGGCCCACTCCAGGAAATCGGTCTCCCGGTCAACGAGGAGAATGGTTTGTTTCGGCATCGGTGTCTAAAAATCTACAGTCCACAGCGCACGGGATGCCGCCTTCGAAGTCAAGGGGGATTTCCGGGCAAAACGATGCATCGGTCGTTTTTTCCGCCGGTTTTCGCTCCAAACCCTGGACGATTGTCATTCCGCCGGTCTGCGGGTAGGGTTCCATTCATGAGCAACCATGTTTACAAAAAGATCGAATTGGTCGGCTCGTCCCCCGAGAGCATCGAGGACGCCGTCAAAACCGCCCTGGCGCGCGCCGCAAAAACCATCCGCAACATGCGCTGGTTCGAGGTCAAGGAGACCCGCGGCCACATNGAGGACGGCAANGTCGCCCATTGGCAGGTGACGGTTGTGGTGGGATTCACCTTGGAGGAATAACCGTCCAAACANGCCGGCGTTTTTTCCGGCGCCGCGGAAAATCCGGACGGGAAGGTGCGGCAGGAAGGTCCCGCCCGTGGGCCGATCCCCAACTGGTCCTTGATTACCGGGTTCCCTTGGATCATAAGTAACGTCCGTAATGAGAGGAATTTTTGGGGAAACACGGACCAGGGTCAGTCTGCGACACGCTCTCATTACCCCCGACGGCCATGTGCCCAGCGCGCTGCCGGGCTTCCAGGGCGCGACACCGTATTTCCTCATCACCCCGGCGATGGGCGCCGATCTCACGCAGGTGATGATCCGTTTTGCGGCGGACGGGTCCGCCGAATTTCCCGCCGACGAAACCGAAACCGTCCTTTACGTGCGGGAAGGTTCCTGCGTGGTGGAGATCGGAGGGGAGCGCCGGCTGCTGAACGCCGGCGGATTTGCGTTTTGTCCCTCCGAAACCCGGATCTCCTTCTCCGAAGCGGCGGAAGGGACCGAGGTGACCTGCTTCCGCAAGATTTTCGAACCGCTCGCCGGTTGGGATTCCCCGCCGTCGCTTTTCGGGGATGCCAACCAGGTGGAGGGTCAGCCGTTTCTGGGCAACCCGCGCGCACGGCTCAAGGTCCTGATCCCGCCGGAAGACCTTCGCTACGATCTGGCGATGAACATTTTCACCTACGAACCCGGCGCCACCCTGCCCTTTGTGGAAACCCACGTGATGGAGCACGGCCTCCTCATGCTGGAAGGTCAGGGCATTTACCGGTTGGAGGAATCCTACTATCCGGTGCAGGCCGGTGACGTCATCTGGATGGCGCCGCATTGCCCGCAATGGTTCGTCGCCATGGGCGACACCCCCGCCAGTTACCTCTATTACAAGAACGTCAACCGCCTGACCTGACATGACCGCCGTCGACATCTCGCGCCTGCAGGGGGAAATCGACTCCCTCGCCAAGATCTCCGAGATGGACCCGCCGGCGGTGACCCGTGTCATTTTTTCCAAACAGGACCTGGCGGCCCGCGAGCAGGTGAAAGGCCTCTGCCGCGCCGCCGGACTGGAACTGCGCGAGGATGCGGTCGGCAATCTGTTTGCCCGCTGGGTCGGCGCCGATCCCGACCTGCCCGCGGTGGCCACCGGGTCGCACATCGACGCCATTCCCAACGCCGGGGCCTACGACGGGGTGGTCGGCGTTCTCGGCGGTCTGGAGGCCATCCGCTCGCTGCAGCAGGCCGGGATGCGTCCGCGGCGTTCCATCGAACTGATCGTTTTCACGAGCGAGGAACCGACACGCTTCGGCATCGGCTGTCTGGGCAGCCGGCTGCTGTCGGGATCATTGACTTGGGAAAAGGCCCTCACTCTGACCGACCGCGACGGGCGAACGCTGGAGTCGTGGCTCGATTCCACACCCTACGCCGGCGGCGACCGGGCGGCCCTTCCCCTCGGCGCGAACAGCTACCACGCCTTCGTGGAACTCCACATCGAACAGGGGCCGATCCTGGAACGCGAGGGCATCGACATCGGAGCGGTGACGCATATCGCGGCCCCGGCCGCTTACCGGGTGGAAATCACCGGCCAGGGCGGCCACGCCGGCGCCGTCCTCATGCCCGACCGCCACGACGCCCTGTGCGGCGCGGCGGAATTTGTCCTCGCCCTGGAACAGGCGGCAAAGGAATCCGGCTCGCCTGACACCGTGGCCACCACCGGGGCGCTTCGCGTTTTCCCCGGCGCCATCAACAGCATTCCCGCCCGCGTGGAAATGGAAATCGACCTGCGCGACATCCGGCCGGACACCCGCACCGCCACCTGGAACCGCGCCACCGCGGCGCTGAAGGAAACCGCCACACGGCGGAACCTGCAGACGTCCGTTTCCCCGATCAACCAGGACCCTCCGGCCACCTGCGACCCCGCCCTGGTCGAGGCCATCGAGGCGTCCGCGCAGGCGCGCGGATACACCGTGCGGCGCCTGATCAGCCGGGCCTACCATGACAGCCTGTTCATGGCCCGGCTCGCGCCGACCGTGATGATTTTCATTCCCTGCCGCAACGGCTGGAGTCACCGCCCGGACGAATACAGCTCGCCGGAGCAANTCGAAAAAGGCGTCGCCGTTCTGGCCGACGTCCTGGCCCGCGCTGCAGCATGAGCGGAANAACAGACCGTCCTGCCGCGTTGGGGGNGCCGTTTAACGATCAGGGAAATCCGCGGAACGGCTGTCCGGCTCCCGCCTTCACGTTCACCGTCAACGGCCGACTTGTCGAAGTCCGGGATGTTTCACCGAACGAAAATCTCCTCAACTTCCTTCGCCGCTCCGGCCTGACCGGCAGCAAGGAGGGTTGCGGGGAGGGCGATTGCGGCGCGTGCTCCGTCCTTCTGCTCGACCGGGATGCCGCCGGCCGGCCGGCCTGGCGGTCCGTCAACAGCTGCCTGGCCCTGCTGCCCGCCATGGCCGGACGCGAAATCCGCACCGTCGAAGGCCTGTCGGAAAACGGCCGCCTGCATCCCGTGCAGGAAGCCATGGTGAAACACTATGGGTCGCAGTGCGGCTACTGCACCCCGGGATTCGTGGCCTCGCTTTACGAAGGTTACCACCGCGACGACCTCGACTCCCCGGCCCGCATCGCCGACCAGCTTTGCGGCAATCTTTGCCGGTGCACCGGATATCGGTCCATCCGGGACGCCGCCTGCGAGCTGTTTCTCGGGAAGAACCGCTGTCCGCCCGCGCCCGCATCCGCCACCGCCGAGCCGAACCCGCTCCCTCCGCTGGCCTACGCCGCCGGGTCCGGGCGGTTTTTCCGTCCGACCTCGCTGACCGAACTCTTCGACCTTCTGGACACACATCCCGAAGGCCGTCTGGTCGCCGGAGCCACGGAAATCGGCGTCGCCATCAACAAGCTGTTCCGGGAGTTTCCGGTTCTGATCAGCACCGAAGCCGTGCCCGAACTTCTCCGGATCGAAGCCACCCCGGACACCTGGCGCATCGGCGCGGCCGTTCCGCTCACGCGGATCGAAGACACGCTGCGCGGGGAATTCGCCGCCTTGGATCAGATGCTGCCCCTCTTCGCGTCGCGGCAGATCCGTCATCGCGCCACCCTCGGCGGAAACCTCGCCACCGCCTCCCCCATCGGCGACAGCGCCCCGGTGCTCATGGCGCTCGACGCGGTGATCGTCCTGGCCTCCCGCCAGGGGGAACGCTCCCTTCCCCTGCACGAGTTTTTCCCCGATTACCGCAAGACCGTGCTGCAGCCCGGGGAGATCATCCTGCGCGTCGAAATTCCCCGCCGGAAGGATTCGCAGAGCGCGTTTTACAAGGTCTCCAAGCGCCGGGAGATGGACATCAGCATCGTCTCCGGGGCCTTTCGCATTGTCTGCCAAGACGGCCTCGTCACAGAGGCAAGGATTGTTTTTGGCGGGGTCGCCGCCACCACGCGCCGGGTCTTTGCCGCGGAGAAAATGGTCCTCGGGCGAAGGCTGGAGGACTCCCTCACCGACGTCTGCGCCCTTCTTGAACGCGAGTTCCGTCCACTCACCGACGCGCGCGGTTCGGCCGCCTACCGCGCGGCGCTGGTGCCGAGTCTCTGGGAAAAATTCGTCCGCGGCGAACCCGGCGCCGCGCACGACGAGCCGGTCACCTTCCATCCCACCACGCCCTGGACCGTCGGCGACGCCTCACGTTCCCTGCCGCACGACAGCGGAGTGGGTCATGTGACCGGCGAGGCCCGATACGTCGAGGATACCGCGCTCCGCCGGCCGATGCTGGAAATGTGGCCGTTGCTTTCCCCGTTCGCCCGCGCGCTCATCAAAAACATCGACACCTCCGAAGCGGAGAAAATTCCCGGCGTTGCTTGCGTCCTGCTCGCCCGGGACATTCCGGGGCAGAACAACGTCGGTCCCGTGCGCCACGACGAACCGGCCCTCGCCGACGGTGAAGTGTTTTACCACGGACAGGTTGTCGCCATGGTGGTGGGAACGGACAAGCGCCTCTGCCGCCGCGCCGCCCAGTCCATCAAGGTCGACTACGAACCGCTCGAACCCCTGCTCGGCATCCGGCAGGCCATGGAGGCGAATTCCTACCACACCGATCCCCACCGCCTCAGCCGCGGCGATGTCGGGACCGCCCTGCCCGCCGCGCCGCACCGTCTCACGGGAACGTTTGAGTTTGGCGGACAGGAACATTTTTACCTGGAAACCCACGCCGCCTGGGCCGAGGCCACCGACGACGGCGGCGTGCATGTCGTCTCCTCCACCCAGCATCCGAGCGAAATCCAGGCCGTCGTCGCCGAGGTGCTCGGCATCGCCCGGAACATGGTCGTGGTCGAGGCGCCGCGCATGGGCGGGGGATTTGGCGGCAAGGAAACCCAGGGCAATCTCTGGGCGGCCCTCGCCGCGCTGGCCGCGCAAAAAACCGGACAGCCCGTCCGCATCCAGCTCGATCGTGACGTGGACATGACCGTCACCGGCAAGCGCCATCCATTCCTTGCGCAGTTCGACGTCGGTTACGACGACACCGGAAAACTGCTCGCCGCCCGCATCGAACTCGTCTCCGACGGCGGCTGGTCGCTCGACCTTTCCCAGCCGGTCAACGACCGCGCACTCTACCACCTCGACAACGCATATTACATTCCGCACGTCGATTTTGTCGGACGGGTGGCCAAAACGAACACCGTGTCGCACACCGCGTTCCGCGGGTTCGGCGGGCCGCAGGGCATGCTTGTCATCGAGGAAATCCTCGGCCGGATCGCCCGCCGGCTCGGCCTGCCCCCGGAGGAGGTGCGGCGCCGCAATTTTTACCACGGGGAGGGCGAAACCAACACGACCCCCTACGGACAGGAAATCGAAAACAACCGCCTCGAGCGAATCTGGAACAAACTCCTGCAGGACTCCGATTACGCCCGCCGCCGCGCCGAGGTCGATGCGTGGAACGCGACGCATCGCACGGTGAAACGCGGACTCGCCATCACGCCGGTGAAGTTCGGCATCTCCTTCACTTTCACGCCCTACAACCAGGCCGGCGCACTCGTGCTCGTCTATCGCGACGGCACGGTGCAGATCAATCACGGCGGCACCGAAATGGGCCAGGGGCTGCACGCCAAAATCCGCGGCATCGCCATGCGGGCGCTCGGGCTGCCCGCCGAACGGATTCGCATCATGCCCACCCGCACCGACAAGGTGCCCAACACCTCGGCCACGGCCGCCAGTTGCGGATCGGACCTCAACGGCGCCGCGGTGGCCGATGCCTGCGGGCAGATTCTCGCCCGCCTCGCGCCCCTTGCCGCAAAAATGCTTGAGGCCCGCGCCGGGTCCACGGTGCGCGAGGACGAGATCGTCTGGAAAGACGGCCGGGCCTGCCGGGCCGTCGACGAGTCCGTCGCCATCCCGTTTGAGAATCTCACCGAACGCGCCTACCTGGAGCGCATCAGCCTCGCCGCCTCCGGCTACTACCGCACGCCCCTCATCCACTGGGACTGGAATGTCGGCAAAGGACGCCCGTTTCATTATTTCGCCTTCGGAGCGGCGGTCAGCGAAGTCGAAGTCGACGGCGCCACCGGCATGATGCAGGTGCGGCGCGTCGACATTCTCCACGACGTCGGATGCTCGCTCAATCCCGGCGTGGACCGCGGCCAGATCGAAGGCGGCTTCGTCCAGGGACTCGGCTGGCTCACCTGCGAGGAACTTGTCTGGGGCAAGGCCGGACAACTCCTCACCCACAGCGCCAGCACGTATCAGATTCCCGCCATCGGCAATGCGCCGGCCGATTTCCGCGTGCAATTGCTCGAGGAGGCCGGGCAACCGCGCACCATCGGACAAAGCAAGGCGGTCGGCGAACCGCCCTTCATGCTGGCCCTCTCCGTGCGCGAGGCGCTCCGCGACGCCGTCGGCCGGGAAACCCTGGCTTCTCCGGCCACCCCGGAGGCCGTCTTCCGCGCCCTGCATCCGGAAAGATTCTCCGCGGAACCCAACGCCTCCTGACCAGGGACACCCCATCCGCCGGACGGCCCCGATTTGCATTCCGTCCGTCATGACATACCGTTCGGTATGAAAATCGTTCCCATTGTCGACGAAAGCGGGGTTCCTCCCGCCCCGGCGGCGGTGCCGGCGGTGCAGGACGACGGGCTTCTGGACGCCTACTCCGCCGCCGTGGTTCGGGCTGTGGAAACGGCCGGTCCGGCCGTGGTGCATGTGCAGGCCGAATTTTCGGGCCCGGCCGGATCGGGCAGCGGCTTTGTGCTGTCCCCCGACGGGTTTGTCATGACCAACAGCCACGTCATTCATGGCGCGAGGCGGATTCTGGTGCAGACCCTCGAAGGCCGCCGTGTGCCGGCCCACCTGGTGGGGGACGATCCCGACACGGACCTCGCCGTTCTGCGCATCGACGCGCCCGGATTGCGGCACGTCCGGTTCGCCCAATCGCAGAACGTGCGCGTCGGACAGATCGCCATTGCCATCGGCAATCCGCTTGGCTTTGAGAGCACCGTCACCGCCGGTATCGTCAGCGCCCTGGGCCGCACCTTTCCGTCAAAAACCGGACGCCTCATCGACAATGTCATTCAAACCGATGCGCCGCTGAATCCGGGAAATTCCGGCGGACCGCTTGTGAACATCCGGGGCGAGGTGATCGGCGTCAACACGGCGATCATCGCCACCGCGCAGGGCATCTGTTTTGCCATCGGCTCCCGGACGGCGGAATTCGTCGCCAGCTGGTTGATCAAGGACGGACGCATCCGGCGCGGACACCTGGGCGTGGCCGGCCAGGACGCCCCGGTCTACGAACCCCTCGCCCGGCGCCTCAAGCTGACCCAGAAATCCGGCGTTCGTGTGCAGGAGGTCTTGCGCGGTTCGCCCGCGGAGGAGGCCGGTCTCCGACCCGGCGATCTGATCCTCTGGTTCAACCACGAAATCGTCTCGTCCGTGCACGACCTGCACCGTCTGCTCGTCGGCGATGGGATCGACGCCCGGGCAAGGCTCACCGTCCTGCGCGAAGGCCGGATCGAACACCTCTGGATCACGCCGCGCGAGCGGAGGTGATTGCCCCCGCGTTTTCCGCCGGACAACAACCGGAGACTTTCGCCCTTTGCGCAACCGGCGCGTGAGCGCTATCGTGCGGGCCACCGCGTGAAAAAAGGGCTCCTCATCCACAACCCCCGGGCGGGAAGCCATACCGACGGACTGTTGCCCGTCCTCACCGCGGCGCTCCCGGACGCCGAGGTCCTCGCGGTCGACGAAGCGGGCGACGTGACAGCGCGTGCCCGGCAAGCCGCGTGGGTGGCGGTCGCCGGCGGCGACGGCACCGTTGAAAGCATCGCCGCGGCATTGATCGGAACCGACGTCCCCCTGGGAATCATTCCGGCCGGCACCTACAACAATCTCGCCCGCAGCCTCGGCATCCCCTCCGATCCCGCGGAGGCCTGCGAGGTGGTTCGGACCGGACGCCCCACGCCCACCGACGTCGGATTCGCCAACGGGAAACCCTTTTTCGAATGCCTCGGATCCGGACTCGACGCGGCACTGTATCCGCTGGGCGAAGAAATCAAATCCGGCCGGCCGGACCGCTGGATCGACCTGCTGCGCAAAGCCTGGCGGTATCGGCGTCAGCGTTTCCAACTGACCCTGGACCGCCCCGTTCGCGAGGCCCTTGTGCGGGGTGCGCCCAACGAGAGCCGGCTCGTGCATCTTTTGAGGCGGAAGCGCAGCGGGCAGATTCTGCTGTCCGCGCTGATGGTGGTCGTTTCGAACGGACCGTATTTCGGCATGAACTTCCACGTCGCCCCGCATGCGCGTCCCGACGACGGCCATCTCACCGTCACCGTGTTCAGCCGCTACAGCAAGCTGCAGCTTTGGTGGCACTTTCTGTCGATCGCCCACGGACGGCGGGAATACCGCCCGACGACCGTCGCCTTTTGCGTCCGCAAGCTCCGGATCTCCGGTCCGCGTCCCCTGCCCGTGCATCTGGACGGACATCCCGAAAAGGAATTGTGGCCTCTGGACATCGAATGTCGTAAAGGCGCGATTCGGATTTTTCGCAAAGCATGAACGGAGCCTTTTTTCGCAACCTTCCGGACGCCTCCCGGGACGAGCGGTTTGAAACGCTTTGTCAGGCCGCCGGATTTCGCATCGAGCGCATTGTTTCCAACGGCCAGAGTTCGCCGGAGGGATTCTGGTATGATCAGGACTGGGACGAATGGGTGATGGTCCTGCGCGGAACGGCGACGCTGCGCCTTCGGGATCCGGACGAAACCCTCCGCCTTGCCGAAGGCGACTGGGCCCTGCTTCCGGCACACCGGAAACACCGGGTCGAATCGACCTCGCAGGAACCTCCCACGGTCTGGCTGGCGGTGCACGGCCACCGGATCACGTCGTAACATCATGTCCTCCACCTCATCCTCGACCCTCGACGCCGCGCTCCGCGAACACCTTGTGCCTCGCCAGGCGCGGGCGGAATTCACCAGCAGCGCCATTTTCTGCAGCACGGCCTTCCTCATTTTCGGCATGGTCTCCGCGCTCGGATTCATCCGGGGGTTTGCCGCGCTGCCGGTCATTCAGGTCACCTTTCTCCTCTTCATCGGAACCCTCACGGTCCTGGCCCTGCTCGCCCGCCGCAGCTGGTGGCATCCCGCCCTGCCCTTCCTCAACAGCGGAATCCAGATCACCCTGCTTTCCCTCTTTCTGGCCATCGCCGGACGCGAAAAAGGCGCCGAGTTCGCCCTCTCGACCATCCTGCCGATGATGTATTGCCTTGCCATCGCGATCACCGCCTTCCGGCTCGATCCGCGACTCTGCATCTTCGCCGGACTCGCCTCGGCCGCCGGTCTGGCCCTGGCGTACGGCCTCGCCATGCGGCCGGGTCTCACCCCGGAAGTCCTCCACCACAATCCGCTGCTCAGCTGGCCGTCCGTAGTCGGCCGGAGCGTGGTTCTTTTCGCCATCGGCGGAGCCTGCGCGGTGGCGGCCGGTTCGCTGCGGACCCAGATGAAAGAGACCGCGGACGACCGGAAACGCATCGATCTGCTCGAGCGCACCTTCGGGCGGCTCGTCGCGCCGGAGGTGGCGCGTCAGATCCTGGAGAACGAGGACTGGATGCGGCCGGCCCGGCGGGACGCCGTCGTGATGTTTGCCGACCTCAAAAGATTCACGAAATTCTCGGAGAGCCGGACTCC
>Ga0065721_10049162_pt1 | contig 43552 bp, 49 predicted proteins | sample Mesricmetagenome_FD_59108 | JGI IMG/M metagenome (GOLD analysis project Ga0065721, IMG submission 59108) | Mesophilic microbial community from rice straw/compost enrichment Sample: eDNA_1 v2 (version 2) | ecosystem: Engineered > Solid waste > Grass > Composting > Bioreactor | place: USA: Davis...
CTGGTCCCGCACCTCCGCGGCCTGGTTCAGCACATCCTCCCGGGCGTTCGGCTTGAACCCGCCCGCCGCGCGCACCGCGTGATACACCCTATCGCCGCGTCGCAGCGTGTAGCGATACAGCGCCCTATGCGGTATCCGTCGCCTCTACCACCTGGAGGACGTCCGCCGGACCCTCGAAGCGCAGGAAGCGCTCGCTCGTGTAGTTGTAGTGGTACATCCCGGAGAGGATCGAGACCGTGCCGTCCGGCAAGGGTCTTTTGAACACGAGGCGCGCCGCCTTGATCTCCTGCAGCTTCTGCCGGTAGCCCCGGCGCCCGGTCAGCATCACCGGCGCCTCGATGCGCGCCACCAGCAGGCGCAGCGCCGCGCGCAGCGTGGCCGTCTCCGCCTCTTCCGCCCCGTCTTCGGCAATGTCGCGCAGCAGGACCAGGCCGCGGGCCTGTTCGTCACCGGCCCTGCGCTGCTCCTCGCGCGCGGCGATCTGCGCCCGCTCCCGCTCCAGCGCCGCGTACCGCCGGTCGTAGTCGCCCTGGCGCAGCCGGCCCGCGGCCAGCAGGTCCAGGAGCGTGTCGATCGCCGCGTTGATCTCCTCCACGGTCCGGGTGGCGGCGGCGGCCCGGGGCTTCGGGGGCTTTGGGGGCGGGGGCATCTGCGGCAGGCGCGCGGCCAGCGCGGCGAGGGCGAAGCGGACGGCGCCGTCCACCCGCTGCGCCCCCAGCCCCATGGAGTTGCCGCCACCGAGGCGTGGCCGGGACGAGGCGTGCGGGATGCCCAGCGCCGTAGCCTCCTTGCACACGTAGCTGTACGCCGTGCGCCGGAGCTCCGGCAGGCCGGATTTGCCCTCGCCGCTGGTGCGCACCACCATCGCCCGGCCGCAGAAGGCGCAGACCATCAGGCCGGAGCACAGCGCCCGCGTGGACTGGCGCAGGCGGTGGGGCGCGGGCGCCTCCCCGCCCATGTAGGGGCCGCGCTGCCCGTGGCCGGCCCCCAGCGCCGCCTGGATCGCGTCCAGGGCGTCCGCCTCCTCCGGGGTCAGCAGCGGCGGCAGGACGCCCTCGCGCACCACGCGCAGCGGGTCGCCGGGCGCGCGGCGCCGGCCGTACACCGCGCAGCCGCGCATCACGAGCCGCTGGTCGGGCGCGAGGTAGAGGTACACGCCGTTGCCCGACCACAGCTTCCCCCGGCGCGTGCGCAGCCCCTCCGCGTTCAGGGTGGCCGCGATCCGGTGGTAGGGCAGGCCGGCCAGGCGCAGCGCGACCAGGCGCCGCACGGTCGCGGCGAACGGGTTCAGGGACCAGCGCGCCGGGTCTTCCGGCGGGATGCTCGTGTCCCGGTCCAGCCACGCGGGCGGGTTCCCGCCGTGGTGGAGGCCCGCCTCCGCCCGCTGGCGGCGCGCATCGCGTACCCGGCGCGAGATGTTCCGGCGCTCCATCTGCGCGACGCCGGACAGCATCGTGAACACCAGCTCGCCCACGTCGGTGTCGCTCCGAACGCCCTCGCTGACGGCGTGGATGGCGATGCCCTCGTCGGCGAACGCCTGGCGGATCTGGTGCAGCTCCGCGGCGTCGCGTCCGAGGCGCGACAGGTCGTAGACGACGAGGTGGGCGAAGGCGCGCTCCCGGGCCAGTTCGTAGAGGCGGGCGAGCCCCGGGCGGCGCTGCCAGGAGGGCGTCCCCTTCTTGCGGTGGGCGGCCTTGGCGCCGCCGCTGGTGTCCAGGTCCGTGCAGGCGCGCGTCGTCGCCTCGTCCAGGCGGTAGCCGTGGATCTCGCAGTAGGCGGCGACCTTCCGGAGCTGCGTCTCGGAGGACAGGGACGCGCCGCTCTCCACCTCGTCGGCCTCGGTGCGCGACTGGCGCAGGTAGCCGAGCGCGAGGGGCGCCGGCCCCCCTCTGTCTCGGTCTTTCGCTTCTTTCATAACCACGGGCGCAGCCGGTGGAAAGGGAAGTTTCTAAACACAAAAACTTTTACTGTATCAAGTACGAGCATGAATCGCTATCACATCAGTAAAATAATTATACGTTGAACTGGTTCAATCGTCAGAAGCCGGGTATACTTCAAATGCCAGGGACGAAACTCGGCTCCAAGCCGTGTGAGCGCCGGGAAACCGGAGGCTCCTATATCCTTGGCTTTTTAACGTCTGGGGGCAGGGGGCGGCGCCATGTTTGACAGCCCCTGGATCGCTTCCAGCGTAAGCGGTTTTGTCGCCCCGTACTGGATGGGGTCTTTCACCGAGGGGTGGAGATACTTGACGGTCCGGAACTGCGGCCACATCAACTCCACGAATCGTTCCTCCCGCACCTCATAGAAGCGCTGTAGCGCCCACAAGAAGTAGTCCGCCGCCTGCAACTGCGTATTCTGCTTGGAGGGCACAGCCTGGATGTTCAGAACGGGCGGAATCTGCTGAATGACGACCTGTCCGTTGACGGGGCAGGGAACACGCTTCAGCGCTTCCGTCAGTGCTTTTGTGCGGCTGGAGTTCCCCCTACTGGCAAAAACTACATTGTACGTGCGGTTGTTGTCCAGCAAGCCCGTAAAGGTGTGCGAAACGGTCCAATCGTACAGCTCGTTCTGGTGGTAGCGGTAGCCAGGTTCTTTCTGGTTTCGGATTTGGACGGACTTCTCGATCAGAACTTTGTTGCGCACCGCGGCGCTGAACTTGATCTCGTGGGTGCGCAGCAGAGCGAACACCTCGCGCCGTACTTCGGGCAGGTCGTCCTTCGCGTGAAATAGCAGGGCGGTCTTCTTGTCCGCCTTCTGCATGGTCGGAACCCGCTTGAACCACGGGTCTTTCAACAGTTCGGACCGCAGGTCTTCGAGTTCCCGGGCCAGGCGTTGCGGCTCCGTCACTTCAATCGTGCCGATGATGAAGAATCGGGAACAGCCGGGCTGACCAACAATGCACTTGCCGTGCTTGTCGTAGAGCGAGCCGTCCCCCGCCTCATCAACGAAGAAGTGTCTTTCGTCTACAGCTGTCGTGGCGATGATGGGCATCTTTTAAACCGTCGCCCGTGACCCCCGTCACAGTCTCGCGCCTATGGCGATGGGAACACCAGTTCCTCCACGCGCCGAGCGACCTGGTGCCGGACGCAGCCGGGGTCGTCGTCGTAGCGGTACACGTCCGCGGCGCCGGTGAGCTGGGGCGGTATCCACTCGAACACGGCGGCGTGGGCCAGCTCATGCACGTAGGCCGCGGCCTGCTCCCGCGGGGGGTACGCCTCGTTGATGGCGATGGCGCAGCCGAACAACGGGTGCCAGGCACACTCGCCGCGGTCGCCGCCAGGCGAGTACCAGGTGTGGTACCGGACGCCGAGGCGGTCGGCCACCTGCTGCCAGGTGGCGGGGGAGGCAAGGTCGGAGGCGCCCAGCTCCAGGGCGCAGCGCTCCAGACGTGCCGCAATAAGGCGTGCGCACTCCTCGATCGTGGTGGCGGGCACGGCTTCGGGCCGCCACGAAGAACCATCGGTCATCCTTTCCCCTGCCCGGACAAACCTGGGTTTGTCCCTGGTCCGTGGCGGCAATCCCTGCCTGCCCGGACCTGTACCATACTGCCCGGTTACTCTTCCGGGTCTTTCTTCGCCCGCTTCCGGGTCGTGCTGCCGCCGCCGATGCTGTCCTCGGTGGCGGACCGCCGTACTTCTTCCACCAGGCGCCGGGCCAGCTCCCGCCGCGACGGGTCCGTGATGCCCTCGTAGGAGTCGATCAGCTCCATCGTGTCCGGGTCGCTGACGTAGGTGATTTCGCTTTCGTCTTGCTGCTCTCCACCATTTGCGGCAATCCACGCTGAGGTGACTTGCGCACGCGGAATACCCAGCGCCTCCGCCCACCTCAGCGCCACATCGTAATTGACGTAGCGTGCCCCAGACTCATAGCGCTGTATGGTTGAGTGCTTTGTCTCCAACAAATCCGCAACCTGCTCAAGCGTGAAATTACGCTCAAGTCTCTTGCGCCTCATGTAGTCGCCAAATGCTTCGTTCACGGTCCACAGTGCCGGAACGTAGACCACCTCATCAAAGCAAACAGGCATGGTGACCTCCGTTCCGGTATGACACATTCTGTTCCAAATTGTTACATCCCACCACCGCCAAATCGGTACAAAATATCTGCCGGCAACTGTGCCAATCTGGTACAATAGGTGCATGAGCGTAACACTTCGGCAGATACGGGAAGAGTCGGGCTTGAAGCTGCGCGAAGTCCTAGACAGGATGCGGCAGGTTGAACCTGGTGCGCCGAAATCGCACACTGGCCTGATCCACATCGAAACCAGAGGTACAGATCGCCTGCCCTTGATCAAGGCATTGGCCTACGCCTACAGGCGGCCGGTCGAGGAAATCGAAGAGGCGTGCCGGCAAAAGAAATGTACCAATTAGGAACTTTTTTCTTGACCGGCATTGTTCCAGATTGGTACAATTAAGCGTCCCCGGAATCGCCCGGGCAAAACAAAGGCCGCTCCTGTTCGCAGCAGGAGCGGCCCGGAGGTCCGAAGACCAGTGATTACCGCTTCAGTATACCCCGGCCGCGATGAGCGCGCCGCAACACCGACCATGACCACGCCCCGAAATCCCAGCACGCGGCCTGCACGGCCCCTCACGCCGATGGAGGCCGCGCGCCTGGCGGTCCAGGCCGACGCCCGGGAGCGCATGGCCGCGTTCCGCACGCTGCACCACCGCGAGCCGCGCGCCTCCGAGAAGGCGGACCTGATCGGCGACCTCATCTGCTTCGAGCGCTGGGGCGGCCGGGTGTGCGGATGGCCGACCCTGCGCGCCCTGTCGCCGCTCAGCCTGAACACCTACACGCTAGACTGGGACCCGGTGGCCGGGCGGTACTCCTGCAGCTGCCCAGCGTCCGGTGACTGCTACCACCTGCGGACCCTGGAGCGGGACCTGCTGGCGTCCCTGGCCCAGGAGCGGCGGGAGTGGCTGGCGTCCGCCGCGGCGGCGTCCACGGCGACGAAAGCGAGGGACTTCGATGCCTGAGACGACCACGACCGACGTTACCCCCTGGTATGCCCAGGCTCTCGCGGCCCACGAGGAGCGCAAGACCGAGGAGCAGGAGCAGTCCGACGAGCGCCGCGCCGTTGCCATCGGCCGCGCCCGCCACGCTCTGAGCCGGGTCGGCATCGACACCGCCGCCTACCCGCCCGAGGCGCTCGCCTTCCGCAAGAACGACCGGCACCCTGATCTGGTAGAGGCCGCCATCAAGTGCGGCGCCCGCGTGGACACCGCCCTGGTGGACGCGGACGGCGACAAGGTCATCCCCTTCCTGTTCGAAGACACCGAGTTCGACGGCGACCTGTACGTGGGTCGGCAGGAGAAGGACGAGGAGGACGGCTCTTACCCGATGGTGTGGCGTGGCCCGCTCCGCAGCGCCGCCGACCTGGGCGCCGTGCTCGCGGGCGAGGTGAAGGGATACCCCTACACGCCACACAGTGCCCGCAAGCCGGTCCACAAGCCGCAGGCCGCGGACTACATCACGTACGCCCAGACCGCCCTGAGCCAGATGGGCGACGAAAAGAACGCCATCGCGAACGCCCTAATTGCCATTGCAATGTGCCTGCAGGAAGGGGGCCGCTGATGCCTGAGATCGTCACCGCCACCCCCGCCGCCGACCCCCTGGCGCCGCTCACCGCGGCGCTGGGGGGCAACCGGCCCGCCGCGCAGGTCATCGCCGCCAACCGCGACTTCTTCGCCCGGCTGGCCCGCGAGGGGCGCGACGCCGACCGCCAGCGCCTCGCCCGGCGCATCGCGCTGGCCGAGAAGGCGCTCGATGCGCTCTCCCCCGTGGTGGACGCCTGCGCCAACGAGCCGCTGTACCCGGAGCGCGGGCGCCTCACCGCGCAGGCCTCGATGGCCGAGGAGTGGCTGCGCACGCTGGTGGAAGGGGACCGGGCGACCATCGCCGCCCACGACCGGCTCGACGCCGAGCAGGAAGGACACTCCCGATGAGCCGCACGAACGCGGAGACGATCTCCGACCTGGCCGCGCTGGTGGTCACGCTGACGCGCCGCGCGGAGGAGTCCACGGACCTGGAGCTGCGCCGCTTCTACCGAACCCGGGCGCAGAAGGAAAAGGAACAGGAGCGCCTCGACACTCTGATGACCCGCCACGGCATGACCGCGGCGGCGGCGCCTCTGCGCCTCGTCGGCGCGGGAAGCAGCGAGGTGCCCCATGCCTGAAATGGAGTCCGAACTACTGCGCCTCCTGCGGGAGCGGCGCCTGTCGCCGGAGGACCGGGAGGAGCGCCGCCAGACGTTCCAGCGCCTCGCCGCGGAGGACCTGTCGGTGATCGATCAGCTCACGATTGAGCGGCAGGCGGCGGCGGCGGGCAACCCCCTGACCGGGGCGCGCATCCGCTCCGCGATCTTCCGCGCCGCCGAGGTGTACGACCTGGTCGGGCGCTCGCTGCCCCGGGGCTACCGGGTCCTGGGCAACGGCGCCAAGACGCCCTACTACCTCCAGCGCAACGACAACTCGCGCCCCACCGACGCTGAGCTGGTGGCGGATGCGCTTTCCGGGTGGCTGCAGGAGGTCGCCGAAACGCTGGCGGTGTGCCTGCGCAACTACAAGCAGCGCCAGGGGCTGATACCGCCGGACGCCGCTCCGGGGGAAGGCGAGGCCGACGATGCCTGAGACCACCACGAACGACCGGCTGCGCGAGGGGATCGCGCACCTGCGCGGGCTGCTGGGCGAGTTGGGCGACGCGGTGGAGGAGGCCGAGAGCCTCCGCCAGTTGCTCACCGAGGCCGAGGGGCGCGTGTGCCGCGTGCAGGACCAGCTCGCCGCGTTCGGCCTGGACCCGGCCCTGATCGCCCTGGGCGGCGCGGCGGCGCCGCCGATTCCGTTTCACGGCGCCGACCTCCCGTTTCACGCTGGTAGCACGGCCGACGCTGTACCGGCGCCCAACGAAACCGCCCCGGTTCCGGCCAGCCGTACAGGCGCGGTTCCTCCCCCTGGCCCGGCCCGGCCGGAACCCGGCGGTGAGATGGACGCGCCGAAGCACGCCGACGGGCGCCGCTGCACCGGCTGCGGACAGCCGATCACCCGGTTCTCGAAGACGGGCATGTGTATGCCCTGCGTGAACGCCGCGGGGGCGCTGCTGCCGGACGGTACGCCCGTTACCCTGCCACCGACGCCCACGAACTGCCAGACCTGCGGCGGCCCGCTCTCCTCGGTGAACAAGAGCGGGTTCTGCCAGAAACACTGGCCCGCCGAGCAGAAGCGCCGCCAGGCCGCGGGCGGCGGGGCCGTGGCGAAACCGGCAAACTGCTCCGAGTGTGGGGGGGCGATCTCCAAGGCCAGCACCTCCGGCCTGTGCCGCTCCTGCAGCGACCGGACGCGCTTCGGCACGGCGCCCGCCGCGCCGGGGGGGACGCCGGGGGAGACGCCGGCCGCGTCGCGGTCCTGCTCCGGGTGCGGCAAGCCGATCGGCCCGAAGGCGAAGACCGGGATGTGCCGCGGGTGCGCGGGCGCCGCGTCCTCGCGGGAAAGGGGGGCTCTGCGGGCGGGGTTGCCCCCGACTCCGCCCGCCGTCCTTTCCTCCCCGCCCCCCTCGGATGACCGGCTACAGCGGCTGGTGTTCGCCGGGCGCAGCGCCGCCATCAACGACCCGGAGGCGATCGCCCAGCGCTGCGCCGTGCTCTACCTCATCGACGAGGGCCACGGCTGGGAAACCCGCCACGTGTTCGACCGGGGCGCGATCCCCACCGGCGGCGTGTACCTGGAGACGCTGACGCTCTCCGCCAACGGCCGCGACTGGCTTGCCGCGCACGGCGCCGAGGCGCCCGTCCCGGTCGGCCGCGTCCAGCTCGACGACTTCCTGTCGCTGCTCACGAGCCGCGTCGTGATGAAGGACCCGAACGACGCGATGATCGAGGGCGGCGAGCTGCCCACGTTCTTCGCCGAAGCCCACGGGATCGAGACCGGCTCCGAGGAGGTCCGCCATGCTGCTGCTGCCTGATGCCGCCCTGCCCGCGCCGGACGACCAGTACGACCCGCGCCCGGACCTGGACATCTTCCCGCCCATCCGCCCGTGGGACGCCGTGGCCATGGAGACGGACCCGGACGGGGACCTGTACCCGGAAGGCGCCTGCAACCCGCTGCTGTCGGGCGAGGAGTCCGAGCGCTGGCGGGCGTGGATGGACGACTGCGCCGATCGCGCCCGGCCCCTCCTGATCGGGCTGGTCCTTCTCGTCGCCCTCTTCTTCGCCTGGAAAATCCTCGGGAGACACTAAAACGCCATGGCCAACGAACTTGTTCGAACCAATGACGCCGGCACCGCCCTGGCCGCGCCCCCCGCGCCGGTCACGGAAGAGCAGATCCTGCGGGCGCTGAACCTGAACCCGAACAGCCCCAAGACGCAGGCGCTGGTGCTGACCTGCCGCCGCTACAACCTGGACCCGCTGCTCAAGCACGCGCTGCTGATCGGCGGCAGCGACAAGGAGGGCGGCTCCCTCTACGTCACCCGCGACGGCCTGCTGCACGTGGCCCACGCCTCCGGCCGCTTCGACGGCATCGAGGTGCAGCAGGAGCCGCCGACAGAGACGCACTTCGTCGCCACCGCGACCGTCTGGCGCAAGGACATGGCCCGGCCCATCCGCTACCAGGGGCGCTACCCCAAGAGCGGGCGCCTCGCCGCCTCCTACGGCCCTGAGATGGCCGAGAAGGTCGCCGAGTGCCGAGCGCTCCGGCGCGCCTTCGACGTCTCCCTCTGCTCCCGCGAGGAGATGTGGGACGAGATCGACCCGGAGGAGGGACAGCCCCAGGGTCAACCCCAGGCGCCGCGCCAGCAGCAGCAGCGTCCCGTCGTTACCGCACCGCGGCAGTCGGCTGCGCCGGCCCCGCCGCCGGCCCAGACGCGGGAGGTGGCACAGCCCGCCCCGCCCGCCCCCAACAACGGGGATTCCGATCGGCAGCGGCTGATCGCCGCCTTCGTGGACGCTGCCGGTGCCAAGGGGCTGGAACTCTCCGACAAAGGCAAGCGCCGCACCGCTTACGTCGCACTGATGCACCCGGCGGGCGATGCCCCGGACCGCCTCCCTACCAATGAAGAGTGGGCCATGGCGGCGGCCAAGATGAACGAGCTGACGGACGCACAGGCCGCCATGCTCGTCTTCGAAGATCCGTTCGCCGAGGATGCCGCGCCGGCGGCGCCGTCCCGGACCAACGCGATCGCGGGAGGGCTGTAGGCCATGCTGAAGGTCACCATTTCCCAGCCGGAGCTGGCGCGCATCGCGCAGACCGCCGCCGCCGCGGTCGCGCCCCGCTCCACCGTCCCCGTGCTGTTCCACCTGCTGCTGCAGGTCAAGGACACCCGCGTGTCGCTCATCGGCACGGACCTGCAGGTCTGGTCCGAGGCCACGGCCCCGGCCGAGTCCGCGGCGGGGGAGGCGCACGTCACCCTGCCCGCAGCCCGGTTCGCGGCGCTGGCGGCGGCGCTCCCGGCGACCGCCACGGTCACCCTCACCCAGGAGGACGGGGACTGCAAGACGCTCCTCAAGGCCGGCACGGTGGAGGCCGCCCTGCCCGGGTTCCCGGCGGAGGAGTTCCCGCTGCCGCCGGACCCGGACGCCGGCGCCTCCTTCTCCGCCCCCGGCAAGACGCTCGTGCGCCTGCTGCGCTTCGCCCTCATCGCGGTCGCGAAGGACGAGAGCCGCCCGATCCTGACCTGCGTGCGCCTGCAGATCCCGGAGGCGAGCGCGCTGGTCGTGGCGTCTACCGACACGCACCGCCTCACCCGGCGCCGCCTGACGCTTTCCGAGTTTGCCACGGGCACCGGGGAGGCGAACCTGCCGCAGCGGGCGGCGCGCCTGGCCCTGGCGCTGGCGGAGAAGGCCGGCACGGGCCCCGTGCGGGTGACCATGGGGGCCAGCCTCGTGGGGTTCGCGGCGGAGGGGGAGGGCGGCCGCTCCACGCGCCTCCTGGCCCGGGCGATGGAGGGGGCCTTCCCGAACTACGAACGGGTCATTCCGGCGGCCTGCGAGTCGGCGTGGATCGTGGAAAAGGCGGCGCTCACCGACGCCCTGCGCCGCGTGATGCTCGCGCGCGGCGCAGGGCGCGTCGTCTTCCGGCACGAGACGGGGAGCGTCTTCGGCCCGGCGCTGCGCCTGGTGTGCGACGGGCCCGAGGGGCGCGGCGAGGAGTGCGTGGAGCTGGGCCTGGACCTTCCGGCCGGCAGCGAGCCGCTGGAGGCCATCGCCATGAACGGGGGCTACCTGCAGCAGGCGCTGTCGGTGCTGGAGGGGGACGGCGTGCGCATCCATCTCCAGGAGAGCGGCATCCGCCCCGCCGTCCTCGTGCCCTCCGGCTACGACCCGGGCGAGGACGGCCTCGACGAGGGGCTGATCGTCGTCATGCCCATGCAGGTCATTTAGCCCCAACCCGACGCGAAAGGACATTCTGACCATGCCCCGGATACCCGATTCCCTGAGCGAGACGACCACCATCACCATGCGCCTGCCGGTGAAGCTGACCCACGACGAGGTGCACCGCTACGGCAAGGAGAACGCCCGCCTCAACCAGCAGCTCGAAGCCACCCTGCGGGAGAAGAAGGCCGCCATGGACGGCTTCAAGGAGCGCGAGAGCAAGATCAAGGAGGAGGCCAACCGCCTCACCAGCGCCATCGTGAGCGAGCAGGAGGACCGGGACGTGGACTGCACGCGCGTCCTGGACTGGGATCTGGGCTTCGTGCGCGTCACCCGGAAGGACACCGGCGACGTGATCGAGGACCGGGCGCTCACCCAGCGCGAGAAGCAGACGAAGATGCTGATCTGAGAGGCGAGAAACACACCCACCCATGAACGCAACCGCTGAACTTGAACTGACCACGGAAACCGCCGGCGCCTCCCCGCTCCCCGCCGGGTACCACCTGCTGCCGGTGAACGCCATCGCGCCGACCATGCTCAACCCGCGCAAGACCTTCGGCTCCGAGGCGGTGGAGAAGCTCGCCGCTTCCATCGCAGAGAAGGGCGTCCTGCAGCCGATCACGGTCCGCTGGAGCGTGGAGGAGAGCGGCCTGGAGGGCTGGGAGATCGTCCTTGGCGAGCGCCGGTGGCGCGCCGCCCGCATGGCGGGACTCAAGGAGATCCCGTGCATCGTCCGCACGGACTTGACGGACGCGGATGTCGCGCAGATCGCGCTGATGGAGAACCTGCAGCGGCAGGACCTGACCGCCCTCGAGGAGGCACAGGGGTACCAGCAGATACTCACCCTGGAACCCGGGCTCACCCACGTGGGCCTGGCCGGGCGCCTCGGCGTGGCGCAGTCCACCGTTACCAAGGCGCTCCGGCTCCTGTCCCTGCCGGCCCCGGTGCAGGACATGGTGGCGTCGGGCGACCTGTCCCGCTCCCACGGGTACGCCCTGTGCCAGGTGGAGGACCCCGAGGTGTGCGCCCGGCTGGCGATCCAATCACGGCAGGAGGAGTGGGCACTGTCGGCCCTGGAAACGGCGGTGCGCGAATGGCGTCGGCAGGAAGACGAGGCGGCCCAGCCCAGCCTCAACCTGCTGGGGGGGGGTGAGGACACGGCGGCCGCGCCGGAGGAGGCCCCTGCTGCCGCGCCGGAGGAGGCCCCTGCTGCCGCTGCGCCGCCGGCTCCGGGCATACCGGACGCCATCACCCGGCCGATCGCGCCGGCCCCGACTGCACCCGCTCCCGCCCCGCCGGCGACGGAGGAGGCTCCTGCCCCGGCCGGGGAGTCCTATGGCGAACTGGTCGCGGCGGCTTTCCCGGAAGACTCGCCGTCGCGCTCCGGGGCATCCGACGGCGAGGGGATGGTGGACTGCCTCGACTACTTCCAGCAGCCGGAGGACCGCAAAGCCTTCGAGGAGACGCTCGCCAAGGTCCTGCGCATGGAGGCGGACCCGTTCCGCATCTGGCAGGGCCTCGTGGAGAGGTTCCCCGTCTGGTCGGAAATAACCCACGAAGCCATTCTGGAGGCCGTTGACCGGGCCTTCGGCTTCGGCGGGTGGAACCCGGCCCGGGAGGGCCTGTGGGCGTACTGGTACTACCCCGCCGATCACCCCCTGAACCGCGGGGACGCGCCCATCTTCTTCGCCCTGCCGCCCGAGGTCAAGCACGAGGCCATTCCGGAGGAACGACGCCGCTACATCACCGGCGCCGACCTGGCCGGCTTCGTCTCCTGGCTGGTATCGGAGCGATTCCTCCGCAAGCAGCAGCAGCAGCAAAAGCCGGATCAGGGGCAGCCGGTGGACACCCCGGAGGCGACCCCTGCCGGGATGAACCTGCCGCCGCTGTGCCAGGCGCTGCTGGCCGCCCTGACGGACCAGTGGAACAAGAAGTACCCGGACGATCACATTTCCCCCGAAGAGCGCCTGGAGATGATCCTGATGCAGCGGGCGGAGGCGTCGGGAATCGACACCGAGGAGATCGTGGAGTCCCTGAAGCGGGAGGAAATGGCCCGTGCCTGCAACCTCTGAAACCATGGCAGCGGAAGACGTGGAGGCGGAGGAGGCCCGCCTCCTGGCCCGGCTGCGGCGCTCCCGCAGCCGGGTCGGTGCGGACCCGGCGCCGGAAATCGTTACCCCTGCCGCACCTCCGGACCAGAGCGACGAAGACGAAGACGCGGAGTACCTGGCCACCTTCCCGCCGCCCTACGGGGGCGAGTGGGGCCCGGCCGACCACGCCTACAAGAAGGGCGACCGGGTGCAGGTCCTCACCGACATCTACCATATCGGGGCGGACATCAAGGCGGGCGAGGTGCATACCATCCACGGCCCGAACCCGACCCCGAACGATGGCGGCTACCTGCTCGACGTCAAGCGCCGGGACGGCCGCCGCGTCAACGTCTACGGCTACAACATCCGCCCGGTGCCCGCCCGGGAGGAGGCGCAGACCCCGGGTGCGGAGCGGGAAGCCGCCTCGGACGCCTACCTCGACTTCCTGCGGGCCAAGGTGGCCACGGCCCCGGACGCGGGCTTCGAGGTGGCGGAAGAGGAAGTCAATCCGATCCTGCTGCCCCACCAGCGCGCCATCGTCCGCTGGGCCATCCGGGGCGGCCGCCGTGCCATCTTCGCGGCGTTCGGGTTAGGGAAGTCCGTGATTCAGCTTGAGATACTGCGCCTGACCCTGAAAAAACTCGGGAAGGGCCGCGCCCTTATCATCGCGCCGCTCGGCGTCCGCCAGGAGTTCGCCCGGGACGCGGCGATGCTCGGGATCCCGCTCACGTTCGTCCGCCGCTCGGAGGACGTGAGCGGGAGCGGGCTCTACATCACGAACTACGAGAGCGTCCGCGACGGCCGCCTGGACCCGAACCTGTTCGGCGCGGTCAGCCTCGACGAGGCGTCGGTCCTGCGCTCGTTCGGGAGCCTGACGTATCAGACGTTCCTGACGCTGTTCGACGCCCTCGCCTACCGGTTCGTGGCGACCGCCACGCCCTCGCCGAACCGCTTCAAGGAACTGATCCACTACGCGGCGTTCCTCGGGATCATGGACAGCGGCCAGGCGCTCACCCGCTTCTTCCAGCGCAACAGCGAGAAGGCCAACGACCTGACGCTCTACCCGCACAAGGAGCGCGAGTTCTGGCTCTGGCTCAACTCCTGGGCCGTATTCGTGCAGAGGCCGTCCGACCTCGGATTCAGTGACGAGGGCTACGACCTGCCGGAGCTTACGGTTCACTACCACGAGGTGGAGAGCGACCACGCCAGCGCGAAGACCGAGCGCAACGGCCAGGCGCGGATGTTCCGCGACGCCTCCCTCGGCCTGCCCGACGCGGCGGGGGAGAAGCGGAGCAGCCTCGCGGCGCGGGTGGCGAAGGCCGCCGAGATTCTGGCGCAGGATCCTGATTCCCACTACCTGCTCTGGCACCACCTGGAGGCCGAGCGCCACGCGATTCAGGCGGCCGTGCCGGAGGCGGTTTCCGTGTGGGGGACGCAGGACCTGGAGGAGCGCGAGGCGCGCATCGTCGGGTTCTCGGAAGGCCGCTTCAAGTACCTTTCCACGAAGCCGGAGATCGCAGGGTCCGGGTGCAATTTCCAGCGGCACTGCCACAAGGCGATCTTCGTCGGCATCGACTACAAGGCGAACGACTTCATGCAGGCAGTCCACCGCATCCAGCGGTTCCAGCAGGCGCGCCCGTGCGAGGTCCACGTCATCCACACCGAGGCGGAGCGCGACGTCCTGCGGGCGCTGCTGGACAAGTGGCAGCGGCACAAGGAAATGACCCAGACCATGACCTCCATCATCAGGGAGCACGGGCTCAACCGGCTGTCCGTGGAGGGCGCGCTGGCCCGGACCATCGGCGTGGAGCGGACGGAAGTCTCGGGCAAGCGGTTCCGGCTCGCCAACAACGACGCGGTGCTCGAAGCCCGGTCGCAGGGGGAGGGGAGCGTCGATCTGGTCGTCACCTCCATACCCTTCGCCAATCACTACGAATACACTCCGTCCTACAACGACTTCGGGCACACCGAAGGGAACCCCCACTTCTGGCAGCAGATGGACTTCCTGACGCCGGAGCTGCGAAGAATTCTGCAGCCGGGGCGGCTGTACTGCTGCCACGTCAAGGACCGGATCAACTTCGGCAACATCACGGGCGAGGGCGTCCCGACCGTCTCGCCGTTTCACGCGGAGGCGATCTTCCACGGCATCAAGCACGGCTTCCAGTACCTCGGGATGATCACCGTTGTCACGGACGTGGTTCGGGAGAACAACCAGACCTACCGGCTCGGCTGGAGCGAGAACGCGAAGGACGGCACGAAGATGGGCGTCGGGTCGCCTGAGTACGTTCTGCTGTTTCGCAAGCCGCAGACCGACCGAAGCAAGGGCTACGCGGACACCCCGGTCCGGAAGGACAAGAGCGCCTACACGCGGGCGCGCTGGCAGGTGGACGCGCACGCCTTCTGGCGCTCGTCGGGGGACCGCCTGCTGCGGGCGGAGGAATTGGCGGGGCTCGGCCCGGACCAGCTCGCGAGCCTCTACACGCGCTACAGCCTGGAGGGCGTGTACGACTACGAGTTCCACGTGAAGCTCGGGGAGGAGTTGGAGGCGAGGGGCGCGCTACCGTCCACCTTCATGTCGCTGGCGCCGGGGAGCCACCACCCGGAGGTCTGGCACGACGTCAACCGGATGCGGACCCTGAACGGCACGCAGTCGCAGAAGGGCTTGGCACTCCACGTCTGCCCCCTGCAGTTCGACATCGTAGACCGCCTGATCGAGCGCTACTCCATGCCGGGGGAACTCGTGTACGACCCGTTCGCCGGCATCGGTACCGTGCCCTACCGCGCCGTTCTCAAGGGCCGCCGGGGCGCCGGAAGCGAGCTAAACACCGCTTACTTTCAGGATGCCGTCCGCTACCTCCAGGCGGCGGAGGCGGAGACGGGCATGCCGTCCCTCTTCGACATTATTCAGGCGGAGGGCGATTCTATTCAGGAGGCGCCGGAAATTATTCACGCCGGCCAGGGCGAGGAGGCTGTCCATGCCTGACAGCCCCTCCATTACCCTGCTCGCCCTCGACCCGTCCACCGACCGGACCGGGGCGGTGATCCTCGCCGGCGACCTGCAGAAGTGCCGGTTCATCACGGGGAACGAGTTCGTCGGCACCGCCCGGGAGAGGGTAGGCGTGTCCACCCTCACGGCGCAGAACACCCGCATCTACCAGATCGCCCGCGCCCTTGAGCGGTGGGTGCAAACCATGACTCATTTGGCCCTTACTGCGGCGGCCTACGAGTATCACACGGCCCGCGGCGGGGCGCCCTCCGAGGCCATTTCGAAAGCCACGGGCGCCTACCTGGCGCTCCACGACCTGTGCACCCTGCCCTGCTACCGCATCCAGCCCATGACCGCGAAAGCCGTCTGGGGCGGTACGCGGTTGCGGCAGGGGGAGACCAAACCCGCGGTGGTCGCATGGGCGCGCCGGGAGTTCGGGCTGCCGCTCCTGGACGACCAGGACGCGATAGCCGACGCCCTCGCCGTGGGGCTGGCCGCCTGGGGCATCTGGCGCAAAGAGGAGCTGGAAAAGCAGCAGAAGCCAATGTTAGGCCGCGGGAGCGGGAAGCCCCGGGCCAGGAAAGAAGTCGCCGGTGTGGACTAAGATAGGGGAGGAGTTCTTCCGACACCCCAAGATCGTCACCGTGGGCAGGGACGCACGCGACCTGTACCTCGTGGCGCTCTGCCACTGCAACGAGAACCTGACAGACGGGTTCGTCGCCGAACGCTACCTGCGCAGATTGGCGGCGGAAGCCGAAATAGAGGACGTAGAAGCGGCCGTGCACAACCTGTGCGGCTCCTTTCCCATGGCCACCGGCAGCCACAACCCTTTGTGGCACAAGATCACCGGCGGCTACCTGATCCACGACTTCCTTGAGTACAACCCGTCCCGCCGGGATGTCGAGGAGGAGCGCGCCCGCAAGGCCGACGCCGGGCGCAGGGGAGGCCAGGCGCGTGCCGCCCGTCGGGCCTCCAAAACCACCGGTGCCCAAGGTCCCGCCCAGGCACCTGCTTTGCCACTTGGTATAGCAGATGCTCAAGCACCTGCTAAGCACGGTGCTAAGCGGCCTGCTAAGCCCGATACCGCCGCCGAATCCGTATCCGTATCCGAATCCGGTTCCGTACCGCCGCCGCCCCCCAAACCCCCGGCGTTACACCGAAGCACTGCCGTTCCGTTGGCAGCAGAGGCGGGCGAAGCTGCGCTTCGCAAGGGCGGCGGCGGCGGTGAGGGCTCTTTCCCTCCGGGGTGGGAAGGGGCTGATACCTGGGAGCCGGAGACCCTGCTCGCGGCCTATCGCAAGCAGTTCCCCGAGAGGCAGGCGGAGCTTTCCCAGGCTCTGGCCTCCGCCACCGGTCCCGTCCGGAGCCAGGCGGCCTACCTGCGGCCGAGCATCCTGCGCCGCCTGAAGGGCGTCCCGTCGCCCGAGGAGATCGCCCTGCCCGAGGCTCCTGCGCCGCGTAGCAAGGCGTCCGCCGTCAACGCCCGCGTCACCGCCCGACTCGCCGAGATGGGGGTCGTGACCTCCCGTGCCCAGAACGGAAATGGAGAACGTTCGTGACCGATGAAGCGCTGAACCTCTGCTTGGATCTTCTGGCGGGGATGCTCTCGCCCAGCCAGGAATGGACGGAGGCGGTGGCCTCCGTCTACTCCCTGTCCATGCGGGAGTGGGATGACCAGGTGGCGCTCTGTGCCTGCCAGCACGCGGCGCTGAACCTGAAGTGGCGCCCGGCGCCGGTGGAGCTGCGCCAGATCGCCATTGACCTGCATGCGCCGACCCCGCCGGTGGGCGTGCTGATCGAGGAGGCGCGCAAGATCATCCGGCGCTATATGCCGGGCAAGGACCGCTCCGCCGCCGCCGCCATCTCCTGCCACCCGCTGACCTGCCGGGTCGTGGACCATCTGGGCGGCTGGGACGCCATCGGACTCATGGACTGCGAGGAGCTGCCGCTGGCCTTCGCCCGCTCTCTGCCCTCGCAGGTGGCCGACTGGCACCAGCAGGAGGCGCTGACGCTGCTGGGCGGGACGCCGGAGATACGGCCCAGCCTGCCGAGCGCTCCCCGGCGTGCTGCCCGGGGCCTGGAGTCGATTCGGGGGAGTCTGGCGCATCATTCCACGTGGAATGATGGCGGACAATCTGACCCGATGCATCGGGGCAGTGGGGAAGGGAGTGGGGCGTGAAGATCGACATCGGCGAGATGGGGGAGCACGACCCCGTCCGCGTCTACCTGAATGGGGAACGGGTAGAGCGCGACTGCATGATCGCGGACGAGGAAGCCGGGTACGTCGTGCTGGCCCGCCGAAACGATGCCCGGCGGATCGTGCTTGCCCGGGACGTGCCGCACCGGTGCCTCTGCTACGGCGCCATTGCGGTTGAGGTCCGGACCGGCACCGTCCGAATAGAGCCCTGGCCGAAGGAAGGAACCGATAACCAAATGCACGCCGCGGGCTCGGAGGCGCCATGAGAATCACCTGCCCAAACTGCAAGAAGCGGGGGCACTACTCGCCGCCCGCTATCACCTGCGGGAACCGGATGACCGTCTCCGGCATCCCGACCGGCCTGACGCTCGAGATCGACAACTGGCAGGCCACCACCATGCGCGCCGAGTGCGGCCGCTGCGGCCACTCCTGGCAGGTCTGGCCGGGGTCGTCCGGACCAATCGGCTCTCCAGGCCCCGCAGAGACCAAGCCGGACGGACCCGAAAATACCAAGTGAGGAACGACGGATAGAAGGCTGGGAAGGCTGAGAGGACGGGAGATCATGAGCGAAGAGAACAAGACCGAACACCGTAAAAAACGGGCGATGCTGGCGGCACTGGCGCGCACCGGTGTTGTCGTCGAAGCGTGCCGGGCCGCGAAGGTCGGGCGCACCAGCCATTACGCCTGGCTGAAGGAAGACCCTCAGTACGCCGCCGCCGTGGAGGACGCTATGGAGCAGGCTGCCGACCTCCTGGAAGCGGAGGCACGCCTGCGGGCCACTGAGGGCGTCGAAGAGCCGATCATCGGCCGCGTGGGCAAGGACCAGGACGGCGTGATCACCACCGTCCGGAAGAAGTCCGACACACTGCTGATCTTCCTCCTGAAGGGGCGCCGCCCCGAGGTCTTCCGGGAGCGTGCCGAAGTGCGCCACACCGGGGGCGTGAACGTCTCGGGCATTGACCTCTCCAAGCTCTCCGCGGCGGAACTGGCCCAGGTGGAGGCACTGCTGTCCAAGGCGGCCGAGGGTGGGGATGCGCCTGCCCAGTCTTGAGGCCGTCCGCGCCGAACTCTCCCGCCGCTCGCTCTCTGCCTTCATCCGCCACGGCTGGCACGTGCAGGAACCCACAGCCGCCCTGGACTGGAACTGGCACATCGACGCGATCGCCGAGCACCTCCAGGCCGCCACCGAAGGGTGGATAGCGAAGCAGCGGGACCCGAACGCCTTCCAGGCCATTCAGAACCTGGTGGTGAACGTTCCGCCGGGCACGGCGAAATCGCGCATCGTCTCCGTGCTCTGGCCCGCCTGGGTGTGGACGCGCTGGCCCGCATTTCGGTGGATCTTCCTCTCCTCCAATCCCCGCGTGGCGCTGCGCGACTCCGTGTATTGCCGCGACGTCGTGATCTCCCCCTGGTACCAGTCATGGTTCGAACCAGCGTGGAAGCTGCGCGACGACGACAACGCCAAGGGCAAGTTCGCCAACTCTGCCGGCGGGTACCGCTCCGCCTTCGGCTTCTCCAGCCGGATCACCGGAGACCGGGCGGACGCCATCGTCTGGGACGACCCGCACGACGCCGAGGAAGTCAATAGCGACGCCCTGCGCCTGGAGGTGATCGACCGCTGGGACAACGCGATCGGTAACCGTGTCAATGACCTTCGGTGCTCGCTCCGTGTCGGGATCATGCAGCGGCTCCACGAGGCGGACCTGACGGGGCACGTGCTGAAGCAGGGTGGGTGGGAGCACTTGCGCCTGCCCATGGAGTTCGACCCGACGCCCGCCTGCGAGTGCCCGTCCTGCCAGAAGGGGGAGACCGCCATTGGCTGGCGCGACCCCCGGACGAAGGAGGGCGAGCTGCTCTTCCCCCAGCGCTTCCCGTCCGCGGTACTGGCCGCGGAGCGCACCCGCCTCGGGGAAGCGGGATATGCGGGGCAGATGCAGCAGCGGCCCAGCCCCGCCGGCGGCACCATCCTGAAGCGCAAGTGGTGGCGCTACTGGCACCCGCATGACAAGCCCGCCCCGCCGCCCGTGCGGGTGCGCCTGCCGCAGAGCGAGGGGGGCGGCGACCTCGAAATCCCCTCTATTCCCTTCGACCCGGCCACGGCCTCGGAGTGGCTGCAGTCCTGGGACATGAGCTTCAAAGACACCAGCAGCGCCGACTTCGTCGCGGGCCAGGTGTGGGCGCGCAGGGAGGCGGACGTCTTCCTGACTGACCAGTTCCACGACCGCGCCGACTTCGCCGCCACCTGCACCGCGGTGGTGCGGCTGAGCGACCGCAACCCGCACGTCTCGGCGAAGCTCGTGGAGGACAAAGCCAACGGCCCGGCGGTGATCTCGGCGCTCGGCAGCAAGGTGGGCGGGCTCATCGCCGTGGAGCCGCAGGGGGGCAAGATCGCGCGGGCCAACGCCGCGGCGCCCTCGGTGGAAGCCGGTAACGTCTACGTGCCCCACCCGGCCTACGCGCCCTGGGTGCTCGGCTTCCTCGCCGAGTGCGATGCCTTCCCCAACGGCGCCAATGACGACCGGGTCGACGCCTTCACCCAAATGGCCGCAAGGTGGCTCGTCCGCGCCGCGCAGACCTGGAGTTTCTGAGGCGCAGGGCCGTCAGAAACCCCGGGGGAGGCAGGCGTACCCACTACTGCGTGGTTCTACACATTTTCTTGACAGCGCCTCAAGCCTGCCTGTACACTTCCCTTAACAGTCGCATATTGTGACGGCGATTTAGAAGCGCCGCCCTGGAAGTCCTCCCGCAGTGGGGGCATCCGGGGCGGCGCTTTTCGTTTTTAAGCTTCGGTTCGGCGGGAGAAGGGGAGATCACGACCGCATGGCGGCAGCCGTATCGGGGTGGGCGCTGCGTGAGAGGCTGACGGGGTGGCTCAAGGCCGCCGCCGGCGCCGCTTCGTCGCGCCCCCCGATGCCCACCGGCCAGATGGCCGGCAGTTGGTTCGGCGGCCTCTTCGGGCGCCGTCTCCCCGGCACCAACTTTGACTTCGAGACCGCGGTAGGCGACCCCACGCTCAACAGTGTGGTGTCCGCCTGCCTGCGCTTCATCACCGAAGCCGTCTGCGCTGCTCGCCCCCGGGTCGTGGAGGTGCGCGCCGACGGCACCGAGCGGCCCGTGCCGAATCACCCGCTCGCCGCGCTCTTTGAAAACCCGAACCCGTCCTACAGCTTCGGCACCCTGCAGGGGATGGTCCTGCGGGACCTCCTGGCAGGCTACGACAACGTCAGGAACGGCGGCAACGGCTACGTGCAGAAGACCCGCGCGGGCATGCGCGAGACGGCGCCCGTCAAGGAGCTGCACTACCTTCCCGCCAAGTTCGTGAGCCCCGAAGGCCCGGCTGGCGCGCTGACCGAGGTGTACTGCTACCAGCCGGGCCTGACGCGCGAGGAGTACTCCCCCCGCGACGTCGTGCACTTCCGGTGGGGCATCGACCCCAGCGACATGCGGCGCGGCCGCTCCCCCCTGTACGCCTGCCTCAAAGAGATCGCCGCCGACAACGAGGCCAGCACCTACAGCGCGTCCATCCTGAGGAACGGCGGCGTGCCGCCTGTGATCCTGTCCCCGAAGGAGAAGGACCTGGTCTCCCCCTTCGGCGTCGGCGCGGATGGCGAGGCGCAAAAGCGGGCGCTCAAGCAGCAGTATCGCGAAGCGACCACCGGCGACCGGCGCGGCGAGGCGCTCATGACGCCGTTCGCGATCGACGTGAACCAGCTCGCGTTCAACCCGGAGCAGATGGACCTCTCCGCGGTGCGCGCCACCCCGGAGGAGCGCATCTGCGCGGTGTACGGCGTTGCCCCGATCGTCGCCCACCTGGGCGCCGGCCTGAAGGCAGCCACCTACAGCAACTACGAGCAGGCGATTCAGTCGACCATCGACTTCGCGATCGTGCCGCTGCTGGAAGACCTGGCCCGGGAGTGGACGCGCCAGCTTCTGCACCCGGACTTCGAGGACCGGCCGAACCTGCGCGTGGCCTACGACACGACGAAGCTGCCCTCCTTCGCCGACGATCGGCGCCAGGAGGCGGAGACGATGGGCAAGCTGGCCGACGCCGCCTCGAAGCTCATCGCCGCGGGCTACGACCCGGAAGAGGTGGCCGCAGGCCTGAAGCTGCCGGTGCAGACGTGGCTGGGGCTGCCCGCGGCGCCGGCCCCAGACCCACAGGCGGAAGGGGGCGGCGCGAAGTCGGGGATGCCCCCTTTTACCCGTAGGGGGCGGCGCAAGGAGCGGCCGGAGGCGGACGCCGACCTGTACCGCGCCGTGGAGAAGTTCCGGGCGGGGCTGAGGCGCTCCGAGGCGGGCGCGGTGCGCGCCATGGCCGCGGCGCTGAAGACGGCGGAGGCGGCCATACGGGCCGCGCAGGACGCCCTGATCGAGCGCATGGAGGAGGCGGTGGCGCGGGGCGAGACGATCAACCTGGGCTGGCTGATGGACTCGCAGCGCTACCGCGAACTGCTCGAGCAGGTGCGGGAGGCGTATGCGGCCTTGGCGGAGGGCGGCGCGCCGGCAGCCGTGGCGGAGGCGCAGGCCGCGGCGATCGAAGCGGCGACGGGGGAGCGGCTGGGGGCGGTGTACCGGGCGGCGCTCGGGCCGCTGCCTGAGGGGATGACGGAGGGGCAGGTGGTGCGGGCGGATCAGGCGCGGGGCGCCTTCCGCGCCCACCTGCCCGTTTCGACCATCGAGGCGCTCGTGGGGTTCGCGGGGGACGGCAGCCCGCTCGCCGACCTGATCGCCGAGATCGCCCCGAAGGCGCAGGAGGCGTTCCGCGCGGCCCTGGTGGGTGGCGTGGCCCTGGGGAAGAACCCGCGCGAGATCGCCCGGGACCTGGCCGCGCAGACCGGTATCCAGCGCAACCGGGCGCTGACCATCGCGCGCACCGAGACCCTGCGGGCGGCCCGCGAGGCGTCCCGGGAGGCGTACGCGGCCAACGCGGACGTGGTGGCGGGGTGGGTGTGGCTGTCGGCGCTCGACCTGCGCTCCTGCCCGATCTGCTGGGCGATGCACGGGTCCGAGCACGGGACGGGGGAGCGCATGGGGACGCACCCCTCCTGCCGGTGCACGATGGTGCCGCGGACGAAGAGCTGGGCGGAACTGCTGGGGGATGACACCCTGCCGGACACGCGGCCGCAGGTGGAGAGCGGGGAGGCGGTCCTCTCGCGCCTGACGGAGGAGCAGCAGCGCCATGTCCTGGGGCCGGAGCGCTGGCGGCTGTGGGTGGAAGGCATGGGGCTTTCGGAAATGGTGGATCTCGTGCACGACGAACGGTGGGGAGCGGCGCGGCGGCTGAAGCCGCTGGAGGCGTAAGGCATGGAGCGCAAGGAGTTCGAGTTCAACCTGAAAGCCGCGGCGGCGGACGCACCGGATTCCGGCCTGTCCGAGAACGAGTTCGAGGGCATCGGTAATGCGTTCGGCAACCTCGACAGCTACGGGGACGTGACCCTCCCCGGCGCGTTCCAGGGCACGCTCAAGCGCTTCCAGGCGGAGGGCGTGCTGCTGTACCAGCACCGCCCCTCCATGGTGCTCGGCAAGCCCGTCGACGCCAAGGAGGTGCAGGAGGGGCTGTACCTCCGGGGGCGCATCTCGGAGACCACGCTTGGCAAGGACGTGCTCACGCTCCTGCGGGACGGGGTGCTGCGGAAGATGTCCATCGGCTACAACACCGTCCGCGCCGAGTGGTTCGACTCCGTGGAGGCGTTCCGCAAGTGGTGCAAGACGCAGGGGCTGACGGACCGCATCCACTGGGACACGCTCAAGGACTGGAAGTACTCCATCCGGGCGCTCGCCGAGTGCAATCTCTGGGAGGTGTCCGTGGTGACCTTTCCGGCCAATACCCTGAGCGACGTGACCGGCGTCAAGGACGACACCGACGCGGCCGAGGGGGTTCGCCTGGGCGCCCTGCGCCGACGGATCGCGATTCTGGCGGAGACGCTGCCGGAGTCGGCGCGGGCGGCCCGCGGGCAGCTCGAGAACGTGCTGCAGATGATCGACCGGTCGGGGCGGGCCGAGGCGCGGCCGGCGAACATGAAGGATTTCGAGGGCTTCCTGTGTGACGCAGGCGGGTTCTCACGGCGGGAGGCGAAGGTGATCGCCTCCGAGGGGTTCCGTACGCTCCTGCGCGACGCTGAGAGCGGCGACAGCGGAAACAGTGACAACGACGTGGCGGAAGGGCTCAAGAGCCTTCTCGCCACCCTGAGAGCGTAGGAGCAGCAGCAACCATGGCAGAAGTCAAGGAACTGATCGACGGCGTGCAGAGCGCCTTCGAGGAGTTCAAGCGGACCAACGACGCGCGCCTCAAGGCTCTGGAAGAGGGCCGGAGTGCTGGCGAGTTCGAGGAGAAGCTGGCGAAGATCAACACGGCCATCGACGAGCAGCAGGACGAGCTGAAGGCGCTCGCCACGAAGCTGAACCGGCCCAGCCTGTCCACTGCCGCCGGCGCGGCGGACTTCCTGGCGCAGGTCAAGGCGCAGTACGGCAAGGATGCGGCCAAGTCCATCAAGGCGTACTTCCGCACCGCCCCGAACGTGCGCGGCGACTACGGCAAGGGCTACGAGCAGTGGCTGCGCACCGGCGAGGAGAAGGGGCTGGCCGACCTACAGCAGCAGGTGTTCGGTGAGTTCAAGGCGTTCTCGAACGGCTCGGACCCGGACGGCGGCTACTTCGTCCACCCCGACCTGTCGGGGCAGATCGTGATGCGCATCTGGGAGTCGTCCCCGGTCCGGCAGTACGCGGCGGTACAGACCATCTCCACCGACAAGCTCGTCGGCTTCCGCGACCGTGAGGACATGGACGCCGGGTGGGTCGGGGAGACGCAGTCGCGCCCCGAGACCAACACGCCGGAGCGCGGGCGGTGGGAAATCTCCGTCCACGAGCAGTACGCCAAGCCGAAGGTCACCCAACAGCACCTGGAGGATGCGGCCTACGACGTCGAGGGCTATCTCGAAGGGCGTATCGCCGACAAGTTCGGGCGCATGGAGGCGGCCGCCTTCGTCACGGGCAACGGCGCCGGCAAGCCGCGCGGCTTCACGACCTACAGCACGGCGGCGACCGCGGACGCCACACGCGCGGACAAGACGTTCGAGCACGTGCTCTCCGGCGCGGACGGCGCGTTCAAGGCCGCCAACAGCAATCCCGCCGACTGCCTGGTGGACGCGGTCCACGCACTCAAGGCCGATTACCGGCCCGGCGCGGTGTGGATGATGGCGCGCCTGACTGTCGGCGCGGTGCGCAAGATCAAGGACACCACCGGCGTCTACCTCTGGCAGCCCTCGCTCCAGCTCGCGCAGCCCGCGACGCTCCTTGGCTACCCGATCGCCGAGGCCGAGGACATGCCCGCGCTTGCCGCGGACTCCCTGTCTATCGCATTCGGCAATTTCCGCCGCGGCTACCAGATCGTCGACCGCGTCGGCATCTCTACCCTGCGCGACCCCTACTCCTCGAAGCCGTTCGTCGAGTTCTATTCGCGCCGCCGGGTGGGTGGGGACGTCATTGACTGGGAGGCGATCAAGTTCGTCAAGTTCGGCGACTAAAGCGCGCCGGCCCGACTTCGTGAGACAGGCCCGGGGGGATGGCTCCCCGGGCCGGAGGCAAGAAAAATGGATCGCTCGATCCTGAACAACTGCGAAATTCGGCGGCTGTCGAACGCCGTCGCGGACGGGACGTCGGCCGTGGAGCCGGCCGCCATCGACATGCAGGGGTGGGGCGGCATCTGCGTCATCGCGGCGCTCGGCACCGTTACCGCGGGCGGCCAGGTGCTCACCCTCAAGCAGAGCGACGACAGCGGCGGTACCCCCGACGACTTCGACGCGATCGTCGCCACGGCCGCGAACGCCGCCGCGGACGACAACAAGCTGCTCATCGCCGAGGTGTACCACCCGACCAAGCGCTACATTCAGGTTTCGCTGGGGCGCACGGGCTCGACCGTCGTGGACGGCATCATCGCGGTCCTCTTCCGCCCGCACGTCGTCCCGGTGACCCAGGGATCGACGGTGGCGCAGATCGCGACAGCCGCGTCTCCGGACGAGGTGTAAGGGGAGAGAAGGAAGAGGGGAGTAGAGGTGGCGGCAATGACCCAGGAAGAAGCGCTGGCGCGGCTGATGCGGATGTGCCCGCCGGACGCGTACCCGGAACTCACGGAGGCCGAGCTGCTGGAGGTGCTGGAGGATTCCGCACGCCCGGCGGCCTGGGTTGCCGCCACCGCCTACGTGGTGGGGGACTTCCTCACCACGGCCGCCGGGCGCCTGCAGCAATGCGTCCGGGCCGGCACCAGCGGCGCCGCGGAGCCCGCGTGGCCGGGCGCCGAATACTCGGAAACCCTCGCCGGCAGCCTGGTGGGGGTGCGGACGGATGAAGGCGATGGCGCGCCGCTGTGGGAAGACGCCGGGGTGTCGCAGCCGGCGGGCTACGACCTGCGGGCGGCTGCGCACCTGGGGTGGCACCGCAAGGCCGAGCGCGCCGCGGGCGTGGTCGACACGTCCGACCCGGGGCGCTCCATCAAGGCGTCGCAGGCGTTCGACCACTGCATGCGCAAGGCGGCCAGCTACGAGCCGCTGGGGTTTGTTTAATGAGCGGCCTTGTACCCTCCGGCCTGCTCCGGAGCGCCCGGAAGATGGCGCTGCGCGGCCTGTCGCGCCCCTGCCGCATCGAGCGGGTGCAGGACGGGCAGGACGCCGCCGGCGCCCCCACCCAACAGATGATGCCGCTTGCGGAGTGCCTGTGCCACGTGTCGGAGCCGCGCGGCCAGCGGGTGACCGAGGCGGGGGAGCAGGTGCAGATCCTGGCCGACGCCGAGGTGGAACTGCCGTGGGATCAGGACGTGCAGGCCACGGACGAGCTGGTGGTGACCGAGGAGAGCGGCGTCAAGACCCGCTATGAGGTCATCGGCTCGAACGCGGGGGTGACGGACCGCATCCGGCTGGTCGCCAAGTGCGTCCGGGCGGACAGGGCGGGGCAGGGGGTGCATCTCTGATGCTCGGACCGGTGAAGATCGGCGCCAAGACGACGTGGGCGGCCCTCCTGGGTTTGGGCCTCATCTACGAGATTTACACGCTGGCCAATCGGCGCCAGCGGGACACGCTGAGCAACCTCGTCTGGGAGGGGACCGACGCCTCCCCGCTCGTGCCCCTGGTCATCGGGGTGATCGTGGGCCACTGGTTCTGGCCCCGGAAGGATGTATAGCAGCATGGCAGTGACCAAGCAGGAGATACTGACCGCCCTCGGGCTCACCGAAGCGCAGTTCACGGCGGCGGTTAAGATTGCGAGCGCAATCGCGCTCCTGGACGCGGAGAGCGTCGGCGCCGGCGGCACCGGCTTCACGGTCGAGGGCCTGGCGAGTGGCGTCGCCATCAGCGGGGTATCGGCCCAGATCACGGGCTACACGGAGGCGATCGAGGCGCAGCGCGCCGGCGCCGTGGCCGCCAACGAGGCCGCGGAGGCGGCGCTGCAGCCGGACTATGCGCGCATCGCGGAGCTGGAGATCCTGGAGGAGCCGACCACCGCGGACCTGGTGGAGCTGGCGACCCTCAACGCCCGGGTGAAGAGGGTGCGCGCCGAGTGTACGGCCCGCACGGCCGCCGCGGAGGCGTTCGCGCAGGGAGCCGCCCCAACCATCGCAGCCCTGGAGGAGCGTCTTCGCAGGCTCGCCACGGGCGACCTGAGCGCGGTGTAGCACGATGCCTCTCCCTCTCCTTTATGGCTCCGTGGGCGTGCTTACGCGCGCCCGCTCGGGCACCCGGCTGATGGCGGAGTTCGACGCCCACGACGCCTCAACGGTGATCCTCTCCGGCGCTAACGTGACTGGCTGGAACGACCGCTCCGGCAACGGGCGCCACGCCACCACGCCCGTCGGGCACACGGTCTATCCGGCCTACGATGCCGGCACAGGCGAACTCATCTGGAATGCGTTCGCGGGCGTGATGGGCCTCAACGCCCCCATTCCGGGGGCACCGAAGATGAGTTTTATCGTGGTGGGCACCCGCGCCGCTCAAACCTTCACGAGCGCATCCTCTAACCGCCCAATCATATGCTCCCCCGTCACGCCGTCGCGCGGCATCCACATCGGCACCGTGCGCGAGGGGGCGAGCCCCGCCCAGGCGTTCGTGGCCAACGCATTCGGGCAGCCTGTCGTTTCCGCCTCCTGGCCCAACGGCACCCGGGAGGCGTGGTGCGTACTCGTCGATGCGATCGCGGATTCCATCCGCATCGTTTCGGCGGGCGGCACCGACCAAACTCTCGCCACCGCCGGACTCATCGCGGCGAACCTAGCGGCCGGGACGCAGATGCACATCGGGTACGAGCCGAGTGTGCCCGCACGCTGCTACACAGGCAGAGTGGAGCGGCTGCGGGTCTACCACGGGCTGCTGTCGGCGGCAGCGATGTCGGACGCGCTCGCCTGGGGGATTTCCTAAATGATTCAGCAACTCAGCCAGGGCGTCGTCTTCGTTTTCCATTACACGGCGGGCGGCCTGGGCAAGACCGGCCTCTCCCCCCTCGTGGACGTATTCCGTCCGGACGGCACAAAGGTGGTCTCGGACGGGGCGGCTACGGAGATCGGGGACGGGCTCTACCAGTACCCCTACTCCGGGGCGGGCACCACCACGGCCGGCAACTACTACGCCGTGGCGAAGACCTCGGACACCAGTGTAGACCAGCGGCACCTGCCGAGCCTCTGGGTGGTGGGGGCGTCCTGGGTGGAGCGTCTGGATACGCCGCTCTCCACGCTCGCCACGGCCATTTCAGGCGTCGCAGCAGCGGCGGCGACGGCGGTTTGGGCGGCGGCCACGCGCACCCTGACCGCGATCTCGGACAGCACGGGCGTTACCACGCTGCTTGATCGGCTCACGTCGGGTCGTGCTGCCAACCTGGACAACCTGGAGAACCTTGACGCAGCGGTGAGCGACCTGCCGGCCGCGGTGTGGCAGAACGGCTCCCGCACGCTCACGGCAGGCGGCGGCGGGGGTGGCGGCGGATCTGCTGCCCCGCTCATCAACGTCGGGGCAAACTACCCGAACGAGCAGTTGCGCCTCACGGCGGGTGATACCGGAGGGGGGCTGATAATCACCATCCGCGACGATAACGGGACTCCGATCCCTCTGGGCGACGATGATGTGGTTGTTGCTCGGCTCCGGAAGGTGGGGGCGCCCACGGGCACGGAGATCGCCTGCGTGGTTATCTACGGCCCGGGAGGGATCATCAAGACGGACGCGTGGCCATCGGAAGTGTCCCCGGTCCCGGAGGCCGGGGACTACGAGCTGACCACGCAAAGGGCCGGATTCACGAACCCGGCCGGGCGCAGAATCCCGGTCCGGATCATCGCGGCACTGTAGGGACTGGAAGCCGCCGTCATTCCACGTGGAATGACGGCGGCCAAAACCGGGCGGAAGAGACAAGGAGATCAATGAGCGTGAGTGAGACGATGACGCCCGGGATCGTGGGCGCGATAGCCGGGGCGATAGGGGCAGTGGCCGGGGCGAGCATCAAGGCCGCCGTGGACATCTTCGTCGCGCGGCGGCAGGGGCAGGACGCGGACGAAGCGTTCGACCTGAAGCGGCGCGAGGAGCTGGTCAAGCACGTGCACGACTGCGAGGAGCGCCTCGACAAGGTGATGGCGCGCTGCGACGCCCTGCAGCAGCGCTGCGACGCCCTCTGGAACGACAACCTGAAGCTGAGAGCCGAACTGCAGGCGCTGACGGTGATGGTGAAGCAGGCGGGCCTGCTGAAAGGGTAGGTGGCGAGAGTGGAGATCGGAATGGCGGATTTGGCGGTCCTGTCGGGTGTGACCGCGGTTGTTGTGGAGGGGGTCAAGCGCGGCCTGAAGCTATCCGGCCTGGCCGTGCTCGCCCTCGCCGCGCTGGTCGGCGTGGCCATTTCCCTGCTGGGCTTCTTCGGCGGGGTGAGCGTGGGCGCGCCGGCGTCGGGCTGGCCGCAGGCGGTGGCGCGCGGCATCCTGGGCGGGCTGGCCTCGGTCGGCGTGCACCAGGTGGTCAAGCAGGCCGAGCAGGCCGCGGAGGGGCAGGGGATATGAAACTCGCTATCGACGCCGGGCACGGCATGGGGAACCGCAAGGCGGGGGTGTACGATCCCGGAGCAGTTGCGGCAGGAGAGACTGAGGCGGGCATCGTTATGGACTGGGCGGAAACGCTCAAGTTCTACTGCCTGCAGGCGGGGATCAATGTCTTCATGATTCGCACGGGGGCGACTGATGCCAACCCCGTGGGCGGGCGGGACGAGCAGGCAGAGCGAGCGAACTGCTCGCACTACCTTTCCCTGCACTGCAATGCGGCAGGCGCGGTCGCGGCTACCGGGACGGAGACGCTGTACCGCGACCGCACGGATATGCTCTGGGCGGCGAAGGTGCAGAAGGCTGCCCTGGGCGCGCTGCGCCTCGCCGACCGGGGGTTGAAACCGGAGAGCAGCGGCCAGCATTCCCGGCTTGCTGTCTTCGATTTCGACGGGCCCTGTGCGCTGTGCGAACTCGGGTTCATTACCAACCCTATGGACCGCCAGGTACTCCTTGCCCGTTCGAACCGGATTGAGTTCGCCATCGCCGTGGTGGAAGCGCTGAAAGGCGGGCAGAAGTGACCAGGAAACGAGTGCTTACAGGAATTGCCAGCATCGCTATCTTAGCCCTTGCGGGGACGGGCAGCGGGTGCCGGAAGGGCGGTGGAGACTACCGTAGCGCCCTCCAGGTAGAGGCGCTGTGGCCGCAGGACAAGGGCGGGGTACTCCGGGTGCCCGTGCGCATTATCCAGCCCGCGGCGATCGACACGCCCATGGCCGGGCCGGCGGAGGGGGAGCGGCTGGCAGCCACGCGCTACGTGGCGGGGATTCTGGCGGCCATCGCCGACTGGGAGCGGATTGGGCAGGGGCGGATTGACCTGGCGCCCATCCTGGAGACCGACACGCTGCCGGAGGAGGGGGACGGCACCGGGGATATGAAGCACCGCCCCCGGCGCCGCGGTGAGGTGATGATCCTGCGCCGGGCGATGATCGGGCCGGACGGGCGCAGGCGCGGCGGGTGGGCGGGCTGGCCGACCCCGCGGGCCGCCGCGGAGCCGGGCGCTCTGCCGGTGCTGGAGGCCGCGGAGATCTGGCTGGCGCCGGAGTTGCCGCTGGAGGCGGTGCGGAGCGTGGCAGCGCATGAGATCGGGCACGTCCTGCTGGGCGCTCGGCAGCACGACCCCGCCGGGGGCAACGGCATCATGGCGCAGCCGACGCGGCAGGGCGCCCGGCCCGGGGCCAGGGATGCGGCCACTCTCTGGCGGGTCCACGGCGGCGGCGGTGGGGCGTGAACTTCGGCGCGGACGTCCGGCTGATGGGCTTGGACGAGTTCGAGCGGCGGCTTGACAAGGCCGGGGACATCATCAAAGCCGCCGCCTTCGAAGTGGAGGCGGAGGCGAAGACCGCTATACAGACCGGCGCCAAGAGCGGCCGCCTGTACAAGCGGGGAAAGCGCACCCACCGCGCCAGTGCCGAGGGCGAGGCGCCGGCGAGCGACACCGGCGCGCTGGTCAACTCTATCCGGGCGCACCGGGTGAGGCGCCTCCTGTGGGAGGTGCGCGTCGGCCAGCTCTACGGGGCGCTGCTGGAGTTGAAGCTGAACCGGCCCTTCCTGCTGCCCGCGCTGGAGAAGGTCCGGGAGCGGTTCGTGCGGGCGATGCAGCGGCTGTTCGAAAGCCGGTAAGGAGGGCTGTGGTGGAAGCAGACGCCATCGAGGAGTGGCTGGCGGCGACGCTGGGCGGGGACGAAGACCTGCGGCGGGCGGTGGATCGGCGCGTCTACGGCCACGTCGCCCCCGTCAAGTCCGCCTACCCCTACCTGGTGTACCTGCCGGACAGCCGGGGTGGAGAGGACCTGAATACTCTCGGCTCCGTGCGGGGCGTTGTCGAGCGCTTCTATGAGGTGAAGGTGGTCGGGCAGGGAGGCGGGTTCTCCCCCCTGCGGGAGGTCAAAGAGCGCATCGACGCCCTGCTCCACGGGGCGGAGCGCCAGGACGTTGACCCCCGCTTCTTCTGCGAGCGCGTGGAGGATATCCGGGACGCCGACGTGGACGGGCGCAGCAACATCTACTACGAGTCGGGCGGGGTGTACCGCTTCCTGGTGACCCCGGAAGCGTAACAGACAGCACAGAGAGCACAGACAGCAAGGAGAGAGAAATGGCCTGGAAACTGGTGGGCAAGAACTGCGCCATCGAGATCGAACCCGGCGGCCCCACGGACGGGGCGCCGACCTACGGGACGGGGATCAACATCAAGGGCGTCGCGCGCCGCATCATGAAGGAGGAGACGGTCTCCGAGGCGGATGTGTCGGCGCTCGCCGATAGCGTGGACGTGTTGCAGCCGCTCCGGAGCCGCGCCGTCTTCGACATCGAGATGCTCATGGACAACGAACTCGGCGAGCAGCTCTACAACATGATCGGCGACTACATCCGGGTCAAGTACAAGCCGCTTTCAACGGACGTGGCGTTCAAGGTCTTCCAGGGCTTCATCTCGCAGCACGGGGTGGAGATGCCCGACGGGGCGAGCATCGAGCGCTTCCGCGTGACCTGCAACGCCAACGGGGGGAGCCTGCCGAGCTAATGGACGCGATCAAGCCCATGAAGAAGAACGTCGACCAGCCGGAGAAGGCCGCAGCGCCCTCCGGCCCCGCCCGTCTCGCGGACATTGCGATCGCCGGGGCGGAACGGCGCCCGGACCTGGCCATTTCGCTCAAGCCCTACACGGGCCAGGACGTGACGATCGTTCTGCGGGAGCCCGACGTCAACACCCTGTTCGCGGCCACGCGCCGGGCGCAGGAACTGGTGACCAGAGAACCGTTCTGGGAGCCGACCCTGCGCATGGCGGTGGCGCAGTTCGCCTCCTGCCACGTGGCGCCGGCGGTGGACGACCCCAGGGAAGCGCTGGCCTGGTACCGGAATCTGGCCAGCCAGAACCGGGACCTCTTCATGCTGCTGCTGGCGCACTTCCGCGAGGCGTTCCCGGCGCAGTCAAGCTTCTCCGCGGAGGAGGCCGTAGAGAACTCAAAAAACGACTGAAGGGCCTTGCGTGGGTGGCGTTCGCCCTGTGCGTCAAGCACCTGCGGTGCCTCCCGCGCATGGTCCCCGGCGGGCTGACGATGGACGAGATAGAGGACCTGCTGCGCTACCACCAGGAGTTCGGCGGCGGAGAGGAAGGGGAGGAGTAAGCGGCCGTGGCCTTCAAGCTGGCGGAACTGATCATACGGATCGGGGCGGAGGGGGTGGAGCGCGTGCGCGCCTCCCTGCGCCAGATCCGCGGGGACGTCAAGGACGTCGGCGACGAGGCCGCGCGCACGGGCCGGCGCGCCAAGACGGAGTTTCAGGTTCCGTTCGAGAGTGCGATGAAGACCGTGGCGGGCTTCACCGGCGCTCTGGGCGCGGGCGCGGGCGTGGTCGGGGGTGTCTTTGGCGGCGCCGCCGTCACCGCCGCCCTGGGCTATGCGGAGCTGGAAGCGCGCCTCAAGGCCGTGACCGGCTCCGCGGAAACCGCGGCCCGCAAGCTCCAATATGCGCAGGCGGTCGCCAACCCCTCCAACTTCACGTTTACCCAGCTCGCCAATGCCACCGTGACGCTGGAAGCGTTTGGGGTGAATGCCGAGCGGGCACTTGGCACGGTGGCGCGCCTCGGCATGGCGTTCGGAGCTGGCGACGAGCAGCTTCAGATGCTGGTGCGGGCGCTCGGTGACATCTCCGCCGGCTCCTTCCCCGAAAAGGACGTGATGGCGTCCTTCGGCCTGAACCGCCAGATGTTTGCCGAGCAGGGCATCGAGTTCGACGGGCAGGGGCAGTTGCAGTCCAGCGCCGTCGAGACTCTGGAAGCGTTGGAGCGCATCGTCCTGCAGCGCTACGGCGGGATCTTCGACGAGATGGCGGATACGCCCGGTGCAAAGGTCGCCAGCTTGCAGGACGGGTGGGAGAAGCTGCTGCGCGTCATCGGCGACGGCGTGTTGGAGAGGGCGGGGCCGTCGCTGGAGTACCTGTCGCGGCTCATCAACGGCCTGACCGGCAGCGACGTCCTGTTCGAGACCGTGGAGCGCTTCAACGCCGGTTTGGCCCGCCTGTTCAACTTCACCCCGGGCGAGGGCCTGATTCGCTTCCTGGCCGGCACGCTCAGCATCATCGGCACCCTGCCCGACTACATCAAGGCGGTCTACGACAACGCCAACGCCATGTTCGGCAATGCGATCAGCAACATCCGTGAATACTTCCGCGAGGCGGGGGACTGGCTCAGCTCCTGGGTCTCGTTGTTCAAAGACAACATGGCCATTATGGGGCAGGCGTGGCACTTGCTGTTGGAGCGGGACATCGCGGGGGCCATCGAGAAGCTGGGGCAGTTATCGGCCACCCCGACTGACCCCGTATTCCCCGCCGCCATCAACCCCCTGACCCAGGGGACGCAGCCCCTGCCGAACCTGATGGGCCAGTCCCAGGAGTACTTCGAGCGCATCATGGCCGCCATGAAGCCCACGGACGCGGACGTGCCGGAGGCGCGCGGTCCGTTCCTGCTGCGCGAGGTGGACGCCACCCGGGACTCCCTGGAGAAGATCGAGCGCAACACCCGGGACACGGCCGACGCGATCACCCTGCGGCGGCAGGCCATGGGCGGCGGGGAGATGGGGCGGCTGGGTGTGACTCCACAAGAGATGTTCGGCGGGCCAGCGGCTGGCCCACCAGCATCTCTTGCCCGGCGCTTTGCTGGCACGGGTGACGCCTTCTGGCGAGACCTGGCCAACGCCATGCAGAGGGAGGTGGACCGGCGGGTGCTGGCTACCGTGAATTCGGGCCGGGGAAGTGGCTATCGCGCTCGCTGAGGTGGCGTGCCTTCTGCTCCCGGGTGTGGAGGTAGGCGCCGAGGACGGTCACGATTGCCGCCGGAAAGAACCATATCGCCAAAACAATTAGGACCCCTATTATCTGAGCAGATTGTGCCACGCCGTTGCGATCAAAGAAGCTACCGCCTCGGGTTAAGCCCGCGATGATGCTGTAGCCAAACCATCCCGTCCATAGGACGAGCAGCGCCCAGCAGATTTTAGACCCCATCTATGGACCTCATACTACAGATCGATGTGCCCGAACCCCGCGTTGCCCTTGAGCGCCTGGTGGTTTCCAGTGACGGACTCGGATGGGATCTGCTCCTCGGCAGTGACGTGATGATCGATCCCGTCACCTTGTCGGTCATGCTCCGCCCGCTCTGTACCAAGCCGGAGTGGGCGAGCACCACCAGCGGCGCCTATGCCCGGCTCGCCAAAACAGACTACACCCTGGTCACTCCCACGGCCTGGGTAGAGAATCCGCGCAAGGTCGCCGGCGACATCTACCTGGAGAGCCGCGGCGTCAACGAACTGGTCCGCACCACCGCGACGTGGCCGGTCAACCGCCCCTTCTTCCTCTCGTTCTATGTGTTCGGCACCGGCAGCGAGAACGCGGTTGCGCTGGAATGCGGCTGGGGGCCGCCCGGTGATCCCGGCTCCGTGGACCTGCGCGTCAGCAAGGGCGGCGAGGTGGAGGTCTACAAGTCGGGCGAGAAGGTCGGCGTGTACTCGGTTGACAACGGCCGAAGCCTGCCGCTCGGCTCCTGGCGCACGGGCAAAAGCCAGAAGCTCGCTCAGCAGACCATCGACCTTTTGCTCATCCCCTGCCGCTCCCGGGACCTCCTGGTCACGAGCAATTTAGGCGGCGGCTTCTGCCACACCTTCACCGACCTGCCCCAGACCGGGCCGACCACCACGAACACGATCACCCCGGCCTCCTACTTCTGGTGGTCCGTGCCGGCCGGCAAGGCCAGCGTTCAGTGCGCGCCGATGATGTTTGCTGAGTCTGGCACGGTCTTTGGGCCGGAGACGGCGCTGCGCTACGCCCCGAACGCGCCGCGCACCTTCGGCTTCCTGCGGGCGAGCCACCCCGCCGGTTACGGCACGCAGGCCGCAGCCAGCTCCCTGGTGAAGGCGTCGGACCTTACAGCCTACACGCCGGACGGCGTGACCACGGACGTGCGCCTGAAGGTGGACCTGACTGGGGACGGGGAGTCCACCGTCTTCCTCTACGCCGTCGATGCGGTGATGCCCCGCACCGTCACCACCACGGCCGACACGCCCTTCGATCTCATGCCCCACGTCACGGAGCTGGAACTTGAGGTCCCGGAGGACGGGCCCGCGACCATGCAGTTTGCGGCCTACAACCCTGCGGCGCTGGCGGCGGCCGGCATGGACCGGCCGGAGGAGCTGCAGGAGCGGCCCGTCCGCCTCGCGGTGGACCCGGGCGGGGAGGCAGACTTGGTGGATGTCTTCCGTGGCACCACGGTGGAGTTCCCGGTCGTGACGATCGGCAAGGGGCGGGGGTACCAGAAGGCGCGGCACATCTGGTGGGACTGCGAAGACCGGGAGCGCGAGTTCGAGCTCTTCTCCTTTATTGATACCGTGCCCTTCGACGGGCTGGCCCTCACCGACGTCATGGAGGACCTGGTGACGATGCCCGGCTTCGACGTGGCCGACACGGACATTGACGCCGACACGCTGGAGATCCCGTTTTCGCCGGGGGTGAGCAGCGGCGACTGGCAGTACATCCCGGAGCGGGGGGACAACGTGGCGGGGTGGCTGAAGCGGCTCCGGGACGAGTTCGCGGCCACCACCCTTACCGGCTGGGCGCCGACGGCGGCGGGCTACAAGTGGCGCTACAAGGACCCGGCGCTGCTGCCGACCTCGCCCAACATGAACCTGTACCAGTCCACGGCTGACGCGCAGGCGGCCGGCCTCACCTCCGACTTCTGGCGGCAGCGCACGGTGCGGGGCCTGCGGCAGATCACACGGGGCACGGAGGCCAACCAGGTGCTCGTGGTGGGCTACGACCCGCGCACCCGCCGCCACATCCCGCGCCAGTTCAACGACGCGGCCAGCCTGAATCCTACGCTCTCCGGGGCGGCGCGCCCGCGCAACTGGCAGGGGCGCAGGAACACCTACCAGCTCCTCGAACCCCGGATCTCCACAGACGCCGCGGCGGAGCGCGCCCGGGATATTCTGGGCGAGCGCCTCACCGAGGTGCGGGACCTGTGGGAGATGCAGAGCGACTTCCTCATCATCTACCCCTCCGGCGTCCCCATCTGGAAGGGGGACGTGCTGCGCATCTATCAGAAGGGCAGCACCACGGAGGAGTGGGCACGCTTCCGGGTGCTGGCGCTGCGCATGCGGGTGGTAAGCCACGCCGAGGGGCGCGCCCCGGTCCGGGAGGCGGAGTACCTGCTGCGCCGGCTGCCGGTACCGGACGGCGGCTGGGACGACGAAGAGGACGAAGAGGATGAGGAGGGCGAGGGGGAAGTAGAAGGGGGCGAGGTGTAACCCGTGGCCGAAAAGGTGTTCGAGATCACGATCAGTGCCACCCTCTCCTCCCGCTGGGCGTGGAACGCGGGCCTGGTCCTCGGCGGGGACTTCACCGAGGTCGCCGGGATCGTCGGCAACAATCCGCAGATACGGCGCTCGGGCACGGGCGGCTACCCCGGCACCGGCCCGAACGTGGTGATCCGCGCCGGCGACCCCACGGGCGGGACTGCCGTGTACGAGGAGGTCCTGGGCGCCGTCCCGCCCAACGTCGGCAGCGGCTCCACCCTGTTCTCCGCCTCCTGGTCCCTGTCTCACCGCGTCGTGGTGGAGGACGACGAGACGGACGGCTTCGGGCCGAACTACGGCGCCGTCGTGGCCGGGAGCCTGGGGGGGTACCGCCTCGTCCTGAACGGCGTCACCAAGCTGGACTATGCCGTCCAACCCAGCAGTGCCAACCCCGCCTCGGGCCTGGCGCTCGGCCTCCTGAACGCCTTCCTGCCCTACGCGATCTCGCAGGGAATCCACGTCGGGGTGCCGACCTACGGGGCGAGCATCACCATCAGCGTCTCCGCCACGGGTTACACCCCCTCGCCCGAAGTGCCCGGCGTAGCGACCGCCTGGGGGAGCCTCACCAACCGCACGGCGGAGGCGGAGCCCGCGCCGGCCGCGACCAACACCACGTTCCCCGGTCAGTACGTCGTGAGCCTCCACCGGGCGGACCCCGCCGGCTCGCCCGCCTTCCAGGACACGCAGGCGAAAACGATCATCGACGTGATGACCACGCAGATGGGGGGCGGGGACACCGAGGCGGTCCCCTACGCCGTCCGATTCGCCAGCGAGCCGGCCGCGGAAACGGGGACCATTGGCGGCGGGGGCGGTGATTCGGCGCAGGTGGTTCGGGAGTGGGGCGGCATCCGCCTGGGCTACCTGTTTCAGTATAGGCGGTGGAACTACTTTACGAACGCGACCATCGACTCGGGCTCCGCGTCCGGCACGAAATACTACGTGGGCGATGCTCTGACCGAGGTGGCTTCCTCCGCGGCTTTCCCGGCCGCACCGGGCCTGGCGGAGGTGAAGGTGGCGGACGCGCCCGGAGAGCAGCCCTACTACCGCTACAGCGGCAAGGAGGCCCCCGCGGCCACCGTTACCCACGCCGCGGACGCGCACCTGTGGGGCGCCTCCGGCCTCGCCTTCGCGGACTACAGCGACGCGACCGGCGGCTGGCTGGAGAACACGCCGGGGCTGTCGCTGTCCTACCCCGGTGGAGTCCTGCAGGCGGACGCCACGGCCCTCGGCAGCGGCTCCGCCTACGCCTCGTGGCGCTGCCCGCTGGCTGTTGGCCGGACCCTGCTGGGGTACCGCTACCTGACGGTTCGCTTCCGCACGGTCGGCGCCGCGAACAAGGCAATCAGGTTCTTTGATCTGGTCGGCCCCTCGGTAACTTCCGGCGCGGATGGGGAGTGGGTTGAAGTCGATATCGACGCCATGGCCGGCAACACCTGGCGCCGCCGCGAGTTCATCAACCAGCCGGGGCCGCCCACAACCCTCTACCAGGACTTCAACGTGCTGGTGCCCGCTGGGTGCGTGACGGAAATCGAGTGGATCAAGGGGCACCGCGACAACCCGACGCGACTGAGCATCTTTGGCAATACCGAGGGTGGCACATTTACCCTTGCCCGGATGCACGCGTTTACCGATGGCATGGAAACGCTTTCCCTCGCGCCGGGCGTGTCGGGGGCTGGGCTGGGAACCATCGCCCTCGTGGCGGCGGCGGTGAACGATCGGCAGGGGTGGACGGGCTGGAGCATGGCGGCGCTCGACACCGGCAGCAAGTACTACTCTCAGGGCGTCGGGGCCGCCCACCTGGAGAGCGGGGGCGACTTCCGCGGCGTGCCCTCGGCGCTCGACCTGGCGCTTGCCCCGTCCGGCACCCTGAACGTGCGGCACGTGGCGCCGGCCGTGTCTCCCACGGCGCTGGGTACGCCTGCCGAGGGGGCGGACGATTCGGACGCGGACCCCGATGACGAGCGGCTCTACCACTACATCGTGTGCCTGCCGCAGGGCGGGCTTGCGGCCGCGTCATTGTTCGGCGGAGCGGACAAAATCGCCGCGGCGACGGTGGAGGCGCACCTGGAGTCCGACAGCAGCTCCCGGGGCGACGGTACGCCGGGGGCGGACGGCTTCGCAGCGCTGGGGGCTCCCTACCTGCGCTCTCGCCACGACGACGCCACTCGGGACCACCGTTTCAGCGTCACCGGCTCCGGCCTGACCGCGGCACCGCTGACGCCCTCTTCCGCGGTGGATGGGGCGGACTACGTTTACCCCGCCCCGTGGATGCAGCGGCTGCACTGGCCTTGGCGTTTGTTCGGGATCTTCGAATGGCTGAGCATGGACGTCTCAGCGACCGGCCGCCTGGTGCGGGTGGGGACCGTGGACGAGAACATCGCGATCGCCTTCTCCAGTGACTACCCGGGCCAGGAGTGGAGCGACGAGGATACAGGCATCCCCGGCGAAACGCCCACGGTGCGGTACGAATTCCAGAGCGCGGTGCAGCGGGTGTGGCTGGCCTACCAGAGCAGTGACGACATTCTGCTGCGCTACAGCGACGACGAGGGGGTGACCTGGAGTATGCCGGCGACGGTCTGGGGGAGCGGCAGTTACCCCGCATTCGAGATCCTGCCGACTGGGATGCAGTACCACTACATCCGGACCACCGGCGGGGGCATTGACTGCAAACTGCTCGATCAGTTCCACAATGTGGTGGCCGGACCCCTGACGGCAGTGGCGTCAGGGGTGGACGACGCGCCCTTCGCGGTGCGCTTCGACGAGTCCGCGCAACGGTTCTACCTGGTCTACAGCAGCGGTGGTCTGGCGACGACGGTGGTAAGTGATGATGGGGAGACGTTCACGTGATCTGGCTAATGGCCTTTTCGCTTGCCACTGCCGGGACGACTTCTTGTGTGAGGCCGAACCAAGGTGCCGTCTTTCCGGCGGTAGCCCCTGACACTTACATCTCCTCCTGACGAAATGTAAGGTGATCCGCCAGAGGACGCCGCCGGTACGTAAGAGGAGGCAGGAGGGGCATAGTAGTTACTGGATGGTGGCGAGGCGGCTTGGTTGACTTGGCCACGAAGCGCTTCCAATCGCGCCAGTGCCTGCGCGTCCGCCTGAGACTGCGCCTGTTGCCTCTGGTACGCGGCTGCTTCTGCGCTGTCGCGCTTTGCCTTCTCCGCCATAGCCCGCGCGTGTGCCCTCTCTTCTTCCGGCGAGAGACGCACCATCGGGGCCGGCGGAGCGGGGGGAGTAGTGGTGGGCTTGTTCGGTGCGCACATGCTGACGCATCCGCCGAACAGGATCAGCGGCAGCAAACAACCAATCAGGGGATTCACCGATTTGCGACGGGCCATTACAGATCTCCTTCGGCCTTGCTCGCTTGCAATTACCGCCATTATGCCGCAGGTTGCGTGCCGCGGGGAAGGGCATCATTCCACGTGGAATGACGGGGCGTTACATACAGCATATCCCGCTCAGTGGCGAGGTGTACACTCCCGGTCGCTTCACCGCGCCCGTGACGAACACCACCAGCTTCGTCGGCGCGGGCGAGGGGGGCGCCGCCGGCGCTGCTGCCTCGTCCTCGTCGGCCGCCGCCAGGGCCGGCTCGAAAGGAGGAAGAGCGTCCTCTGCGCCCGCGTCTCCCTTCGCCGGGACCGTGAACGCCGCTGCGTCCGACGCCGCGCTCCCGGTGGCCGTCGCCCGCCCCTGCTGCAGCATCCATGCGCCGGTCGCCAGGACCGCCAGTGTCCCCGCCAGCGCCGCCGCCCCCAGATACTCCCGCCCCGTCCACGCCTTCCACTTCATGTCTTTCGACCTCCTCAGCAGCGTGTTCCGGCAACAGTATAACAGCAGGCAGGCACCCGGAAGAGGTGCAAGGTAAAATTGCGGGAGACGTCCCGCGTATAATGCGAGAAAGCCAGGAAGGACGAGGCAGGCGCCATGAGCACAAGTAGGGCCGGGAAAAGCGCATCTGCCCGGCGATGTTACGGCATCGGCCTCCGTCTCGGGCGCGCGGGAAAGCACCGGCAGGCTGTCACCTGGTTTCGCCGGGCGCTGCGCCTTTCCCCGGGCATGTCGGACTGCCACTACTCCCTCGGCGTTGCGCTGGGGGCGTTGGGCGAGTCGGAGGCGGCAGAGAAGGCCTACCGGGACGCCATAGCGTGTGACCCCTCGTGCGAACCGGCGTACTGGAACCTGGGAATCCTGCTGCACGAAACCGCAAGGCCGAACGAAGCGGCCGACGTCTGGTCGAGATTGGCAGGGTTGCAGCCCTACAACGCCTACCTTCATCTGCGCATCGGCGACGCGCTGTTCACCGCGGGAAGAACCAGGGAGGCGCGGGAGGCCTACGACCTGGCGCTGCTCCTGAAGCCGGGGGACTGGCTCGCCCGGAACAAACTGGGCTGCCTGTTGATGGACCTGGGCCGATTCCGGGAGGCGATCGCGTGGTATCAGCAGGCTATCGCGCTGGACCCGCCGGAAAACCATCCCTACATGAACCTGGGCATCGCGTACGACCGGGTAGGCGACCACGAACGGGCGCGGGAGGCGTACGGGGAAGCTATTCGCCGCGACCCGGAGGATGCGGATGCCTACGTGAACCTGGGGGCGAGTTTCGAGGAGCAGGGGAGGACGGAGGAAGCGCGTGCGGCCTACACCAAAGCTCTCGCGATCGACGGCGCGCACGCGAAAGCGCGCGAGAATCTGGAAGCCCTCGGCCCGCCAGACTGAGCCGAGGGCGTCTGCAATCGGATGCCGCCCGCGCGAGGTTCGGGACGAATGGCAGTCCGCCGCGCAACGGGTGCCGCTGGCCGACAAGAGCGAGACGATATCCGCTGCTCTATAGAAACAAGGTGGCCGCCCCCTGACGCTACCGTCGTCAGGGGGCGATCATGTGCCCTTCGTGTGCCCTTCGTGGTGCGCTGCTCTACCGGGTGTACCGAAGCGGCGGCCTGCCGACGGTGGTCAGCGACACTGGGGGTGTTTGCGTAATTTAGGCGCTCTGTGCCCCTGGCAGAACCTGCTTGACCGCTTCGGCTAATACGGCCTCCATGTTCGCGATCTCTTCGACGCTATCCACCTGAGTGCGGGCCAGACCGAGGTACGCCGGTGCTTCCTGCCATTCGTATTTCGGGGCCAGTTCACGCACACGGTCTATGGGCAAGCGCAGGGCAACGGTTTTCTTCTCGCGGTCCTGAATGAGCATGCGGCAGAACCACCGCGTAGTCACGCCGTACTGGACCGAAAAATAGCTGCCGGTGTCATTGGCCTTCAGCTTCTCGGGTTCGGGAACATGCGGCGAGACAAGCTCTCGGATGATCTCAAAGGCCCGCAGTTCTTCTTCGGTTGTGACGACGCCTTTGTTGTCTTCGTCCGCAATCGGGGGCTCAGAATCACTGGTTTCGGTAGATGGGACTGGTTCCAATACGGCTGCCTGGGGTAGGAGGCTTTGCTGGACAATCTCCAGAATGGCCGCATTGATGGACTCTTTGACGAGAGGCCGGAATCGGTCAATCACCTTTTGGGTGACACGCGTCTCGACGATCTGAGCTTCCTTCACTGCGAAGCTGATGAAGTCATCGGACGGTTCGCGCAGAAGCCGCTTAAACTGGCTCTTCAGCGATCCCAGGAACACCAGGTCTTCAGCATAACCGACCAGGCTGTCCATATTGAACACATCTTTGCGGAAGCGTTCCAAAACGCCGGTCTCAGTATCGCCGAACCGCTCGAAGTCGAACTCAAAGAAGGGCTTCTTGTCCAGCATGTTCGGCTCTTGCAGGTCCGTGAAGAAGCGATACTGTATGCCGTTCGTGATGATTGCGAACTTGACTTCCGGAGTGCTGTTGAAGTATTTCGCAAGCTGTGCGTCGTAGTTGGTCAGGGGTTCGTTTGGCCCCTTCGCCTCTACGAACAGCACGGGCTTCCCGTGGATTTGGAGGCAGTAGTCGATCTTCTCCGAAACCTTGGCCCATCCGGCTTTGTACTCGGGAATCAATTCCGCGGGGTTGTAGATATCAAACCCCAGGAGGGCCAGGAAAGGCAGGATTAACGCCTGCTTGACCGCCTCCTCTGTAACAACGTGTTTGCGCCGCTCCTCGATTTGATTCCCGAGGGTGCGGATGTTGTCGGCAAACCCCATGATCTCAGTCTCTCCTTGCTTTGTGGCTATAAGCCTCATTGGCATTAGGAGATTATGCCGCAGGTTGTGTGCCGGGGGGAAGGGGACGGGCATTATTCCACGCGGAACGAAAGCAGCGGCCAATGCCTTAAAAGGGCACTGCTCTACCACTCTCCGGCAAGGGAGGAGGATGGGACTCGAACCCGCCACCGTCCCTGTACGAGTCCCCTGCTCTAACCGGCGAAGCACCACCCGCTGCGCTGACATTACTGCTGCATCAATCCACGTGGAATGCTGTAGAGGGTTAATGTCTTGACTGCGTAAAGCTTTATCGCTTACACTGTGGGCATGGTCGCCCAAGTCGTCTCCTGCCCATTCTGTCATCAGCGCGATCCCATCGTCCCGCACGGGCGCAATCGCGGCGGCACGG
>Ga0065721_10004599_pt1 | contig 43529 bp, 34 predicted proteins | sample Mesricmetagenome_FD_59108 | JGI IMG/M metagenome (GOLD analysis project Ga0065721, IMG submission 59108) | Mesophilic microbial community from rice straw/compost enrichment Sample: eDNA_1 v2 (version 2) | ecosystem: Engineered > Solid waste > Grass > Composting > Bioreactor | place: USA: Davis...
CAGGTCCTCGCGGATGGGGGCCATGCGAGCCGCAATCCGCGCGTCGTGGTCGACCTGCTGTTCGATCTCCTGCCCCTGCGCCAGATGTTCGCCAGCCGCGAGGTGGACACGCCCGAGGCCCTGCTGCGCGCCATCGACCGCATGTTGCCCATGGTGCGCCTGTTCCGTCACGGGGACGGGACGCTCTCGCATTTCAACGGCATGGGCGTCACGGCCGCGGACCATCTGGCGACGCTGCTCACCTACGACGACATGCGCAGCCAGCCGATCCATCATGCGGCCCGCTCGGGCTATGAGCGGATCGAGGCCGGGACCTCCCTGCTCATCGCCGATGTGGGCGCCGCTCCGTCGCCTCTCCTCTCCCAGGAGGCCTGCGCGGGCTGCCTGTCCTTCGAGTTCTCCAGCGGTGCCCAGCGCATCGTGGTCAATTGCGGCACGCCGCGCATCGCCAACGACGCCATCCTCCAGGCCTCCCGCTCCACGGTGGCCCATTCGACGGTCTCGATCAACGACGTCTCCTCCTGCCAGATCGCGAGCCTGCGCGGGAGCTGGCCCGACCGGCTGGCGGCGCGCTGGCTGCTCCACCGGCTCGGGCCCGTGGTGGTGAGCGGCCCCACGCGCGTGGTTGCGGAGCGCGGCGAGCGCGAGCGCGTCCAGACTCTCAACACCAGCCATGACGGCTATCTCGCCCGCTTCGGCCTGACCCACGAGCGGCGGATCCAGCTCTCCCCGTCCGGCGACCGGCTCGAGGGCGAGGACCTGTTCTGGGGCGAGGGCGCCGCCGTGCCGTCGCGGGAGGCCATCGTCCGCTTCCACCTCGCGCCCGGCATCCGGGCGAGCCGCGCCCAGGGCGGACGGGTCGTCATGCTGGTCCTGCCGAACCGGGAGGCTTGGCAGTTCTCGGCCGGACCCGGCGAGGCCTTCGTGGAGGACAGCATCTTCCTGGCGGTGCCCGACGGCATGCGCCGCACGGAGCAGATCGTGCTCGCCTTCCGGCCGAGCGAGACCCCGTCGGTGCGCTGGCGCTTCGAGCGTCTGGCGCGCAACTTCAACCCCGCGCCGCCGCCTCCGGCCGAGCCTGCGCCGGACCAGGCCTGAGGCCTTTCTCGCGACGGTTTTCATCGCGGCTCCGGCGTGCTATCGCGCCGCCACATCCCTGACGGAGCGGGACCGCGTCCGGCTCCCCATCTTCCGTGGCCGCATCGCCGCGGCCGGCCGGACAGGCCCGCCCGGAGATGCCTGAATGGAGCCGCCGCCATGCCGAGCGATCCCAAGCGCGTCACCCGCGCCCTTCTTTCCGTTTCCGACAAGACCGGCCTCGTCGACTTCGCCCGCGCCCTCGCGGCGCGCGGCGTCGAGCTGGTCTCCACCGGCGGCACCAAGAAGGCGCTCGAGGAGGCCGGGATTCCGGTCCGGGACGTGAGCGACCTCACGGGCTTCCCGGAGATGATGGACGGGCGGGTGAAGACCCTGCACCCGGCCGTCCATGGCGGGCTCCTCGGCATCCGCGGCAACCCCGAGCACCAGGCCGCCATGCTGGCGCACGGGATCCAGCCCATCGATCTCCTGGTCGTGAACCTCTATCCGTTCGAGGCGACGGTGGCGGCGGGCCGCCCTTACGACGATTGCATCGAGAACATCGATATCGGCGGCCCGGCAATGATCCGCGCGGCCGCGAAGAACCACGGCGATGTGGCCGTGGTGGTGGACGGGGACGACTACAAGGCCGTCCTCGACGATCTTGCGGCCTATGACGGGGCCGTGACGCTGACCCTGCGCCGCCGCCTCGCCCAGAAGGCCTATGCGCGCACGGCCGCCTACGACGCCGCCATTTCCAACTGGTTCGCGGCAGAGCTCAATGAGGCGGCGCCCGCCTACCGGGCGCTCGGCGGCTCCATCGCGGAGGTGCTGCGCTACGGCGAGAACCCACACCAGGCGGCCGCCTTCTACCGTACGCCGGAGAAGCGCCCCGGCGTCGCCACCATCCGCCAGGTCCAGGGCAAGCAGCTCTCCTACAACAACATCAACGACACCGATGCGGCCTACGAGGCGGTCGCAGAATTCGCGCCGGAGCGTTCCGCCGCCGTGGTCATCGTCAAGCACGCCAATCCGTGCGGCGTCGCCGAGGGCGCGAGCCTGCGCGAAGCCTACGAGAAGGCCCTGCGCTGCGATCCGGTCTCGGCCTTCGGCGGCATCGTGGCCATGAACCGTCCCCTCGATGCCGAGGCCGCGAAGGCCATGGTCGAGATCTTCACCGAGGTCATCATCGCGCCCGAGGCCTCCGAGGAGGCCATCGCCATCGTAGCGGCCAAGAAGAACCTGCGCCTCCTCCTCGCCGGCGCCCTGCCGGATCCCCGCCAGCCCGGGCTGACCCTGCGCACCGTCGCGGGCGGTTTCCTGGCCCAGGGCCGGGACAACGCGGTCGTCGACGACATGGACCTGAGGGTGGTGACGAAGCGCGCCCCGACCGAGCGCGAATTGTCCGACATGCGCTTCGCCTTCCGGGTCGCCAAGCACGTGAAGTCGAACGCCATCGTCTACGTGAAGGACGGTGCCACGGTGGGCATCGGCGCAGGCCAGATGAGCCGGGTCGATTCCTCCCGCATCGCCGCCTGGAAGGCGGCCGAGGCCGCCAAGGCCGCGGGCCTGCCCGAGACCCTGGCGAAGGGCTCGGTGGTCGCGTCCGACGCCTTCTTTCCGTTCGCGGACGGCCTGCTAGCGGCCGCAGAGGCCGGCGCCACCGCGGTCATCCAGCCGGGCGGCTCCATGCGCGACGAGGAGGTGATCCGCGCCGCCGACGAGGCCGGCCTCGCCATGGTCTTCACGGGGCACCGGCATTTCCGCCACTGAGGGGCACGGTCATCCCCGGCCTTGAGCCAGGGATTTCTTTTTGTGGGCTGCGGTTCCCAACACGGGAATGGCCGGGTGAGGAGATGCACAACAGCGACGCGGCGCGACGCGATCCCCTCCCCCTTGTGGGGAGGGCCAGGGTGGGGGTGTGAGCGCCAGCCTGGATTCAGTTCAGCGCCGGCACCCCCACCTCCACCTCCTCCCCACAAGGGGGAGGAGAGCAGGTTAGCGCTTCCCCCGTCATTCCGGATTGCCGTCAGGCAAGTCCGGAACCCATAAACACCAACATGTCAGAACAAGGCACTGCGGCAGCCGCTGCGCCTCTCTCGTAAAGCTCAGTGTTTATGGGTTCCGGGCCCGGCCAAAGGCCGTCCCGGAATGACGGGACTGCGTTCTTTCCACCTCTCCCCTCAGGGGAGAGGTGGAGGGAAAGAAGCACAGCGCTTACGCCGCCTGCGTGCGCTTGTTCTGGCGGTTGGTCACCAGGTCGTCGACCACGGTCGGGTCGGCCAGGGTCGAGGTGTCGCCGAGATTGCCGTATTCGTCCTCGGCGATCTTGCGCAGGATCCGGCGCATGATCTTGCCCGACCGGGTTTTCGGCAGGCCCGGCGCGAACTGGATCAGGTCCGGCGACGCGATGGGGCCGATTTCCTTGCGCACCCAGGAGACGAGTTCCTTGCGCAGGTCCTCGGAGGGCGTCTCGCCGGCCATCAGGGTCACGTAGGCGTAGATGCCCTGGCCCTTGATGTCGTGCGGATAGCCGACGACCGCGGCCTCGGACACCTTGGGGTGCGCCACGAGGGCGGATTCCACCTCGGCTGTGCCCATGCGGTGGCCCGAGACGTTGATCACGTCGTCGACGCGGCCGGTGATCCAGTAATAGCCGTCCTGGTCCCGGCGGCAGCCGTCGCCCGTGAAGTACTTGCCCGGATAGGCCGAGAAATAGGTCTGCACGAAGCGCTCATGATCGCCGTAGACCGTGCGCATCTGGCCCGGCCAGGAATCCGCTATGACGAGGTTGCCCTCGGTGGCGCCCTCCAGGACCTTGCCTTCGGAATCCACCACCTGCGGCACGACTCCGAAGAACGGCAGGGTGGCCGAGCCCGGCTTCTGCGCGATGGCGCCCGGTAGCGGCGAGATGAGGATGCCGCCGGTCTCGGTCTGCCACCAAGTATCGACCACCGGGCAGCGGCCGTCGCCGACCACCCGGTGATACCATTCCCAGGCCTCCGGGTTGATCGGCTCGCCGACAGAACCCAGCAGGCGCAGGGACTTGCGCGAGGTCCGCTTCACCGGCTCCTCGCCCGCCTGCATGAGGGAGCGGATCGCCGTCGGGGCGGTGTAGAAGATGTTCACGTTGTGCTTGTCGATCACCTCCCAGAAACGGGAGATCGACGGATAGGTGGGCACGCCCTCGAACATCAGCGTCGTGGCGCCGTTCGAGAGGGGGCCGTAGACGATGTAGGTGTGGCCCGTCACCCAGCCCACGTCGGCCGTGCACCAGTAGATGTCGCCATCATGGTAGTCGAACACGTATTGGTGGGTCATGCCGGACCAGACGAGATAGCCGCCCGTGGTATGCAGCACGCCCTTCGGCTTGCCGGTCGAGCCCGAGGTGTAGAGGATGAAGAGCGGATCCTCCGCGTTCATCTCCTCCACCGGGCAATCGGCCGTCACCATCTCGGCGGCCTCGTCGTAATAGACGTCGCGGCCCGGGACCATATTCACGGGCGAGCCGGTGCGGCGCACCACGATCACGTGCTCGACGCCGCCGACCCGGGCGATGGCCGCGTCCACGTTCTCCTTCAGCGGAACCTTCCGGCCGCCGCGCAGGCCCTCGTCGGCCGTCACGACGAAGACCGACTTGGCGTCCTCGATGCGGCCGGCGAGCGAATCGGGCGAGAAGCCGCCGAAGACCACCGAATGGACCGCGCCGAGTCGCGCGCAGGCGAGCATCGCATAGGCCGCCTCGGGGATCATCGGCATGTAGATGGTGACCCGGTCGCCCTTCTGGACGCCGCGGTTGCGCATGACGTTCGCCATGCGGCACACCTCGTCGTGCAGCTGACGATAGGTGATGGACCTCGATTCGGACGGGTCGTCGCCTTCCCAGATGATCGCCACCTGGTCGCCCCGGGTCTCGAGATGCCGGTCGATGCAGTTATAGGCCACGTTGGTGGTGCCGTCCTCGAACCAGCGGATCGAGACGTTCTCGGGGCCGAAATTGGTGTTCTTGATCCGGGTCGGTTCCCTGAACCAGTGAATGCGCTTGGCCTCCTCGGCCCAGAAGGCCTCCGGGTCCTTCAGGGACGCGGCGTATTTCGCCCGGTATCCGGCCTCGTCCAGATAGGCGCGGCGGCTCCATTCGGGCGATACCTCGTAGATCTTCTCTTGCATGGCGCTTCTCCCAGAGTTCCAGCCTTCTTATCCTAGCTTTACGGAAAGAGAGAGGCCGCGGGCAAGCGCGGAAGGATCGCACTTTGGTCGCTGATGGGTTTTCGGTGCCGTTCCGGGAGCCTTTTCCCTCTCCCCACGAGAGAGGGAAAAGGGCGCTATGTCCTGAGGTAGAGGCGGTCTAAAGCCCGCCCATCTTGCAGATCAGGGCCCATTCCTCGTCCGTCACGGGCTGCACCGAGAGGCGGGAATTGTTGACGAGGATCATGCCCTTGAGGGCCGGCTCGGCCTTGATCTCCTCGAGCGTGACAGGCCTTTTCAGCGGTTTGACGGCCTTGATGTCGACCATGCCGAACTTGCCGGTCTGGTCCGTGTGGTCGGGGTAATATTCGCGGATCACCTCGACGATGCCGACGACGGCCTTGCCCTCGTTGGAATGGTAGAAGAAGCCCAGCTCGCCTCGCTTCATGGCCATCAGGTTCTGCTTGGCCACATGGTTGCGCACGCCGTTCCAGTGGGTGCCCTTGTCGCCTTCCGCGACCTGCTGGTCCCAGGACCAGACGGAGGGTTCGGACTTGTAGAGCCAATGGGCCATGGAATGTCCTTCTCGTGCTTCGGATGTGACATCGGACTTACGTCCGATCCTTTAAGTTTTTGTTTTTGAGCATCTTTCCACGCAAAACCGGTGCCCACTTTTGCGTCCGATGCTCTAGTGCTCGGATTTGACGGGACGGTTCATGAGGGAATCGACCGCCTGGTCGATCGTGGAGGCGCCGCTCAGGACCCGCTCCACCGCCTCCGCGATGGGCATGTCCACATCCCTGGCGCGCGCCAGGGCCACCAGGGCGCGGGCCGTGGTGGCGCCCTCCACCAGCTTGCCGCCGGCGGCCTCCGCGGGCGACAGGCCCTGGCCGAGGCGCTGGCCGAACGCGAAATTGCGCGAATGCGCCGTCGAGCAGGTGAGAACGAGGTCGCCGAGGCCGGACAGGCCCATCAGCGTCTCGGCCTCGCCCCCATAGGCCCGGGCGAAGCGCAGGAGCTCGGCGAAGCCGCGGGCGATGAGGGCCGCCTTGGCGCTCTCGCCGAGGCCGCGCCCGGCCACCGCCCCGCACGCGATGGCGAGCACGTTCTTGGCCGCGCCCCCGATCTCGACCCCGCGCATGTCCGTGCGGTGATAGACCCGGAAGGTCGGGCCCGAGAGGGAAGTGGCGATCTGCTCCGCGAGGGCCGCGTCCCGGCAGGCCAGGGTCACGGCCGTCGGAAGGCCGCGGGCCACGTCGTCCGCGAAGCTCGGGCCCGAGAGGACCGCGAGCGGGCTGCCGGGCCGGACGGCCTCGGCCACATCGCTCAAGAAAGCCTGCGTCTCCCGCTCGATTCCCTTGGCGCAGAGGACAAGCGGGGTTTCGGAAGGGAGCACGGCAGACAGGGCCGCGCTCATCTCGCGCGTCGTCTGCGCGGGCGTGACGAGAAGGGCCATGCCGGCAGATGTAAGATCGTGAAGATCGGATGTCGGCCGGATCCGGTCGTGCAGGGGGATTCCGGGCAGAAACCGTTCGTTGATCCGCGTTGCGGCCAAGGTTCGTGCCTGCGCCGGGCTTCGCATCCACAGAACCACGTCATGGCCGCCGAGCCCCGCCATGTTGGCCAGGGCCGTCCCCCAGGCTCCGGCTCCGGCGATGCCGATCGTTCCCATGAGATCGTCCCGATTTTACGATTGCGCGGCGAGGAAGGCCTGCCGAGGCAGGCGATAGAGAACGTGCAGGCGCAGCGGATGGCCCTCGGCCACGCGCGGGTGCATGAAATCAGCCGCGGGATCGTAGACCATGCCGAGCTTGTCCATGACCCGGCGTGACGGCTCGTTCTGCGTCGCCGTAAAGGCAACGATCTCGGGAATCTCGGTCCGCCAGAAAACGTCCGCCAGGGCGGCCTTGGCAGCCTCTACCGCATAGCCTTTGCCCCAATAGGGCTGATCGAGGCGCCAGCCGATCTCCACGTCGGAGGTGAAGGGCATCGAATAGTCGAGCCGCCAGGCACCGACGAAGCCGATAAAATCCGCAACGCCGGGAACCTCGACCGCCCAGGGACCGAAGCCATCAATGTCAAAGCGGTCGTCCAGCCATTGCGCCGACCGGTCGCTTTCCTCTCGGCTGCGCACGTCGGGGAAGAAGCGCATCACATGCGGATCGGCATTAAGCTTCGCGAAAGCGGGCCGATCCTCCTCGCGCCAGCGGCGCAGGATGAGACGCTCGGTGCGGATCTCGGTGGGACAGGGCAGCATCATGCCTTCGCTCCGGCCTCGTCCCGGCTCGAATCGAGGGGCCAGCGGGCCCGGGCCGGGGCGGAAATGTCGTCGATCAGGCCGAGGCGCATGCGCTCGAGGCCCGCCCAGGCGATCATGGCGCCGTTGTCGCCGCATAGGGAGAGCGGCGGCGCCACGAGACGCAGACCCGTCTCGACCGCAAGCCGCTGCAGGGCCTGGCGGATGGCTTGGTTGGCGGCCACGCCGCCCGCCACCACCAGGGCCGTGGGATGGCCGGCGATGTCGCGGAAGGCGCGCAGGCCCGCCCGGGTGCGGTCCACCACCGTGTCGACGATGGCGGCCTGGAAGCTCGCGCACAGGTCAGCCACGTCGCTCTGGGTCAGGGGCGCGATGCGCTCTGCCTCCAGCCGGACAGCGGTCTTCAGGCCCGACAGGGAGAAGTTGGGCTCGGGCCGGCCCATGAGCGGGCGGGGCAGGGTGAAGCGTTCGGGGTTGCCCTTTGCGGCCTCCTGCTCCACGTGCGGGCCGCCCGGATAGGGCAGGCCCAGGAGCTTCGCGACCTTGTCGAAGGCCTCGCCGATGGCGTCGTCGATCGTGGTGCCCAGGCGCACGTACTCGCCCACGCCCTTCACGGCGACGAGCTGCGTATGCCCGCCGGAGGCGAGCATCAGGAGATACGGAAAGCCGATGCCGTCAGTGAGGCGCGCCGTGAGCGCGTGGGCCTCCAGATGGTTCACGGCCATGAGGGGCTTGCGGGTCACGAGGGAGATCGTCTTGGCGGTGGTCAGGCCCACCAGGACGCCGCCGATGAGGCCCGGCCCCGCGGCGGCCGCGATGCCGTCGATGTCGTTGATGGTGCAATTGGCGTTCTTGAGCGCCCGCGCCACCAGGCGGTCGATCACCTCCACATGGGCGCGGGCCGCGATCTCCGGCACGACGCCGCCGTAGCGGGCATGCTCGGCGATCTGGCTCAGGACCTCGTTGGACAGGATTTCACCGCGCCCGTCGAAGCCCACCCCGACCACGGCGGCGGCGGTTTCGTCGCAGGTCGTCTCGATGCCCAGGATGCGCATGGTCGGTCACGCCGTGTTGGAGCGACGGAGTACGCTGCGGAAGCTCGCCGCGCCGGTCCCGTCATTCGGTTGGAACATGATCTTTCGGGCTTCACGGCCCGCCTCTCCTCCCCCTATAGTCCGCCGCGCCGTCCAAGATCAAACACCGAGATTTCATCTTCAAGGAGAGCACAGCCCGACATGGCCGATTCATCCGCCTTCGTCATCGGCACGCGCGGCAGCCCGCTGGCGCTGGCCCAGGCCCACGAGACGCAGAGACGCCTCAGCGCCGCCCATGGGCTGGCACCTGAGCGCCTGCCCCTTGAGGTCATCAAGACGACCGGCGACCGGATCCAGGACCGGGCTCTCTCGGAGGCGGGCGGCAAGGGGCTGTTCACCAAGGAGCTCGACATCGCGCTTCTCGACGGCTCCATCGATTTCGCGGTCCATTCCGCCAAGGACCTTCCGACCGTCCTGCCGGACGGCATCGTCATCGCCGGCTACCTGCCCCGCGAGGACGTGCGCGACGCCTTCATCAGCCGGCGGGCCGCAACCCTGCGTGACCTGCCCGAAGGAGCGGTTGTCGGTTCCGCGTCCCTGCGGCGCCAGGCCGAGATCCGCCGCCTGCGGCCGGACCTCAGGGTCACGCTCCTGCGGGGCAATGTGGAGACGCGCCTGGAGAAGCTCGACCGGGGCGAGGTGGATGCCACGCTCCTGGCCATGGCGGGGCTGCGCCGCCTCGGCCTGACGCAGCACGTCACGGCCGTCCTCGACGTGGAGGATTTCCTGCCGGCGGTCGGGCAGGGGGCCATCGCCATCACGGTCCGCACGGGGGATGAGCGGGTCGAGCAGGCGATCCGGCCGATCCTCGATGCCGCGACCGGCCACGCGCTTGCGGCCGAGCGGGCCTTCCTGACGGTCCTCGACGGGTCCTGCCGCACGCCCATCGCGGGCCATGCGCGCCTCGTCGGCGAGGAGATCGAGTTCCGCGGCCTGGTGCTGCGACCGGACGGATCGGAGAGCCTCGACGTCCTGCGCCGCGGCGCGCCGGCGGATGCCGCCGCCCTCGGCCGCGAGGCCGGGCTCGACCTGCGCGCGCGCATGCCGGCGGGCTTCCTCGGCGCCTGATGCGGGTTCTCGTCACACGCGCCGAGGAGGATGCCGAGCGCACTGCCCGGCGGATTGCGGCGCTGGGCCACGAGCCGGTCATCGCGCCGATCACCCGCATCGTGCCGACGGGCGATCCCAGGCCTGCCGGGCCATGGGACGCCCTGATCGTCACCAGCGCCCATGCGGAGGAGGCCCTCCGGGCCATCTTGGATAAGGACCTGCCGGTCTTCGCGGTCGGAGAGCGCACCGCCCGGGCCGTGCGGCAGGCGGGCTTTTCCACGGTCGCGGTGGCGGAGGGCGATGCGGTCTCCCTCTCGGGCCTCATCCGCAGGAGCCTGCCGCCGGACCGGGTCCTGCTCCATGTCACGGCCCGGCATCACAAGGAGGAGCCTGCCCTTTCGCTCAGCGCGGCCGGGTTCCGGGTGGTGCATTGGGAGGCCTACGAGGCCGCGGCCGCGGAATGTCTTCCGGAGGTGGCGGCCGAGGACCTGCAGGCTGGTCGGATGGGAGCCGTGCTCCATTATTCCCGGCGCGGCGCGGAGCTGTTCCTGCGCCTGGCGAAGGAGGCGCATCTGTCATCGACCCTTTCGGTTCCCGCCCATCTCTGCCTCTCGCCCGACGTGGCGACTCCCTTCGAGGCCCTGGGCCTGCCGGTGCGGGTGGCGCTTCGACCCGACGAGGAGGCGCTCCTGGCCACGCTCCGGTGACGCCCGAGCCTTCTTCCTCTAGGATCGCCCTGCGAGGGAACGAATGGCCGTGCTCAAGCTTGCCTCATTTGTTTATCAAGAGTGACCCGTGACCGATTCCTTTGACTCCCAGCCCCCGAAATCCTCCCGCAGGAAGTCCCGGCGCGAGCCCGCGACCATCGATCTCGAAGCAAAGGTCGTCGATGACGGCCGCCCGGCCGAGCCGACGGAAGCCGAGACCGAGCGGCTGGTGAGCGAGGCCATGGCCGAGACCGAGGCCACCCTCGAGTCCGGCAGCGGCACCGATTCGATCGCCCCGGGACCCAAGGATCCTCAATCCGAGAATTCTCCGTCCGAAAACCTTCAGCCCGAGAATCCTCAGCCGGAGCATTCTCAACCCGAAAGCCTTCGGACCGAGACCGCCGGGTTCGGCGACCGGGGGAGCGAGCCTCCGCCGCCTTCCGAAGCCCGGCCGTCGCGACAGGCTCCGCTGGCGGTCCTCCTTGGGGCCGGCGTGGTCGGCGGGCTCGTGGGCGCGGGTCTCGTCTATGGCCTGACCCGGCAGGAGGCCCCCACCGGGCAGAACGACCAGCGCCTGGCGCAGCTCGAACAGCGCGTCTCGGCGCTCGGCCAACCCACCGCGGCCACACAGGGCCTGGAGAACCGCCTCAAGGCTCTCGAGGAGGCGCGCACCGCCTTCGATGGTCGCCTCAAGGCGGCCGAGAGCGCCGCCCAGCAGGCCGAGGCCCGCGCGGGCGAGGCCTTGAACCGGCCGGCCCCCGAATCTCCCGCTCCGCAGGACGAAGGAGCCGTGAAGGACCTCACGGACCGGCTCGCCGCCCTGGAAGGGCAGATGCAGGCTCAGGCGCAGGCCTCCCAGCAGGCGGGCCGCTCCGCCGAGGCCACGCAGCAGGCGATCGAATCCCTGAACGGGCGGCTGGAGGAGAGCGACCGGCGGCTTGCGGCGCTCGCCCAGCAGGTCGGGCACGGGCCCGATGCAGCGACGCTCGCGACGATCCGTCTCTCGCTCGCGTCCCGCCTCGACGATGCCCTGCGGCGGGGCGTCCCTTACGCAGAAGCGCTGACGGCGCTCGAGCGGCTGTCGAAGGACCCGGGCCGGCTGGCGCCCCTACGGCCCTATGCCCAGGAGGGCGCGCCGACGGCCGCGGAACTCGCGAAGAGCTTCGAGCCCCTGCGCGCCGCGATCCTGCGGGACGACCGGGGCAGCGGCAGCGGAAGCTGGAGCGACCGGCTCTGGCGCATGGCCGACCGGGTCGTGACCATCCGGCCGGTCGGCGAGGCGGACGGCACGGGCGTTCCGGCGACGCTTGCCCGGATCGACCGGGCCCTCGGACGCGGGAATGTGGGCGAGGCCGTCGCCGCCTGGCAGAGCCTGCCGGAACCGTCCCGGCGCCTGTCCGAGGAGTGGGGGCGCAGCGCGAAGGCCGTGGCCGAGGCCGAGGCGGCCGCGCAGGCCGTAGCGGACGACGCCCTTTCGGCCCTTCCCCAGACGCAGCAATAAGGATCAGGCCAGCATCATGTGGCGCGCTCTCGTCTTCATCGGTCTTCTCTGCGTCGCGGCTTTCGGGGCCGTGTGGCTGGCGGACAGGCCCGGCACGGTCCTCGTCACCTTCGGCGGGTACGAGATGCGGACCTCCGTGGCGGTCGCGGCCGTGGCCCTCGTGGGCCTCGGCCTCGGCCTTGCCCTGCTCTGGGCCGGGGTCACGACCATCCTGCGCCTGCCGTCGCGCCTCACCTTCGCGTCCCGCGCCCGGCGCCGGGCGCGCGGCTATCAGGCGGTGTCCCGCGGTATGGTGGCGGTCGGCGCGGGGGATCCCATCGCGGCCCGCCGCTATGCCGGAGAGGCCGAAAGGCTGCTCGGCCGCGAGCCCCTGACGCTCCTGCTCAAGGCCCAGGCGGCGCAGGTCTCCGGAAACCGGTCGGCCGCCGAGGCGGCCTTCACGCAGATGATGGAAGAGGACGAGACCCGCGTGCTCGGCCTGCGCGGCCTTTTCGTGGAGGCGCGCCGGCGCGGCGATGCCCCGGCCGCCCACGAATATGCCGCCGAGGCGGTCCGCCTCGCGCCCGCCGCCACCTGGGCGAGCGACGCGATCCTGGAGGCGCGCTGCGCCGGGCGCGACTGGCGCGGAGCCCTGGAGGCGGTGGAGCGCCGGGCCTCCCTCGGCCTCGTCGACAAGGCGACAGCCCGCCGTCACCGGGCCGTGCTCCTGGCTGCCGATGCTCTCGACCGGGTCGAGCAGGACCGGGAGGGGGCGCTGCGCAGCGCTCAGGACGCCCTGCGCCTTGCCCCCACGCTCATCCCGGCGGCGGCTCTCGCCGGAAAGCTCCTGTCCGACAAAGGCGACCTGCGCCGGGCCGCCAAGGTGGTGGAGGCTGCCTGGCGCCACCAGCCCCACCCGGACCTCGCCGAGGTCTATCTCAACCTGCGCCCGGGCGATTCCGCCCTCGACCGGCTCAAGCGCGCCGAGACCCTCCAGCGGCTGTCCCAGGGCGCGCCCGAGGGCCGGCTGGCGGTGGCTCGCGCGGCGCTGGAGGCACGCGAGTTCGAGCGGGCCCGGACGGCCCTCGAGCCGCTCCTGGCGGAGCGCCCCACCATGCGGGTCTGCCTGCTCATGTCCGACCTGGAACAGGCCGAGCACGGCTCGACCGGACGCGGGCGGGAATGGCTCGCCCGCGCGACCCGGGCTCCGCGCGACCCGGCCTGGATCGCCGACGGCATCGTGGCCGACCGCTGGGCGCCGATCTCCCCGGTGACGGGCCGCCTCGATGCCTTCGTCTGGGCCGCGCCCCCGGACGTGCTGGTGGCGCCCGAGATCGCCCTGAGCGACGACGTGACGGCCGATCTCGACGACACGCAGAAGGCCCTGCCGCTCCCGGAGGAAGAGCCTGCGCCTGCGCCCGAGGCGAGCGTCACTGAGACTGCCGAGCCCGCGGAGGCCATCTCTCCAGTCATGGTCGAAGGGGAACAGCCCCGGCCCGAGGCGCCCGCCGCCAAGCCCGAGCCCGTGGTCTTCCCGGCCACGCCGCCGGACGTGCCCCGGCCGCGGGAAGAGGCAGGCCCCGCCCGCCGCAGCGTCTTTTCCCTCTGGTAAGGCGAACCGCAGAGATCCACCGCCGATCCTCCCGCGCAAGCCCTTGCCAAGCGCGGGCCGGGAGGGTATGAGGCACCCCACTCCGGTCGTACGACCGCGTCGCCGCAATAGCTCAGCTGGTAGAGCACCTCATTCGTAATGAGGGGGTCGGGGGTTCGAATCCCTCTTGCGGCACCACTTTCTCCCCGACAATTCGTTTTCATATCTGATGCCGCCTGCTCGGCGATTCGCGTGAGGTCCGGACGTGTCCGGACCATGCCGCACGCCGGTACTGAAGGCCTCCCGGAAAGGAGCGATGGAAAGTCGGTGCCGGAACGTCATCTTCCTCTGGCCAGAACCTTCGCATCCTGTAAGCTCCCGGTCTCCTGCCGGTCGAGCTTCAAGAAGAACGAAAACGGTGTCGCAGCTTCTCGGAATGTCCATCCTCAACAATGTCCCGGCATTGATGGGCTATATCGACCGTCGTGAACGCTATCTGTTCACCAACAACACCTACAAGGAATGGTACGGCGTCGAGCCGCACGAGGTGCAGGGGCGGACGGTCCGGGAGATCGTCGGCGAGGCGAACTATGCCGTGCTCAGGCCCTATATCGAGCGGGTATTGGCCGGCGAGCCGATCATCTACGAACAATCGCTGACGACGCTCACGGGACCCCGCTACGTCCAGGGAAGCTATTCCCCGGATCGGGCAGAGGACGGCACCGTGCGGGGGTTCTTCGTCCTCGTGCTGGACATCAGCCAGAGGCGCGCCCTGGAGCTGCAGCTCAAGGAGAGCGAGATGCGCTTCTCCGGCGCGTTCCAGTCCTCGGGCATCGGCATGACCATCGTCAACACGGAGGGCCGCTATCTCCAGGTCAACCAGGCCTATTGCGACATGCTGGGCTACACGGCCGAGGAGCTCTCGGCCCTCTCGTTCCAGGCCATCACGAACCCTGAGGATCTCGCGGAGGACTTCCGCTCCATCGACGAGATGCTGGCCGGCACGAAGATCGGGCACACGATGGAGAAGCGCTACATCCACAAGGACGGCCATGAGGTCCACGCGATCATCAGCTCGTCCCTGGTGCGCGATGCGCAAGGAACGCCGCTGTATTTCGTGACGCAGGTCCAGAACATCACCGACCGCAAGATCGCCGAGGAGCGGCTCTTCCGGGAGCACGAGCTGTCCCAGGTGACCCTGCGCTCCATCGGCGACGGGGTCATCACCACGGACGTGAACGGATGCGTCACCTCGCTCAACCCGGTCGCGGAGGCGATGACCGGGTGGATGTCGGACGAGGCTCTCGGCCATCCCCTCCACGAGGTCTTCCGGGTCGTCGTCTCGGGCGAGGCGAGCCGGGACGTGGAGGGCGAGACGCCCGCTCCCGGCGATCCGGTCTGGCTCGGGCGCAACACGCTGCTCAGGCGGCGCGACGGAACCACCATCCCGGTCGAGGAGACGGCTGCGCCGATCCGCGACCGAGCCGGCTCCGTCGTGGGCGGCGTGCTGGTGATCCATGACGTCACCGAGCAGCGGGCGCTCACCTCCCAGCTCGCCTATCTCGCCCATCACGACGCGCTCACCGGGCTGCCGAACCGCACGCTGTTCAGGGCCCGGCTCGATCAGGCGATCGCGCGGGCGCGGAATGCGGGCAGCGGGGTCGTCGCGGTCCTGTTCGGGGATCTCGACCGCCTCAAGCTCGTCAATGATACGCTTGGGCACGGCATGGGCGACCGGGTGCTCGAGGAGGTCGCCAAGCGTCTTCGGGCCTGCGTGCGGGAGAGCGACCTGGTCAGCCGCTGGGCGGGCGACGAGTTCGGCATCCTCCTGCCCAGCGTGGCGGATGCGGCGGCGGCGGCCACCATCGCCGAGCGGGTCATCGCGGCTATCGGGGAAACGTTCCATCTCGAGGGCGTGAGCCAGCCGATCCATGTGGGGATCAGCATCGGGGTGAGCCTCTATCCCCACGACGGCAACGACAGCGATGCCCTCATGCAGGCCGCCGACGTGGCCCTCTACGAGGTCAAGGGCAACGGCAAGGGGAGCTATCGGTTCTTCTCCCGGTCCATGCACGAGCAGGTCCGCGAGCGGACCGGCATGGAGGCCATTCTGCGGCAGGCCGTCAGGACGGATGCCTTCGAGCTGCATTACCAGCCGCGCGTCGACCTCTCGTCCCACCGGGTCGTTGCGGTCGAGGCCCTCGTGCGGCTGCGGAACTCCGACGTCCTGATTCCGCCAGCCCGCTTCATCCGCATCGCGGAGGAAACCGGCCTGATCGTTCCCATCGGCTGGTGGGTGGTCGAGCAGGTCTGCCGCCAGCTTCGTCACTGGACTGCGATCGGGCTCACGGGTCTTCGCGTGTCGCTCAACGTCTCGCCTGTGCAGGTCCGGCGGAATGACTTCTACACGGCTTTGCGCGCCCTGACGGTGCAATACGGAATCCACCCGTCGCAGGTCGAGCTCGAGATCACGGAAAGCAGCCTCGTGGAGCCGGAGCCCGGAATCACGGCCGGCCTGAACCTCCTCAAGGAATCCGGGTTCGCCATGGCGCTCGATGATTTCGGCACCGGCTATTCGAGCTTCTCGTACCTGAACCGGCTGCCGATCGACACCCTGAAGATCGACCGGTCCTTCATCCACGAGATCGGATCATCGCAGGGCGCCGTGGTCGTGGAGGCGATCCTCGCGCTCGGGCGGGCGCTCGGCAAGAAGGTGGTCGCCGAAGGGGTCGAGACGAACGAGCAGATCGAGTGGCTGAAGACCCGGGGCTGCGACGAGGCGCAGGGCTTCCTCTTCTGCCCACCGGTCGCGCCGCAGGACCTGATCCCGGCCCTGGAGGCGGGCGGACTTCTCAGGAGCGGCAGCGGCCGGCGCCTCTCGTATTCATGACAGCACCACGATGCCGGCGTGCTTCGCCTTGTCGTCGGGCTCCACGTGGATCGTGATGAGGGCATCATCGATCTCCGCTTTCAGCGCACGCTCGATCCGGTCGCAGATATCGTGCGCGTCAGTGACGCTCATGGCGCCTGGAACCACCAGGTGGAAATCGATGAAGACGACCCGGCCCGCATGGCGGGTGCGCAGGTCGTGTGCCTCGATGGCGCCCTCTGCATTGATGGCGATGACCTCGCGCACCCGGCTCAAGGTCTCCTCCGGCACCGCCTGGTCCATCAGGCCGCCGATGCTCTCCTTCATCAGGCCCCAGCCCGACCAGAGGATGTTGACGGCCACCAGGGCCGCCATGGCAGGGTCGAGCCATTGCCAGCCGGTGAGCGGAACGAGCAGGAGCCCGGCCAAAACCCCCGCGGAGGTGTAGACGTCGGTCAGGAGGTGCTGCCCGTCCGCCGTCAGGGCGGGGGAGCGCATCCGGCGTCCGTTCCGGATGAGGACCCAGGACCATATGGCATTGATGACGGTCGCGAGGGCATTCACGCCCAGCCCGCTGAGCGGCATGTCGAGCACCCGCGGGCGCATGAAGCCCGAATAGGCCTCGTGCAGGATCATCAGGGCCGCGACGATGATCAGGACGCCCTCCAGCACGGCCGAGAAATACTCCACCTTGTGGTGGCCGTAAGGGTGGTTCTTGTCCGCCGGCTGGGCGCTGAGCCGCACGGCCAGCAGGGCCGCCACGGCCGTGACCATGTTGATGGTGCTCTCCAGGGCGTCCGAATAGAGCGCGATACTGCCGGTCAGGTAATAGGCGGCGAATTTCAGGGCGAACACGATGGCGCCGATGAAAATGCTGCCAATGGCAAGTTTCTGGATCTTGTCCATCGCGTCACGGTCTCGGGAAAGGGAGGGCAGGGGGGACGTTATAGGGGCCCTTGCGGCAGACGCAAGCCGTTGTTTCTCTTTGCAAATCGCTCGCAAGAGCACGTCCTGTCCGCCTTCGGTGCGGACGTGCGAAGCCTCACGAACCGTCGGACAGGCGCCGCCTGACGCGCCCGTAATAGGCCTTCAGGGACGGCATCTGGGTCTCGCAGGATTTCGCCAGGGCGAGAGCCTCGGCCGTGCGGCCGGCCCGCATCTCGGCTAGCAGGAGGGCGTGCCGCTCCAGGAATGTCGTAAGGGCCGGATCCGGGCTCTCAGACAGAGGCGCAACGACCGTGAAGATGGCCGAGGCTTCCGCGCGTCCCCGCACGGCGATCCGGTCGAGCTCGATCAGTGCGTAGCGGTCCCGGACGGCCTCCGCCGTGGCAGGGCCCAGGATCAGCGAGACGCCGTATTCCTTCGACAGGCTCTCCAGGCGCGAGGCGAGGTTCACGGTGTCGCCGAGCACCGAATAATCGTAGCGCCAGCGCGAGCCCACATTGCCGACGACGCAGTCGCCCGTGTTGATGCCGACTCCGATCGCGAAGGCGGGCGCGCCCTCGCCCTCCTCGTCCCGCAACGTCGCGTTCAGCCGACCGACCGCCTCCAGCATGCGCATGGCTGCGCGGACCGCCTGCGCGGGATGGTCGGGGCTCGGCAGCGGCGCGTTCCAGAAGGCCATCACGCAGTCGCCCATATACTTGTCGATGGTGCCCTTCTCGACCAGCACCGCCTCGGAGAGCGGATCGAGCAGCCGGTTGATCAGGCCCGTGAGGCGTTCGGGCTCGTCCTTCAGGCGCTCGGACAGGGTCGTGAAGCCGCGCACGTCACAGAACAGGACCGAGAGGTTGCGACGCTCGCCGCCGAGCCGGAGCGCCGAAGGGTTGCGGGCGAGCTGCGCCACGAGATCGGGCGAGAGATAGCGCGAGAAAGCCTCCGACACCGTGCGGCGCATCTGCCGCTCGCGGGCATAGTCGAGGCCGAAGCGCGCGCCGAAGACCCCGAGCGCCGCCGCGACCGGAAGGGCGGGCGGGGCCCAGACCCGGCCGAAGCGCAGCAGCGCCCAGGCGCCTGCGAGGAGGAACGCGAGGGTGAGGGTCGCGACCGCCAGGGTCCGGCCGGACATGCCGTTTCGGCACAAAAGAGCCGCCAGCACGGCCACTGCCAGGACGAGCCCCGCCATGGTGGGGCGTGACACCGGGACCGCGTAGAGCCCGTGCCGCAGGTTGTCGAGGATCGTGGCCTGCACCTCGACCCCGGCCGTGAGGCTCTGGCTGAGAAGGGTATAGGGCGTCGCGAAGGCGTCGGGCGCACCGCTCTCCGCCGATGTGGCGGCCTTCAGGCTCAGGCCGACGAAGACGATCTTGTCCTTGAAGCGCCCGGGCGGAAGGAAGGCCTGCGGGTCGAGCGCCTGATAGTACGAGACGGTCGGGTAGGTCCGCGGCGGGCCGAAATACTGGATCAGCGCGCCCTCGGGCGGTGGCGCGGCCTCGTGCCCGGCCAGCCGCAGGGCCTCGGCCGCAAAGCCGTCCTCCGGAACGGGCAGGCGGCGCAGATAGGCGTCGCCGTCCAGGTCCACGGACGTGACGCCCGGATGGGCGCCCATATCGAGAAACGGATCGATGGGGTTGACCCGGGTCGTCTGCGTCCCCTGCTCCAGCGGCGTCGTCACGTCGTCGGCCGCCAGGATCACATCGGGCCCGAGCGAGGCCGCAAGGCGGCCATCGGCCTCCGCCGAGGAGGGCTCGGCGAAGATGATGTCGAGGGCGATGACCTTCGCGCCCGCCTCCCGGAGCTTCTCGATCAGGCGGCCATGCAGGTCCCGCGGCCAGGGCCAGCGCTGGCCGATCTCCGAGAAGGACGGCTCATCGATCGCCACGATGATGGCTCCCGGCTCCTGCGGGCGTGGCGGCGCCAGGGTCGAGAACAGGTCGTAGAGCCGGTCCTCGACGAGCCGGAAGGGCGCAAAGAACGTGAACGGTATCAGCAGCGCTGCGATGATGAGCGCGATGGCGTAGTGGCGCCATCCCGCCATCGCGGCGGGATGGTCCTGGTCCGCCGGAGCCGCTCCCCCGCTCACCCTAGAAGCGCGCCTTCATGGTGGCCGCGAAGGTCCGGCCGAGGCCGGGAATGCCGGGCGCGATCTCGTAGTCGCGGTCGAGCAGGTTGACCACCGTGAAGCCGACGAGGAGGCGCCGGTCCGGCGTCTCCCAGGAGATCGAGGCATCCGTCGTCCAGTAATCGTCGAGGCGCGTGCCGGCCAGGTTGCCCGTGCGGTCGCCCACGAAGGTCTCCGACAGGGTCAGTCTCAGCCGGCTCGGATGAACGAAGGTGATCCCGGCCCGGGCGAAGTGCCCGGCCACGAAGGGAACGTCGAGCCCCGGCGCCTCTTCCGAGCGCACGTCGGTATTGGTCACGCCGACGGTGCCGAACACGCCGATGCCGTAGCCGAGCCAGAGATTGGCGGTCGCCGCGAGCCGCTCGATGCGCGCCTTGCCGACCGACAGGGTGTCNAAGGTGTTCGACAGGGGCAGGTCGAGATTGCGCACGTCCTGGCGCTGGTATTCGAGCGCCGTGAAGACATGCGGCGTCCATTCCGCGTCCCAGCGCAAAGCGAGCGTATCCACGCGCCCGCCGAGGGCGAGCGGCAGGGCGTTGGGCACGAGGCCGACCGTGGAAACCGGCGAGAGCGTGAAGGCCAGGGGCAGGATGCCGTCCTGGCGATAGGCAGCGCGCAGCCAGTGCCCTTCCAGCGGCGAGACCGCGATGCCGAGGCGCGGCGAGACGGACGTGTCGGAGCGCTCGGTGCCCAGATCCGCGAAGGAGCGCTGCACGCCCGCCTGCGCCTCGAACCGGTCGGAGGGGCGCCAGAACAGGTCCGCATAGAGCCGGTTGGCCTTGAAATCCGCGTCGTTGCGGCTGGCCGTGTCGGCCGAGACGGGCTCCGGTGAGAGCGGGGTGGAGACGACGGCGCGTCCGAAGGCGCCCGCGAAGCTGCGCCCGAACTGGCCCTCATACCCGTAGCGAAGGGTGAAGTCGCCGAACCCCACGGAATGGCTGATGGCCGCGACGACGCCTTCGGTCCGCGCGCTGGTCCACTGGCGCTCGGCGAGCACGAGGAGCGGGACCTCGGCGTTGAGGGACTCGGAAATCCGCCGGTCGATGCCGCGCGTGGCATAGACCGCCGCCGTGAGCACGTTCCTGTCCGCGAAGCTGTGGCTCCAGCCGGCGCCGGCCTGCATGGAGGTCAATTCCTGATCGGCCGCGTAATAGCGCGTCGGGCGGTCGATGCGTAGAAGCGGCGGCTCGACCTTCGCGGCCGACCCGAAGATCAGGAAGCGGTCCGCCGCCGAGGGCGCCATGCCGATGAACAGGGAGGCGTTGTCGGCCGCCTCCTTATCGATCGCCGCGCGGGCGTCGATCTGGGTCCGTCCGGCAGAGAGGTAGAACGAGGTCGGCAGCGGCAGGTTGGAGAAGCCCTGGACGGTGCCGCTCGCGCCCCACCCAACCCGGTTGTCCCTGACGAACAGGTTGCCCTCGAGCTCCGTATCGACGAAGGGGCGGCGCAGGAGGTCCTGGCGACGGACCCGGCCGGAGACCGCGAGGGGATCGAAGAACAGGCCCTGGACCGAGAGGTTGAAGGCCGTCAGGTCCGAATCGTCGCTCAGGATCGAGGAGATGTTCGGGCGCGTGGTGAGGAAGGTGGGGCGCCGCGCGACCGCCTGGTCGAAATAGCTCGACGCCGAGAAGGGATCGAAGACCCTGTCGCCGTAATAGCGGGCCCATTCGTTCAGGTCGAGGAAGCGATAGGCCTGGGCCGGGTAGGAGCCGGCTTGGCGGTTCACCGCGAGCCCCGCGAAGTCGCCGCCCCTCTGGCGGAACCGGCGCACCGCCTCGCGGGCGGCGAGGACCGCGTCGTCGGCCCGGTACTGGTCGAGGGCGATGGCCGTGCGCGCGATGGACACGACGGGATCGTTCGGGTCGAGCCGGTCGGCATTGTCCAGGGCCTGGAGCGCCAGCGTGTCGTCGCCGTTCTGGTAATACGCGATGGCGGTGGCAAGCAGCCCCTGCGAATAGGCCGGGTTGGCGGTCGAGCCGGCGAGGATCGCCTCGATGCCCTTCGCGGTTTCGCCGGTCTGCAGCAGGTAGCGCCCGAGGGCGATGTAGCCGGTGCTGAAGCTCGGATCGAGGGTGAGCGCCTTGTCGATAAGCGCCCGCGCCTCCTCGACCCGGCTCTGGTCGAGGAGCAGGATCGCGAGATTGGCGTAGGCGACCGGATTGTCCGGATCCGCCGCGATGGCCCGGCGCAGAGCCTCTTCGGCCGCGAGGGGCGAATCCCGCGTCGATTCGAACAGGCCGATGGTGTTCCACAGGTCCGAATGGCCGGGCGCGATGGCGGTGGCCTTGCGCAGCTCGCCGACCGCGGCCTTGTATTCTCCGTCAATGTCGCCGCGGATGCTGCTGTCCGCGACGATCACGTCCGGATCGTCTGGATCGATGGCCTTGGCCCGGGCGATGGAGGTCCGCATTTCCTCCCGCCGGTTGAGCGCGAAGGCGATGCGCGCGGCCGCGACGGCGATGCGGGTGTCGTTGGGGAAGCGCTTCTCGGCGTCCCTGACCACCTCGGCGGCGGCGCTCAAATCCTGCTTGAACGCGATCACATAGGCATGGGCGAGGGCCGCGACGGGGTCGTTCCCGGCGACACGAGGCTCCGCATAGACCTTCTTCGGATCGGCCAGCGAGAGGGCGATGTAGCGGCCGTAGGACGCGATGGTCCGGCGCTTGGCGTCGAGGCCCCGTTCGGCCCGCATGAAGGCGCCCGCCGCATCCTGCCAGCGCCGCTGGAGGCTGGCGAGGACGCCTTCCACGAGATCGGCGCGGGCGCGCTGCGACGAAGTCAGGCCGCGGCTGCGGGCCTCCGCCAGCGCCTGTTCGGCCACCGCGCGTCCGTCGAGGTAAAGGGCGATCTCGGCCAGGCTGAGCCAGTCCTCCGCCCGGCGCGCCTGCGGCGGCAGGGCCTCGATGCGCGCCCGCTCGGCGCGCAGGGCCGGGCCGGTCAGGTTCGAGGTGGGCAGGGACGTGAACGCATCGCGCAGCGTCATGTAGAACAGCATCTGCTCGCGATCGTCGGAATTGACGAGGATGTACTTGGTCGGCGCCTGGCCGATCGACGCCACCGCGCCCTCGCCCTGCCGGACCGTAACCGAGCCCTGGGCGTTGCGCAGCTCCACCACGCCTTCGAGCACCACCAGGGCGGTCTTGCCCGACCCGTCCACCGACAGGGACCAGTCCGTGCCGCGGATCGCCGCCACGGCGGCCGGGGTCTTCACGTTCACGCCGGATCCGCCGCGCGCGGCGCGTGCCCAGACGGTGCCGGACTGGAGGCTGAGTTCCGTTGTGCCGCTGGCGGGGCCGGCGACCTCGTTGACCGTCAGAGTCGAATTGCGGCCGACGCGGATTTGGGTCTGGTCCGCGAACAGGATCGCCAGATTGCCGATGGTGTTGGTGCGCAGCACGTCACCGGCGATCACGTCCTGCCGGACCTCCGCGGCGCGCCAGAGATCCTCGCGCACGAAGCGCAGCTCCTCGCCGCCCTTCGCGGCGACGATGGACCCCGCCACAGGCGAGGGGCGCGGCACGGGCGTTTGGGCGAAGGCGCCCGTGAAGCCGAGCGCAAACATGCTCGTCGCGGTGAGGAAGCGGAGACAGGATTTCATCGGCATTCGCAGAACAAGGTTACAACATATCCCGGGATAAGGCGAAGCTTACTCTGGGATAACATAACTGGAAAGCGAATAACGTAAACCTTGGCCGTGTTTTCCCGCACATCCTAAACGCGCGAAGAACGTTCGGCGGCCCGGCTCGACTTGATTGTCGCGCCGTTCGACTGAATTTCGAGATGAGATCTTCTGTCCGGCCGTATCCCGTGCCGGACGAACCGGAGGATTTCCGGCGGCTTAAACGGCCGCGCCGCGGGCGATCAGGAGCTTCTGCTTGAGGTCGTTCTGCGCGAAGGGCTTCTGCAGGACCGGGCGGTCCCGGAAGGCATCCCGGATGCCGGCGCTGCCGTAACCGGTCGAGAACACGAACGGGATCGAGCGCTGTGCGAGGGCTTCCGCCACCGGATAGATCGGCTCCCCGGCCACGTTCACGTCGAGAATGGCGATGTCGACCTGCTCGCGGGCCACCGCGTCGAGAGCCGCCGAAAGGCGGGCCGCCGGGCCGATGACCTCGCAGCCGAAATCGAGCAGCATATCTTCCAGCAGAAGGGAGATCGCGGCCTCGTCCTCAACGACCAGGATACGCAGGCCGCTCAGGTCGCCACTGCTCGTCAGGCTTTCGGTCACAGCGTCACTTTCTTTTACTGTTTGGTACTGAATGGCGCCTTTGCGGGGCATCGGCGCCGGAATGAAACCTCGGGAATGCCTGGGCAAACCGGGAATCAGTTACATGTACCACCTTCCCGCCCAGTGCCAAACATGCTTCCGGCGCATGGGTCCAGCCTCTGGGGCAGGGGCCTTGGCGCGAAATTTTGATTGGTTGCCATGAGCTTGGCGGTACGTTCGATAGTGATGGCGAATTCCGCTGCCTTTTCAAGCCCTTTCTTGCCGGAATCGTGCTGTACCGCGACCGGGCGGGCAAGAGGCCGTTCCTGCCGCAAGAATATATCTGTGACACAATGGCCTAGCCGGCTTCCCGGGCGGGTCCGGGCCTGACGCAGACCTGCCTCTCGTGCAGGCCTCTTGCCGAGAGAGGTATTCGTCCTGAATAATCCGCGCATGTCGTTCCTGTCCCATCTTCGCGCGTTCTTCGGTCCGGCTGCCGTTCCGGAGGGCACGGACGGCCGGAGTCCGGATGGTCACGGGAAGCAGCTCACCGTCGCGGCGCTCCTCGCTCTCGTCGCCCAGATCGATGGCCGCCTTCTGAAGGTCGAGGAGGAGGAGCTGCGCCAGGCTCTGCGCTCCCGCTTCGGCCTGGAGGAGGGCGAGGTCGAGCGCCTCTTGGCTCTGGCCCGCAACAGCGATGCTGCGCCCGATCCGGCGACGACGCTCATCGACAGAATCATTCAGGACATCCCGCCCGCCGAGCGCCCGAGCCTTCTGGCGCTCGCCTATCGGATCGCGGTCGCCGACGGCAGCGTCCACGAGTTCGAGGACGATCTCATCTGGCGCACGGGGCGTCTCCTCGGCCTTTCCGAGGCAGAACTCGCCGCCGCGCGGCGGGACGCCATCGGCGATCCGGAAGGAGCCCGCTATCATGGCTGAGCGGTCCATTCCGGCGCCGATCCTGATCGTCCTGCATCAGGAGCATTCCACTCCCGGACGGGTTGGGCGGCTCCTGCAGGAGCGCGGCCACCGCCTCGACATCCGCCGCCCCCGCTACGGCGATCCTCTGCCCGAGACCCTGGCGGAGCACGCGGGGGCGATCATCTTCGGTGGCCCCATGAGCGCCAATGACGGGGACGATTTCGTCAAGGCGGAGATCGACTGGATTCGCGTGCCGTTGCGGGAGAACAAGCCCTATCTCGGCCTGTGCCTCGGGGCGCAGATGCTGGCCAAGCATCTCGGCGCCCGCGTCTGGGAGCATCCCGAGGGCCGGGCCGAGATCGGCTATTACCCGCTTCTGCCGACGGCGGACGGCACGGCGCTGAGCGAGGCCTGGGGCGTGTCCTGGCCGAGCCATGTCTACCACTGGCACCGGGAGGGGTTCGATTGCCCTTCGGGAGCCGCCACGCTCGCCACCGGGGACGATTTCCCGACCCAGGCGATCCGCGCCGGACAGGCGGCCTACGGCCTGCAGTTTCACCCGGAGGTCACGCACGCCATGATCTGCCGCTGGACCGTGCGCGCGGCGGAGCGCCTGGCCATGCCGGGTGCGCAGGACCGGGCCCGGCAGATCGAGGGGCGCTTCCTCTACGATCCCCAGGTGTCCCTCTGGCTCGACCGCTTCCTCGACCACTGGCTCGAGCCCCCGAAAGCGGCCGAAAAGGCCGCCTGAGCCGGGGCTTCATGCGGGGTCGAACTCGAAGGGCGAGACGCCCCGCCTCATCTCGTCCACGATCAGCGCATGCATCAGGGGCGGCGCCGCGCGCTGCGGGCAGGCCGCTCGCTCGCACAGGCGGCAATTGATGCCGATGGGCGTCGGGTCCGGCGCCGAGAGGTCGAGCCCGCGGGCATAGACGAGACGGTGAGCGTATTTCAGCTCGCAGCCCAGTCCGACGGCGAATTGCGGGTCCGGCGTGCCCCAGGCGGTCGAGGCCCGCCTGACGGCGCGCGCCACCGAGAACCAGCGTGACATGTCGGGAAGCTCGACGATCTGCGTCACGATCTGGCCCGGCGACTTGAAGGTGGCGTGCACGTTCCACAGGGGGCAGGTGCCGCCATATTGCGAGAACGGGAAGCGCCCGGACGAGAAACGCTTCGACACGTTGCCGGCCGAATCCACCCGCACCAGGAAGAACGGGATGCCCCGGGCGCCCGGGCGTGCCAGGGTGGTCAGGCGGTGGGCCACCTGCTCGAAGCTCGCGCCGAAGCGGGCGCACAGCACCTCCACGTCGTAGCCGAGCGTCTCGGCCGCCGTGTGGAACCGGCCATAGGGCATCATCAGGGCGCCGGCGAAATAATTGCCGAGGGAGACCCGCAGCAGCCGACGCGCCGGGCCGTCCGTCGGTTCGAGCCGCGCCGAGAGGGCGTCGATCGCCTGGCGCATCTCCGCGAAGGCGAGCTGGTAGGCCGCCTGGAAGGTGCGTCCCGACGGATCGACCATTTCGGAAATGAGCAGCTGGCGGCGATGGTGGTCATAGCGCCTGAGCGAATCCGACATCACGTCGACCGGCATGACCCGCACCCGGATGCCGTGCTTGGCGCGCAGCCGCTCGGCGATGGCGAAGAAGGGCTCGTGCCCGGTCACCTGCAGGTCGGACGCCATGGCCTCGGCGGCCTCGTCGAGTTCCGGAAAATAGTTCTTCGCCTCCTGGATCAGATGCCTGACCCGGTCGACCGGGTTGTCCTGCGGCGCGTCCTCGGCCCTGTCCCGGTCGCTGACATCGGGGGGCCGGGCCTCCCTGGCGCCACGCAGGGCCACATAGGCCCGGTAGAGCCGGTTCACGGCATCGATCAGGCCGGGGGCGGCCTCCACCGTCTCGCGCAGTTCGAGGCGCGGCACGGGGGTGCTGCGGAACAGGGGGTCGGTGAAGATCTCCTCCAGCTCGGAGGCAGCCCGCTCCGTGTCGTCGGTCGCGAATTCCCGCGGGTCGAGCGAATAGGTGTCGGCGAGCCGGATCAGGACCTGGGCCGTGATCGGGCGCTGGTTGCGCTCCATCAGGTTGAGGTAGCTGGGCGAGAGCCCGAGCTCCTCGGCCATGCCGGCCTGACTCAGATTCAGGTCGCGGCGCAGGCGCTTGAGGCGGGGGCCGACGAAGAGTTTCCGGGAATCGTCCATTTGTAAATTTCTTTACAGATTTACTGAGCTTGTCCTGTCGTGTGTTTACACGCCCACTTTTCTTCCAAAATCAACCGTTGAAACCGTCGGCTCCTTGATCGTTACTGATAAGCGCAGCCTGTCTCTCCGTGATGATTGTGGATGGCGGGCCGGATTTGTCAACGATTGTAAACGAAAGGATGCCCGATGAACGCCCCTCAGAACCCGGCTTCGTTCGACGAGCTTTTCGCCGCCGCTCCCGTGGGGCGCTTCGACGGCATCCGCCGTCCCTACGGGCTCGCGGACGTGCTGCGGCTGCGCGGCTCCGTGCCGATCGCCCACACGCTCGCGGAGCGCGGCGCCCAGCGTCTGTGGCGGCTTCTCCAGGAGCGTCCCTACGTGCATTCCCTCGGGGCCATGACGGGCAACCAGGCCATGCAGATGGCCCGCGCCGGTCTCGAGGCGATCTATCTCTCCGGCTGGCAGGTGGCGGCGGACGCGAACGTGGCCGGCGCCATGTATCCGGACCAGTCCCTTTATCCGGCCAATTCCGGCCCCGAGCTGTGCCGGCGCATCAACCGCACCCTGCAGCGGGCCGACCAGATCGAGCACGCGGAGGGCGGCGCGCAGCGGGACTGGTTCCTGCCCATCGTGGCTGACGCGGAGGCGGGCTTCGGTGGCCCTCTCAACACCTTCGAGATCATGAAAGCCTATATCGAGGCGGGCGCGGCGGGCGTCCATTTCGAGGACCAGCTCGCCTCGGAGAAGAAGTGCGGTCATCTCGGCGGCAAGGTGCTGATCCCAACCTCCGCCCATGAGCGCAACCTCGTGGCCGCGCGGCTCGCCGCCGACGTCATGGGGACGTCCACGCTCATCATGGCGCGGACGGACGCGGAATCCGCCCGCCTCATCACGTCCGACGTGGACGAGCGCGACCGCCCCTTCATCGAGCCGGACAGCCGCACGCCCGAAGGCTTCTATCGCCTGAAGGAGGGCACCGGCCTCGACCATTGCATCGCCCGCGGCCTGGCCTATGCGGAATACGCCGATCTCCTGTGGTGGGAGACATCGCACCCGGATCTCGACGATGCGCGCAAGTTCGCCGAGGCCGTCCACAAGCGCTATCCGGGCAAGCTCCTCGCCTACAACTGCTCGCCCTCCTTCAACTGGAAGAAGAAGCTCGACGACGCCACCATCGCCAAGTTCCAGCGCGAGCTCGGCGCCATGGGGTACAAGTTCCAGTTCGTGACGCTCGCGGGCTTTCACCAGCTCAATTACGGCATGTTCGATCTGGCGAGCGGCTATCGCGAGCGCGGCATGGGCGCCTATTCCGAACTCCAGGCCCGGGAATTCGCCGCAGAGGCCGACGGTTACACGGCGACGCGCCACCAGCGGGAGGTCGGCACCGGCTATTTCGACCAGGTCTCGCTCGCCATCACGGGCGGCAAGTCCTCGACGACCGCCATGGGCGATTCCACCGAGGCCGCCCAGTTCCAGCCCTCGGCCAAGCTTCAGGCGGCCGAGTGATCCCTTTGAACCCACAACCCTTTCGGCAATGGAGATCGACAATGCAAAAGTCACGTTTCTGGGTGGTCGGCGGTGAATACACCTCCTGCGACTGCGAGCAGCTGGTTCAGGGAACCGAGCGGGTGGTCGGCCCCTTCGAGAGCCGCCACGAGGCCGAGCGCACCTGGCGCATCCTCTCCGAGGACCACCGGCCCCAGGCACAGGTGCGCTTCACCATCGCCCAGGAGCCCCACGGCAGCCTTTCGGCCTGACGGGCCCTCTCGAAACCCTCGCAAACCAAGGATCCCGCAGCCATGCTCGCCGGCTGCGGGATTGCGTGCGTCGATACTATCCACAATGGGATTCCAGAATCTCGGCAGAAGATCTGTCGGAGAACGAAACAGGCCCTAAAACAGGTGTCCGGACCAAAGGAGCCTCCGAAGGGGTCGTCTGATGAAAGCTGTTCTGCACTCTCTGGCCGTCGTCGCGGCCCTCGGTTTGTCCTCGGTCGCAGCCAAGGCCGACGTCGTGGTGTCCTCCAAGATCGACACGGAGGGGTCGGTTCTCGGCAACATCATCCTGCAGGTCCTGAACGCGAACGGCATCAAGACCCAGGACCGGATCCAGCTCGGCGCGACCCCGGTCGTGCGCAAGGCGATCACGGCTGGCGAGATCGACATCTATCCCGAATATACGGGCAATGCGGGCTTCTTCTTCAACAAGGCCGACGACCCGGTCTGGAAGGATGCCGCGAAGGGCTACGAGACGGCCAAGAAGCTCGATTACGACGCCAACAAGATCGTCTGGTTGACGCCGTCCCCGGCCAACAACACCTGGGCCATCGCGGTGCGCAAGGATGTCGCCGGACCCAACAAGCTCGCCAGCATGTCGGATTTCGGCAAATGGGTGGCGGGCGGCGGTAACGTGGTGCTGGCGGCGTCCGCGGAATTCGTGAATTCCGCCGCTGCCCTGCCGGCCTTCCAGAAGGCTTACGATTTCAAGATGAAACCCGAGCAGCTCATCGTGCTCTCAGGCGGCGACACCGCCGCGACCATCAAGGCGGCCGCCGAGCAGACCAACAAGGCCAATGCCGCCATGGTCTACGGAACGGACGGAGGCATCGCGCCCTCCGGCCTCGTGGTGATGGCGGATGACAAGAGCGTCCAGCCCGTCTACGCGCCGGCCCCGATCATCCGCGAATCGGTGCTGAAGGAGAATCCCAAGATCGCCGATCTCCTCAAGCCGGTCTTCGAATCCCTTGACCTCGAAACCCTGCAGAAGCTCAATGCCCGCGTGCAGGTCGGCGGCGAGGCCGCGAAGACGGTCGCGGCCGACTATCTGAAGACCAAGGGCTTCATCAAGTAGCCGGTGCCGGGAATCCGGCGCCAGGCTTCGAAGCGAGAGGGACCGAGCCCGTCGTGAATGCGCCTTCCGTCCAGGCTGGCCCGCTCGGCGCCTCGCCGGCCCGCGCCGCCATCTCCCTCGACCGACTCGGGGGCGTCGTCGCGCTTCTCATGGGGCTCTCGCTCTTCTGGCTGCCATTCGTGACCTATCGGGCCAACCGCATCGTCTCGGGCGAGCCGCGGCTGCTGCTGCAGGCTCTTCCGGTCGCGGCCGTCCTGGCCGTCGCGGGCATCCTGGTCGCGGTCGCGGGTATCGCGGCCTTCGGGCGGCGGTCCACGGTCCGGCTCGGAGCCGCCGTGATCGGCCTCGCGGTCGTTCTGCCGGCGGTCGGGTTCTCGGCCGGTTACGTGATGCCGCCGGAGAACGGCTTCGCCCGGGTCTCACCCGCATCGGGCTTCTGGCTCCTGGTCCTGTCCCTCGGTCTCCTGATCGCCGATTCGCTCACGCGCCTGCGTTTCGGACCCTGGGCCCGCCTCGCCGCCCTGGCGGTTGCGGCCGGAGCCGTGGCGCTCCTGCTCGCCTCCGGCGCTTGGCACGACCTGTCGCTTCTGAAGGAATATGCCACCCGCGCCGACAGCTTCTGGCGCGAGGCCGAGCGTCATGTCTTCCTGGCCCTGGGCTCCGTCGTGGCCGCAGTCGCGATCGGCCTGCCGGTCGGGATCCTCTGCCACAGAAGGCCGGCCCTGCGCGGGCCCATGCTCCAGGGGCTCAATATCGTGCAGACGATCCCGAGCATCGCCCTGTTCGGTATGCTCATGGTGCCCCTCGGCTTCCTGGCCGCGCAGGTGCCGCTTGCGGCCGCCCTGGGGATCCGCGGCATCGGCGCGGCGCCTGCCGCCCTGGCGCTCTTCCTCTATGCGCTCCTGCCCATCGTGGCCAACACGGTCATCGGTCTCGACCAGGTGCCGGCGACCGTGGTCGATGCGGCGCGCGGCATGGGCATGTCGCGCCGTCAGCGGCTGATGCAGGTGAAGCTGCCGCTGGCGCTCCCCATCATCCTGACAGGTATCCGGATCGTGCTGGTCCAGAATCTGGGGCTTGCGACCATCGCGGCTCTCATCGGCGGCGGCGGCCTCGGCACCTTCGTGTTCCAGGGCGTGGGGCAGACCGCCATGGACCTCGTGCTGCTCGGCGCGATCCCGACTGTGGCCCTGTCCTTCGCGGCCGCCGTGATCCTCGACGCGGTCATCGAACTGACCGGGAGGGCGCGCCCGTGATCGAGATCGAGCACCTGACCAAGCGCTATGGCGAGACCGTCGTCGTCGACGACGTCAGCATGCAGGTGGGGGAGGGCACCATCACGGCCATCGTCGGCACCTCGGGGGCCGGCAAGTCCACCCTGCTGCGCATGATCAACCGCCTGATCGAGCCGACATCCGGGCGCGTGCTCATCAACGGGCAGGACACCATGTCCATTCCCGAGGATGCGCTCCGGCACCGCATCGGCTACGTGATCCAGGGGCACGGGCTCTTTCCCCACCGCACGGTCGCGGGCAACATCGCCACGGTGCCGCGCCTGCTGGGCTGGGACGCCAAGCGGATCGCGGGGCGCGTCGACGAACTCCTGAATCTCTTCCAGCTCGATCCGGCGGAGTTCGCCGGCAAGTACCCTCACGAGCTGTCCGGCGGGCAGCAGCAGCGGGTCGGCGTCGCACGCGCGCTCGCGGCGCGGCCCGCGCTCCTTCTCATGGACGAGCCCTTCGGCGCCCTCGATCCAGTGATCCGCAGCAAAGCGCAGGACGACCTCCTGACGATCCAGCGCCGGCTCGGCACCACCATCGTCCTGGTCACGCACGACATGGAGGAGGCTTTTCGCCTGGGTGATCGGATCGCCGTGATGGACAATGCGCGCCTTTTGCAAGAAGGCACCGCCGCCGAACTGCTCGCCCATCCGGCGGAGGGCTTTGTCGAGCGCCTCGTGGGCACGGCCGAGCGGCCCTTCCGGCTCCTGTCCCTGGCGAGCGTGCGCGATGCGCTCGAGCCGGGCTTCGCGGAGGGTGAGCCGATCGAGGTATCGACCAACCTGCGCGATGCTTTGTCGAAACTGGTCTGGACGGGCCGCGACGCCCTTCCGGTGGTCGACGAGACGGGAGCCGTCCTTGGACGGGTCGGCATCGACGGCATCCTGGCCCATGGGCGGCGCCCTGCATGAGAGCGGGGCCCATCGCTCTGCGCTTGGCGGTGCTCGCCATGCTCGTCGTCTTCGTGGCGGCGCCGCAGCTCTTCGCCTTCGCGTTTGAGCCTCTGACCGAGAACGGCGCGCCCGCGATCTATAACCAGGGAAGCCTGCTCTTCCTGACCTTCTCGCATCTGCGCACGGTGTTCGCGGCCGTGGCGGCCAGCACGTTCGTGGCGGTGCTGCTTGGGATCTTCGTCACGCGGCCGTCGGGCATGGAGTTCCTGCCCCTGTCGCGGAGCATCGTGAATATCGGGCAGACCTTTCCGCCCGTCGCGGTGCTGGCCGTGGCCGTGCCACTCGTGGGTTTCGGCGAGGCGCCGACCCTCATCGCCCTGTTCCTCTACGGACTGCTACCGATCTTCGAGAATACGCTCGGCGGGCTGACCCAGGTTTCGCCGACGGTTCTCGATGCCGCCAAGGGCATGGGCCTGTCGCCGCGCCAGCGGCTCCTTCAGGTGGAGCTGCCGCTGGCCCTGCCGGTCATCCTGGCGGGCATCCGGCTCTCCGCCATCATCAATCTCGGAACCGCCACCATCGGCTCGACGGTCGCCGCGAAGGGCCTCGGCGAGGTCATCATCGCCGGTCTGCAATCGGACAACATGGCGTTCATCCTCCAGGGCGGCCTGGTGGTGGCGGTGCTGGCCGCCCTCATCCACGATGGCTTCACGCTGGCCGAACGGGCAATCGCCCGCAGATTCGGATTGCCCGCCTGAGCCCGGGACACCGGGCTCAGGGTCGATATTGAGAGCCGGTGCTTTAGCGGCTTTCCCGGAAAGGCTCGTCGTAGATCGCCGTGCGCAGAACGTTGTCGCCCCGCACATAGCCCCGATACATGCCGGAGCAGTTGAATGGCAGCGAGACGGAGCCGTCGCGGCCGACCGCGATCACGCCGCCCGAGCCTCCGGCCGGCGCCAGCATGTCCAGGACGACCGTGCGGGCCGAATCCTCGAGGCTGCGTCCCGCATAGCGCATGAGCGACGCGATCTCGTGACCGGCCGCATAGCGAATGAAGATTTCCCCATGTCCCGTGCCGGAAACCGCGCAGGTCTCGTTGTCGGCCCAGGTCCCGGCGCCTATCACCGGGCTGTCGCCGACGCGTCCGGGCAGCTTCGCGGTCATACCGCCGGTCGAGGTCGCGGCGGCCAGGTTGCCGTGCCGGTCCTTCGCGACGGCGCCAACCGTGCCGTGCTTGCGGGATTCGTCCTGATCGTCGGCGCCGGACTTGCGCATCGCCAGGGTTTCCTGGAGAGCGTCCCAGCGCTGCTGGGTGAAGAAGTAATCGGGCTCCTCGAAAGCGAGGCCCTGCGCGCGGCAGAAAGCCATGGCGCTCTCGCCGATGAGGAACACGTGATCGGATTTCTCCATCACGGCCCGGGCAGCCAGGACGGGGTTACGCGGCCCGCACAGGCCCGCGACGGCGCCCGCGGCCCGGTCCCGTCCGTCCATGACGGCCGCATCCATCTCCTGCTTTCCGGCCGAGGTATAAACCGCGCCGCGGCCCGCATTGAAGAGAGGCTCGTCTTCCAGGGCCATCACGGCGGCCGTGACGGCATCGAGCGCCACGCCACCATCGGCCAGCACGGCGCGTCCGGCCTCGAGCGCGCGCTGCAGGCCGGCGTGATAGGCGGCCTCGCGCTCCGGCGTCATCTTGCTGCGCAGGATCGTGCCGGCGCCGCCATGAATGGCGAGGACGAAATCGGTGTCGGGGGATGCAGAACCAGCCATGGGAATCACGCTTTTCTTGAGGAGAGGTGTTTGAGGGCGTCGCTCAGCCCGGGGCAGTGATGACCGTCCCGGCCCGTCATCGGACCGGCGGCGGCAAGCGCGTCGAGGATCGCCTCCTGGGTGGCGTCGGCCATGGCCTCGAACAGCAGGTCGATGCGGTTCTCGTTGAGCACGCATTGCTCGACCAGACCGGCTTCCTCATCGTGATGCACGATGTTCCCGGTCGTGAAGCCGAGCGCGATGTCGCCGCTGCCGTGGCCCCAGAAGGAGCCGAGGCGCGCGAGGCCGACGCCCGAGCGGCGGATGACCCGCTTGAGCTGCCGGTCGCTCAACGGAATGTCGGTCGCGGCGATAATGATGATGGAGCCCTTCTCGGTCTCCAGGACCGGGGCCTTGGCCATGTCAGGCGAGACCCTGGTACCGTCTGGCAGGCGCAGGTCTCCGGCGCGGCCGAAATTCGAGAGCACGAGCACGCCGAGATGGAAGTCCCGGTCGTCGAGCGTCAGGCGGCGCGAGGACGTGCCAATGCCGCCCTTGAAGCCGAAGGTGCTCATGCCGCAGCCGGCTCCCACGGCGCCGACCGCGAAATCCGGCGCGGCGGCGTCGAGGGCGATGCGGACATCCTCCTCAGCCACGGCGAGTGCCTGGATGTCGTTGAGCCAGCCGTCGTTGCATTCGAAGACCAGCGGGTTCACGGTCGCGGTCTCGCGGCCGATATCGGGATTGGCCGCGACCGCATGGCGGACCAGGGCCGTCGCGCAGGTGCCGACCGAAAGCGTGTTGGTGAGCAGGATCGGGGTTTCGAGGGTGCCGAGCTCCTCGACTTGCACGAGACCCGCGCTCTTGCCGAAGCCGTTCAGCACGTGGACGGCCGCGATGGGCTTCTCCCGATAGAGATTGCCCGCATGGGGCAGGATGGCGGTCACGCCCGTGCGAAGGTCGCCGTGGTTCAGCGTGCGATGGCCGACCGTCACGCCGGGAACGTCGCTCAGGCTGTTGCGCGGCCCGGTCGGAAGGGACCCGCAGGCGAGGCCCATGTCGCGGGCGCGGAGGGATTGGCTCATTACGGGCACTCCGCTTTCACGTAAGCCGCGATCTCCGCATGGGTGGCGACCCACACGTCCGACCGCTGGGTGATTTCGGCCAGGAGCTTCTCGAGGATCCAGATGCGGGAGCGGTAGCCCGTCACGTGCGGATGCATGGTGAGCAGGAAGAGGCCTCCCTCCTCATAGGCGCGCTCGAACTCCCGGAAGAAGATGTCGTAGACGGCGGTAGGCGGCGTGTGCGGACGCAGACCGTTGAACCGGTGCATGTTGAAATAGACCGCATCGTCGCGGATCCATTCCACGGGCAGCTCCACGATTCCGGTCGGCTCGCCCTTTTCGAGGAGCTCGTAAGGGTCGTCGTCGGCCATCAGGGACGAATCGTAGAGAAGGCCGAGCTCGCGCTCGATGCGCAGCGTATCGGGGCTGAAATCCCAGGACGGCGTGCGCAGGCCGACGGGGCGCACACCCGTGACGCGCTCCAGGGTGTCGGCCGCACGGAACATCAGGTCGCGTTCGATCTCGTAGGGGAGCTGGCTGTTGAGCTCGTGGATCCAGCCGTGAATTCCCACCTCATGCCCTTCGGCGACCACCCGGCGCTGCTCGTCCTCGTAGAGCAGGGCCGCGACGGCCGGCACAAAGAAGGTCGCCTTCGCGTCGTATTTCTTCAGCGCGTCGAGGATGCGCGGCACGCCCTGGCGGTTGCCGTACTGCCCTTGAGACATGCGGCCGATGGACTTGCCGCCGTCGCGCAGCTCGTTGGTCTCGTGATCGGAATCGAACGAGAAGGCCACGGCGCAGCGTGCGCCGTTCTTCCAGCGGGTGGGCTTCATCGGGCGGCCGGCACGAACGTGGTCCACCTTCCGGCGCCACGTCTCTTCCGTCCAGGTCCAGGGCTGGGTGCCGATATCGTCCATGCGTTTTCCTCGCTGATTCATGTGCTGCCGCGGCGGGTGCCGGCCGCATTCGTTCCCGGAAATCAGGCGGACTTCAAGAGCGTCCGCCGTCCACCGACAGAATTTGTCCGGATATCCACCCGGCCGCGTCGGAGGCCAGGAACATCACTGCCTCGGCGATGTCCTGCGGCCGCCCGAGACGGCGGGTGTGGATGCCCTCCACCAGGCGCGCCTGCCCCTCGGGGCCGTAGCTCTCCCATTGCCGCTGGGTCGCGGGGTTGGAGAGGACGAAGCCTGGCGCGACGCTGTTCACCGTGATGCCGAAGGGCCCGAGCTCGAAGCTCAGCTGCTTCGTCAGGCCCACGAGCGCATGCTTTGCGGCCGTGTAGCCCTGGATGCCCGTGAGGCTGGGGCGCAGGCCTGCGCCCGACGAGATGTTGACGATCCGCCCGAATCCGCCGCGCTTCATGTGCGGCGCCACCCCTTGCGAGCACCAGAAGGCCCCGTGCACATTAGCCTCGAAGAGAACCAGCCATTCCGGCTCGCTCACCTCCTCGACGGGCTTCGCCACCTGGCCGCGGACGCCGCCCGCGCAGTTGACGAGGATGTCGATGCCGCCGAGCGTCTCGGCCATTTCGGCCATCACGTCCGCGACGGCGGAGCGCTCGGAAAGGTCGAGAACGCGCGTGGCGTTCGCGCCCGCATCCGCCGCGACCTTCAGACCTTCCCGGTCGAGATCGAGCGCCCAGACCTTGGCACCCTCCTGCGCGAAGGATTGCACGATGGCCCGGCCGATGCCCTGGGCGGCGCCCGTGACGACGACGCGACGGTCGGTGAATTCGAGGTTCATGCTTCCAACAATTGGTCGAGAGTGGCCCAGGATTGCTCGCGACGGTTTTCCTCGATGTCGTGGATCAGCGTAACGAGCTTGTCGATGGTCGGCGTCGCGATGCCGGCTTCCCTTCCGAGCTGCGAGATGATGGCAATCTGGGCATTCACCTCGGTCTTGCGCTTGCGCACGGCCAGGTCCCGCCAGATTCCCGAATGGGTCTTGGCGGTGTGCCGGTTGAACTCGGCCATGGCGGCGACGGAATTGCGCGCCGCGGCCTCGTCCGCGCCGGGCATGAAGGCGGCCGGATCGAACCCGTTGAAGCCGAGCGGCGACACGCCGCGGGCCAGTGCCACGGCCATCACCTCGCGGCCGAGGCGATTGAAGACCTGGAAATGCTTCTCGGATGCGAGGTTCTCGGACATGGAGGCCGGCGTGAGCGCGGTCGCGAAGAGCATGGCGCCGTAGCCGAGCTTGCCCCACAGGTAGCCCCAGATGTTGTCCGTGAGCACGGCGTTCGGCTCGAAGATGGACAGGAGCCGATGATAATCCTGTACCCGTGGCGTCGTACTGCCGTCGATCTCGCCGATCGCGACCGTGGCGCGGTTGCCGAACAGGATGCGCCCCGGCTCGAGCCAGTCCGCGCCGAAATTCACGAAACAGCCGACCGTCCGCTCCGGGCCGATCTCCTCGGCGATGGTCAGCTCGTTGAGGCCGTTCTGCGCCGACAGGACCGAGCCGTCCGGCGTCAGGTGAGGCATGAGGGCGCGCACGGCGTCGCGGGTATGGTGCGCCTTCACGGCCAGGATGATGCGCTTGAACTGCCCCGTGACGGCATCCGGCGTTGCGGCCTTCACGGCCTGCCGGAATGTCTCGACGGGCCCCTCGATGGACAGCCCGTCTTGGTTCATCGCCTCCACGTGCGGTGCCACGATGTCGACGAGAAGCACGTCCTCGCCCGCGCGGGCGAGGTAGGCGCCGAGAGTGCCGCCGATGGCGCCGGCACCCCAGATCAGGATCGTATCGCGGCTCATTACCAGGTCTCGATCAATGCGCGGGTTTCGGTGATGGCGACGGACCAGATGGCGTTCATCTCTTCGTCCGAGCGCTCGTAGCGTCCGCCGAAATTGCCGTCGCCCAGAATCTCGCGGACCCCCTCGGGCCCGAAGGTGCGCATCCGCTCGAGGTCCGCCATCGGCTTCTGGTGGTCGGGCTGGACGATGCCCTCGAGCCGCGTCCAGGGGAAGTTCTCCATCCAGGAGGCGTGCGATGCGACCGGATCGATCGCCTTGACCTTCTCGAAGGTCTTGGGAGCGTTCCACCAGTTGTGGAAGCGCACCCGGCAATCCGAATGCTGGTTCATCCACTCGATGCAGGCGGTCTGGCCCGGGCTGTTGCCGCCATGGCCGTTGACGAACAGAATCCGCCGGAAGCCCGTGCGGCGTAAGGAATCGAGAATGTCAGAGATGAGCCGGAGATAGGTCTCGGCCTTCAGCGATACGGTGCCCGGATAGGCCATGAAATAGGGCGTGATGCCGTAGGCCTGCACCGGAAAGACCGGCACGCCGAGGGGTTCTGCTGCCTCGACGGCCACGCGCTCGGCCAGGATGCTGTCGACGGACAGGCTCAGATAGGCATGCTGCTCGGTGCAGCCGAGCGGAACCACGGCGCGGTCATCCGTCTTCAGGTACTCTTCGACCTGAAGCCAGTTCATCTCGCTAATTTTCATTCAATCTCTTCCTTTGTCGCAAGGGGTGCCGAACGCAGGCGTTCGATTTCGGGGACCAGAACCTGCCGGACCGCATGGGGGTCGGGCACATAGCGGAATTCGATGGCCTGGCGGCCTGGCGGCAGATCCTTCAGGAGCGGCTCGGCGCCACTGGCATAGACGAGCACATCGAGGGATTTCAGGAACTCGGTGAGGTCCGGATCGGTGATGAGACGGACTTCCACATCCGAGACATGCGGCGTGAAGCGCAGCACGCCGGGCCGCATGAACGCCATGAATTCGGGAAAGATCGACACGACGCCGATACGGGCCATGGGATCGATCACTGCGAGCTGCGCCCGTGTTTCCTCAGCCGGAATGAAGTTCAGATTGACGATCGGCGTGCCCGGCGGAATCAGGCTTTCCACGTCGCTCCGGCGATGCGGAAAAGTCGCGCACAGATCGCAGGGCTCCGGCAGCGGCTTTCCGGCCTGCAGGGCCGAGAGGGTCGTGACCGCAATGGAATCGTTGGGGCCCAGATACTCGCGGATCCGATCCGCATATTGCTGCGTCGTGTCGAGGAAATGCCCGACAATGACGAGATGCATCGGGCGGGACGGGGAGCGCCCCCGGGCCGCGCGTGCATTCACGAGCGAGGAGACGACGGTCGGCGACAGGCCCAGCTCTTCCGCCTCGTTGAACAGCGCGTCGATGCGGCGCTGGATCTTGCGCATGGAGGAGGAGCGCAGGCCATCGCGGGCGTGTCCGTCGTTCACATAGGTGCCGGCACCCGGCTTCGCCTTGATCAACCCCGATTTGCGCAGATCCTGATAGACTGTCGCCACGGTCATGGGCGCGATCCCGGCCCGCTCCGCCAGCTCCCGGACAGAGGGGAGCTTCTGCCCGGGAACGAGCTCTCCGAAGCCGATGCCGAATTCGATCAGGCCCCGGAGCTGGACCCCGAGCGGCACCGGCAGCGTCCGGTCGAGAGTGGCCGCGAGGTTGGCCAGGATACGCTCCTGGGCATCTTGTTCTACTTGGCTGGTACGGTCGCCCAACGCAACAATGGAACTATTCTTCTTCATCTCTACGTTCTAGTTGACTTGGGGCAGGAAGGCGACCTACCGTTATATTCGACAAGTACACATTGGACGCAAAGTCTGGTTCTTAGCAAGAGGGGGACTTCAGGTGAAACTTAATTTCAAGCTTGGCGGTGTGCTCGCCGCAGCGCTCATGGCCGGCACCATGCTGAGCGGCGCGGCGTCCGCGCAGACGCTCACGATGGGCCTGCGCGCCGGGCCGGATTCCATCGACCCGCATTGGTCGACCCTGGGCAGCCAGGCCGAGGCTCTGCGCCACATCTTCGATACGCTCGTGATGGCTGACGAGAACCTGCAGCTGAAGCCGGGTCTCGCCACGTCCTGGAAGCCTGTCGACGACACCACCTGGGAGTTCAAGATCCGCGAGGGCGTGAAATTCCACGACGGCTCCGAGCTCACCGCCGAGGACGTGAAGTTCTCCATCGACCGCATCCCCGTGGTGACCGGCCCGATGAGCATGACGATCTACACGAAGCAGGTGAAGGAGACGAAGGTCGTCGACAAGAACACTCTGCACGTCATCACCAAGGCTCCAGCCCCGACCCTGCCGAACGATTTCGTCCGTCTCTTCGTGGTGTCGAAGTCCATCGGCATGGATGCCCGGAACGAGCAGTTCAACTCCGGCAAGGCCGCTATCGGCACGGGTCCGTACAAGTTCGTCTCCTGGGAGCCGAAGGGCGATCTCGTGCTCGAGCGCTTCGACGGCTACTGGGGCGAGAAGCCCCATTGGCAGAAGGTGATCCGCAAGGAGATCCCGAACGATCCGGCCCGCATGGCGGCGCTCAAGTCCGGCCAGGTAGACCTCGTCAACTACGTCCCGGCGACGGACTATGCGTCCATGCAGAAGGACAAGTCGGTCGACACCTTCGTGGCGGACACCATCTACTACTTCAACCTCACGCCGAACGTGAAGGAGACCCTGCCGAAGCCCGTGAAGGTCGACGGTAAGGAGATTGCCGCGAACCCGCTGCGCGATCCCAAGGTGCGCGAGGCGCTCGATCTCGCCATCGACCGCAAGACCCTGGTGCGCGTCGTGCTGGAAGGCCTCGGCAAGCCGGCCAACCAGCTGATGCCGACCAACTTCTTTGGCGGCAGCAAGAACCTGCCCGAGCGTCCCTACAACGTCGCCAAGGCCAAGGAGCTGCTCGCGGCGGCCGGCTATCCCAAGGGCTTCGAGATCGACTTCTTCTGCACCAACAACCGCCTGCCGGGCGATGGTGCCGTCTGCGAGGCCCTGTCCCAGATGTGGGCGCGCGCGGGCCTGAAGGTGAACGCCAACGCCCTCAACGGCACGGTGTTCTTCCCGGCGCAGCAGAAGGGCGAGTTCCCCCTGTGGATGAGCGGCTGGGGCACCCTGACGGGCGAGGCGAGCTACACCTATGGCTCGCTGGTGCACACGGCGGATCCGAAGACGGGCCTCGGCGCCTTCAACAAGCAGGGTTACTCCAACCCTGAGGTGGACGCTCTCCTCGAAGAGGGGTCGCGCACCATGGACGACGCCAAGCGCCGGGCGCTGTTCGAGAAGGTGACGGAGGTCTCGATGAACGACCGCGCCCTGATCCCGACCGTGCAGCTCCAGACCGTGTGGGCGGCCAAGAAGGGCACGATGGTCATCCCGCCCCGCGTCGACCAGGAGACGCTCGCCTACGAGATCAAGCCGAAGAGCTGATCTCGCAGCGTTCCGGCCGGGCTCGCCCGGCCGGCTCATCTTCTGGGGCGGCTTCGGGGTGCTGAGGCCGCTTCGCTTTTCAGGTCACGGAACGATTTCCGGCAACCTCTTCCAAGCCATGCACGAGCAAGCATGATCGGTTTTCTCATCCAGCGCATTCTCCAGGCGCTCCTGGTCGTCGTCGCCATGTCGGTCATCGTGTTCCTCGGCGTCTATGCCATCGGGAACCCGATCGACGTGATGATCGACCCGGCATCGGACCAAGCCCTGCGCGAGGCGCTGATTCATCGCTACGGCCTCGATCTGCCGCTGTACCAGCAATACTTCGTGTTCATGAACAACATGCTCCACGGGGATCTGGGCGAGTCGTTCATCTATCGGCTGCCGGTGCTCGGCCTGATCTTCTCGCGCTTCCCGGCGACGCTGGAGCTGGCGCTGACCGCGGTGCTGATCGCCACCTGCCTGGGCATTCCGCTCGGGCTCTGGGCCGGCTACAAGCCCGATGCACTCTCGTCCAAGGCGATCATGGCCTTCTCGGTGCTGGGCTTCAGCGTTCCGACCTTCTGGGTCGGTCTTCTGCTGATCATGACCTTCGCGGTCGAGCTTGGATGGCTGCCCTCCGGCGGCCGCGGGCCGACGACCGAGTTCCTCGGCATGAACCTCTCGATCACGTCCCTCGAGGGTTTGAGCTACATCATTCTCCCGGCCCTCAATCTGGCTTTGTTCAAGCTCGGGCTCCTCATCCGCCTCACCCGCGCCGGCACCGTGGAGGTCATGAGCTCCGACTACGTGCGCTTCGCCCGCGCCCAAGGATTGTCCGAGGGCAAGGTGGTCGGCCTGCACGTGCTCAAGAACATCTCGATTCCCATCGTCACGGTCTTCGGCCTCGAGCTCGGCTCGACCCTCGCCTTCGCGGTCGTCACCGAGACGGTGTTCAACTGGCCCGGCATGGGCAAGCTCATCATCGACTCCATCACGGTGCTCGACCGTCCCGTGATGGTCGCCTACCTCATCCTCGTGGTGTTCATGTTCGTCCTGATCAACCTCGTCGTCGATCTCATCTACGGACAGCTCGATCCCCGCATCCGCGTGAAGGCTTCCTCATGAGCGCTCCCGTCGAAACCCGCTGGAGCCGGCTTTCCAACTTCTGGTCGGACTTCCGGCAGAGCCCGGTCGCGGTGGCGGCGCTCGTCGTCATCGTCTCGGTCGTGCTCATGGCCGTCCTGGCGCCCCTCGTGGCGCCGCAGGATCCCTATAACCAGGAAACGCTGGACCTGTTCGATGCCCGCCTGGAGCCCGGAGAGATCGGGTCCGGCGGCTATGTCCATTGGCTCGGCACGGATGCGGCCGGGCGCGACGTGTACTCGGCCATCCTCTACGGCCTGCGCACCAGCCTCATCGTCGGCGTGTTGGCCGGCACTTTCGCACTGGTGCTCGGCGCCGTGGTGGGGCTCCTGGCCGCCTATTACGGCGGGCGCGTCGAGGCGCTCATCATGCGCGTTATCGACCTGCAGCTCTCGCTTCCGGCCATCCTTCTCGCCCTCGTGCTGGTGGCCATGCTGGGGCAGGGGCTGCCGCAGCTCGTGGCGGCCCTGGTGGCGGCGCAATATGCCTATTTCGCGCGCACCACCCACGGCGCCGCGAGCGCCGAGCGACGCAAGGACTACATCGAGGCCGCGCTCTCGACGCCGATCCCGGCCCGGCAGGTCCTGTTCCGGCACCTGCTCCCCAATGCTCTGCCGCCGCTGATCGTGGTGGCGACCGTGCAGGTGGCCAATTCCATCGCGCTAGAGGCGACCCTGTCGTTCCTCGGCCTCGGCCTGCCGATCACCCAGCCGTCCCTCGGCTCCCTGATTTCCAACGGCTTCCAGTTCCTGCTCTCCGGCCGCTACTGGATCTCGATCTATCCCGGCATCGCCCTGATGCTGACCGTGGTGGCGATCAACCTGGTGGGGGATCAGGTCCGCAACGTTCTGAATCCGAGGCGCAGCCGATGAGCGAACCCGTTCTCAGCGTCCGGGACCTCCGGACGCAGTTCAAGACACGCACCGGGACCCTCAATGCGGTCGACGGCGTCAGCTTCGAGGTCGGACGTGGCCGCATTCTGGGCCTGGTCGGTGAATCGGGCTCGGGCAAGAGCGTCACGGGCTATTCGATCCTCGGCCTCATCGAGCCGCCGGGAATGATCGCGGGCGGCGAGGTCGTGCTCAACGGGCGCGACATCACGCGCCTGAAGGGAGACGAACTGCGCCGCATCCGCGGGGCGCAGATCGCCATGGTCTTCCAGGACCCGATGATGACCCTGAATCCGGTCCTCAAGGTCGGCACCCAGATGATCGCGGCCGTCCGCGCCCACGACAAGGTGTCCCGGAAGGAAGCCTGGACCCGGGCGCGCGATGCGCTCGCCAAGGTCGGGATCCCGAGCCCGGAGGAGCGGCTCGATGCCTATCCGCATCAGCTCTCCGGCGGCATGCGCCAGCGCGTGGCCATCGCCACCGCGCTCCTGCACCGGCCGGCCGTGATCATCGCCGACGAGCCGACCACGGCGCTCGACGTGTCGATCCAGGGCCAGATCCTGGCCGAGGTGCGCCGCCTGGCCGATGAGACGGGCACCGCCTTCGTGTGGGTCACGCACGACCTTGCGGTGGTGTCCAGCCTCGCGGACGATATCTGCGTCATGTATGCGGGGCGCATCGTCGAGACCGGTCCGGCCGCCCAGGTGATCGCGGCGCCGCGCCATCCCTATACGGCGGGCCTCCTCGCGTCGGTTCCGGCCGAGCACGAGCCGGGCGAGC
>Ga0065721_10049163_pt1 | contig 43390 bp, 35 predicted proteins | sample Mesricmetagenome_FD_59108 | JGI IMG/M metagenome (GOLD analysis project Ga0065721, IMG submission 59108) | Mesophilic microbial community from rice straw/compost enrichment Sample: eDNA_1 v2 (version 2) | ecosystem: Engineered > Solid waste > Grass > Composting > Bioreactor | place: USA: Davis...
GGCGTTCGACCTGAAGACGGCGAGCGAGCCGGTATTGACGGCGCTGGTCGCTGCCTGCGCCGCCATGGACAGCAGTTGGAAGGGGCCGTACCTCCTCCGCGACCTGGCCCAGATGCTCGCCCGCACCGACCCCATAGGCGCGCACAAGGTAATCGCGGCGATGCCCCAAGGCAGGTTCAGGCGGAGTGCGGAGCGGCGCGTTCAGGCGGGCGACACGCTCCCGCCGCGCGCCTTCTTCTGGTGATGGAGGATGAACCAGTCGTCTCGGAAGGACGCGGCGGCGCCACGGGGTCAGTCGCGGCGCGCTACCGGTCCCGCCTTGGCACGGACGAGGAGAAACGGGGGGCGGCGGCTTTCGTCCGCGAGTTCGGGGCGCTCCCGCAGCGCTTCGGCGGTCGCCTCCGGCTCTTCCACCCGCTCCACGGCGAAGCCGGCGGCGATCAGCCCGTTGAGCAGCGTGGAGATGCGGCGGTGGTACTTCACCACGCCGTCTACGAACCAGTGCTGCTCGCGCCGCCCCTCGGCGGCGTAGTCGTCCACCGGCCAGTAGAGTTTGCGCCCGTCTTCGTCCCGCACCCAGCCGTCCATTTCGGCCTTCGCCGTGACGAGCGGGTGTTCGACGGAGAAGAGGAAGAGGCCGCCGGGCTTGAGCCAGGAGCGGACGCGCCGCACGGCGGCGGGGTAGTCGGCGACGTAGTGCAGAGCTAGAGAGCTAACGGCCAGATCGAAGGAGGATTCGGGCAGTTCCACAGTCTCTATGGGGGCGTGGAGGTAGGCAACGCGCTCGTGGGCGTTCTCCCGCCGCGCCACCTCCAGCATCCGTTCGGACACTTCCACTCCCACCACACGACGGGCGCCGCCCTGCTCCGCGCAGAAGCGGGCGAACTGCCCCATGCCGCAGCCAAGTTCCAGCACGGCAAGGCCCTCCAGATCGGGCAGCAGGGCGCGCAGAGCAGGCTGCTCCAACACCTCATTGAGGCCGGAGCGGGTGTCTCGAAGGTTCTTGTAGCCCGCAAAGAAGGCGGGGTCGTCGTAGACGTTCTGAATGGGGGTGTCCATGGAGAGCCTGTGCATACTACCACGGCAGCGGCGCGCCCGGGCGGGGCGCACCGCTGCCGTCCCTTGCGGGGAGCGGAATCGGCGGCGTCAGGCGGCGCCAGCGGTCCTTTTCACGGCGACGAGCAGGCCGTCGAGCCCCCGGCTGCGCAGGACCGGGAAGACGACAGAAACCAGGTCCGGATGTGCCGCCGCCGCGGCATTGAAGCGGGCGATACTGCTGTCGGATGTCGGCGACAGGATGTCCGCGCGCAGGACGTTGTCCGCCAAGATCAGGCCACCCTCCCGGGTAAGCGGAACAGCCTTCTCCAGGTAGGCGGGGTAGCCGTCCTTGTCGGCGTCGATGAAGACCAGATCGAAGGGCGCCTCGCCCGCGTCCGCCATCGCCGCCAGCGAGTCCAGCGCGGGGCCAACCCGCACCTCCACCGTATCGGCGAGGCCCGCCCGCTCGAAGTTCTTCCGGGCGACGTCCGCGTGGTGCGGGTCGATCTCCAGCGTCACCATCTTTCCGCCGGGCGCCAGGGCGCGCGCCAGCCAGATGCCGCTGTAGCCGCCCAGCGTCCCGATCTCCAGAATCCGCGCCGGCCGGTGGATCAGGGCGAGCACATGCAGCAGTTTGCCCTGGCTCGCCGAAACGGCGATCTGGGGAAGTCCCCCCTTCTGCATCTCCTCGCGAGCCGCCCGCAGGACATCGTCCTCCTCCGCAAACCGTGCCCCGATGTACGTGTCGTAGTCTAGGTTCTCGCTCTCCAGGTCACTCATGTCGCAACGCCTCCTTTCCTCACAGGATATCGCGCCCGAGGAGGCGTCCCGCCGCGCGCAAAAAAAGTTTCGTGACGCCGTAACCATTGCGCGGCCGGTGCGTTCTCATAGGCAAATGTGTGGGCGCAGCAGAGCGCGCTCCCGGCACAGCGTAAGGAGGCGATGCACTGGTGGACCGATGCTATGTGTGGCGGTACTACGGCAGCGGCGGCGGCTTCTGGCTGCTGGGGATGCTGACGGGGTTCGCCCTGTATCTCGCCCTGCCCCACCTGGTCGTCATCGGCAAGGGCCTGCTGACGGTCGCGCTGCTGCTGGCCGTGCCGCTCCTCCTCCTGTTCGCCTGGTGGGCGGTGCGCCGGACCCTGCGCGCCCGCGAACGGCGACGGCGACGGCGCGAGGCGCCCCCAGCCGTCTACTATGCGGACGGCGCCTATATCGTCTGATAATAGAGGGAGCGACGCACGGCGGCGCACCACGAAACAGGCGGGAGGGCCACGAGATGCAATCGGGCCATCGGCAGCAGCGTTTTTTTCTGGGCTTCGGGGGCGTCCTGGCCGCCGCGCTTCTTATGGGGAGCGCGGCGTTCTGCCTTGTAGGCTGTCAGGCGATGGGCATTGAGGAGGACCCGAAGGACGCGGCGGTCCGCACGGGCAAGAAGGCGAAGGCGATGCAGGAGGAGCGGTACAAGCGGGTGGACGACGCCACGGCGATACTCGACGGCAAGTAGCGAGTAAGCAGGCCGACGGACCTGGAGTGCCCTCAGGGGATCGCCGCAGCCTCCGTCTTCCGTGGACCTGCCTCACTTACCAACCGAAGCCCGGGTGGACTCCATCACACTGCGGGGCGATGTTCAGTGCGCGGGGCTCGTACCAGCCAACGTGTCCAACCAGAAAGGCATAATTCGCCCCTTCGTGATGTCGAAAGGCCGCGGGCGGCAGGGCAAGAATCTCTTTCTGAATTCTGCCCAGATGAAGACCAGGAGGGTGACGTTCCTGGGTAGTGACGGGTAGCCCTGAAGCGACGGCCCCGGGGCGCTCTTTAAAGTAGCGCCTCGGGGCCGTTCTTTTTCGTGTGTCTTGTGCTTTTCTCTGTACCGCGCCAGGAAGCGGCGTTCGGTCCGTTTCGATCAGTTCAGGTGGGCATTATCCCAGGCGTACATCGAGCGGCGGATGCGGCGGCGTCCGCGCGCGATCCGCGAGCGCACTGTGCCCAGGGGCAGGTGCAATTCGTCCGCGATGTCCTGGTAGGCCATGCCCTCGATGTCGGCCAGCATCACCGGGACCCGGTAGGCAGCGGGCAGCTCCGCCAGCGCGGTAAGCGCCTCGCGGTGTTCCATGCGCCGCTCCACGACGTCTTCGGGAATCTCCGGCCGCGCGTCCAGGGACGCGGGCTGCAGGATCTCGTCACTCACCTTGTCCAGGGAAACGGAGTGCGGCGCACGGACGCGCCGCTGGTATCGATTGATGAAAAGATTGCGCAGGATGGTATGCAGCCACCCCTTGACGGTGGCTTCCTGCGAAATGTCGCCGATGTGTGTGTAGGCCCGCATCAGGGTCTCCTGCACCAGATCCTCGGCCTCGGGCATATCGCCCCCCGTCAGACGACGCGCCTGCGCCGTCAGCGCTCCGCGGTGCGGCAGGATCAGCGTGTCGAACATACATCGTGCGTCCCGCCCGCGATCCAACGTCAGCGTCCCCGTCATTTCTCTCCTCATTTCCTCTGTGACCCCCTCGCTGCTGTCTACCTGTTCGTCTGCTTCGTCTGCGTTGCTCGGTTCGCGCACTCTCTTGTCATCGCACAAGGGCAGAATACCGGTAAACCCGCGTGGCCGTCTTGTACCTTTGGATACAATCCGCCCCCGACCGTGGATACATTGCGAGATACATTGTGAAGGCATTCACAATCTCCATGGCGTCGTATATAATAGGTTCCGGGGCCGAGCGCGCACCGCACTGGCCCGGAGAGGAGTACGTGTCGGGATGCCTGATACTGCGACCGCAGACGTCGAAGTCGACGCCGCGCCCCGCCGCGCCACCCCCGTCCCTTCCGCCAGCAGCGCGGCGGCCACCGCGGCCGCGGCCGCACGCTGGTTCCCGCGCGAGCCCCTGCTGGCAACAAAGCTTTCTCTGCCGGCGGTCGAGCGCCTGGCTCTGGTGCGCCGCCCCCGACTGACCGCGCGCATCGGCGGATACGCCGCCGCGGCCGGTTCGGAGGGTGGCGACGCGGACCCCCACCCCGCACCGACGGCGGCACACCCCCGCCTCACCCTTATCGTCGCCCCGGCCGGTTTTGGTAAGACGACCCTGGTGAGCGAGTGGTGCGCAGCGCTCCGCGCGCGGGAGGCGGACGGGCGCCCCGTTCCGGTGGCGTACGTCTCGCTGGACGCCGGGGATAACGACCCCACCCGCTTCCTGACGTACCTGATCGCCGCCCTTCAGGGGTTCGCACCGGGCCTGGGCGACAGCGCGCTTGCGTTGCTGCGCTCACCCCAGCCCACGCCGCGTGAGGCGATCCTCACCGTACTTTTGAACGACCTGGCGGCGCTGGAGACCGCGAGCCCGGTTACGGTCGTACTGGATGACTACCACCTCCTCTCGGAAAGAGCCGTCCATGAAGCGGTGACGTTCCTGCTGGAGCACCTGCCTCCCACCGTCCACTTCGTGATCGCGTCCCGGGCGGACCCGCCGCTTCCCCTTTCCCGGCTCCGGGCGCGTGGGCAGATGGCAGAGCTGCGGGCAGCGGACTTGCGCTGCTCTGGTGAGGAGGCGGGGGCGTTCCTGAACGAGGTGATGCGCCTGGGCCTGTCGGCTGAGAGCGTGGCGGCGCTGGAGAATCGGACCGAGGGGTGGATGGCGGGTCTGCAACTCGCGGCCCTTTCCCTGCAGAACCGGCAGGACCGGGAAGACTTCATCACCGCCTTCACCGGCAGCCACCGGTACATCGTGGACTACCTGGGCGAGGAGGTCCTGCTGCAGCAGCCGGAGGAGGTGCAGACCTTTCTCCTGAAGACGAGCCTGCTGGACCGGTTCTGCGCGCCGCTGTGTGACGCCGTGGCCGAGCGGACGGACAGTGACGCGATTCTGGAGCGGCTGGAGCGGGCGAATCTGTTCCTGATTCCCCTGGACGACGAGCGCCGCTGGTGGCGCTACCACCACCTCTTCGCGGACATGCTCCGGGCGCTGCGCATGCGGCGGGAAACCCCCGGGGAGCACCACGGCCTGCACCAGCGCGCCGCGCAGTGGTTCACCGAGCAGGGCTACTGGGCCGAGGCTGTGGAGCACGCTCTGGCCGGGCATCAGTTTGCCCAGGCCGCCCGCATCATCGCCGACGACGCGGGCGAGGCGGTGTGGCGGCGGGGCGAATCCGCCACGCTTACGCGCTGGCTCGACCGCCTGCCCGAGGAGGTGTGGCGCGCCGAACCTCGTCTGTGTCTGCTGCGCCTGCGCCCGCTCCTGATCGCGGTGCGGATCGACGAGATCGCCGCGCTGGTGGAGGATGCCGAGCGGGGGCTGCGCGCGAGCGGCACCCCGGAGGATGATCGTATCTGGGGTGAGGTCTTCGCCGTGCGGGCGTTCGTGGCCCGGTTCCGGGATGACCTGGACGGCGCGCTCAGGTTGTGCGCAGAGGCGATGAAGCGCCTGCCCGCGGGCGAGGCGACGCTCTGGCGCGCCGTGGTGGCCCTGCTGCGCTCCAACATCCAGGCAAGCCGGGGCGATCTGGTCGGCGCACTGGAGGGGTTCCGGGAGGCGGCGGCGGGCGGCGAGGCCGTGGGCGACGTGCAGACGACCTGCGTCAGCCTATTTTCGTGCGGCCTGCTGAGCGAGGAGTTGGGACGCCTGCGCCAGGCGGAAGGGTTCTACGAGCACAGTCTGGCGTTCCTGCGGGAGGTGACGCGCGCCTCGGACGACCATCTGCCCCCCATCGCGGCCTATGCGCAGGTCGGCCTGGCCTCGCTCGCCTTCGAGCGGAACGACCTGGAGGCGGCGGAGCGACTGCTCGATCGGGCGCGCCCGGCGGCGCGCCTGATCGAGGGCGTTCAGGCCATCTACCGCTCCACGGACATCCTGCTGGACCTGTACCTGCTCTCCGGCCGGGAGCAGCGCGCGCGCGAGCTGCTGCGCGAGTGGGAGGTGCTGGTACAAAGCCGCCCGCTCACCCCCCTGCTGCGCGCCACGGAAACGCTCTGGGCACGCCTGGCGCTGGAGTGCGGCGACCTCAACGCGGTGGAGGAGTGGGCGGCACAGCAGGGGTCACAGCTTGACGCAAGCCTCACGGCGGACTTCCGACCGGGCGATGCGGCGGCGGAGTCGTTCCTGAAGCGCGAGGTGGATCTGATCGTCCTCGCCCGCCTTCACCGGCTCCAGAACCGCCCGGACGACGCCCTGCGTGTGCTGCGGGCCATCCGCGCCCGCTCCACAACGATGCGCCGGGAATCTCTGGTGGTGCGCTGCCTGGCGCACGAAGCGGCGGTACTGGCGGCGCGGGGCGATGCGGACGGGGCGCAGGCAGCCCTGACGGAAGCCCTCTGCCTGGGCGAGCCCGAGGGGTTCGTTCGCACGTTCCTGGCGGCGGGCAGCGAGCTGTCCCCGATCCTGCGGCGCGTGGCCGCGGCCCCGCCGGAGGCGCTGTCGCCCCGCTACCTTACCCAGTTGTGCGAAGCGTTCGCTGCGGAAGCGCCCGGTGATGGCGCGGCCGCGGCTCCCGCCTCCCCACGGCCTGCCCCTGGCGCCCCCCACCCGGCGCCCGACGCTCTGAGCGAGCGCGAAATCGAGGTGCTGCGGCTCGTGGCGGACGGCCTGTCCAATCCGGAGGTAGCCGACCGGCTGTTCCTGTCTGTGGGGACGGTCAAGCGCCATGTCCACAACATCTTCGGGAAGCTGAACGCGGCGAACCGGGTGGAGGCGATTGCCCGCGCCCGCGAGATGGGAGCGCTATGAGCGGCGAAAGCGATGCCTGGCGGAGCCGCCCGGTAGTCGGGCTGGGACTGGTGAACATCGACTTCGTGGCCGTGGCGGAGCGGGTGGAGCGCGACGAGAAGACCACCGCCCGGCACTACTTCGAGCAGGTCGGCGGCCCGGTGCCCGTGGCGCTGACGGCCATGGCGCGGCTGGGACTGGAGGCGCCGCCGGTGGCGCTCGGCGTGGTCGGCGACGACCGGGCCGGGGACGATGTGCGGCGCCTTCTGACCGAAGACGGTGTGGACGCCTCGTTGCTGGCCCGCGCGGAGGCGACGGCGACCAGCCGGTCGCTGGTGCTGCTGGATGCGCGCGACGGAACCCGAACGCTCGCCAATCACGCGGCGGATCTGCCGTCGCTGGTCCTTTCCCCGGCGCAGGAGGCTGCGATCCGGAGGGCGGGGCTCCTGCACCTGGACGGGCGCGACCTGCCCGCATGCCTGGCCGCTGCCCGGATCGCCAGGGCGGCGGGGGCACTGGTCTCTATTGATCTGGGCACGGCGCGGCCCGGTCGCGAGGCGCTGCTGGCGCTCTGCGACATCATCCTGGCGTCGCGCAAGGGCGGCGCGGGGATGTTCCCGGAGGCGGCGGACGACCCGGAGGAGCAGGTACGGCGCTTCCTGGCGCTTGGCGCCCGCGTGGCCGGGGTCACCCTGGCCCACGAGGGGGTCGTGGTGGCCGCGCGGGACGAGAACGGCGGAAAGCCGGTGCGTCTCCCGGCCTACCTCGTCGAGAAGCCCGCCGACACCTGCGGCGCGGGCGACACCTTTCACGGTGGGTTCCTGTGGGCATACCGCGCGGGGCGGTCCGCCACCGACGCGGCGGACTTCGCGCAGGCGACGGTGGCCCTGCGCATCCGCAAGTACGGCAACCGGGCGGGCCTGCCTATCCGTGCCGATGTGGAGCGTTTCCTCCTTGACGCGGGCGCGCGTCCGTGATAACCTGACCGCTGGCAACGATTTCGTCTCCCCGAAGACAGCCGGTGCGCCGAACGATACGGCGCTTAAGGGACCGCTCCTCTGCGGCGGTCCGCCAGCCGAGGTGTGAGAGCATCCCCGTTTGCCGGAGAGCGAACCGCGCGCTCCCGCCGCCTTCCTGTGCGGTGAGGCAGGCCGGCAGCCTCCGGAAGACCGAAGGAAGCCTCTGACCCTCTGTCGGGTCGGGGGCTTTTCGTTTGTAACTACCCCTTCGAAGGGAGGTGAACCCCATGGCGAAAAAGGGTGGCATCTCGCGACAGATCAAGAAGAAGAGCGTCGCGGTGAAGCACGAGGTTCTGGCGGAGACGGGCGATCTGATCAGCCGCAGCCAGGCGGTGCTCCTGACCGAGTACCGCGGCCTGACCGTCCCCCAGATGAACGATCTGCGCAAGAGCCTTCGTGAGAAGGACGCCGACTTCTCGGTGGTCAAGAACACGCTGTTCAAGCGTGCCGTGACCGGCGGGGATAGTGCGGACATCGACCCGCAGCTGGACGCCGCGCTGAACGGCCCCACGGCCGCTGTGTTCGCGCTGGGCGATCCGGTCCCCGCGGCTAAGGTAGTCACCGACTACATCGCGAACAACCGCAACACGCCGCTGGCGATTAAGGGCGGCTGGCTCGGCGGGCAGTTCTACAGCCCGAAGCAGGTCGAGCAGCTCTCTAAGGTTCCGCCGCGCGAGGTCCTGATCGCGCAGATGCTTGGCTCGCTCAACGCGCCGGTCACCGGCCTGGTGGGCACGCTCAACGGCATCATCAGCAACTTCGTCTTCACGCTGCAGGCAGTCGCAGACAAGCGGCAGGCCGAGGGCGCGTAGGCACTAATAACGACTTCACTATTTTAGCGAGGATACTCCCATGGCTCTTACCAAAGAAGAACTGATCGAAGCCGTCAAGTCCATGACCGTCCTGGAGCTGGCCGACCTGGTCAAGGCGCTGCAGGAAGAGTTTGGCGTTTCCGCGGCGGTTCCTGTCGCGGCGGCGGCCCCGGCGGGTGACGGTGGCGGCGCGGCGGCCCCGCAGGCCGACGAGAAGACCGAGTTCGACGTGATCCTGGCCTCCGCGGGCGACAAGAAGATCCAGGTCATCAAGGTGGTCCGCGAGATCACCGGCCTGGGCCTGAAGGAGGCCAAGGAGGTGGTCGACGGCGCGCCGAAGCCGGTCAAGGAGAAGATCTCCAAGGAGGACGCCGAGAAGATCAAGGCTCAGCTCGAGGCCGAGGGCGCTTCGGTCGAGATCAAGTAGTCCGGCCTTTCCGGCACACGGGCGCGGCGCGAGGACCTTACCGTCTTCGCGCCGCGCTTTTTTTGTTGGGAGGTGCGGCGGTATAATAGACCGTTCGCCCGCTTACGCGCCACCTGCGCAGCGACGTGCCCCGGAACCCGCCCTTATGACATCCGCCGCGCCCCTCGCCCCAAAGACACGCTTTCTGATGGCGCACTACATGCCGTGGTATGAGGCTGACCCTGCCCGCGGCGCGTGGGGCTGGCACTGGACCATGAACCACTTCCGGCCGGAACGCAAGGCGCCGAACGGGCGGCGGGAAGCGGCCTCGCATTACTATCCCCTGCTCGGCCTGTACGACTCCAACGACCCGGATGTGCTGGAGTGCCACGTTCTGCTGATGAAGCTGTCAGGCATCGACGGGGTGGTGGTCGACTGGTACGGAATCGACGACTTCCTGGACTACGGGCTAATCCACCGGAACACCCGGCACCTGGTTGCGTTCGTCAAGAAGGCGGGCCTGCGCTTTGCGGTGATGTACGAGGAGGCGCAGACGGTCCCCAAGCTGCTCGCGGCGAAGCGGCTGCCGGGAGACGACGTGGTGGCCCACGGCCAGCGCGTTTTGCGCTGGGTTCGGGACCACTGGTTCGCGGACCCGGCGTATCTGAAGCACGACGGGCGGCCGGTGTTCTTCACGTTCGGCACCGGTTACTACTCGGGCGAGCAGTGGAAGGAGATCTTCGCGGGCCTCGCGCCCGGCGCACCGCCGCTGTACCTGACCGAGTGGGACCGGCGCGCGCCGGCGGACGGCGCCTTCTACTGGCCTAACCCCGACCAGGGCACCGACACGGCTCTGCGGCGCGCCCGCGAGTTTCATGAGACGAAGGCGCGCACCTGGCCGGCGTTCGCGGGCGGTGCGTTCCCGCGCTTCCACGATGTGTACGCGGAGGCGAAGGTACACAAGTCCTGGGGGCGGGTGGAAGACCGCGGCGGCAAGGTGTACGAAGAGACGCTGACGGGAGCGCTCACCAGCGGCGCGCCGGTGGTGCAGATCGCCACCTGGAACGACTGGGGCGAGGGCACCATGATCGAGCCGTCCGCGGAGTTCGGCTTTCGGGACCTGGAGGCGACGCAACGGCTGCGCCGCCGCCACGTAGAGTCGCGTTTTGCCTTCACGCCGGAAGATCTGCGCCTGCCGGTCGCCCTGTACCGCCTCCGAAAGCAGCACAAAGGGACGGCCGCACACGCTGCGCCACTGGGCGAGGTGTCCCGCCTGCTCTTTGCCGGGCAAACGCGGGAGGCGCGCGCCCTGCTCCGCCGCCGGTACCCTGACGCCCTCGGGCAGACGTCCCCGGTTCCCCTATAGCGCGCCATTCCACTCCCCGACAATCTTTAGGTATACCGGGACTTCTACGGTATTAAACCTGTCTACCGTTGCCGTCCGGCTGCCACGTGTGTTACCCTGATTCCAACCGGGCGGCAGGTCCCGGGCTTCGGTTGCCCGAGCGTTTCCGTAAAGCCACACGCAGGCCCGACGTAGTTCCCGCTGTTGCCGAAAGGGAGAGATACGGATGTCGCTGATTCCCGACCCGCGCAAGGAGTTTCACGCGCCGATGGCCGCCAACAGCGTCCATGACTTCACCGTCAAGGGGATTGACGGGGCGGACATTCCGCTGGCGCACTATCGCGGCTACCCCCTGCTCATCGTGAACACGGCCACGCTCTGCCCGAGCGCCGCGCAGTTCATCTCGCTGGAGGCTCTGCACCAGAAGTTCAAGGACCGTGGTCTTGCTGTGCTCGCCTTCCCGTCCAACTCGTTCGGCATGGAGCCGCGGCCGGATGTGGACATCCGGCACATCTGCGAATCCCGCTACAAGGTAACGTTCCCGGTGTTCTCCAAGATCGCCGTGAACGGCAAGGACCAGGCCCCCCTGTACCGCTTCCTGACCAACCGGGAGAAGAACCCTCAGTTCGGCGGGGCGATCGACAACGACTTCACCAAGTTCCTGATCGGCCACGACGGGCACGTGGTCGGCCGCTTCCGGGCGCTGCTGGACCCCCTCAGCCCCGAGATCGTCCAGGCCATCGAGCGCACCCTGAGGACCCCCGTCGCGCTTTAAGGCGCCCCCTGCGACGCCGTGGTAGCGGTGAGGGCGGCGCGGGCCGCCCGCACCCGCTCGGCCGCCTCCGCGGGTGAGTCGGCGACGGCGGTCAGGTGTCCCATCTTCCGGCCCGGGCGCGCTTCGCGCTTACCGTACAGGTGTAGTTTCACGTCGGGAAACGCCGCCAGCATCCCGGCCCAGTCCGGTTCGCCCCCCTCCCACAGATCCCCGAGCAGGTTCGCCATCGCGGCGCCGGGGGCAAGCTGTGCGGGAGAGCCGAGCGGCAGACCGCACACAGCGCGCACCTGCTGCTCAAACTGGCCGGTCACGCACGCGTCGATGGTGAAGTGCCCCGAGTTGTGCGGGCGCGGAGCCAGTTCGTTCACCAGGATCTTCCCCTCCGGGGTCACGAACATCTCCACGCACAGCACCCCGACCACATCCAGCCGGTCCAGAATCTCGCGAGCCATCGCGGAGGCTTCGCGGGCGAGCGCAGGCGGCACGCCCGGGGCGGGCACGGCGGTCACGTCGAGGATGTGGTTCACGTGCTCGTTGCGCACGGGGCCGTAGTCCGCATACGCGCCGTCGGCGCCCCGGGCCGCCACCACCGAAACCTCGAAGGCAAAGTCCACGAACCCTTCAAGGATGCACTCCACACGCCCGAGTTCGTTCCAGGCGGAGAAGGCGCCTTCTGCCTCCCGCACGACGCGCTGCCCCTTGCCATCGTAGCCGGAGCCGGCCGTCTTCAGCACGGCGGGCGTTCCGACGGCGGCCACGGCTTCGCGCAGCGTCGCCTCGTCCGTGACGGCGGCGAAGGCGGGCGTCGCGATACCGAGCGAGCGCACGAATGCCTTCTCGCGCAGACGGTTCTGCGTGGTGTGCAGGACGCCCGCACCAGGGCGTACCGGCACCCCTGCCGCCGTGATCGCCTCCACCGTCGCGGATGGGACGTTTTCAAACTCAAAGGTCACGGCGTCCACGCCCCGCGCGAAGTCGCGCACGGCGTCCGCGTCTTCATACGCCGCCGTCACCTCGCGGTCCGCAACCTGGCCGGTCGGGCTGTCCCGGTCCGGCGAAAAAACGTGCACCCGGTAGCCCATCTGCCGCGCAGCGAGGGCGAACATCCGTCCGAGTTGCCCGCTCCCGAGCATCCCGAGCGTCGCGCCAGGGAGGAGGGGCGTGTTCACGAGGCGCTCGCCTCCCCCACCGGCAGTTCGTCCGCCAGCACGCGGGCGGTCTGCGCCTCGCGGAAGGCGCGCAGCTTCTCCCGTAGGTCCGGGCGGGAGTTGGCGAGGATGGCGACGGCGAGCAGCGCCGCGTTAATCGCGCCCGCGCGTCCGATGGCGAGGGTGCCCACGGGAATACCTCCCGGCATCTGGACGATCGAGAGCAGCGAATCCTGCCCCTTCAGCGCGTGGGACTCCACGGGGACGCCCAGCACGGGGAGAAGCGTGAACGCCGCCGCCATGCCCGGCAGGTGCGCGGCGCCCCCCGCCCCGGCGATGATGACCTCGATGCCGCGCGACTCGGCGGCGGAGGCGTACTCGGCGAGCAGGTGCGGCGTCCGGTGGGCGCTCACAATGCGGCACTCGTGCGCCACGCCGAACTGGTCCAGGGTCTCGTGCGCATGGCGCATGGTCTCCCAGTCGGACTTGCTGCCCATAATCACGGCGACGAGGGGGGAAACGGGGTCGTTCTGGCTCATATCGGCGCTATTGTACCGCCCGGATGCTGGTTCGTCGCGCCGCTTTAACCCGGTCTTAACCTGCGGCCTTGCCTGGTACGCTACACTGTAGGATAGTGGAACACACGCTTTGAGAAAGGTATCATGCGGAAATCTTCCTTTTCGCGGCGGGCGCTGCTGTGCGCCGCTGCCGCGCTGGCGGCAATGAATATGACGACGAACATCGGGCAGGCGGCGGAAACGCTCCGGCCGCTCACGGGACAGGGCGACCGAACGGTGGTGGCGCACCGGGGGGCGAGCGCCTACCTGCCGGAGCACTCGATGGCCTGCTACACCCTGGCGCACGCGCAGGGCGCGGACTACATCGAGCCGGATGTGATGATGACGAAGGACGGCGTGCTCGTCTGTGTCCACGACCTGTACCTGGAATCCACCACGGATGTGGCGGCCCGCTTCCCCGACCGCAAGCGCGCGGATGGCCACTACTACGCGATCGACTTCACCCTGGCGGAGATCAAGTCGCTGAACGTCTTCGGGCGCGTACCCGAGGCGGAGCGGGCCAGCATGAAGGGGCATCAGATTGTGACCCTGGAGGAGTTGATCCTCCTGGTGCAGCGCCTCAACCGGGCCACCGGGCGGACGGTGGGTCTGCTGGTCGAGACCAAGGCGCCGGACTTCCACATCAAAGAGGGCAAGCCGCTGGAGAAGCCGCTGCTGGAGGTACTGGCGAAGTACGGCTACACGAAGCCGGATTCCGGGGTCATCATCCAGTCGTTCGACGGGCCGCACCTGAAGCGGCTGCGGCAGGAGCACGGCACGGCGCTGCCGCTGATGTGGCTCACGTCGCAGCTTCCGACGGCGGAGGGAGTGGACGAACTGGCGACCTGGGCGAACGGCCTGAACCCGAGCCGGGGCGCCGTGGTCACCAACGGGAAGATCGCGGACGGCGCCGCGGCGGTGCTGAAGCGGGCGCAGTCGAAGGGCCTGAAGGTCTTCGTGTGGACGTTCAACGCGGACGACGACGCCATGCGTCAGTTCCTCTATGAGTACGGCGTGGACGGAGTCATCACCAACAACCCTGACCACGGCGTCACCGCGGTGCGGGCGAAAAAGAAGAAGTAGTAGTAGCCCCGCCGCCCTGAATCCGGGCTGCCATATACCGCGATACGGATGTCGCGTCAAAGAGGCATCCAGAACGCGCGAAGCCCCGCGTCCCTCTCGAATGCGGGGCTTCGTCGGAGTCCGCGGCGCGGCGGACGTCCCTAATTCGCCGTGTGACGACGGCGGCGTACCACGGCCGCGCCGAGCAGTGCGGCGGCAGGGAGCGCGAGGGTAAGCGTACCCGCTTCCGGAACGGCAGCAGCGGTCGTATAGTTGATCGTCCCGTTCCAAATGCGCTCCTCGAAGTAGCCGCCATTAAACCCGTTTGTGCCGAAATCCACCCCGACTCCGGGGGTGAACGTCAGGTCCGCGTTCGCGTAGACCGTATCCCCGTCCGTGTAAGCGAGCGTCGCATCTGCCACGGTATCGGAGTTGACGATGTACAGGCCGTACGTCTGTCCGGCAGTCAGGTTCAATCCCCCAATGGCCAACGCCACCGGATTGCCCTCACCGAGCCCCGTCAGCGTCTCCTCTCCCAGCAAGTTCCAGCCCGTGCTGTCCGTCTCGAACCCCACGTAGGAGCCAACCCGCCAGTAGACCCGCATGGCGTACTCGCTCGTGGAGGTCGTGTGGATCAGGAAACTGGTGATGGTCAGATCCTTGCTGGCCGTCAGGTCGAACATGTTTCCGTTCTGACTGTTGTTCGCAGCGAACGTAGTGGTCAGGCTCTGGGCATGGGCGGCACGCGGCAAAGCGCCACCCGCAACGAGGCCAGCCGCCAGAACGCCGGCGACCATACAGGCGATACGGACCGTTCGGAATCGAATACTCAATGCACATACTCCTTTGTTGTTTAAGAGCGGCAGACCGCCCCGGAAGCCGCGCGACAACACGCACTCCCACACCTCAGACATCGGTATCCGTGTGCCCCACCCGTAGCACTATCTTTTTAAACTCGCGGGCTGCTCCGCTCAGACGTTTCCGACGGGAACAGGAAATCAGAGACGAGCCGGCGAACCGGGGAGTATGCGCGTAACCTTCGGGATGCCCTCCGGAGTCTGGAAATGTGGGGAGCGTAGTTCGGCCTGGCTCTTCCGGCTTCCCGATGGTTTCGACTCCGCCTCCTTCGTTCGCACTGTTCATCGCCTCTCCGAAAGTGAGCCATAGACCCGTCCCATGAGTACCCTTCCCCGCGACTACGAGGAACGCGTTTACGCCGGCATCCTCGGCAAGATAATTGGCGTCTACCTGGGGCGCCCGTTCGAAGGCTGGTCCAACGAACGCATCGAGCGCGAGCTCGGCGAAGTCTGGTACTACGTCCATGAGAAGCTGCGCGTACCGCTGGTGGTCGCCGACGACGATATCTCCGGCACCTTTACCTTTTTGCGCGCGCTGCCGGACCACGGCATCTCCCACGACATCACCGCGGAGCAGATCGGCAAGACGTGGCTCAACTACCTGATTGAGGACCGCACCGTGCTCTGGTGGGGCGGCATGGGCATGAGCACGGAGCACACGGCCTACCTGCGCCTGAAGCAAGGCATCCCCGCGCCGCGCTCCGGCAGCATCGAGATGAACGGGCGGGTCGTGGCGGAGCAGATTGGGGCGCAGATCTTCATCGATGGGTGGGCGATGGTCTGCCCCGGCGACCCGGAGAAGGCGGTGGCGCTGGCGCGCAAGGCCGCCAGCGTCAGCCACGACGGCGAGGCCATCTACGGTGCGCAGGTCATTGCGGCGATGGAGGCGCTGGCGTTCGTGGAACCCAACCTCCAGACGCTCATCACCACCGCGCAGACGTTCATCCCGCCCGGCTCGCTCATCCACCAGTTGATTGATGATGTGCGCGCCTGGCACGCCGCGGCGCCCCGGGACTGGCGCGCTACGTTCCGCAAGATCCAGGAGAAGTGGGGCTACGACACCTACGGCGGCAACTGCCATATGATCCCCAACCATGCGGTGATCCTGCTCGGCCTGCTCTACGGCGAGGATGACTTCCAGAAGTCGCTCATGATCACCTGCACCGCGGGCTGGGACACCGACTGCAACGCGGCGAACGTCGGGTGTCTGATGGGCATCAAGAACGGACTGGAGGACATCAACCGGCGCGTGGACTTCCGCGGCCCGGTGGCCGACCGGATGTACATCCCCACCGCCGCGGGCGGCGCGTGCATTACCGACGCTGCCCGGGAAACGTTCACGGTGGTCAACATCGGCCGGGCGCTCCAGGGACAGCGGCCGGTGTACCCGAACGAGGGCGTCCGGTTCCACTTCAACCTGCCCGGCAGCCTGCACGGATTCGTGGAGGAGGACTCCCCTGAGTCGCGCGGCCTCCTCACCCTCGCCAACGCGCACGTCAAGCGCAAGGACGATGAAGGCGAGGCGCTGGACGAACAGGCGCTGCTTCTTCGCTACGAGGGCGTCGGCCCCGGGCGAAGCGCTCGGGCGGCTACCGCGACCTTCCTCCCGCCCGAGGCGATGAAGGCGGGCGGATACGGCATGCAGGCGTGCCCCACCCTGTATCCCGGCCAGATCGTCCGCGCGCGCGTCGTGGCGGACGAGAACAACCGACGCCACGCCCAGGTGGCGCTGTACTTACGTGTCTACGGCGAGGACGACCGCCTGGAGACCATCTACTGCTCCGGTCCCCGCCCGTTCGCGCCCGGCGAGGCGAGCCACTTCCACTGCCGGGTCCCGGACACCGGCGGACGCCCCATCGCCGAGATCGGTATCGAGATCGGCGGCAACTCAGGCAGCGGTGCGCTCTACCTGGACTGGCTGCACTGGACCGGAGCCCCGAACACGACCTTCCGCCGCCCAAATGGCAAGGGGGATGCCTGGCGGCGCGCGTGGGTCAACGCCGTGGACCAGTTTACCCCGTGGGGCCTGTGGAACGGCCTGACCTACAAGCTCATCCAGAACGAGGGCACGGGGCTGCTGCTCCAGGGCGAATCGCCCGCGTGGGGCGACTACACGGTCTCCGCACCGGCCAGCCCGCACCTGGCGGACCGCATCGGTCTGGTCGCCTGCGCGCGCGGCCTGCGCCGGTATGTGGCGCTGACCCTTGCGCCGGACGGCAAGGCGCGGCTGATTGAGCAGCACGACGACGAGGAGGTCCTCCTCGCGGAGGCGCCGGTGGAGTGGGTTCTGGACGCCGTGTATGACCTGAGCCTGACCACAGAGCGCGACGGCTCGCTCGCGGCCTCCGTATCGCGCCGCGCCGGCGTGGAAGAGGCGGAAGCGGAAGAGGCGGCGCAGGCGCCCGTACACCTGACCGCAAGCATCCGGCCGGACCGGGCGGCGGGCATGGTAGGGATGCTGGTCACGGTGGGTCACGCCCAGTTCGGCGACGTGACCGTGGCGGCGCTGCCATGATGGACGGCGGGGAGGGCACGGGGCGCGTCCTCGTGTGCGCGGCCACTGCCTTCGAGCTGGATGCCCTCCCCGCCGACTTCGCACCGGGCGCGCAACGCCTGGTAACCGGCGTCGGCATTCCCCGCGTCTTTGAAACGATGGATGCGGCGCTCGCTGGCACGGGCGGCGACGGCGTTTCCCTGATCCTGAACCTCGGTATCGCCGGGGCCTACCGGGACGCCGGAATCGCCATCGGCGACATCGTGCTCGGGGACGAGGAGGTCTACGGGGACGTGGGCTTCGAACTGCCCGAGACGCCGGGCTTCCGCCATCTGCGAGAGTCGGACTTCGGCGCAGAGTACGCGGACCCGCTTCCCCTGTTTCTCCCGGATTTCCTGCTGCGGTCAGCACCGACAGACGCCGATTATTCGGTACATGCCGCACGGCGCGGCTGCACCGTGAACGCCTGCACCGGGACCGAGGCGACCGGTCGGTGGCGTTCGCAGACCCTCGGAGCGGCGTTTGAAACGATGGAGGGCGCGGCGGTGGCGCAGGTCGCGAGGCGCCTGGGGGTGCCGGTGGCGCAGGTGCGCGGCATCAGCAATCTGGCGGCGCAGAGAGACATGCGCCCGGAGAACATCCGCCGCGCCCTGGCGAATCTGCGGCACTATCTGGACGCTTGTCGCCGTATGATGTAGCGAAATGGACGAAGCAAACCAGGCGGCGGAAGCGCCGCATACCCCGCTGACCCTGGGCATCTCGCCTTGCCCGAACGACGTGTATATCTTCGCCGGTCTGCTCCTCAAAAAGGTGGACAGCGAGGGGCTGGCGTTTGATGTCGCCTACGAGGATGTGGAGACGCTGAACGCAGCGGCGCGGCGCGGCGCCTATGACGTGGTGAAGATCAGCTACGCCAATGCGGCGTTCGTGGACACCGGCTATGAGTTGCTCCCGTGCGGCGGGGCGCTGGGGCGCGGCGTGGGGCCGCTGCTGCTGATTCACGGAGAGCGGAGCGCGTTCGACCCGACCCGCGAGGTGCTGGTGCCCGGGGAGTTCACCACCGCGAACTTTCTGCTGGACTTCTACCTGGAGCGGGCGGGGGTGCCTAAGCGGTTCCTGCCGTTTGACGTTTTGTACAACGAGTTGTGCAACCGGGAGGGGGCGCAGGGGGTCGTTATTCACGAGAAGCGATTCACGTTCGCTTCGGATGGTCTGACGCTGGTAGCCGATCTCGGGGAGCACTGGGAGGCGCAGACGGGGTTTGCGATCCCGCTGGGGGCGATCGCCGTGCGCCGCGCCCTCGGGCGGGCCACGCAGATTGCGCGGCTCGTGCGCGCGAGCCTGGCCTGGTCGGACGCGCACCCGGAGGAGGCGTTCGCCCTGTGCCGGGAGTACGCCAGCGACCTGACCGACGGCGTGATCCAGTCGCACATCGACCTGTACGTTAACGATTACTCACGCGACCTCGGCGAAGAGGGCGCGGCTTCCGTAGAGCACTTCTTTGCGCAGCAACGCCGATTCCGGGCGCTGCAGGGCGCGGCAGACCGGTTTTGAGATCAGGAGCGGCCGCAATGAGCCTGTGGGGAAAGATGAGAGGGTGGTTCGGGGACGGCCGGGAGGATAGCGCCGCCAGCGGCGGCGGCCCCGACCCGGACCTGCTTCTGGCGCGCGCGCAGAAGGAGATGCAGGAGCTGCACGCCCGCAACCGCGAGCGCGCCGTGGAGGCCATCACTCGCAAGAATAACCTGCAGGAGCGGGCCGACTACCTCCAGAAGCGGGTGGACATCCTGCTGCTGCAGGCCGCGCAGGCGGAGAACCTGGGCGATCTGGAGTCTGCCGAGCGGCTGCGCGCCGAGGCGGACGCCCAGGACGAGGACCTGAACCGGACACTGGCGGACCTGGCGAACGCTGAAGAGGTCGCCGAGACGGTGAAGGCCGAGATCAAAAGCGAAGAGGAGAAGATTCGGCGCAAGACCGCGGAGGCGCTCGCCCTCAAGGCGCAGTGGAAGACCGTGCAGGTGCAGCAGTCGCTCCTGGAGTCGCTGGTGGAGGTGAACGCCGGCCTGGAGGGGGCGAAGACGCCGCGTCAGATGGTGGTGCGCCACGCCCGGAACCGCCGCCTTGTGCTCCAGGCCATCGCTCAGAAGAACAATCTGGAGGCGATGCTGGAGGACACCGAGAAGCGGGTCAACCTGCTGCGGGAGAAGTCCGAGTTGGCGCGTCAGCGGGGCGACGGCGACCTGGAAAACGCCCTGCTGCGCGAGATGGAGCAGTACGAGGCCACCCTCGCAGGGACGCGCGAAGCGCTGGAGAAGGCGGTCGAGGTGACCGAGCGCGCGAAGGCCCTGATCCACGAGGAGGAGGCGCGCCTGCGCGGACTTGGCATGGAGACCAGCGTCGCCCCGTCTCTGGAAGAGGGCGACGAAGCCGCGGAGGGCGCAGGGGACCTGGAGCGGGCGACGGAGCGGCGCAGGGACGCGGCGGCCCTTGGGCTGGCGCTCCTGATTGTATTCCTCCTGATTTGCCTGGTTCTCGCTCTGCTCTAAGGCGGGTATAAGACTATCAGGCGCCTACCAAACGGCGCAGGACATGTCCGGAAACACGAGGTGCACCGAAAGCCGTAAGGAAAGAGGTGCCGCGCCGCACGCCGTTTCGTCCCGCGCGTCGTTGTTTCCCGCGCCGTCGGTTTGGTATAATGGCGTCACTGTGCGCGGGTCCGCGCTTGCTCCTCCCGTCGTCCGGCGTGGCCAACGAGGGCGCTGGTCGCGACAAAATGACCCGGTGACGTGTCTCATAGCGTAGATACCGCAGGCGCGCGGATACAGTGAAAAGAAGCCGAAGGGATCAGGCGTACCGCCCCGCTTGCGAAGTGGAGGATACCGTTTCATGCTGAAGCGTTTCTGGAACTATATCAAGTCCCTGTTCGGAATGGGACTCGATAAGCTGGAGAACCCTGACATCCTGCTGGAGCAGGCCCAGCGCGAGATGACCGAGATGCATGCGCGCAACCGCGAGCGCGCGGTGCAGGCTATCACGCAGAAGAACAACCTCCAGCAGATGGTGGACGACCTGCAGAAGCGGGTCGACAACCTTCAGGCGAAGGCGGAACTCGCGCTCAAGCGCGGCGACCGCGACCTGGCGCTTCAGCTCCTCAAAGAGAAGCAGGGCTATGAGATCTCCCTGAATACCACCAAGGAGTCCCTGGTCCAGGCGATTGAAACGTCCGAGGCCGTCAAGGTTGCCATCAAGCGCGAGGAAGAGAAGATTCGCCAGAAGACGGCGGAGGCGCTTGCCCTCAAGGCACAGTGGAAGAACGCCCAGATTCAGAACGCTATCCACAAGGCGCTGGACGGCATCGGCAGCATCGAGGACTCCACCCAGGCATTCGGCCGGGCGCAGGAGAAGATCCGTAACGCCCAGTCCGAGGCGGGGGCGCGCGCCGAACTGGCGCGGAGCCGCGTGGAGAGCCGACTGGCCGATCTCGAGATGGCCGAGGGCAACGTCGCGGCCGAGAACGAACTGGCCGCGCTGGAGGCGAAGCTGGGCATGGGCTCCGCCCCGGTACAGCCGACCACGCAGACCACCACCAGCGCCGGCGACTCCGATATCGAGCGGCAGCTTCGGGAGCTTGAGGCGAAGGTCGGCGGCGCGAACGCCGGGTAATCCACCGCGCCACGCCGCGCGCAGCCACCCCGGGATTTTCCGCGGGCGTCGCCGGTACCGTCCGGCGACGCCCGCGCGGCTTTTCGCTGCGATAAAATCGGCAACATAGGAACGTAGGGAAGAATCGGCAGAAGGAACCAAACCCCTGTGAGTATTCCGGAGCGTATTGTCCGCATCAGCAAGGCCTACCTGAACCAGGTCAAAGACCGCATCGACGCATCGCTAACCGAGCAGGAGCGGCGCATGGCGGAGGACGAACTGGCGGACGCTGTGGAGGGCGAGTCGCGCAGCGGCCCCGCTACCACCGGCCCCTCTTCGCGCCCCGCAGCACCGCGCGCGGAGGAGTACAGCACGGACCCCGAGGCGCTGATGCGCCGGGCCGAGGAGCGCATTGCTGCGGCCCGCCGTGCTGCGGAGAGCGCCGCGGAGTTGAGCCGCGCTCTGGACCAGGCCGAGGGCCGGACGTCGGGGATCGGCACGGAGTCCGGCGCCCGGCGCCCGGCGGCGACACAGCCGCCGCTCACGCCTGAGCAGGAGAATGACCCGAACGCAACGGAGTATCGGATTCTGGGGGTGCCTATCGGGAGTGATCTGGCGACGGTGCAGGCAGCTTATGAGAAGCTCGCCCGCCGATGTGACCCGCGCCGCTTCCCGGACAACTCCTCCGAGAAGCGTGAGGCGGAGCGCATCCTGGTGCGCGTGAACGCCTCGTATGAGACGCTGCGCAAGCGCCTGGACCCGACTGAGAACCGGTTCGGCAAGCTGGAACTGGAGTAACGCGCACGCGGCGGCCTTTCCGTCGCACGCCCGAAAGGACACTCGCTGCGATGCCGTCGGTAGCCCCGCCCCAGGTCGTGGTCTATGGGACCGTCTGCCTTGATCGCTTCCTCTTCGATGCGGAGCCCGCGGCGGCGCCGCGCGACCTTCCCGGCGGCGAAGCGTTCAATACGGCGACCGCGCTCGCCGGATGGGGCGCGGCGGTCGCCCTGGTGGGAACCTCCCTCGGGCAAGACGCGGAGGGCATCGCCCTCCGGCATCTGCTCGATACCCACCCTCTCGGCCTGCCCCGCGACTTTCTGCCGGACAACCCCGACGCGGTGACGCCTTTATGCACGGTGCGGGTTGCTGCGGACGGGGAACGCTCCATGACGGGGCGCGGGTTTCGCGACGCGCTCCCGCCTGACCCCGCTCTGTTGCAGCCGCTGCTGGCGAACCGTCCCGTGTTCACGGCAGACCCGAACCTGCGCGAGGCGGCGGAGGCGGCAGTGCTCGCGGCCGTGGAGGCGGGCTGCCCCGTGGTGGCGATGGACTTTGGGGAGACTCCGGCCGTGGTAGGGGCGAGTCGTATCCATATCACGTCCCAGGATTGGCTGCGCGGCGGCGAGCTTCCGGAAGTGGCGCTCCGCCGCTGGGCCGATGCAGGCGCCCGCGTTGGCATCGTCACGCTGGGCCCGGCGGGAGGAATCGTCCTGGACCGCGAACTGGGTTTGTTTCGGTACGAGGCCGCGACGCCCTCTGCACCCGTGATAGACACCACGGGCGCAGGGGACGCGTTCCGCGCTGGCCTCTGTTTCGGGCTGTCGCGGGACTGGCCGCTCCGGACCATGATCCGGTTTGCGGCGGCTGCGGCGGCGCTGCATTGTACGTATGTTGGGGGTGGGAGCCGCGTCCCACTCGACGCCGTAATGAGTTTGGCGGGCGGCGATCTGTCCTGATATCAGGCGAAAGCTCCCGAGCAGCAGGCTGGCAGGAAACCCTCCCCGCCGTGCTAAAGACTAACCGTCCTTCCGGACCCAATTTCATCGAATCTGTCATTCAAACTCGGGGGCGGCGTTTCCCTTTTCGAGCAACGTCATGCAAACCGCCCCGATGGAGAACACAGCGCAGGCAGGAGTACCATGTCTTCAGCGAGGGCGGAAATAGAGCCGCGGGCTGCATCGGCGGACCTGGCGGCCGGAGGAATGAGGGTTGCAACGGGGCAGTCCCCGGTTGGTGCGGCGGCCATCGCACGCCTCCGGACAGCACTGCGCGGCACGGATGCGCGAGCGCTGGACGAGGCTGCCGGCCCGATAATGGACCGGATGTACCGGCCACTGCTGCGCTACTGCGATGCCCTGTTACGGGGCGCGCCCGCCGTGCGACGCAGCATGGAGGGCGAAGATCTGGCGCTGGAGGCGTGGCATAAGTCGCTCCGGCACCTGCGCGGGGAGCGCGGGGACCGGATTGTGGACGACCAGCACTTCGAGCGACTGCTGCGGGTGGCCGCACGCTCTATCTTGCTGGACGCTCTGGACCGACCGGCCACGACCCTGCACGGGAGCACGGTCGAGATCGACGAGCGAGACGCGGACGAGCGCTCTGCGAGCGGGGTCCGCCCGCCGGACCCTCTGGGACGGCCGGAGGCGCTGCTGTTCCTGGGGGACCATCGCCACCTGCAGTTGGTGGAGTTGCTGTTTACGCAGGAGAGCCGCTTCCGGACCGAGTTCCGGCAGACGAACCAGCGCCACCCGCGCCACTACCGGGCGATGGTGCTGTACGAGTTGGGAGCGTTCCTGCGGAGCGAGGCGGTTGGAGGGCGTTCCGACGAGGGTACGGACTACATGATCCGCCTGATGCGCCGCTATGTGAGTCTGCTTGGCGTTCCGCCGGACGAGTGGCGGCGTATTGAAACCGCGGCTCTGGCGCCGCTTAGCGAGGCGGAGGAAGCCGAAAATGATCTGATCCCGCCCTTGCGGGACGCGGTGAATGCAGTGTGCGGTACGCGCATCAACGGGCGCGCGTTCCTTTCGGTATTGCGGTACGAGATGAATCGGTTTGCATACGGATCGGGGCAGAGTAGTGGCGGTGGCAGCAACGGCGGGATCGGTGCGGGCGGTCGGGGCAAGCCCGGCGCCCGGGGCTCGGGTCCCGCCGAAGCATAAGGGAAGGCTCGTTGGGGTTCACGAGAATAGCGATGAACAAGAATTCGGACAATCAAACAGATCCGCGCACGGCCGGTCCTCCTTCTTATGAGGAGATCACCGAGTTCCTGGGTGGTTTCGCGGATGCGGCGACGTCGCTCAAAGTGGCCTCTGTAGCATTGATTCATCCCGGCGCGCGCCGCCGTGGCATGGCCTGTGAACGTTTGGAAAATGCAAACGTGCACGAGTTTCACTACGAGGTCGGAAATGCCGCTTTCGAAGCCCGTGCTCTGGCGCTTCGGGAGCGCATGGCAGCGGCCACGCGCCTGCTCCTGGAGGAGAACCGGGAGGCTGCCAGCGCACGTTCTGCGGCGGCGCCGTCCCCGGTCGCGGTGGCATCCGGCGTACTCCGCCGCGTAACCGAGTCCGCGCTTGCGGCGCTGACGGGCCTGGCGAAGCAGTCGCTTCTGCTCGGGCACCACGACATCAGCCTGCCCGCGTTCGCGGCGGCGACGGCATCGCCCGGCGAGGAGCTGACGCTGCCGAAGCAGTCGTTCACCACTGCCGAAGGGGTCCGTATCGAGTTTCATCAGTTGCCGGACGAGGACCGGCGGGTGCGCGCCGTGGTGGACGCGTCCGCGCTCCCCGATCTCGCCGCAAGACGGTACAACGCGGCTTTCCTGGTACTGGAAGAACTAACGAATGGCCGTCCAAGTGACCGGCATGTCGTGGTGGTCGCCCTCAACAACCAGGGGCGGGGCATGACCGACGTGCGGATTGGCGGGGAGATCTCGGGGGCGCTTCCCGCCCCGGAGGGAGTCTACAGCCTGGTAGGCGTGACGCTCTCCTGTGTGACCGATGCGGCGGCGGCGCGCGCCGCCGCCGCCTAGCGCGGGTGGTGGTAGCGACGGGGCGGAGTCGGGGCGGGGAAGAAGAGCGCGATGCCCACGCCTCCGCCGTCGCCGCCTTCGCGCTCCTGGAGTCCCTGACCGCCGGGGTCGCCGCCGCCGCGCGGACCCCGGGCGGACAGGCGAAGCTGCCGGTACTCGTCGCCACCGCGCTGCGGGCGGCCCTCCACCCCTCTCTCGCTCCCTACCGTGCGGACCCTCTACTCCCCCTGGATGGGGAGTTCATCAGCCTGGACGCCCGCCTCCGTGGCCTGGTTGCGTTCGCCGCGCGGCAGGAACTGCTGCCCTCTCTGTACGCCCGTCTCAGTCCGGACGATCGCGCCGCCCTCGCGGCCCAGGGCCTTGGGGAAGCGGATGCGCCCCTGCCGCTGCCGCGCGAACACGCGACGGGACACATCGGAGAGACGTGGGGCACGCTGTACCTGACCGCAGAGCGCCGCGCCATAGCCTGCTGTGTCCGCGCGCTGTACGCTCCGTCCGAAACGAGGGCCGCCGCGCCCGGCAATCACGCCGTGTGGCCGGCTCCCGCGCCGGTTCGCCCCGTCTCCGCGTCCGTACGCGAATCGGCCCGCGATGCCCTGAACGCCGCGCTCCATGTCGCGGCGGCCTGTAGCGATGAACTGCCCTTTCCCATTTTCCCGGCGCCGGTCTGGTTTGACGTATGCGGCGCGCCCGATACGGTGCTCCAAGCGGTTTCGGGCGACTCGCTCGGCCTCGCGCTTGCGCTGGCCTTCCTTTCCGCGCTGACCGGTCTGCCCCTCCCCCCCGATGTCGCCGCGACCGGAGCCGTCGGGGGAGCGTCTCCGGACATCGTCCGGTCGGTGGGACACGTTCCCGAAAAGGCCGCCGCGGTCCGCAGCGCCGGCCTGGCACGCTTCTTCACCCCGGCGGACGGCGGAAGTGGCGACGGCGTGCTGGTGGTGGAAACACTCCGCGAGGCGGCGCGAGCGCTGTCACCGGACTTCGCGCGCCTCCTGACGGAGCCCGCGGACACCGGCGAGATCGCTCCCCCGGCGGGCGGTCCGGACGGCGTGACCCTGCTTGCCACGGAGATCGAGGGAGCGGCACGCCTGTGGCAGACCGAGCCGGCGGCGATGCGCGCCGCGGCGGCGGACCATGCCCGTCTGGTCCGTTCGGCACTGGCGCGGCACCGTGGCTACGTCTTTAAGGAGCGTGTCGGAGATGGCGAGGGCTTCCTGGCCGCCTTCGAGCGGCCCGAAGCCGCGTGTACGGCCGCGCTCGCCGTGCAGCGTGCCCTGCGGCGGCACCCGTGGCCCCAGGAGACCGGCCCTCTCGACGTGCGTATCGCCGTCCACCGCGGCGCCGCCGACCCGTTCAAGGGCGACTACTTCGGCCCCGCGCTCGGCCAGACGCGCCGCGTCCTGGAGGCGGGCAGCGGCGGGCAGATCCTGGTCACCGGCGCCGCCCGCACGGAGGCGCTGGGCGATGAGGTCCGCTGGTCCGACCTGGGCGCCCACCGGCTGCGCGACCTCGCCGAGCCGGTGAGCCTGTGGCAGTTGTCCGCGCCCGACCTGCCGGAAGCGTTCGACCCACCGAGTACGCTTGACTCTCTGCGTCACAACCTGCCGGTGCAGGAAACCCCGCTTCTGGGACGGGACGCCGAGGTGGCGATGCTCTCCGCCCTTCTGGCGGGCCGCAGCCAGCGCCTCATCACGCTGCTCGGCCCGGGCGGCGTGGGTAAGACGCGCCTCGCCCTTCAGGCAGCGGCGGACGCCGTGGAGTCCTATCCGGACGGCGTGTACTTCGTCTCGGTGGAGGAGGCGGCGCCAACGCCCGAGGGGGTCGCGGCGGCGGTCGCGGACGCCCTGCGCCTGAGCGGCGGCAGCGCCGGCGGCGGTCTGCGCGGCGATGCGGTGCGCGGGGTCCTTGATGCCCTTGCGGGCCGCCGGGTCCTGCTCGTGCTGGACAACTTTGAGTCGGTGCTGCCGGACGGAGCCGGGTTTGTGTCGCGCCTGCTCGCTCAGGCGCCGGAGGTCGTCTGCGTCGTTACCTCCCGTGCGCTGCTCCTGCTGTCAGCGGAGCGGCGGTTCGACGTCTCCCCTCTCTCCCTGCCCGGGCCGTACGCCGACGAAGACGAGGTCCGCGCGGCGGACGCCGTGGCGCTGTTCTGCGCCCGCGCCCGCGCTGCTCGCCCCGACTTCGACCCGTGCGCCGAGGACGACCTACGCTTACTGGCGGACGTCTGCCGCCGACTGGACGGTCTGCCGCTCGCTCTGGAGCTTGCCGCCGCGCGCCTGCGTCACCTGTCGCTCGCGGAGCTTTCCGAACGCCTCCGGGATGCGTTTGCGGTACTCACGACGCGCCTGCGCGACGTACCACGCCGCCACCGGACGCTCCAGGGGACGCTGGAGTGGTCATACGACCTGCTGGACGACGACGAGAAGCGGATGCTGCGCGCCGTGAGCATCTTCGCGGGCGGTTTTTCCGGGCGCGCGGCCGAGGCTGTGAGCGGCGAATCGGAAGCACTGGACCTGCTGGCCTCGCTGGAAGATAAGTCGCTCGTGGTCTGCCGCGCCGAGGACGCAGGCGCGTCCCGCTTCCATCTGCTGAACCTGGTGGATGAGTTCGCCGCCCACAAGTTGCGCGAGGCGGGCGAGGAGGAGACCGCCCGCGCCGCCCACGCCCGCTGGTTCGCCGCACTCGCTGCCGAAAAGGGCGCTGCCGCCCGCACCCCGGACGAGGTCGCTGCCTTCGACGTGCTGGAGGCGGAGATGGACAATCTGCGCGCCGCCTTCGCGTATCTCCGTGACCACACGCCGGAACAGCTACCGGAGTACGTCGCCGCCCTCGCCGACTTCCTGCGCCGCCGCGGCTACGCCCACGAGCGCCGCGAATGGCCCAAGACCGCGCTGGAGGTTATTGAAGTAGGAAAGGCTTCCCCCTCCGACCTAACCCACAGTCGGCTACATCAAGCGCGTTCAGTCTATTTACGAGACATAGGAGACATACTTGTCGCCAGGAATGCTGCTTTGAGAGCCCTGGAACTGGGCAAACGCGCGAGGGATCCCTGGACTATCGCTGAGGCACTCAATGCCCTGGGGCTGCTGGAGTTGCGCGCGGGCTCGCACGCCGATGCGCAGTCAATGCTTGAGGAGGCCCGTTCCTGCTATCGGAGAAGTAACCGCAACTGGGGCGAAGCCATCCCTCTCAATAATTTGGGAACACTCGCCTATTCCCAGGCAGATATGGATGCCGCATATACCTACTTTCATCAGTCAGCGATACTTTGCAGACAGTCTGGTGATAGGCACAGCCTTGCCCATGCATTGAACGGTCTGGGAATTACAGCTCTTGCCCAGGGGAACTTCGATGAAGCGATCACTCTGCTCTCTGAGTACAAGGAGTTATGCCTAATACAGAAGGATCATGTAGCGGCTGCAATAGCGCTATTAAACCTGGGCGACGCGATGAGAGAGACAGGAAATGTTCATGCCGCGTTGCCACTGCTAATCGCCTCAGAGAGGGTCCTGGAGCGCCTTGGACATAGACATAAGTCAGAGGCATCGTCAAGAATTGCGTTATGTATTCCGACAGTAGGACAGGAAAGAGTTCATTCACTGGCGAAACAGTTAAACAAGAAGTCTCTCACTGAGCTACTGGCTACCGAACCAACATCATAATCAATCCCACTTTGTATAGAAAAGCGGGAAGCGTTGTTGTATGCCGAATAGCATCCGGCATTATCTGAAAAGTATTGCTTATTAGAGACTACTAATAATGGAGGCTGCCATGCCTGAAGAGCCAATACCAGATCCGAATCCGAATCCGCCCACTACTCCTCCCCCACCGCCGCCACCGCCGCCGCCGCCACCGGACGATGACGACGACACGGTAGTGCCTCCTGAAGACGATGGAATTACCGCGCCACCACCGGCGAACACGACGGGGTAATCCGCTTCAGTTCTACGACGCCGTGCATTCCCACCGCCGGTGAGGACGGCACGACGACAAGAAGTAGGGCGAAGACAGAACGCCGCCCGGGCTTCTCGCTCGGGCGGCGTTTTCGTTTGCGGACGATGGCTCGGACAGACGTTTTTCACCCTGAGGAGTTTCCCGGGAGACGCCGATGGATGCTGTGTATCCGCAACCGGTAACTTTTCGGACTACGCGGATGGGCGTGTTACGAGCAGGGCCGATAGCGGTATACTCAAATCTAATTCGGATGGGTGGCGAATGTCGAGGATGCCAGCAGCGCCACACATGAACTAATCAGGATGATCCACCCCTCCCCCGGGCCCAAGGGGGTCCACAATGCGGTTTCGCCGGGAGTGTCTGCGGAATCGGAACATTCGCGGATTCAGCCCCCTACCTCGCACACAGAGTTCGACCGACTCGCCCGGCTGACGCAAAAGGCCCTGGGTGCCCCGGTCGCATTCCTGGCGCTCGTCTCGGAAGAGGGCATCGTTCGCGCCGGGGCGGCCGGACTGGGCGATTCGGATCACGCCGCGCCGCTCCCGACGGGCCTGATACAGCGCATCGCCGCCGCGCCCTCCCCGGTCACTCTCGCGGATGTGCGCGCTGAAGCGGACGAGGAAGAGGCGAAGGCGCTCGATGCGCTGGGCGCCACGGCCCTCCTGGGCGTTCCCCTCCCCACTACGGATGGCGCTACGGATGGCGCTCCGGCCGGCGCGCTCTGTGCCCTGGACCGCATGGCGCGCGAATGGACCACGGACGACCGCGAATCCCTTTCGGACCTTGCCCGCGCAGCCGCCAATGCGCTCACCGTGGAGCAGATGCAGCGCCTCGCACCACCGCAGAGCGCGGCAACAACCGCGGAGTCTTCGGAGTACGCGGCGCAGCTCAGCGGCATCGTGGCGTCGGCGATGGACGCCATCATCACGGTGGACGAGGAGCAGCGCCTGGTGGGCTTCAACCCCGCCGCCGAGCACATGTTCGGCTACGCCGCCGCCGAAATCCTCGGACAGCCCCTGGAGCTGCTGCTACCGGAGCCCCACCGCGCCGCGCACGCAGACCATGTGCGGGCCTTTGCGCTCTCCGGCACGACCGGCCGCACCATGGGCGCGCTCGGCGTGCTGACCGCGCGCCGCAAGGGGGGCGAGATATTCCCCATCGAAGCCTCTATCTCGCAGGCGCTGGTCGGCGGACGGAAGCGGTTCACGGCGATTCTGCGGGACGTGACCGCCCGCAAGCGGGTGGAGGACGCCCTGCGCGAAAGCGAGGAGCGCTTCCGCACGATGGCCGACGCGGCGCCGGTCATGGTATGGCTCGCCGGGCCCGACGCCCTTTGCTACTACTTCAACCGGGGGTGGCTGGAGTTTACGGGCAGAACACTGGAGCAGGAGCAGGGGCAGGGCTGGGCGGAGGTTGTCCACCCGGAGGACCAGGACCGGTGCCTGGAGACCTACCTTACGGCGTTTGCGGCCCGGCAGCCGTTCACGATGGACTACCGCCTGCGGCGGCACGACGGCGAGTACCGCTGGCTGCTGGACAACGGCACGCCGCGCTTCACGCCCGACGGCACGTTCGCCGGCTACATCGGCTCCTGCGTGGACATCACCGAGCGCAAGAACATGGAGGAGGCGCTGCGCCGGAGCGAGGACCGGCTCCATGTGGTGATGGAGAACCTCACCGAGGGCCTGATCCTTTCGGACCAGGAGAGCAACCTGACCTTCTGGAACCGCGCCGCTCTGGAGATGCACGGCTTTGCCAGTCAGGAGGAGGGGCGGCGGTTGCTGGCGGACTTCCAGCACCTCTTCGAGCTCTCCGATCTGGACGGACAGCCCCTCCCGTTTGCCGAATGGCCGCTATCGCGTCTCCTGCACGAGGAGTCGCTGCCACCAATGGTGCTGAAGCTACGGCGCCGCTCGGGAGACTGGGAAAGGATATTCCGCTACGGCGGCGCCACGGTCCGCGACGCGGCGGGGCGGCCGGTTCTCTTCCTGACCGTTACCGACGTTACGGAGAGCATACGCGCCGAGCAGACGCTTCGAGAGAACGAGCGGCGGTTCCGCCTTCTGGCGGAGGCCCTCCCCCAGTTTGTGTGGACGTGCGAGCCGGACGGCACGTGCGACTACCTGAGTCCGCGCTGGATCGAATACACGGGCATTCCCGAGGCGGAGCAGCTCGCTACCGGGCCGCTGCTGCAGATCCACCCCGACGACCGATGGCGGTTGGTGGAGGATTGGAAGGCGGCTGCGGACACGGGAGGCATCCTTCAGACGGCCATCCGCATCCGACGCCAGGACGGCGTGTATCGCTGGTTCGATACCCGCTCGGTGGCGGTCCGGGACAACGAAGGCCGGGTGATTAAGTGGCTCGGCTCCAACACCGATATCGACAACGAACGGCGGACCCTGGAGGCGCTGCGCGAACAGCAGGAGCGCTTCACGACCCTGGCGGCCACGGTGCCCGGCGTCATCTACACCGTCCGGCACCGACCGGACGGCTCGTCCTCATACCCCTACGCGAGCCCCGGAATCACGGACATCTTCGGCTTCACGCCGGAGGAGTTGGCCGAGGACGGGCTACAGGTCTACCGGCGGATACACCCGGACGACGCGGAACGGGTGCGCGAATCGATGCGCGAATCCCGGGAGCAGATGACCCCCTGGCGGGCGGAGTTCCGCGTACGGCACCCGGAGCGCGGCCTGTTGTGGGTTGATGGGCGCTCCCGCCCCGTCCGGGAAGCGGACGGGGGGGTGTTATGGCACGGCATCCTTACCGACGTCACCGAGCGGAAGCGCGCCGAAACGGATCTGCTGCGCGTTACGCAGAGCGCCCGCTGCCTCCTCTTCAGCGCGGAGGTAACACGCACCGGCCACGGCACCGGCCACGGCACCGGCCCGTCGGCGCTGCACTGGAACTTCCTGTACTACGGCGGCGAATCCGCGCAGCGGTTCCTGCCGCTGGACGTTCCCGCTGGCAAGACGTATATCGAGGCAACGTACTGGAGCCGCCACCCGGAGGACCGGGAGCGCGTGGACCGCTACGGCGTCGAACAGATCCTGGCCGGGCGAAGCTACTCCCAGGAGTATCGGCTCCAGGCGAACACGGGCCGGTGGCACTGGGTTCGCGAGGATGTTCACGTCGAAGAGGTAGGGACAGGGCGCTGGCGCCTGGTCGGCGTGATCGTGGATATCACTGAGCAGAAGGCGGCCGAGGAGGCGATACAGCGCCAGCGCGCCTTCCTGCGCAGCGTCATCGACACGGACCCGAGCCTCATCTTCGTGAAAGATGCAGACGGCGTCTTCACCCTGGGCAACCGTGCGCTCGCGGAAGCGTATGGGACGACGGTGGAAGCGCTGGAAGGAAGCAACGACGCCGACTACAACAATAACGCGGCGATCGTGGCTGCCTATCGGGAGGCGGATCAGCGGACGCTGGCAGAGATGTCGGAAACGCTGATCTATGAGGAGCCGGTGTATTTCGCGGACGGGCGGGTGCGGTGGGTCGAGACGGTCAAGCGGCCGATCCTGTCGGCGGACGGTGGGGAGTACCAGGTCCTTGGCATCTCCACGGATATCACGGAGCGGCGGGAGGCCGCCGAGCGGCTGCGGCACGTCACGCAGAGCGCCCGCTGTCTGCTCTGGAGCGCGGAAGTCGCAGAGTCCGAGCGTTCCGACGGTTCCCTCGAATGGACGTACCAGTATTTTGACGAATCCGCCGCGCAGCGCCTGGTTCCGCTGAGGCTCCCCCCGGGCGTGCCCTACCACCAGGCGGCGTGGGAGAATCGGCACCCGGAGGATAAGGCGCGCACGGCCACCCTTGCCAAGCGGATGATTCGCGCGGGTGAGAGTTACTCCCAGGAGTTCCGCGTCCGCCGCGAGGACGGCGAGTGGCGCTGGCTGCGCGAGGACATTTCGGTCAGCACCCTCGGACCGAGACGGTGGCGCCTGGTCGGCGTCGGCGTGGATATCACGGAAAACAAGCGCGCGGAGGAGCGTCTTCGCCAGGTCACCCGCAGCGCCCGGTGCCTGCTCTACAGCGCCGAGGTCACCGAGCGCCCCGACGGTAGCGGGCTCGACTGGCGCTACCTCCACTTTGACGAGGTGGCCGCGCAGCGCTTCCTGCCTCTGGATGTGCCGCCGGGCCGGTCGTACACCGATATCAACTACGCCCGCATCCACCCGGAAGATCGGGCCCGCATCGACGCTTACGCCGGGCAGAAGATTCGGGCGGGCGAGGACTACGCCCACGAGTATCGCGTCCAGGCAAAGGACGGCCAGTGGCGCTGGATACACACCGAGGTGAGCGTGGAGACGCTGGAGCCGGGGCGCTGGCGCGTTGTCGGGGTGCGGACGGACATCACGGAGCGCCAGAAAGCGGAGGAGCAGCTCCGCGAAAGCGAGCGCCGTCTCAGCCGGGCGCAGAGCGTCGCCCAGCTGGGTTACATCGACATCGACGCCCAGACGCAGCAGATTTACTGGTCGGACCAGACGTTCCGCATCCTGGGCTACGAACCCGGCGCCTTTACGCCCACCAAGGAGCACTTCTACGACCGCGTCTACCCGGAGGACGTGCCGGTGGTCGTAAGCCAGATCGACAGCCTGATGGCGAACGGCAGGGGGTCGGAGTCCGAGTACCGCATCGTCCGCCCGGACGGTGAAGTCCGCTGGGCGTTCGGCCAGGGCGAAGTAATCCGCGGCCCGGCCGGAGAGCCGTTGCGCTACGTGGGTACGATCCTGGACATCACCGACCGCAAGCGCTCGGAAGAGGAGTTGCGGTTCCTGCACAACCTGACCCGCGTCGTCATCGAAGCGGAAACCCTGGAAACCGCCCTCGGGCAGGTCCTGGAGCGCGTCTGCAAGGTCACCGGGTGGAAGATCGGGGAAGCCTGGATGCCGGACGCGGAGGGCACCCATCTGACGCTGGGCTACCTGTTCCTCAACGGTGTTCCCGGGGCGGACGCCTGGCGGGAAGCCGTGCAGCGCTCCTTTGTCCCGGGCAAGGGTCTGCCGGGGCGGGCGTGGCAGTTGCGGCAGCCCCTCTGGATACCGGATGTGAGCCGTGAGCCCTCCTTCCAGCGCGCGGCGGCCGCCGCGGCGCTCGGGGTGAAGATGGGGGTTGCCGTCCCGGTCCTCCTGGGAGAGCAGGTCGTGGCTGTGCTCTCGTTCTTCGCGTTCCAGGAGAGTGCGGAGGATGCCCGCTCGCTGCGTCTGGTGACGGCCGCGGCGGCGCAGTTGGGAACGCTTATCCAGCGCCGGCGGGCGGAGGCGGAGGTGCGGAAGCTCAACACCACCCTGGAAGAGCGGGTGGAGGAGCGGACCGCCCAGTTGGAGGCGGCGAACCGCGAACTGGAGGCGTTCTCCTACTCCGTTTCGCACGACCTGCGCGCCCCCCTCCGGAGCATCAGCGGCTTCAGCCAGGCGCTGCTGGAAGACTACGAGGAGGTCCTCGACGCGACGGGCCAGGACTACCTGCGCCGCGTGTGCGCCGCCGGCAGTCGCATGGGGCAGCTTATCGACGACCTGCTCGCCCTGTCCCGTGTCACTCGACTGGACCTGGAGCTGTCCGATGTCGACCTGAGCGCGCTCGCCCGGAAGATCAGCGACGGCCTGGCGGAGCGAGATCCCGACCGGGCGGGGCGAATCGAATGGGCCATTGCGCCGGGCCTTCATGCCGTGTGCGACGAGCGGCTGATGCAGATTGCCCTGGAAAACCTGCTCGGGAACGCCTGGAAGTACACCTCCCGGCAGGAGCAGGCGCGCATCGAGTTCGGCGTCCGGGAGCCCGATGGCGCGGCCGGAGCGGGAGCGGCGGCGGTGTTCTTTGTGCGCGACAACGGGGCGGGCTTCGACATGGCCTACAGCGACAAGCTCTTCGGTGTGTTCCAGCGCCTCCACACGGAAAAGGAGTTCGAGGGAAACGGCGTCGGCCTGGCAACCGTGCAGCGCATCGTCCGCCGCCACCAGGGTCGTGTCTGGGCGGAAGCGGCGCCGGGACAGGGGGCGACGTTTTATTTTACGCTCCGTGCCGGGTCGGCGGAAAAATAAGGAAGAAGGCCAGGCAACCTTGCTATACAATCCCGTTGACGGTTGAACTAGAGAAGGATGCAAAAACGGGGTTGAAGAACGAAAAGACCATCCTCCTGGTAGAGGATAATCCGGACGACGAGGCACTGGCACTGCGCGCCCTCCGGAAGAACAACATCGGCGCGGACGTCATCGTCGCGCGCGACGGCGTCGAGGCGCTGGCCAGCCTGCGGGTGGAGCCGGAGGCCGGCCCATCGGAGGGACCGCCGTCATCCCTGCCCGAAATGGTGCTGCTGGACCTGAAGCTGCCGAAGGTGGACGGTCTGGAGGTGCTGCGGCGTATCCGTGCGCACGAGCGCACGCGCCGTCTCCCGGTCGTGGTGCTGACCTCGTCGCTCGAACCGCAGGACATGGCCCGCGCTTATGATCTGCACGCTAACAGCTATATCCGTAAACCGGTAGACTTTTCGGAGTTTATGGAAGCGGTGCGCCAGATTGGAACCTACTGGCTCGAACTGAACCAGTTGCCGTCCCAGCAACCCAGATAAAGGAACACATGCCCGATGTCGATCCCGCTACGGGTTCTCCTGGTAGAGGATAAAGAGGACGATGCCACGCTAATCCTGCGCGTCCTGGGCCGCGGCGGGTTCGACATCACCCGCTCCGTGTGTGTAGAAGACAGTGCGGGTATGGTTGCTCAGTTGAGGGCGCAGGAATGGGACATCATCCTGTCTGACTACAGTCTGCCCCATTTCAGCGCCCCCGAGGCCCTGACGCTCCTTCAGGACTATATGCGGGAAACGGGCGTGGACCTCCCGTTCATCGTGATCTCCGGCTCCATCGGCGAAAAGATCGCGGTGGAGATGATGAAGGCCGGAGCCGCCGACTACCTGCTGAAGGACAAGCTGGATCGCCTGCCCCCCGCTGTCGCGCGCGAGTTGCGCGAAGCGGAAGGGCGGCGGGAGCGGAGGCGAGCGGAGGCGGCCCAGCACGAGAGCGAGGCGCGCCTTTCGGCCATCATCGAGTCGGCGATGGACGCCATCGTCTCGGCAGACGAGCGGCAGCGCGTCGTGAGTTTCAACCCCGCTGCCGAGCGCATGTTCGGCTGGCGGGCGGACGAGATCGTGGGGCAACCGCTCGATCTTCTGCTGCCGGAAGAGGCCAGCAGCGCCCGCGCCGATACTCCCTTCCGCAGCTTCGCCAGTCCCGGGTTCGACGGACCGGCCGGGACGGGCGCCCTGCTGGCGCGTCGCCGGGACGGCAGCACCTTCCCGGTCGAGGCCACCGTCTCCACGGTGCAACTCGGCGAGCAGAAGCTGTTCACCGCCTTTGTGCGGGACATCACCGAGCGGCAGCGCGCCGCCGAGGCCCTGCGCGAAAGCGAGGAGCGCCAGCGCGCCTTCTTCCGGGACGTCCTGTTCAGCGTTACCGAAGGGCGGCTACGCCTGTGCGACGACCGGAGCGTGCTCCCGCCACCCCGCCGCCCCGTGGGCGACCCGATACCGCTCACCCACGAAACCCTCGCGACGCTACGCCAGCGCATCCGGGAAGCGGCCACCGTTGCGGAGCTGCCCGCCGAGCGCTGGCATAACCTCCTGGTCGCGGCGGGTGAGGCAGCCATGAACGCCGTGGTCCACGCGGGCGGCGGTGAGGGGCGCGTGGCGATCGGCGATGACGGACTGCTCCAGGTGACCGTGGAAGACCAGGGCGCCGGAATCGCACTCGACCGGCTCCCCCGCGCTACACTCGAACGGGGATACACCACCGCGGGCACCATGGGCTACGGGTTCTTCCTCGCCCTTCAGTCCTGCGACCGGGTCTTCCTGCTCACGGGGCCAGGAGGCACCACCGTCGTGCTGGAGCAGGAGAAGACCGAGCCGCTGCCGGTGTGGCTGCGCCAGCTCAACCTGCCGCCGTCCAACGACCTCCCGGCGTCGCCCCGGTCCTGAACCGTTTTCGGGCCGGCCCGGCGGTCACGACTCCAGAAGGCGGCGTGCAATAACCTCCGCGCCGGCCTTATCGTCGGGCGCGAGTTCCCCCGCGACCACCAGATCCGTCAGCACGTCCTTGATTCGGCCCACCGCCGGCCCCGGCGCGATATTCAGCCGCGCCATAATCTCCTGCCCGGTGAGCGGCGAGACCGCCTCGGTCACATGCGCGACCGCCTCCAGGCTCTCCATCCGCGCCGAGAGCCCGTGCAGGTCCGCGGTAGGGAAATCCTCCGTGTTGCAGGCGGCGATGTCCGCCCGCGCGATGGTGAACAGGTCGCGCCGATGCGGCCCTACCGCCCGAATCAGGCGGCGCACGGCGGCATCAGACCACTCCCCCGGGTCGTACGCCCCGTAGCGCATGTGCAGCGCCACCAGCGCCGTTACCCGATCGACCACATCGGACGAGAAGCGCAGGCGGGTCAGCACCTCCTTTGCCATCTGCGCACCGACCTTCTCGTGCTCGTAGAAGTGGACCTCCCCCGCGGCGTCCTCGCTGCGCGTGCGGGGCTTGCCGATGTCGTGGAACAGCACCGCCAGGCGCACTCCCAGGTCGGCGTCCGACGGCAGGTTCCCAAGCGCGACCAGCGTGTGCTCCCACACGTCGTAGCGGTGGAAGCGGTTCTGCGTCACGCCATACATCGCAGCCAACTCCGGCGCGAACTTCTCCAGCAGGCCGGTTTCGCGCATCTGCTCCAGACCTCGGGCGGCGCCGGGCGCGAGGAGCGTCTTGACCAGTTCGTCACGGATGCGCTCGAACGAGATGCCGTACTCGGGCGACAGGCGGAACGCGTTCTTCGCCAGCGCGGCGTAGGTATCGGAGTGGATGGCGAAGCCGAGCTTGGCGGCGAACCGGCAGGCGCGGAGCATGCGCAGCGGGTCGTCGGTGAACGTCTGATCCGGGTCCAGGGGCGTCCGCAGCACGCGCGTCTCCAGGTCCGGGCGCCCCTGCCCGGTGGGGTCGCGGACCTCGCCCGTGTGGAGGTTCTCCAGGAACGTATTCACGGTGAAGTCGCGGCGCAGGGCGTCCGTTTCCAGTGTGCCCGGCGTAACCACGGGCTTGCGCGACCCCTGCCGGTAGGTCTCCGCCCGCGCCGTAACGAGCTCCACCTGCGCTCCGCCCGCGTGCACCATCGCGGTGCCGAAGTTGGGAAACTCCACCGGCGCATGGTCGGCAACGCGCCGCTTCCAGAGCAGGCGCGCCACGGCCATGGCGTTGCCCTCCAGCACCAGGTCAATGTCTTCCAGCGGTGCCTCGGAGGCGCGTCCCAGCAGTTTGTCGCGCACGTAGCCGCCCACGATCCAGAGGCGGCCTTCATACTCCGTGCCGCGCAGCCCCTCGCGCAGCAGGGTCAGCGTGTCCGGCTTTGCGCCGCCGGTCCGGTTGTCCTTCGTGGTGGTCGTCATCTCGCCTATTATATCGACGCGCGGCGGGTAAGTTGAAAAGGTGAAACGGAAACCAGGAGAGGCGCGCACGGAGTGGCTGGACGTGCAGGGGCGCCGCACACGCGTCCTTTACGGGCCGCCGCGCGCCGCACACGCGAGCGAGCGGCAGGCACCGCTCCTGCTCGTCCACGGCCTCGCCTGCTCCGCCGACGCCTGGACCCCGCTGATGCGGGCCGCCGCAACGCGGCCGGAGACGGCCGGAGTCCCGGTCCTCGCGCCGGACCTGCCGGGATACGGCCACACTCCCGGCCCTTCCCATGCTCTCGACATCGACGCCCTGGCGGACGCGGCAGCCGCCGTCCTCGACGCCTGGGGCTGGGAGCGCCCCGTCCATGTCCTCGCGAACTCCATGGGTTGCCAGGTCGCCCTCGCCCTGGCGCACCGCCATCCCCGCCGCGTCTTCAGCCTGACCCTGCAGGGGCCGACGGTCCGCAGGGGGTACGCCGAACTGAGCCGATACGCCTACGGCCTGGCCTGTGACCTGCCCCTGGAGACGCCGCGGTACGTCGCGACGCAGGTGCGGATGTGGGCGCAGATGGGCTTTCGCCGCTACCTCGCCACATCGCTGCACATGGTAGAGGACGCCCCCCTCGCCCGCGCGCGGCAGGTGCGGGCGCCGGCGCTCGTGCTGCGGGGAGAGCGGGACCGAATCGTGGACGAAGAGAGCGCGCGGCGGCTCGCGGACGCCCTGCCCCGCGGCGAGTTCTGCGCTGTGCCGGGGGCAACACACGCCATGGAGTTCGTCGCGCCCGGCGCCTTTCTCGACGCCTGGCTGCCGTTTCGCAACACGGTGGAGCGGGCGCCCGACGGTCCGCGCTCGCGTCTACCCGGCGACCGGGAGGAGCTTGTGCGCCAGATCCCAGGCGACACCGAGGGCGGTTAGCGTCACCAGACCGACAAACAAGAAGCTCAGGCGGCGGGCGTCCAGTCGGGCCGTCAGCTGGGCACCGATCTGGGCGCCGAAGGTCGAGCCGATCAGCAGGGTGGTTGCGATGCCCAGGTCCACATGCCCGGCCAATGCGTGGGTGACCGTCCCCACCACCGACGTTGACAACAGGAGGATCACCCCGGTCGCGGCGGCGGTCCGCAGGCGCATCCCGACCCCGTAGACCAGGAGCGGCGTCAGGATAATCCCCCCGCCCACCCCGAGCAGCCCCGACAGCAGGCCCAGTGCGAGAGCAATCAGGCCCACCAGCGGCGCCGAGAGGAGACGTTCCGTGCGCGGAAGAACGGTCATGGGGGGAAGTTTCAGGCGCGTCAGCGGCCCCGGCGGCGGCGCCGCTCCTGTGCCCTGCGGCTTCCGCAGGTCGCGGGCCATCCACAGGGCGATGCCGGTCAGCAGGAGAACATACCCCAGCCCCAGAAACAGGTCGTCCGCAGCAACCGGCTGCGCACCCGGCCACGGCAGAGAAACGGTGCCCATAGCGGCGACGCGCCGCACGACATCGGCCCCCGCCACGACGCCGACGACGCCCCCGGCCATCATCATCCAGCCCAGCTTCGGTTCGCCCTCGTTCAGCCGGGCGTAGCGCAACTGGGCGGCCACGGAAACGCCGATCATCTGGCACAGTCCGGTGCCCACGGCCACGCCCGGGGGGACCTTAAAGAGCAGCACGAGCAGGGGCGTCAGGATGAAGCCGCCCCCTACCCCGAACATCCCGGCAATCAGCCCGACCGCCAGGCCGAGCGAGGCGAGCAGTACCCACCAGAGCGGGTCCTGGCTGGGGAGCGACGGGAGCGTCGCAGCAAAGGAGATCCAGGCTTGGGGCGGCATGCGGCGGGGCTCAGATGTAGTACATGTCCGGCCCGTCCGGCTCCGTAACCACCGTTGCCGCCGGGGGCGAACTGTGGCCCGATGCGCCCGTGGGACGGGCTTCGTCAGTATCCGCGCGGCGCGCCTGCCACCAGTCGAATAGCCGCGCCGAGATCAGTGCCCAGAGGACGGGAACGAGCAGGCACAGGACGATGTAAACCGGGGTGGGCATCGACTTTCACTGTACCACGGGCGTATAAAAAGACTCCGACGTACGTGAACCTTCTTTTTTTCGGTTCGTCTATCGCTAGGAAGAGTGTTTTTCCAGAAGCGAGGCAAGAAACAATCATGCTCAAACGTTCCCTCTACCTGACCACGGCTGCGCTGTCCATCTCCGCCCTTGTCCTTTCCAGCGTGACGGTGGCCAACGCGCAGGGCCCCGGTGGCGGCGGTGCGGGTCGCGGTCAGCGCGGCGGTGGCCCTGGCGGCCAGCGCGGCCCCGGCGGCCAGCGCCAGAACCCGGTCCAGCAGGCCCTCCTGACGCTGAAGCTGACCGACGAGCAGACCAAGAAGATCACGGCGGTCGTGACCAAATCCCGCGAGGAGATGCGGAACCTGGGCCAGAACATCCCGCCGCAGGAGCGCCGTGAGAAGATGCAGGCGAACAACCAGAAGATGATCGCCGACATCGAGGCCATCCTGACGCCGGAGCAGAAGACCAAGTTCCAGGAGGAGCTGAAGAAGGCGCAGCAGAACCGCGGCGGCTTTGGCGGCTTTGGCGGCGGCAACTTCAACATCGCCGAGAGCATGGGTCAGCAGCTCAAACTGACGGATGAGCAGAAGAAGAAGGCGGAGCCGATCTTCAAGGAGTTCAACGACAAGATGGCCAAGCTCCGCGAGAACCCGCCGGCGCAGGGCCAGGGCCAGGAGCGGTTCGCCAAGATGCAGGAGGCCATGACCGAGATGCGCACGAAGCTGCGCCCGATCCTGACCCCTGAGCAGCAGAAGCAGCTGGACGAGATGGGCCAGCGCGGCGGACGGCGCCCCGGCGGCGGCGGCCCCGGTGGTGGCGGACGCCGGGGCGGCGGTCAGGGCCGGCCTGGCGGCGGTGGCGGCGCGGGCATCTGACCCAACCCGCAACCCGACACATAAAGGGGGCGCCTCGCGATGCGCGCGGCGCCCCCTTCGCACTTTGCCCCTTCAGGGCGGCACGGTACAAACCCGCCGCCGACTGCTCTACGCCACCGCCGTCCCGCCCCCTCCCCCGCGCTCACCCAGAGCCGCCAGGCGGTTCAGGGGGAACGGCGGCTGCGCCAGCGCACGGGTCGCCAGAGCCACGAGGAGCAGTTCGTTGTCGTCGCCTGCGATGCGGTTCGACTTTAAGTCCCCGCATCCGCGACAGCGGTGAATGATCGCCCAGTCGCCGCCGGGGCGCGCCCATACCGCGATGGGTTCCATCGCGCTGCGGCACTCGCTGGCGCGGTCGCCCGGGGTCTCGTCCACATGGCGGCTCCACAAGCAATACGGGCAGTGGTTCCGGTGCTGGGTGCCGAACGCCTCCGCGGCGATGGGTTGCCCGCAGTGGACACAGGCGAACCACTCGGGTGCCTTGCCCGGGCGCATGGGCGCCCGGGTGCGGTCCCGCCGCTTCTTCTTCTCATGGGGGCGGCGCGTGTCGCGCCGCCGGTCACGTCCCTCCGGGGAGGCTTCCTCTGCCTCCTCCAGATCGTAAAGGTCCTGCTGCAACGGTAGGGTCTCCGTGTTCCCGCTGGGAACGGGTCAGGGGCCGCGCTCCCGCACGATGCGGCGGCGGCGCGGTCCGTGATGGCGCAATGCGGCCCCGGCGGCGGAGAACGTCTCCGGCCGGGTCGATTCCCGTCCCAGCAGCAATAGTCATAAAGGCCCTTCCTTGTTTCCTGTGTTGTGTGTACCTGTATCGCCCGCGGCGCCCGTTCTGGTAAATGGAGAAAGAGTATATACCGATTGACACGGGACCATCCGTGTGATACATTTTCCGCACGCGGCAACCCGACCATAGGACGGGGACCGCGTTATTTTTCATGTCTCCCCAAATCACGAATCACGGGGATCGGAGGAAGGTTCAGGCGATGTTACTCGGAACACAGCGCGTCAACGACCGCGGGCACCTGGAGATAGGCGGCTGCGATACCGTGGAACTCGCGAAAACCTTCGGCACTCCGCTGTACGTGGTGGATGAGGCATTCCTGCGCGAGAACTGCCGCCGCTACGCTGCTGCGTTCGCCGCGCGCTATCCCGGCGAGAGCCATGTGAGCTACGCAGGCAAGGCGTTCCTGGTGCAGGCGATGGCGCGCCTGATCGATGAAGAGGGGCTGTCGCTTGATGTGGCCTCCGGCGGCGAGTTGTATACCGCCCTGACGGCCGGCTTCCCGGCGGAGCGCATCCTCTACCACGGTAACTTCAAGTCGGACGCCGAACTGCAGATGGGCGTCGAGGCGGGTGTGGGGCGCTTCGTGGTAGATAACTTCTACGAACTGCGCCGCCTGTCGTCGCTCGCGGAGAAGGCGGGCCGCCAGCAGCCGATCCTGCTGCGCGTCACGCCGGGTATCGACCCGCACACCCACCGGCGCATCCGGACCGGGCAGGAAGACACCAAGTTCGGCATCAACATCTCGGACGGCGCCGCGCTGGAGGCCATCCGCGAGGCGCTTACCCTGCCGGGCGTCACGCTGCTCGGCATCCACTGCCACATCGGCTCGCAGCTTCTGGACAGCCACGCCCATGAGGAGGCCATTGAGGTCATGGTCGGGTTCCTCGCGGAGGTACGCGAGAAGACCGGCACTACCCTGCAGGAGCTGAATATCGGCGGGGGGCTGGGTGTCCGCTACCTGGAAGAGCACCAGCCGCCGACCTACGAGGAGTTTGCCGAGACCGTGTGTGGCACGCTGACCCGCTTCCTGCGCAAATACGACCTCGCGCCGCCCCGCCTGCTCCAGGAGCCCGGCCGCTCCCTGGTGGCCGAGGCGGGCACCACCCTCTACCGGCTTGGCCCGATTAAGACCGTGGCGCTGCCCGAAGACCCGGGTGTTCGCTACTACGTCTCGGTGGACGGCGGCATGAGCGACAATCCGCGCCCGCAGCTCTACGATGCGGTGTACTCGGCGATGGTGGCGAACCGCGCCGGGCAGCCGCGTGACCGCGTGGTCACCATCGCCGGAAAGCACTGCGAGACCGACATCCTGATCTGGGACATCAACCTCGGCGATACCGATATCGGCGACATCCTCGCCGTGCAGACCACCGGGGCGTACAATCACGCGATGGCCTCGAACTACAACCGCTTCACCCGACCAGCGGTCGTGTTCGTGCAGAACGGCCAGGCGGACCTGGTCTACGAGCGTGAGACCCTGGAAGACGTGGTGCGCCAGGACCGCCTCCCGGAGCGCTTGTCGAAAAAATAATCTCGGCACGCACTCCGACGCCCCATGACGGCCTCCTCCCTGTGATAGAGTGAAAACACTCCCCCCGTCCGTGTTTGGAGGTGGCTGTCATGGCAGCCCATCGTCGCCGCCGCGTCGCCGTCGTTTTGTC